>Ga0308163_10001362_pt1 | contig 27279 bp, 21 predicted proteins | sample PhyTR1_FD_201037 | JGI IMG/M metagenome (GOLD analysis project Ga0308163, IMG submission 201037) | Phyllosphere microbial communities from UC Gill Tract Community Farm, Albany, California, United States - DLSLT.R1 | ecosystem: Host-associated > Plants > Phyllosphere > Unclassified | place: USA... | reverse complement strand
TCCACGCACAAGCCACCACCCGCACGGTTGGCGGCTTTTATACTTCCGCCGTGCGCTTCGATCACGTGCTGGGCGATCGCCAGCCCCAGGCCGTGGCCTTCGATGCCGGCGTTGGCCGACCGGAAGAAGGGCTGGAAAATGGTTTCCAGATCCGCCGGCGCCACGCCCGGTCCGCGATCGAGCACGCGGATGCATAGCTGGCGCGCGTCGGGCAGGGACCGCACCTGCAGCTGCACCTCGCCGCCTTCGGTGCTGTGCTTGATGGCGTTGCGGACCACGTTCTCGATCGCGCGCCCCAGCAAATCCGCCTGGCCGACCACCAGCACATCGGCGTCGCCCTCGCGCACCACTGTGCGTTGCTGGCTGGCCGCCTCGTAGCTGGCGTCGTCGGCGATTTGCTCCAGCAGATCGGCCATGCTGATTTCCTCCTGGCTGGCCTTGATGGCGCCGGCTTCCAGACGCGCCAACGTCAGCAGCTCGCCCACAAGTTTATCCATGCGGACGCTCTCGCGTTCGATGCGCTCCATCGAGGCGCCGATTTTGTCCGGCTGCTGGTGTGCCAGGCCGATGGCGGCCTGCAGCCGCGCCAGCGGCGAGCGCAGTTCATGTGAAACATCGTGCAGCAGGCGTGTCTGGCCGTCGATCAGGTTGCGCAGGCGCGCGGTCATGCGGTCGAAGTCGCGACCGAGGTCGTTCAGTTCCGTGAGGCTCTTGCCGGATGCGCTGACGAAGCGCGGCGCCAGGTCGCCTCCGGCCGCTGCGTCAAACGCCGCCCGCAACGCGCGGATCGGCCGCGAGAAGTACCACGCCAGTATCACCGAGAACAACAGGCTGGCGAAAATCGCCGCGACGATCGGTACCCATGGCGTGAGCGGCTGGAATCGTGGGCCCATCGGTCCGCGCGGACCCTGCATGCCGAGTACACCATTGGCGCCATTGCCACTTTGCGCCTGGCCTGCGGAAGACCCGCCTCTGGAGCCGCCATCGAGCGGCAGGCCGTCAGGACCGCCGGGCCGGTTGGGATCGAAGGGACCGTCGAAATTGCCGCCCGGGCGCCGGTCCTCAAACAGCATCTGCTGGCTCTTCAAGCCGGCCATCAATTGCCGCGACTCGCTGTCGAAACCGCGCTGGCGTTCGGCCCAAGGCAAGAACAGCATATAGCGATTGCCGTGCGGGTCGTACACCTGGCGCACCACGCGGCGCTTGCCGTCGTCCTTGAGCAGCGCGCGCGACTCGCGCAGCATGGCCGGGCTGACGATACGGCCCAGCATTTCGCGGCCTTCGTCGTCGACCGCGTAGACGCGCCGCCGGTCCATGTTTTCGAGCATGCGCCGCAGGGCGTTGGTGCCGCCGTATTCGAGGGTGGCGGCGGCCGCGTTGATGGCCATTTCCGCCGGCGGGCTGGTGTCGATGTCGGCCGGGGTGGCGCTTTGCTGGCTGCGGTCCTTGAGCCAGATGCCACCGAGCACGCCCACGGTCGCCGTCATCTGTGCCAGCAGTATGCACACGAAGAACTTCCAGAACAGACGGCCCACAGGCTACTCCTTGATCAGCTGATAGCCAAGCCGGTAGACCGTTTGCAGACAGGAGCGGCCGTCGGCGATGGTGCCGAGCTTATGACGCAAGCTGCTTAGGTGGACGTCGATATTGCGGTCGAAGCGCGCCAGCGGACGGCCCAGACCCTGCTCGGACAAGGTGTTCTTGCTGACCGGGCGGCCGGCGTTGCGGGCCAGGACTTCGAGCAGATTGAATTCGGTGCTGGTCAGTTCCAGCTTGGCGCCGGCCCAGGCGGCGCGGCGCTGTTCTGGCCACATGGTCAGTTGGCCGACATTCAGGGCGGCGGGCGTGCCGTTGTCGGTCGGCGCGCTTTGCGCCCGCCGCAGGATGGCGCGGATGCGTGCCGTCAGTTCGCGCGGTGTGCATGGCTTGGTGACGTAGTCGTCGGCGCCCAGCTCCAGGCCGACGATGCGGTCGGTGTCGTCGCCGCGCCCGGTCAGCATCAGGATAGGGAGCTGGCTGTTGGTACGGATGCGGCGCAGCGTCTCCAGGCCGTTCATACGCGGCATCATCACGTCGAGGATCGCAATGGCGTATGTGCCGGTGGCTGCTTCGGCGGTGCCGGCTTCGCCATCATGCACGGCTTTGACGTCGTAGCCTTCCTGCTCAAGATACTCCTGGAACATGCCCACCAGCTCGATGTCGTCGTCGATCAACAGTACTTTGCTCTTCATTGCTGCACGATTCTTTCTATAAGGATCGTCAATCATACCAGCCGCGCGGGCCCGGCCAGCCGCCATTTACCCCGATTTACAACGGCTTGCCAACAGGCAACCCAGCCGGAAAACGCGGTTTTACCGCGATTTACGTTGTCCTTACGCTACTTAACAGAGGGCAACCAGAGAATGGCGCCTTCAAGTTGAGATAAGGATGGAATTGCATGAAAACTAACAACTTAAATTTCCCTAAGCTTGTGCTGGCGATGGCGATGGCGCTACCGCTGTGCGCTGGCGCTGCCGGCGCGAACGACATGGAAGACCACCGCCCGGCCATGCAGCAAGGCGGGCCGGACCACGACGGTGGGGACGAAGGGCCGCGCATGCACGGCGGTATGCCGCCATTCGGCCCGCCAGGCATGGCCGGCGGAGTGGGGCGCCCGCTGTTCTTGCGCTCGGTCGCGTTGAGCGAAGCGCAGGAAGACAAGGTGTTCGCGATCCTGCATGCAGAAAAGCCGTATCTGCGCGATCAGGGCAAGGCCGCCGCCAAGGCGAACGAGGCGCTGCGCGAGATGGCCGGCGCCGACAAGTACGACGACGCCAAGGCGGCATCGCTGGCGCAGGCGGCCGCGACGGCCATGGCCAACATCTCATTACAGCGCGTGCGCACCGAACAAAAATTGTTGGCCGTGCTGACGCCAGAACAGCGCAAAAAGCTGGACGGCGACAATGAGGGCAGGGACAAGCCGCACCGTGCGCGCCCGTAGATTGAACTGAAGCACCAACCAGAAGAAAGGGGAGCAAGCATGGAACATCATGACGATAACGAACACAGCCTGGCGGCCGATCTGACCGCGATGCTCAATCTGAACAGCGACCGTCGACAGACGTTGCGCTGGCTGTTGGCGGGCGCTTCCGCGCTGCCGATGATGGGTTGTGGCGGCGGTTCGGACAGCGCCAGCGATACCACCAGCACGACAGCGACCGCGACGGCCACGACGCCAGCCACCACCACGCCAACGACCACCACCACCGGCTCGTGCTCGGTGATACCGGAGGAAACCGGCGGCCCTTATCCGGGCGATGGCACCAACAGCAATTCCAGCGGCGTGGTCAATGTGCTGACGCAATCGGGCGTCGTGCGTAGCGATATCCGCAGCAGTTTTAATGGCGCAACGGGTGTCGCGGCAGGGGTGCCGCTGACGATCAAGCTGCAGGTGGTCAATGTCAACGGCAGTTGCGCGGCGCTGGATGGTTACGCGATCTACTTGTGGCACTGCGACCGTGATGGCAATTACTCGTTGTATTCGAGCGGCGTGACGACGCAGAATTATCTGCGCGGCGTGCAGGCGACCGATAGCAGCGGCAGCGTGTCGTTCACGACGATTTTCCCCGGCTGCTATTCAGGCCGGGTGCCGCATGTGCACTTTGAGGTGTATCGAACGTTGTCGGCGGCAACCAGCGCGTCGAACCGCATCAGGACGTCGCAGTTCAGCTTCCCGGTGGCGACCTGTAACGAGGTGTATGCCACGGCCGGCTACAGCGCGAGCGTGCGCAATATGGCTGCGATCAGCCTGGCGACCGACAATGTCTTCAGTGATGGCTATTCGCTGCAAATGGCCACGGTGACGGGGAATGCGACCGATGGCTATGTCGCGACGTTGACGGTTGGCGTGGCCGGTTGAGTGAAGCGGAGAGACCCGGGAGGCACGTAGGGCGGATTAGGCGGAACGCCGTAATCGGCCATCGTTGAGGCGCCGACGGCGCATGCATGGCGGATTACGCTACGCTAATCCGCCCTACGTGCCTCTGGAGTGGCTAGACCTTTAGCGGCCGCCCATGGCGTCGCGGATTTTCTGGTCGGTCTTGTACTGGCTGAGCGAATACACCGCCCAGATCGCCGCAGGCAACCAGCCGATTACGGTAAGTTGCAAAATCAGGCAGATGACGCCGGCGATAGGACGGCCGATCGTGAAGAAGGTCAGCCACGGAAGAATCAGGGCAATAAGAAGGCGCATGTGTGTCTTGTCTCTCTATCGGATGACGACTGGGACGTGCCGGCGGCACGCCCGATTCCAAAATTTACCACAGCGGCCGGACCATCCCGGCCGGGCGATCAATCGTCCTGCTTGACGCAATCGACGAAGTAACCACGCTTGCCATCGACCTCGCGCTTGACCAGGCCGTGCACGTCCGTCTCGAAGCCGGGGAAGCGCTCGTTGAAGTCGCGCGCGAAACGCAGGTAGTCGACGATGGTCTTGTTGAAGCGCTCGCCAGGAATCAGCAGCGGGATGCCCGGTGGATACGGCGTCAACAGGATCGACGTGATACGGCCTTCCAGCTCCTCGATCGCCACGCGCTCGATTTCGCGGTGTGCCATCTTGGCGAACGCGTCCGACGGCTTCATCGCCGGGATCATGTCCGACAGATACATCTCGGTGGTCAGGCGCGCGACATCGTAGGCCTTGTAGAAATCGTGGATCTGCTGGCACAAATCGCGCAGGCCCATGGTTTCGTAGGTCGGGTTGGCGGCCGCGAATTCCGGCAGGATGCGCCACATCGGCTGGTTCTTGTCGTAGTCGTCCTTGAACTGCTGCAACGCGGTCAGCAAGGTGTTCCAGCGGCCCTTGGTGATGCCGATGGTGAACATGATGAAGAACGAGTACAGGCCGCACTTCTCGATGATCACGCCGTGCTCGGCCAGATACTTGGTGACGATCGACGCCGGAATGCCGCTGTCGGCAAACTGGCCGTCGAGCGACAGGCCCGGGTTGACGATGGTGGCCTTGATCGGATCGAGCATGTTGAAGTTCGGCGCCAGGTTGCCGAAACCGTGCCAGTCGTCCTCGGCGCGGATGACCCAGTCTTCGCGCGAACCGATGCCTTCTTCGGCGAAGTCCTGCGGACCCCAGACCTGGAACCACCAGTCCTTGCCCCACTCCTGATCGATCTTCTGCATGGCGCGGCGGAAGTCGAGCGCTTCCAGGATCGATTCCTCGACCAGCGCGGTGCCGCCCGGCGCTTCCATCATGGCCGCCGCGACGTCGCACGAGGCGATGATCGAGTACTGCGGCGAGGTCGACGTGTGCATCAGGTACGCTTCATTGAACGCGTCGCGGTCGAGCTTGACCGTTTCCGACTCGCGCACCAGCACCTGAGAAGCCTGCGACAGGCCGGCGAGCAGCTTGTGGGTCGACTGGGTCGAGAAGATCATCGATTCCTTGGCGCGCGGGCGATCCTTGCCGATCGCGTGCATGTCCTTGTAGAAATCGTGGAAGGTGGCGTGCGGCAACCACGCTTCGTCGAAGTGCAATGTGTCGATCTTACCGTCCAGCATTTCGCGCAAGGTCTCGACGTTATAGACCACGCCGTCGTAGGTCGACTGCGTAATGGTCAGGATGCGCGGCTTCTTGTTCTTGGCTTCACGCGCGAACGGGTTGGCGTCGATCTTGCGCTGGATGCTTTCCATCGTGAACTCTTCGAGCGGGATCGGCCCGATGATGCCCAGGTGGTTACGCGTCGGCATCAGGAACACCGGAATCGCGCCGCACATGATGATCGAGTGCAGGATCGACTTGTGGCAGTTGCGGTCGACGACGACGATGTCGCCCGGCGCCACGGTCGAGTGCCAGACCATCTTGTTGGACGTCGAGGTGCCGTTGGTGACGAAGTAGCAGTGGTCGGCGTTGAAGATGCGCGCGGCGTTGCGCTCGGACGCGGCCACCGGACCGGTGTGGTCGAGCAGCTGGCCGAGTTCCTCGACGGCGTTGCAGACGTCGGCGCGCAGCATGTTCTCGCCGAAGAACTGGTGGAACATCTGGCCGATCGGCGACTTCAGGAAGGCGACGCCGCCCGAGTGGCCGGGGCAGTGCCACGAGTACGAACCGTCGTTGGCGTAGTGCACCAGCGCGCGGAAGAACGGCGGCGACAGGCCGTCCAGGTAGGACTTGGCTTCGCGGATGATGTGGCGGGCGACGAATTCCGGCGTATCTTCGAACATGTGGATGAAGCCGTGCAGCTCGCGCAGGATATCGTTGGGGATATGGCGCGAGGTGCGGGTTTCGCCGTACAGGTAGATCGGGATGTCGGCGTTTTTGTAGCGGATTTCCTCGACGAAGGCGCGCAGCGACTTGAGCGCCGTGTCGGTCTCCTCGACCGAGCCGGCGCCAAATTCCTCGTCGTCGATCGACAGCACGAAGGCCGACGCGCGCGACTGCTGCTGGGCGAACTGGGACAGGTCGCCGTAGCTGGTCACGCCCACCACTTCCATGCCTTCTTTTTCCATTGCATCGGCCAGGGCGCGAATGCCCAGGCCGGACGTGTTCTCGGAACGGAAATCCTCGTCGATGATGACGATGGGGAAACGAAATTTCATGCATGTCTCCAAAAAAGCAAGCCGCCCCTTACAAATGTGAAGGGGCGGACAGGGCGCGACACTATTGCTAGGCATCGCAGAAAAAAAATAAGAACGGGATTCTCGCAGAAATGCGACCGCTGCGGGAAAAAAAGATCATATAGAAAAAATGACCAAACCGCGCAGTAGAGTGCCTCAGCGGTGTGACCGGCGTATTACAGCGCCGTGCGTGCTAAACGATGGCGCCAACCCCCAGGCAAAAAAGGGTCGGACCCCTCTGGGTCCGACCCTGGCGCGCGGGTTGCGGGGTGCTGCTTACGCTTAATGCAGCCAGGCAAACAATCCCAGCGCAAGCCCGACACCCGCCACCCCATACGCCAGGCCCATCATCCACTTCTTGCGCGTCAGCAGCGTAATGGCGGCCAGCGAAATGGCGATCTGCTCGGCCGTGGTTGCCAGCGCCCACTGGTGATGGTGGTGCATGGCTTCGTCAGACTTGTGATTCCATTCCTTGGACGATTCCTCCCATTTTTCCGCCTCCTTGCGGATATCGTCCTTCTCGGCCTTGTACCGGGTGACATCGGCCTCATATTTCTTTGGGTCCACACCTGGCAAGGTCATCGCGAGTTCGGCCAGATTCTGCTTGCTCGACTTTGCCTGATAGTAATTCCAGCTATTGGACGCTTGCGTCTTGTCGATCGCCGCGTTGTTCTTGAACATAGCAGCGTCGTTCTGCGTGGCCCCGCCCAGATAGCCGAACGCGGCGCCGACTGTCGCCAGGATCGCCGTCATAACGGCAATATTGTTCGAAAAGCCATCGTTTCCGTGGGCTGCGTGTTCCACCGCGTGATCGTGCGGTCCGTGGACGTGAAAACCTTGGCCTGACATGTGCTGTTTAATCCTTGATGAGAAGTTAGACTTTGCGACGATAAGTAACAAACGCGTACGGCAAACCGGCTGTTTCGGAGGTGTGCTGCTCACGGGCGGTTTCGTCCCACTCCGCGCGGTCGATTGCAGGGAAGAAGGCGTCGCAATCGAATTTTTGGCCGATTTCGGTGACGATCAAGCGCTCGGTCACCGCCATCGACTGCTTGTAAATTTCTGCGCCGCCGATGACATAGCCTTCGGCGCCGTCCAGCAGCGCGATGGCCGCGTCGACCGAGTCCACCTTCTCGACGCCGTCGTGGCGCCAGTCGGCGTTGCGGGTTATGACGATGTTGCGGCGGTTGGGCAGGGGGCGGCCGATCGAATCGAAGGTTTTGCGTCCCATGATGATCGGATGACCGGTGGTCAGGCGCTTGAAATGGGCCAGATCTTCGGGCAATTTCCACGGCAAGGTGTTGTTGATGCCGATGCCGCCTTGCTGGTCGGTGGCGACGATGATGGTCAGTGTGCTCATGGATACTCTGTAAGGTTGGGTGAGAATTCCCGGTGGCTGGTATTATCGTTGAAATTGCGGTCCGCTTCCATGACCGTTAAGTAATTTGCCAGAGTAAGAGCAAGCGTATGCCTGGCGCGAACACCCTATGAATCCGGCCGTATGGCCATACCGAGTACCTATGACGAATTTCGAAAAAACCGGCAGCCGTTCCATCCCGTCCTTGCAAGCGACCGTTGAAGAATATATCGAGCCGCGCAGCGGCGCGCGCCATATCCATCTGGCCAGCGACCAGCAGGAACTGGTGTTCCTGGTCGCTTTCCCGACGGTGCCGGACGTCAGCGACGGCCGCGCCCACATTCTGGAGCACCTGTCGCTGTGCGGCTCCGAGCGATATCCCGTGCGCGATCCGTTTTTCTCGATGCTGCGCCGCTCCACCGCGACCTTCATGAACGCGTTCACGTACGCGGATCGCACCGTCTATCCGTTCGCCAGCACCGACCGCAAGGACTTCTTCAACCTGCTCGACGTGTATCTGGACGCTACTTTCTTCCCGAATCTGGACTACCTGAACTTCCGCCAGGAAGGCTGGCGCCATGTCATCAAGGACGGCAAGCTGGCCTACCAGGGCGTGGTGTTCAATGAAATGAAGGGCGCCTTCAACGATCCGATGCGCGCGCTGTATAGCGGCATCGAGGGCACGCTGCTCGCGGGGACGACCTATGAAGTGGAATCGGGCGGCGATCCGCTGGTGATTCCTGAGCTGACGCACGAGATGCTCAAGGAATTCCACGCCAGTCATTACCATCCGTCGCAAGCGGTGTTCATGACGGCCGGCGACATCAGCGCCGAGGAAATCCAGGAGCAGATCAAGCTGCGTGTTCTGTCCAAATTGCCTGCCGCCGCGCAGGAGCGCATGCTGCCGCAACTGGCGGAATCGTGGACCGCGCCGCGCGTGAACGAGGTGCGCATTCCGTCGCAACAGGCCAAGGCCGACGAATACGGCCTGCAGTTCTCATGGCTGCTGGGCGAATCGGCCGATCCTATGGCCTATTACAACGCCTACCTGCTCGATGCCGGCCTGCTGGGCGACGCCTCGTCGCCGCTGATGAAGGCCATGGAATCGGCCGGTTACGGTCGTCCATCGCGCCTGAACGGCCATGACGACGGCCCGCGCCAGCTGATTTTCCACGTCGGCATGGAAGGATTGACCGAACCGCAGATTGAAAAAGCACGTGTGCGCATCTGGTCCGCGCTGGAGCGCGCCGCCAAGCAGGGCGTGCCGACCGACGCGCTGCAAGCAGCGCTGCGCGACATCCGTTACAGCCAGCGCGACACCGCCAACTCGCACATGCCGAATGCCTTGAGCCGCCTGCTGCACGCGCTGCCGGTGGCCATGCGCGGCGGCGACGTGTTCGACGCGCTCGACGGCGAAGCCCATCTGGCCAAGCTGGAAGAGGCGATCCAGGACCCGGACTACTTCAAGTCGCTGGTCCGCTCGCTGCTCGACAGCCCGACGCGCCTGACCACCAGTGTGGTTCCGGACGCCACCTACTTCACGGCGCGCGACGCGCTCGAGGCGGAGCAGCTGGCCGCGCGCGAAGCCGCGCTGACCGACGACGAACGTGCCCGCATCGAAGCTGAAACGGTGGCCCTGGACAAGCACCAGCAACTGCCGTCCAATTCCGAGGTCCTGCCGCGCATTCGTCCGTCCGACGTCAGCATCCACCCGGCGCCGGCGTTGCCTTTGCCGGCACCGCTGGACGCGCAGGAAGGCCGCGTGCTGCCGTTCACCATCGCTTCCAACGGCTTGTCGTACGCCCGCGTGAACTACGACGTATCGCACTTCGACGCCGCCGACTGGCCTTGGCTGCGTTTGTACGCGGACGTGGTCACCGAAATCGGTGTCGGCGACATGGATTACGAGGATGCCGACGCCTGGCGCCAGTTGATGGCGCCGTCGTTCGACGTCGGCCTGGACGCGACCCAGCAACCCGGCGGCGCGTTGAACATTGAACTGTGGTTTGGCGCCAGTGGTCTGCGGGAAGATCACGAAGGCATCGCCGAACTGATTTCGCGCACCTTGTCCGAGACGCGCTTCGATGAATACGAGCGTTTGGCCTTCCTGATCGACAGCGAAGCGCAAGATCGCCTCACTGGTTTGGCGCAGGCGGGTAACCGTTACGCGATGCTGGCGGCGACCGCGCCGTTGTCGCCGCTGCGTCGTTTCGACGATGTGGTTGGCGGCGCGGCGTCGCTGCCGTTCTATGCGAAATTGCTTGAGCAGAGCAAGACGCAGGAAGGCATCGCCACTATTGCGCGGCGTTTGAGCGCACTGCATACCCGCGTGACCGGCGTGACGCCGATCGTGCTGTCGGCAGGCTCCGGCGACGACAGCGCCGATCTGGCACGCATGGTCAAGCTGCCGGCGTCGCAGGCCGAGGCGCCGGGCATTTCGGCGGCGCCGGAGAGTTTGCCTTTTGCGGAAGCTGCGCTGCACGCGGTGAGTCAGATCAATCACTGCGTGGTGGCGTGGCGCGCGCCGATGGTGCACGAAACCGGTGCGGCGGCGCTGGCTGTCGCTGCGGAGCTGATGACCAATCAGCTGTTGCACGCCGCCTTGCGCGAAAAGGGCGGGGCGTACGGTGGCAGCGCGGGTTATGGCGGCGGCAGCGGCACCTTCGTGATGGCGTCCTATCGCGATCCGCGTCTGGCGGAGACTTATGCCGACTTCGATGTCGCCATCAACCAGCTGCTGGAGAACGACTTCTCACAGGAGGAGCTGGAAGAGGCGATCATTTGCGTGATCAAGGGACTGGACAAGCCGAATTCGCCGCACGAGCAAGTCACGCACGCGTGGAGTTTGTACCGTCGCGGGATCAGCGAGGAGTTGCGTCAGCAATTCCGTTCAGGCGTGTTGAATTGCACGCTGGATGATATCCGTTCTGCGGTGCGCACCTGGATCAAGGATGGACAGGTCAGCCGCGCCGCTTTTGTCGGCGACCTGTCGCAGGATCTGTCGGGATTGAAGACGGTGGATTTGGTGGAGTTGGCCAACGCCGCTTAAACGCTAGCGTGCCGGCCGTCGTGCGGTTTAACCCGCACGGCGGCACACTGGGGTCGTACCCCGTACGGGGTACGACCCCGCCTTGCCGGGTTGCTGCGCGGCTCAATCAGCGGCTAACGATCCTTGATGCAAACTTCGATAAAACCTTAACATATGGTCCGCCAGCGCCTGGGGCGCCTCCAGCGGAATCATGTGCCCGGTATCACCGGCCAGCATCCGCAAACTGGCATTCGGGAAGCGTTCGGCCATCTGCCGCAGATCCTCGGGCGGCACCAGATTGTCCTCGTCCGCGCCGACGATCAGCACCGGAAAACTCAACTCCGCCAACCGCTCCATCAAATCCGGCCGGTCGATCGTCGTGGCGAACTGTGTCAACAGCACCTCTTTGCCAAGATCGAGCGCCATCTGCTGGATCGGCCCGACAATCGCCTCAACGTCCAAATGCGAAGGATGCAGCAACTCGCGCAAGCGCTGCCGCGACATCCCCGCATACGCATTCCTCTCCAGCATGGCCACGATGCGCTCACGCGCCAGCACCTCCGCCGGCTTCAGCCCCTTGGCCGAATTGGCGATCAAGATCAACGACTTCACCCGCTCCGGATGCGCCACCGCATGCTCGATCGCCAGGTAAGCGCCAAGCGAAAACGCCACCAGATTGGCCGCCGGCGCGCTGTGCGTGGCGATCAATTCTTGCATCTCCAGGCGCGTGCGGGCCTGGTGCAGCGGCACAAAATTGAACTCAAACCCATCCCCCAGCAATGGCGTCAATCGGGACCACATCCGCTCGTCGCACAATGTGCCGGGAATGAAGTCCAGCCGCGTCATACCGCCATCGGCGCCGTGATCGGCGCGTGGTGCTGGTAGCCTTCCAGCGAGAAGTCCGACGGTTCGATCTTCTCCAGCCATTCCGGCTCGTACTTGCCGGTCTTGGCGAAGTCCGGCACCCGGTCCGAAATGCGCAGCTGCGGCGCTGCGAACGGCGTCCGGGTCAACTGCTCCTTGACCATGTCCATGTGGTTTTCGTAGATATGCGCATCGCCGATGAAGTAGCTGAACCAGCGCGGCGTGTAGCCGGTCAGACGGCCGACCAGATGCATCAGCGCCGCGCCCTCCGCCAGATTGAACGGCGTACCCAGACCCAGGTCGTTCGAGCGCACGTAGAGGCACATCGACAGCTCGCGCGTGGTTGGATTGGGGATGAATTGGTACAGCAGGTGACAGGCCGGCAGGGCGACCGCGTCCAGCACCGCTGGATTCCAGCCGTGGAACAGGATGCGGCGGCTGCCAGGGTTGTTGACGATGGTGTCCAGGCACTCGCGAAGCTGGTCGATCGATTTGTGCAGCAAAACTTTAACCACGCCATTGTCGTCGAACTGCGAGATCAGGCGGAAGCCGTTTTTCTGGGCGTCGGCGATTTGCGCCGGTTGATCGAGTTCGATCAGCTTGAAGCCGGGCCACTGCCGCCATTGCACGCCGTAGACCGGGCCAAGGTCGTCTTCGCCGAGGCGATATGGGTTGTCCAGCCATTGCTTGTTTTCGTTGGCGTTTTGGTCCCATACCTTGCAGCCCAGCGCGCGGAAGTCGGCGGCGCTGCGGGAGGCGCGCAGGAAGGCGCACAGTTCACCTACCACGGATTTGAAGGCCAGGCGTTTGGTCGTGACGGCGGGGAAGCCGTCGTTTAGCAGGTCGAAACGCATCATCGCGCCCGGTACGCTCAGGGTGCGGATGCCGGTGCGGTTGTCTTGCCAGCTGCCGGTGTCGAGCACCGTCTGGATCAGTTCCTGGTATTGCTGCATATGTTCTCCAACGCGAGCGGTGCGGCTCTAAAGTCGGCTATTTTATCAGGACCGGCCGGGGAGGGGCGTGGGGCGGATGAACGCGCGGCGCGTCATCCGACAGGTCAGGACGTCTTAGCGGCTGCCCGACTTGGGCTTGCGTCCGCCCGGCTGCGCGGTGACTTTGCCGGCCGCGCGGGCAAGCGATTTGGCGCCACGGCCGCCAGTGACGACGACAGCGCCTTTCGGCGCCGCCGGTTTGCCGCCACCGCCATAGATGCGGCCCGTCCCGGCTTTTCCGCCGGCGGAGCGCGCGCCGCCGGCACCCTTGCCGGCTGCCGGCACCGGCGGTGTCCACGTGCCGAGTGAGGCATCGCCGCCAGCCGGGCGTGCGGTCGCTTTGCCAGCGGTCGTTCCGCCGGCAGCCTTGCCTGCCGCCGACCCGCCGGCCGGGCCGGTGAACGGTCGCTTCTTCTTGGCCGGCGCTTCGGCCGCCGCTTTCTTCGCCAGTGCCGCCGCCACGCCTTTCGGGCCGGTTTCCGGCACGCGGTGATCGGCCTCGAAGCCCGCTTCCTCTTCGCGGCGGATCACTTGACCGGTCAGCGTTTCGATCGCCTTCAGGATCTCGACTTCGTCGGCGCAGACCAGCGATACCGCTTCACCCTCCATGCCCGCGCGGCCGGTGCGGCCGATGCGGTGAATGTAATCCTCCGCCACGGTCGGCAAATCGAAATTGACCACCTGCGGCAGCGCTTCGATATCCAGGCCGCGCGCTGCGACGTCGGTCGCCACCAGCAGCTGCACTTCGGCCTTTTTGAAGCGTGCCAATGCCTTCAGACGCGCCGGTTGGGTTTTGTCGCCGTGGATGGAATCGGCCGAGATGCCCTGGTCCTGCAAGGTCTTGACCAGCGTTTCGACGCCTTTGCGCGTTTTGACGAAAACCAGCACCTGGCCCCACTGAAGCTTCTTCAGCAGATGCAGCAGCAGCTCCGGCTTGCGGCGTTTGTCGGTGGGGATCAGCCATTGCTTGACGCTTTTGACGGCGGTGTTACTGGCGCTTACCTGGATCGATACCGGGTCCTTCAGCATGCCTTTGGCCAATTTGCGGATCTCGTCGGAGAACGTCGCCGAGAACAGCAAGGTCTGGCGCTTCTTCGGCAGCGCCGCCAGCAGGATGTCCAGATCGCGCTCGAAACCCAGGTCCAGCATGCGGTCCGCTTCGTCCAGCACCAGCGTTTGGAGCATCGTGAAGCTGATGGCGCCCTGGTCGTGCAGGTCTTTCAGGCGCCCCGGTGTCGCCACCAGCACGTCCAGACCCTTGCGCAGTTTGGTGATCTGCGGCTCGATCGGCACGCCGCCGTAAGCCACGGCGCAACGCAACGGCAGGTTGCCGCCGTAGGTGCGGAAGCTTTCGTAGACCTGCTCGGCCAGTTCGCGCGTTGGCACCAGCACCAGGCAGCGCACCGCTTTCGGCGCGGTTTCGCCGTCCATCGTCAGGCGCTGCAGGATCGGCAGCGCGAAACCGGCCGTCTTGCCGGTGCCGGTTTGGGCGGCGGCCATCAGGTCGCGGCCCTCCAGGACGACAGGAATGGCTTGCTTCTGGACGGGCGTCGGCTGTTTGTAGCCCAGGGTGTCCAGCGTGCGCTGGATTGGATCGATCAGGCCGAGTGCTTGGAAGGTCATGGTGTGTGCAGTAAAACGAAAAGAGGGCGCAGTGTAGCCGGTTGTCCCGGCTTGTGCGAAATTAGTTGGCCAGGGCGGCGGACCATAGCGACAGGATCTCGCGCACGCGTTTGTCCGGCATGTTGAGCAGATTGTCGCCGATGTAGAGCTCCACCGAGCTGCGGTCCGGCAGCGCGCCGTGGCTGGCGCCATTGAACAACCATACGCTGTGCCGCTCGGCGATGAGGTTGCGGATGTTCAGCGCGCGCTCGCGGCTGACCGGCAGGTGGACATGCAGCATGCTCGCCTGCGGACGCGCCGGATTGGGCGTCAGCAGTGGATAGTCGCGTAGCGTCTCGTAAAGCCACAGCGTGCGGCGGAAGTAATCCGGCATCGCCGCCAGCCGCGCATCGAACTGCATCGCGGCGGCCACCACATACGGCGTGCGCTGGTAGACATTGCCGCCCTGGCGGCGGTACCACTCCTGCGCCTTGGCGACAAACGAGGAGGAGCCAAGCAGCATGGCGCCACCCATGCCGCCGATGCCTTTGTACAGAGACACGTAGACCGTGTCGAAGCCGGCAGCGATCTCGCTGGCCGGCCGCCCATACGCGGCGGCGGTTTCCCACAGGCGCGCGCCGTCCAGGTGCAAATGGACGGCTTGCTCGCGGCAATAGGTCTTGATGGCCGAGAGGTCTTCCCATTCGGGGCATTGGCCGCCGATCTCGCGCATCGGCAGTTCCAGCGTGGCCGCGCCGAGTTTATCGGGGATGCCCTGGAGTTCTTCCAGCGTCCACGGGCGGTTCTGGTCACCGATCTGCAAGGCGTGGAAGTGGTCGAACAGCTGGTGGTTGCCGCGTTCATGGCGCAGGATGTGCGACGTCGGGTGCAGCGCCACCAGCTTGCTGCCGCGTTCCCCGCAGGCGATGCGCAGCGCGGTGGCTTGCGTCATGGTGCCGGTGATGCAGAACAGCGCCGCCTCGAAGCCCAGCAGTTTTGCGACTTTTTGCTCGAAGTCCTGTATCAGGGTGCCGTTGCCGTAGGTGTCATGTTCCACGCCGTTGGCTTCGCACCACGCCGCCATCGCCGCGAACAGCTGCGCGGGCGAGGACTGGCGGTGGCCGGGAAGGTGGGTTTGGCAGCGGAGGCGCAGTTCGGCGTCGGTCAATTCATTCTCCTGAAAGAACGAATGATACCCCGATCAATGCGCGGTGTGGACGTTGTGGAACTGGAGTGCGGCCAGGTTGGCATAGATGCCACCCAGTGCCACCAATGACGTGTGGGTGCCGGTTTCGACGATTTTGCCGTCTTCCATGACGATGATACGGTCCGCCCGCTGCACAGTAGCCAGGCGGTGGGCGATGATGACCGTGGTACGGCCGACCATTGCCGCTTCCAGCGCCTTTTGAACCAACCGCTCCGATTCGGCGTCCAGCGCGCTGGTGGCTTCGTCGAGCAGCAGCAGCGGCGGGTTTTTCAGCAAAGCGCGCGCGATGGCGATGCGCTGGCGCTGTCCACCCGACAGGCGCACGCCGCGCTCGCCCAGGAAGGATTTGTACCCCTGCGGCAGGCGTTCGATGAATTCGTGCGCGGCGGCCAGCTTGGCGGCCTGGATCACTTCGTCGTCGGTGGCGCCGGCGCGGCCGTAGCGGATATTTTCCATCGCGTCGGCAGAAAAGATCACCGTATCCTGCGGCACGATGCCGATGGCGTCGCGCAGCGTGTGCAGGTCGAGCTGCGTGATATCCACGCCATCAAGCTTGATGCTACCGCTTTGTGGATCGTAAAAGCGCAGGAACAGCTGGAACAGCGTGGTCTTGCCGGCGCCGGAAGGGCCGACCACGGCTACCGTCTCACCTGGCCGGATGTCCAGCGACAGGTGGCCCAGCGCGGCGGTTTCGGGCCGCGACGGATACGAGAAGGTGACATCGTGCAGGCTCAGGGCGGCGCCGTTGGCGGCACGCGGCGGCAGTGCCAGCGGCTTGGCCGGCGACTGGATATTCGATTTGACAGCCATCAGTTCCAGCAGACGCTCGGTGGCGCCGGCTGCGCGCTGCGCCTCGCCCATCACTTCGGACAGGGCGCCAATGGCGCCGGCCACGATGGAGGCGTACAGGATGAACTGACCAAGGTCACCGCCGGTCATGTCGCCCGACAGCACCGCGTGCGCGCCAAGCCACAGCACGAAGACGATGGTGCCGAACACCAGTACGATGGCGATCATGGTCAGCAGCGCGCGGGCACGGATGCGGCGCATCGCGGTCTTGAACGCGCCTTCGACCGAGGCGCCGAAGCGGTTCGATTCGATCGTCTCGTGTGTGAATGCCTGCACGGTCGGCATGGCGTTGAGGATTTCGCCGGCCATGGCCGAGGCGTCGGCCACGCGGTCCTGCGAGTCGCGCGACAGCTCGCGCACGCGGCGGCCGAACATCACGATCGGCAGCACCGTCAGCACCAGCAGGCCGATGATGATGGCCGACAGCTTAACGCTTGTCACGAACAGCATCACCAGGCCGCCGATAAACAGCAGCACGTTACGCAGCGCCATCGAGATGCTGGTGCCGACGACCGCCTGTATCAGCGTGGTGTCGGTGGTGATGCGCGACAGGACTTCGCCGGTCTGCGTGGTCTCGAAAAACTCGGGGCTTTGGGTGACGACGTGCCGGTAGACGGCGCTGCGGATATCGGCGGTCACGCGCTCGCCCAGCCAGGAGACGGTGTAAAAGCGCGCGGCGGTGGCCAGGGCCAGCACGGTGGCGACGCCGAACAGCGCCAGGAACACCAGGTCGACGTGCTTGATGCTCTTGTCGCCGGTGCCGCCGAAACCGAGGTCGATCATCTGCTTGAAGGCGGCCGGAATGGCCAGCGTGGCGCACGCGGCGACCACCAGCGCGATACCGGCCATGACGAATTGCCGCTTGTACGGCGCCAGGAATGGCAACAAGCCGCGCAAGGTGGACAGGCTGCCTTTCTTTTGTTCCCGGTTGACGTTGGGCGCGACTGCGGATGGGGTGCTGGCGGTGGTGCTGTTGGTCATCGTGTGGCTGCGGTTTCGGTAAACATGCTTTGGGTTGTACTCATATTCTTCTACAGTTTCATCGGGCTGACATACCCGGTCAGTTCCAGATAGGCGCGGCCGGCCGGCTTGCCGTCCCGGCTCAGCGTCACAGCGCCTTCCCAGTACACCGCGCCGGTCGAGCGGCGCGAATCGAGCTCCTGATCGTCCTGTAACGGCACGATGCGCCACTCCACGTCGCCCGTGGTGAGCAGGCTTTCGACCGGATACTCGGCATTGGTGCGGGGTGAGCGCCAGCGCCTCTGCGCGGCAAAGCCGACCTGCTCCGGCGCAAACTGCGTGATCTTACCGGATGCGTCGCGCCATGTCGCGTGCGACCATAGTTTAGCACCTGTCTTGTCGCGGAGTTGGAATGCCATCAGCGCGCCGCCGTCATCGAGGTTGGCGCCTATCCACTCCCAGCCGACGGCGCCCGACTCGCGGCCCATGATGTCGCTGGACCATTCGTGATCGAGCCAGCTGGCGCCGGTGACGGCGGACGCCTTGCCGCCGCGCGTGACGGTGCCGGTGGTGGTCAGTTGCGGCTCGCTGTAATAGTAGCTGGCCTGATCGGGTCGCGGACCTTTGCGCGAGTAGCCGCGTTGGCCCTGCAGCAGCACCGGCTGCGACGGCGCCAGCTTGAGGTTCAGCGCGAAGTTGGCCGCGTCCACGCGGATCGCGTAGCTGCCGTCGGCGTTGCGCGTCATGCGCCAGTCGTCGAGCTTTACGTCGGCGTCGCCGACCTTGGCGTAGGCGATGTCGAAGCCCTGGCGCGCGCTGCGCTGGTCGTGCAGCAGTTTGCCATTGGCCGGGTCGGAGACGGCTGCGTGGCCGATCATCAGCTGCGTCGGCGCGAATTTGCTCGGGTTGGCCCGGTCATGTTCGGTCGCGCTGCGGAAGAAGGTGACCTGGAAGCCCAGTGGCTTGCCATCAGTCGTATTGAGCCAGCCGGTGACGTACCACCATTCGATTTTATAGTTCGGATGGGCGCCGTAGTCGGCGGGGAATCGCAGCGAGGCGCCGGCCGGCAGCGGCGTGACTGCCGCGAATCCTGGTGCCGCCGCCTGTGAGGACAGGCCGCACAACAGCATTAGAAACAGCGCGCAGCAACGTAATAAGTGCATCACCAGTCCTCCCTGACTGCGCGTATCGGTCCGCCGGACAGCGACTGCCTGCCGGCCAGCAGTGCGGTCAGCGCCGACGCGGCCAGCAACAGCCCGGCGACGGCCGCCAGCAAACCCCACGGTACATGCAGTTGCATGGTCCAGTGGAACGACTGCGGATTGACGACAAATACCAGAATCAGGCTGATGACCCAGCCCAGTACGAAGCCGGTGGCGATGCCCAGGCCCGTGAGCGCGCCACCCTCGATGGCAAGTATCGACAGGATCTGGCCGCGTGTGACGCCGACATGGCGCAGCATGCCGAACTCCTTGGAACGCGCCAGCGTCTGTGCCGAGAACGTGGCGGCGACGCCAAACAGCCCGATGACGATGGCGATCGCCTCCAGCAGATAGGTGATGGCAAAGCTGCGGTCGAACACTTTCATGCTCATGTCGCGGATCTCGGACGGTGCGCTGGTCTCCAGCGCGGCGGCGAACGGTAGCCGCTTCAACGCCTGCACGGTGTCATCGGCCCTGGCGCCAGGTTTGAGCCACAGCGCCACGTTACTGGCCTGCTGGTCGCCGGTGATGGCGCGGTAGTCGCTGATTCTCATCTGGATCGATCCGGTCGGGCGGGCGTAGTCGCGCCAGATGCCGGCCACCTCGAAGGTATGCAGCTTGCCGTTGAGCGGAATCTGGACCCTGCGTCCCAACGCCATGTCGTACAAATCAACCATCGCTTCCGAAACCCATACCGGTGGCGGTCCGGCCGGCGCCGGCAGCCTGGTCTCACCGACAATCGCCAGCGACCTGGCAGGGTCCTGCGCGTTGACGTTGCTCGCCAACAGCGCCACTGGCGGGCGGCCCGGCGCCAGCGAGATACCCCGCACGCGCAGGAAATCGGCCGTTAGCACGCCGGGCAGGGCGGCGATGGCCGCTTGCTCCTGCGGCCGCAGGCCCGCCGTGGTGCCCGCGCCGACGGTGCTGACGTAGACGTCCGCCGGCAGGACCTGGCGCAGCCAGTCGTCGAGCGACACGCGGAAGCTGGCGACCATGATGGCCATGGCCACCATCAGGCTAAAGCTCGACAGCACGCCGCCCAGCGCGATGCCGGCCTGGCTCGAAGCGTTGGCCAGTCGCGATAACGTCAGCGTCAGGACGGGCGAGGCGCCGGGCCGGTTGGCGGTGGCGGCGCTCCAACGCTTGTGCGCAAGGCGGAACACGATGGCGGCCAGGCGTGGCATCAGCGCGATCACGCCGATCAGCAGCAGCGCGATCGACAGGTAGCCGAAGATCGGCAGCTCGAACACGGGCGGCGCCTGCGACAGCAGCGCGGCCAGCGCGATGCAGGCCATCGCGGGCCAGGCCATCGCCAGGCGTGACATGGCCGCTTCCTCGGTGCCCGACTTGAGCGCGACCGCCGGTTTGGCGCGGGCGGCGTCAAACGCCGGGGCGGCGCAACCCAGCAGCGAAACACCGACGCCCAGCGCGAAGTACACGGCGGCTGCCACCGGTGTGAAGTGCACCGTCGGCTGCACGCCGGAGAAGAAGCCGGCGCCCAGGTCCGCGCCCATGAAGTGCAGCGCGGCGGCGGCCAGGCCGTAACCGGCGGCGATGCCGATGGCCGATCCGGCGATGCCGAGGCTCAGGCCCTCGACCAGGATCTGGCGCAGCAGGTGGCGGCGGTCCATGCCCAACACGCGCAGCAGTGCGAACTGGCTGCGACGGCGTATCACCGACAGCGCCTGCGTTGAAAACACCAGGAAGGCGCCGGTGAACAGCGCCACCAGCGCCAGCACCGTGAGGTTGACGCGGTAGGCGCGGCTCATGCCTTCGTTGCGGCTGTTCTGTTCCTGGTCGTTGGGCTGGTTGACGCGGAAGCGGCCGGGGTACTCGCGCTGCAGGTCCTGTTCCAGTTGCGCCTTGAAGACGGCGCGATTGACGCCGTCGCGCAGTTTCAGGTCGATGCGCGAGAGCTGGCCTAGCTTGTCGAAGCGCCATTGCGCCGCGCCCAGGTCCATCACGCCGATGCGCTGGCCTGCCCGCGCGCGTTGCAGCGATCCGGCCACGCGCAAACGCAGTTGATCGACGCCCACTTGCAGGGTTATCTGATTGCCCGCTGGTTTAAGCCATTGCTGCGCGGCGGGCGACAGGAAAATCGTATTGTCGGCGAGCGTATCGCCAGGGTCGCCGCTGGCCGGCACGCCGATCAGGTCCGGCGCCACGAAGCCGGCGCGGAAAACGTCGATGCCGATGATCTTCAGCGCGGTACGCTGGCCCGGTACCGAGGCGTCGAATTCCAGCACTGGCGAGGCTACGGTGACGCCGTCGCGCCGCGCCAGTAGCGGATAGATCGCCTCGTCGAATGCAGGTTCGGTGCCGCGCACCTGCACGTCGGCCACGCCGGACAGGCCCTTGATCGCCGACGAGAACTCATTGAACGCGGCGGCGTTGATCAGGTGGATCGCGAAGCCGAGCGAGATGCCGACGGCGATGGCGGCGATCGCCACCAGCGCCCGCATCGGATGCGCGCGCCATTCGCCCAACAGTAGCCAGCGCGACAGTCGGCGCATCGATGCCGCCTCGCGTTCGGATGCGATGCCGTCCCTGACGCCTGCCGTGTGAACCGGATCGGACATCAGTGGACGCACTCCAGCGAAAACGATTCGCCCGCGCGCTTGGCGCGCAGCCTGGCCTTGTCGGTATTGGCATGGGTGGCGCGGCGCGCGTCCTCCTCGGCCCACTGTTTGGTCAGCGCGAGTTTGGCGCAACGCTTGCGCTGGAGCGCAGCGGTGCGCGCGCCGCGCTCGGACTCGCGTGTTTCACGCTGCTCGATCTGCTGGCGGGCCTTTTGTAGCGCAGCCGATTCCTTTTGCATCCGCTGCAGGTCGGCGCCGGCGGCGGGCGCGCTGGCGGGCGGCTTGGGCACGGCCAGCGTCGACGACGCGGCGGCGCCGGCCGGGCAGGGCATGTCGCTGTAGCTGATCTTGTCGTCCATGGTGCATTTGTAGACGTTTTGCGCGGTGGCGTTATTGCCCGCCAGCGCGGCGGCGCACAGCACGGCGGCATAAGGCGCGCGAAGATGGTGGTTCATGACGGTCCCGTTCACAGAATTTTCCCGGGATTCATGATACCCAGCGGGTCCAGCGCCGCTTTGATGGCCCGCATCATGTCGAGTTCCACCGCCGATTTGTAATGTGCCAGCTCGTCGCGTTTGAGCGCGCCAATGCCGTGCTCGGCGGAAATGGAGCCGCCGAAACCGACCACGCTGTCGTGCACCACCCGGTTGACCTTGTCCTGATTTGCCAGGAAATCCTCGTTGGAAATGCCGTCCGGCGGCGCCACATTGAAATGCAGGTTGCCGTCGCCCAAGTGCCCGAAGCACACCAACTGGCAGCCGGGGAAGGCCGCCTGCAACTGCGGCGCGGTGACGTCGATGAAGTCGGCGATGCGCGACACCGGCAGCGAAATATCGTGCTTGATGTTCTTGCCGGCCTTGGCCTGCGCCAACGGGATATGCTCGCGCAGCTGCCACAAGCCGGCCGATTGCGTGGTCGATGTCGCGACCACGGCGTCGGTGACGACGTCGCGCTCGAGCGCGGCGCCGATCGCGCGCTCCAGCAGATCGATCGCGTGCTGCGCCGATTCGCTGCTCGACAGCTCCAGCAGCACGTATTGCGGATGGGCTTCGGAAAATGGCTTGGGCAGTTGGGGGAACTGCCGCGCCACCAGATCCAGGCAGTAGCGCGACATCAGTTCGAAGCCGGTCAGGCTGGCGCCGCAATGGTCCTGCATCAGCACCAGCAAGCGCAGCGCGTGCGCGGGCGAGGGCAGCGCGGCCAGCGCGGTGATGCTGGCCTTGGGCTGCGGGTACAGCTTGAGCACCGCGCCGGTGATGATGCCCAGCGTGCCCTCGGCGCCGATGAACAGGTCGCGCAGATCGTAGCCGGTGTTATCTTTGCGCAGGCCGCGCAGGCCGCTCCAGATCTCACCTCGTGGCGTGACCACTTCGAGCCCGAGACACAGTTCGCGCGCGTTGCCGTAGCGGAGAACGGCGGTGCCGCCGGCGTTGGTGGACAGGTTGCCGCCGATGGTGCAGCTGCCCTCGGCGGCCAGCGACAGCGGGAACAGGCAGCCCTCGGCGGCTGCGGCTTCCTGCGCCTGCTGAAGAATGCAGCCCGCATCGACGGTCATGGTGCGGTTGATGGTGTCGATCTGGCGGATGCGGTTGAGCCGCGCCAGCGATAGTACCACCGCAGTGCCGCTGGCGTCGGGAATGCTGCCCAATACCAGGCCGGTGTTGCCGCCCTGCGGCACCAGCGGCACGCGCCAGCGCGCGCACGCCTTGACCAGCGCGGCCACCTGTTCCACCGAGCCGGGACGCAGCACGGCGGCGGCCTTGCCGGTGAAGCGTCCGCGCCAGTCGGTGAGGAAGGGCGCCATGTCGGCATCGGTGTCGAGCACATGGTCGTCGCCCAGCAGCGCACGGCAATGCGGCAGAAATTCCGTCAGCAGCTGCGTCATTTGACCGTGGTGCCCTTCACTTTGTCGAGCAATTCCTTGGACAGCTTTTTGGCGGCCTTTTTATACGGCCGCAGATACATCACGGCGCAAACGAAGTAGACGCAGACGATCGCCGCCTCGCCCCACGCCAGTTGCGACGACAGCTCGTCCTTGTCGCTCCAGCCGCGCACCACGCCCTCGGTGAAGTACAGCAGTATCATCATCGAGGTCCACTGCAGGGTGTAGATGTCGCGCTTCCACACACCGTACAGCGGCAGCAGCAGCGGCGCGGCCTTGAGCACCAGCCACGAGCCGCCCGGTTTGAGCGGCGCCAGCACCATCTCCCACAGCACGCACCAGACGATCAGCAGACCGAGGCTGCCGATGGCGCCCCAGTGAAAATACCTATGCATCGCGTTTTGCATTTTGATCTCCGTTGTACGGCTTAAGTACGACTCATCTACAGCTAATCAGGCGCCGGCCCGCAGCTTCAGCGCTGTTTCGGCCAAGCGCCGGCCCTGCGCGAGCGCCAGGCGCTTCTCGTCTTCCGTGATGGCTTTTTTGCCATCGAGGCCCGACCAGTGGCTGGCGCCGTAGGGCGTGCCGCCGCTGGAGGTGGTCATCAGTTCCGGGTGGGTATAGGGCAGTCCCATCACCATCAGACCGTGATGGAATAAGGGTATCATCATCGACAGCAACGTCGATTCCTGGCCGCCGTGCAGGCTGCCGGTGGAGGTGAACACGCACGCCGGCTTGCCGGACAAGGTCCCGGCCAGCCACTCGGTGGCGGTGCCGTCCCAGAAATACTTCATCGCCGCCGCCATGTTGCCGAAGCGGGTGGGCGAGCCCACCGCCACGCCGGCGCATTCGCGCAGATCGTCCAACTCGACGTAGGGCGCGCCCTCGGCCGGCACGTCCGCCTCGGTGGCCTCGGCTACCGTCGAGACGGCGGGAACGGTGCGCAGGCGCGCGTCGCAACCGGGTACGCTTTCGACGCCCTGGGCGATGAGCTCCGCCAATTTTCGGGTGGCGCCATGGCGGGAATAGAACAATACGAGAATAATCAGATTAGGTTGGTTCATCGGCGGTATTATAGGGCGCTTTCACTGGAGGCAACACTGCCAGTCTTGTAATCCGATTATCGCTCATGTACGCAAAATATATTCATCCGATTCTTCTCTATGTGTTTCGCAGCTGCCGCGGCGGCATCGCGACCATGCGTTCGCTCTCCTGGCCCGAAGTGCGCGACCTGGTGCTGTTCGCCCACCGTCGCTTGCGCGAGGAAAGCCTGCCGCAAGTGGCCGGCAGCCTCACGTTCACCACCGTGTTCGCGCTGGTGCCGCTGCTGACCATCGCGCTGGCGATCTTCACCACTTTCCCGCTATTTAATACCTTCCGTATGTCGCTCGAGGCGTATTTCGTCCAGAGCGTAATGCCCAAGTCGATATCGACCACGATCCTCAATTACCTGACCCTGTTCGCCTCCAAGGCGACGCGGCTGTCGGCGGTGGGCGCGGTGGCGCTGATCGTGACGTCGATCGCGATGATGAACCTGATCGAGCGCGTGTTCAACCGCATCTGGCGGGTGCGCGGGGAGCGCAGCTGGACGCGCCGCATCCTGGTCTACTGGGCCATCATCACCCTTGGCCCGCTGCTGATCGGCGTGTCGCTGACGTTGTCGTCGCAGGTGTTCATGGCCACCGTCGATTTGTTCGGACGGGTGCCGGTGCTGGGCGCGATCATCTACACGGTGCTGTCGCTGGCGCTGACCACGGCCGGTTTCACCTTGCTGTACCTGGCGGTGCCCAACCGCGACGTCGACTGGCACGACGCGGCCTGGGGCGGCTTGGTGGCCGGCCTGGCGTTCGAGCTGGCCAAGCGCGGCTTCGCCATCTTCATCACCCAGTTCCCGACCTATTCGAAGATCTACGGCGCGCTGGCGGCGCTGCCGCTGTTCCTGCTGTGGGTCTACGTGTCGTGGGTGATCACGCTGGTGGGCGCATTGCTGGTGGCCGCGCTGCCGGTGGTGAAGTATGAACGCTGGTGGCACGAGGCCCAGCCGGGCGGCGAATTTGTCGACGCCATGGCGATCATCAAAGTGCTGTACGTGGCCTGTAAATGTGGCGATACGGCGCTGGTCGGCGCCGGCGCGATCCGCCTGCGCACCCGGCTCGGTTTCGACGAGATGGACAATCTGCTGGAAAAAATGATGGCCGAGGGCTGGGTCGGGCGGGTCAAGGTGGAGGCGCCGCCACGGGTCCAGTGGGGCAAGCGTGTCAGCGATGGTTCCGATCATTGGGTACTGCTGGCCAACGTCGAGAAACTCACCTTGGCCGAAGTCTACCGGCTGTTCGTGTTCGGCGGCATGGCGGTCAATGCGGGCGTGGTGGCCGATGGCGACGATGAGCGCGATCGGCAAGCCGCGCGCGAGGCGGCGAGCCTGGCGCGCGAGGTGGAAAACGCCGTCGAGACGGGGCTGGGCAAAACCGTGGCGGAGCATTTCGGGCCGCTCGATTGCCGCTGAACCACCCCGAGGCAACATAAGGACAAGAATGTTGTGATTTGCTTATCCGCAGCGCTGGATTTTTTGCCGGGCATAGGCTACATTCGCTATAAGGCGAGAACAACTACAACTCCCATTCACACAGCCTATATCTCAGCGGACAGGACGGCCAAAATGAAAGTCTCCGAAATTCTTCAGGTAAAAGGCAGCATCCTTTACACCATTTCTCCTGACCAGCCTTTGGCGGACGCCGCCAACACGATGGCTGAAAAGGACATCGGCTCGCTGGTCGTCATGGAGTTCGGCGATCTGGTCGGCATGCTGACGTTCCGCGAAGTGCTGCGGGCCCTGCACGACAACGCCGGCACCGTCGGCGCGGGCACGGTGCGCAAGCACATGGACGACCATCCGATCACCGTCACCCCGGACACCGACGTCAACGAAGTGCGCCGCATCATGCTGGAAAAGCACGCGCGCTATCTGCCGGTGATGAACGCCAAGACCATCCTCGGCGTGATCTCGTTCTACGACGTCGCTCGCGCGGTGCTCGAGGCGCAAAGCTTCGAGAACCGCATGCTGAAGGCGTATATCCGCGACTGGCCGGCCGAGACGGCGGATCAGCACCCGGACTAAATCGCCGCATCGACGAAAAAAAAACGCCATCGGCACCTTGCCCGTGGCGTTTTTTGCTTTGGGAGCGCCGCTTTGGCACCGCGCCTTCGGTATGGTTTACGCGGCGCCCTGCAGGGCGTCGTTGCTGAGCCAGCCGTCGAGGGCGGCGGCCGTCATCGGGCGCGCGAACAGGAAGCCTTGCGCCAGCGGACAGCCGAGCGCCTGCAGGATCTGCGCCTGGCGCTCGTCCTCGACGCCTTCGGCGATCACCGACAGGCCCAGGTTGCGGCCTAGCTGAATCACCATCTCGGCGATGCTGCTGCCGCGCGCCGAGCCGGTGATTTCGGTGACGAAGGCGCGGTCGATCTTTAGCCGGTCGATCTGCAGCCGCTGCAGATACGACAGCGACGAGAAGCCGGTGCCGAAATCGTCGATGGCGATGCTGACGCCCGTTTGCTTGATCTGGCCGAGCATCTTGATCAGCATGTCCGGCTCTTCCATGGCCATCGATTCGGTGATCTCCAGTTCGACGTACTCCGGGGGCGCCTGCGTGTCCTCCAGCGCCTTGCGCAGCATTTCGAGGAAGTGGGGGTGGCGGAACTGCACCTGCGAGACGTTGATCGACATCATGAAGTCGTGATGCCCGGCCTGGCGCAGCGAGACCAGCTCGCGGCAGGCGGTGCGCATGACCCACTCGCCGAGGTCGATGATCAGGCCCGAATACTCGGCGATCGGAATGAAACGGTCGGGCGAGACAAAGGCGCCGTCTGCGGTCTGCCAGCGCAGCAGCGCTTCGGCGCCGACCGGACGGCGGGTTTCGAGATCGATCTGCGGCTGGTACATGACGAACAGCTGGCGCTGGCCGAAGGCGGTGCGCAGCGCGTGCATCATGCGCACGCGTTCGCGGATTTCCACCCCCATCGAGCGCGAGAAGTAGCAGTAGCCGGCGCGCTGCTGGGTCTTGGCGCGCTTCAAGGCGATGTCGGCGTCCTTGAGGGCGTCGCCGCCGCTGCCTTCGTGTTCGTCGAGCCGCACCAGTCCCAGCGTGGCCGAC
>Ga0308163_10001358_pt1 | contig 27329 bp, 33 predicted proteins | sample PhyTR1_FD_201037 | JGI IMG/M metagenome (GOLD analysis project Ga0308163, IMG submission 201037) | Phyllosphere microbial communities from UC Gill Tract Community Farm, Albany, California, United States - DLSLT.R1 | ecosystem: Host-associated > Plants > Phyllosphere > Unclassified | place: USA... | reverse complement strand
GCAACCGATCAGCACAGTGAGCAGATGCAAGTAGCCCAGCAACGCGCCAAAGCCTGAGGTCGCAAGCGTAGAAGCGACAAGACCGAAGATCCCTAGGGGAGCAAAGCGAATGACCACGCGTACGATTAAGGTGACGCCGTTGGACAAATCGCTGAGTACGGTGCGGGTAGTTTCGCCTGCATGGCGAATAGCTATACCCATGCCAATAGCCCACGCCAAGACGCCAATGAAGTTAGCGTTCATGAGCGCACTGACCGGGTTGTCGACCACACTCAACAGCAAGCTTTGCAATACCTCGCTGATGCCGCCAGGCGCGGACACGGCGATATTTTCAGTGACCAGTACCAAGTTGGACGGGAACAACATGCTGGCAATAACTGCCACCACGGCCGCCGCAAAGGTGCCGAACAAATACAACACGAGGATCGGTCGGATGTGGGTTTCCTGCCCGTGCTTGTGGTTGGCAATCGAGGCCATCACCAGGACAAACACCAGAATCGGTGCAACGGCTTTCAAAGCGCTGACGAACACTTTGCCGATGAAGGCCACTGAAAGTGCCGCAGCAGGCGCCAGCCAGGCCAGTAAAATACCGGCAATCAGACCGATGACAATTTGGGTCACCAGGCTGGTGCGTTTGAGCGTTTGCAGCAGGGTAGGAGGAGCGTCAGTCATGTGTGTGTCTCTAGTTGTTGTGGATGGCGCATTCAAACCCAAGCCGACTCAGCATAGGCTCGCAGGCACCCTATGCCCGCAGATGCACTTAATTAGCTTGAGTTAAGCAGAGAGGAGGATCGCGTTTAATTGTGCGTGCTGAGCACGTCTATTTAACTAAGACTTGAACGGGGCCGGACTTTACCATACCCAAGCGGGTGCTTTCCCGTGTCGATCCTCTTGGCGGTGTTGCTAATGACCGTCACGCCGCAACTTGCCAGCGCCTAATCCCGGGTTTCTGTGAACAATTCACGTCGCGCGCCTTCGGTAATCGCAACGATCCCGGGGTGACGGATCTTGCGTTCGACGGTGATGGCGTAGAACGATTCGGTGACCGCCTCGGTCTGGCCAATGAGTTCAACGTCAAATTGGCGCATGACTTCGTTGGCGATTACGCTGGGTGCGATAAAAACCCCAATTCCAGACTGGCCGAATGCCTGCATGAGAGCGCTGTCATCGAACTCACCGACAATTCTTGGTTGGATTTTCAGCTCTGCCAGCCAACGCAACAAGCGCGTGCGGATCACCGTTCCTGGCCCTGGGATCAGCAGCGGCGCACCTTGCAGGCATTGTGGAAAATTTTCTGCATACGCCAAGGCCAGGCTCGAGGTCGCAAAAAAACTGATACCGCATTCGCCAAGCTTTTGACTTAGGCCTTTAATGTCTAAATGGGTAGGCATTGGGCTGTCGGAGATCACCAGATCCAGTCGTTGGATCGCCAAGTCAGCCAAAAGCCGATCCAGTTTGTCCTCACGGCAGGTGATGCGTATGGGTTTATCGAGCACCATGGTGGGTGCGATCAAGCGGTACACAATCGACTTGGGCACCACATCGGCAACGCCTACTCTAAAGAGAAGTTGCTGCTCGTTCGGCGCCATGCGCAGCATACTTTCCAGTTCGCCGCCGACCTGGAAGATCTGTTCGGCATAGGGTAAAACCTGACGTCCGGTTTCAGTCAGCTCCAATTGGCGTCCGACTCGGCGAAACAACGCTAGGCCATAGGTGTCTTCCAGCAGGCTGATTTGCCCGCTGATGGTTTGAGCGGTGAGGTTTAATTGTTCGCAGGCGCGCACAATGCTGCCGGTCTTAGCAACGACCCAAAAGTAATGGAGTTGGCGATAATTGAGCATAGATCCACAATAGTTCGTAAAAACCGAAGTATAACGCTTAAAAATACGAATTTTTCTGAAGTGTTTGGCTCTCTAAAATCGCGCGTTATTCGCAGGCCACAGTCTTGGTGGCAGGTTTTAAAGAGAGGCAAATCACCATGAATATTCAAAACGCAGGTTACGCAGCGTTGTTGGCGTCCAGCCTGTTGCTGATGAGCGGGTGTGATCAAGCTGAAAAAGCAGCGCAACAAATGATCAGCAAAACGGCTGAAGCTGCTAAACAGGCCATTGATGACACGCATAAAGCGGCTGAGCAGGCACTCAACGAAGCCACCGGAGGGCGCTTGATTGAACAAGAGCAGCCGGAGAAAGAGCGTAAAGAGTCGTCGCACACTATTTAAATTGTCTTACTGAAGAGTCAGAACGCACCTATGGAATACCTTTTAGAACTGGCGGCCAGCCCTACGGCCTGGATTGCTCTGGCCACCTTGATTGTGATGGAGGTTGTGCTTGGCATCGACAACCTGATCTTTATCTCGATTCTGACCAATAAGCTGCCAGAGCAATTTCGTACCAGAGCTCGACGCATCGGTATTGGTTTAGCGCTGATTCTGCGTCTGGGTTTGCTGAGTACCATCGCCTACATCGTGCAACTGACCACGCCGGTGTTTGAAGTGTTAGGGCAGGCGTTCTCTTGGAAGGACATGATTTTGATCGCGGGTGGCTTGTTCCTAGTGTGGAAGGCGACCAGCGAAATTCATCACAACATGAGCCTCCAGGCTGAGGAAAAGACCGACAGTGTGGCGTCCAAAGTGACCGTTGGCTTTGCTGCCGCTATCGGTCAGATCCTGATGCTGGACCTGGTATTTTCCATCGACAGTATCGTCACGGCTGTGGGTATGACTGAGCATTTGCCGATCATGGTCATTGCTGTAGTGGTTGCGGTGCTGGTGATGTTGTTGGCTTCTGAGCCTCTGGCCAAGTTCATCAATGAAAACCCAACGGTGGTGATGTTGGCGTTGGCGTTCTTGATCATGATAGGCATGACCTTGATCGCTGAAGGTTTCGGCGCTCATGTGCCTAAAGGCTATGTGTATGCGGCCATGGCGTTCTCGGCCACGGTTGAAACACTGAACATCCTCGCGCGCCGAGCGCGGGAAAAGCGCGAAGCAGCAGTGGTTAAGTAACCTTAGGCTCACGCTCAAAACCGTCCATCTTTAACGCGATGGACGGTTTTTTTTTGCCAGCGCTTTAGTGGGCGCTGGCCGTGCTGGCCGGGGTGCGGTCGGGTTTGTTTTGCGATTTTGGCAGAGGTTGCGGGGAGTGATGGCGGCTGATGCGCATCAGACCCCAAAGCATAGCGGCAGCGACGGCTAACCAGCCTGTGATCAACAAGATAATGGTCAATGTCGGGCTCATAAGTGCCTCCTTTGCCCACAGCGGGCATAAACACTGTACAGATGACAGTCTAGCGTGGGCAGTGTTTCAGTCTATTGACCAAAGGTCGTGCTGCATCAATTGTTTGGCTCTATGCATACGCTTTGACTGTGCTTTAAGGCTATACCTTGCTCTGTTGGCATCCTATGATCGACGGCCATGCCAGACCTTGCGGTCTGGCGATCATTCAAAGCGAGGGAGTATGCAGGGAGTGACTCGATTGAGATCGGCGCGTCTTTGGCTGGTAGCCGCGCTGGCGGTGGCCGTGGTGGGGTGTGCCAGTGTTGACCAAGCGGGGATGCGTGGCTTGCCAGAACGCGTTGAGCTTCACGGTGTGCCCTTTTTTCGCGGCAATGCTTATCAAAGTGGCCCGCAAGTATTGGCGAGCATGCTGGGCGAGCAACGCATCAGAATCACCCCAGGTCTTTTGACCAAGCCATTAAAGCTGCCAGAGGCTGAGTCATCGCTGCAAGACAACATGGAGCAACTGGCCGGGCAGTATGGATTGATGGTGTACCGGTTAGATCCTTCTCTCTCGGCATTAATGGCCCAAGTTGCAGCGGGCCATCCGGTGATGGTGCGCTTTATGGACGGCCGAGTCTGGAGTGAGCCACGTTACGCAGTTCTTGCCGGTTATGACCGTAATAAGCAAACCGTTTTGTTGCGTGCGGGTATGGAGCGGCGCCGCATCATGGACTTCAAGGCGTTTGAGTCCAGCTGGAAAGACGCCGGCAACTGGGCCGTATTGATCGTGGCTCCAGACCAATTGCCGGTCAACGTAGACAAGGCTCGCTGGCTAAAGGCCGCTAATGATTTAACTCGCTCAGGCCAAGAAATGGCAGCTAACAAGGCCGTAAAAGCATTGGAAGCGCAGAAGTAAATCTGCCCCCCAAAAAGATCGCAAAGATGGGCTGTAGGAGCTGCCGCAGGCTGCGATCTTTGTTTTTAACGATCAAGAGATCGTGAGCAAGCTCACTCCTACAAAAAGCAGAAGCAGCGCCGGTTATGGCCGCTGCAGCGCAGATGACACAAAAAAGATCGCAAACTCGCTCCAGATTAAAATCCGAACTTGTCACGCAGGCTGTAATACCAAGCGCCCAAAGCGGTCAGCGGGGTACGCAGTAATTGCCCGCCCGGGAACGGATAGTGCGGCAGATCAGCAAACGCATCAAAGCGCTCAGCCTGTCCGCGCAGTGCTTCTGCAAGTACTTTGCCCGCAAGGTGTGTATACGTCACTCCGTGCCCGCTGCAGCCCTGGGAGTAATAGATGTTGTCACCAATGCGCCCGACTTGCGGTAAGCGAGACAGCGTCAGCAGGAAGTTGCCCGTCCACGCGTAATCAATTTTTACGTCCTTAAGCTGTGGGAAAGCCTTGAGCATCTTCGGTCGAATAATCGACTCAATGTTGGCTGGATCGCGAGCGCCATACACCACACCACCGCCGAAGATCAGACGCTTGTCACCGGACAGCCGATAGTAGTCGAGTAAATAATTGCAGTCTTCGACGCAGTAATCCTGGGGCAGTAGCGATGCGGCCAACTCATCACTTAGCGGTTCAGTGGTGATGACTTGGGTGCCGCACGGCATAGATTTGGACGCTAGTTCGGGCACCAGATTGCCCAAGTACGCATTGCCCGCAACGATAATGAATTTGGCTCTGACTTTGCCCTGCGGTGTATGCACCACCGGATTAGCGCCTCGTTCAATACGCACGGCAGGCGACTGTTCATAAATCGTGCCGCCCAAGGACTCCACTGCGGCGGCCTCACCTAAGGCCAGATTAAGCGGGTGAATATGGCCGCCGCTCATGTCCAGAAGCCCGCCTTGGTATTGATCGCAGGCGACCACCTCACGAATCCGTCGCTTATCCAGCAGCTCCAAGTGAGTGTTACCAAAACGTTCCCAGAGCTTCTTTTGTGCTTCGAGGTGGCCCATTTGCTTATCAGTGATCGCAGCAAACACGCCGCCGTCTTTCAAATCACACTGGATCTGATACTTAGCAACCCGCTCGCGAATAATCTTGCCGCCTTCAAATGCCATCTGGCCTAACAATTGGGCTTGTTTGGCGGCGACCGTACGCTCAATCACATCAATATCGCGGCTGTAACTATTAACGATTTGCCCGCCGTTACGTCCTGAGGCGCCAAAGCCTACTTTAGCGGCCTCCAGAACCGTGACCTTAAAACCGTTTTCCAACAGAAACAAAGCACTCGAGAGTCCGGTATAGCCGGCGCCGATGACACAGACGTCCGTTTCAACCTCATCCTGCAGGGCAGGGCGCTCGGGCGTCGGGTTGGCCGAAGCAGCGTAGTAAGACTGAGGATAAGGTGTGTTCGCCATTCTGGAACCTCTGTTTTATATTTTTTACGAGTGAGTTCGATGCTACCTGAGTTGAAATCCACCCGCTAGCCAGCTTCGGCAACGTATTTTTACGGTGAAAATAAAAAATTCGACTATTCATAGAGTTAGCTGCAAAAAAGGTGTTGACACCCCTTCGTAAATCTATAGAATGCGACCCCACAGCAGGCACGTAGCTCAGTTGGTTAGAGCACCACCTTGACATGGTGGGGGTCGTTGGTTCGAGTCCAATCGCGCCTACCAAACAAAATCCGCTCTGCTGGGCGGTCTAGAAGGGCTCACCGAAAGGTGGGCCCTTTTTTGTTGTCGAAATTACCGCAATGGAAATGGACAGCAAGACTAAAGTCCCCGGTAATCAAGCCGATAAAGTGAGCAATCTCTCGTTATCGGACATTCGACATGCTTATCAATGTTGGTAATTCCAGCTCCGTAGTCGTCCCGCAGACCACGTCTATCACCAGTGAGACAACCAAGAACGAAGACACCGGGGCCCTGACCATTCGTATGGATCCAAAAGCCACGGGGGCTGCTGCGAACAGCGGGGACCAGGCTCTATCCGGCACGCAGGAGTCAGATCAGGTCAAAGAGTTGAAAAAACAGATCGAGCAACTGCAAAAGCAGCTTCAGCAGGCTCAGGAGGCGTTGCAGAGAGCCCAGTCCAGCAAACAAAGTGAAGAGGCCAAGGCTGTGGCTGTCATGGCGGCTCAAACACAGATTTCGACCATAAACGCGGCATTGCAGACGGTTACCGCGGCGCTTTTGCAGGCCGTCATGGCCGAGAGCGGCAGCGGGAAGGGGTCAATGCTCAGCACCACGGCTTGAACTGATCGTAAAGGGTCGTTGTAGAACGGAGCCACGGGGCGCCAAACTATTTTTTGACTCCGGTTGTCTATGAGGCAGGAAGTCCGTTTTCTCCTCTATCAAGCCGACAGGATTTAGCCCCGTGACTCATCAACCAAAAGATCTCCACACCCGCGTGGATAACTCTGAAACCGGTGATATCACATCGGCAGGTAAGAACATCTTCTTTGCTGCCGTCGGCACCACGCGTATGCCCATGATCGTCACCGATCCCAATCGCGAAGATAATCCGATCATTTTTGCCAACCAGGCTTTCCTGGATATGACCGGTTACAGCGCCGACGAAATCTACGGGCGCAACTGCCGCTTTCTACAAGGCCCGGATACTGACCCCGAGGTGGTGGGCCAGATCAAGCAATCCATCAGTGAAGAAGAAGACGTCGCGGTCGAGTTGCTCAACTACCGCAAAGACGGCTCGACGTTCTGGAACGCGTTGTTCATTTCGCCGGTGTACAACGAATCCAATCAGTTGATGTACTTCTTCGCTTCGCAGCTGGACGTCAGTCGCCGCCGCGATGCCGAGGACGCGCTGCGTCAGGCGCAGAAAATGGAAGCGCTGGGCCAGCTCACCGGCGGTATTGCTCACGACTTCAACAACCTGCTGCAGGTCATCGGCGGCTATGTCGAGATGGTCGACCGCGCCGTGCGCAAGCCTGTGCTGGACGAAGATCGTGTGATTCGCAGCCTGAGTATGACCAAAGGGGCGGTAGAGAAAGCGTCCACGCTGACGCAGCAGTTGCTGGCGTTTTCCCGCAAGCAGAAGTTGCAGGGGCGAGTGATCAACCTCAATCATTTCGTCGAACTGGCCAGACGCTCCGCTGAGCGGGTGATGGGCGACAACATCGACTTTCGCACCGACCTGCAAACCGATCTGTGGAACTGCCGCATCGACCCGACCCAGGCCGAGCTGGCCATCCTCAATATCGTGATCAATGCGCGCGACGCCTTGGTGGAGCGTGAGCAGCCTGCCTTGGCTATCGAGACCCGCAATATCCAAGTGCGCGAACTCAGCTCCATGTCCTACGACGGGCTGATGCCGGGACGCTATGTCAGTATGGCCTTGACGGACAATGGCTGTGGGATGCCCGACAGTATTCTTACGCGGGTTATGGACCCGTTCTTCACCACCAAGGATGAAGGCAAGGGCACCGGCCTGGGCTTGTCGATGGTCTACGGCTTTGCCAAGCAGTCCGGCGGCGCTGTGCGGATTTACTCCGAGGAGGGCCTTGGCACCACGGTGCGCTTGTATTTCCCGGCGGATGAAGCCGGCGTGTCGGCCCAGGAAGAGCCCAAGGTGTCGGAAGCCCGCAGCGGTTCGGAACGTATCCTGATCGTCGAGGACCGCCCGGATGTCGCGGAGCTGGCGCGCATGGTGCTGGAGGACTACGGCTATCACACCACCATCGCCTACGGCGCTGCCGAGGCATTGGACGTGTTGGCCAGGGAAGAGCGTTACGACTTGCTGTTCTCCGACGTGATCATGCCCGGCGGCATGAATGGGGTGATGCTGGCGCGGGAGGTCTGCCAGTTGTACCCCGACATGAAAATCCTGCTGACCACTGGCTACGCGGAAAACGCCATTGAACGCACCGACCTGGGCGGCGCGGAGTTCGAGGTGATCTCCAAACCGTGCTTGCCCAATGTGTTGGCCAAGAAGGTCAGGTACGTGCTCGATGGCCCCAACGGCGTGAGCTGAGCCTTGTGTAGGGGGGCGTTGCCGACGACACGCCCCCATCCCCTCCGATACCCACAAAATTTATTGGATCGCAGCAACAATTTTTCTTGTTGGACACCTCCCGCCTCCAGGCAGCAAAGTTGCCGCCACTGACGCTCGACCTTCCGGGTCAACAATAAAAAACCGAGCCGACTGCACGCCACCTCTTGCTGTGAACCCTTTGTTCACATCCTGCTGTAATGGCGCCGCAGCGCGCATTTAAAGGACCTCTCCGTCATGCAAACTGTTGTGAATCTATGGCCGTTGATTGGCGTGCTCGTCATCGTGTTCGGCTTTGTTTTGCGCTTCAATCCGCTGCTGGTGGTCACCGCTGCCGCGATCGCCACTGGGCTTGCTGCTCACTTTCCCCTGGAAAAAATCCTCGCCTCCATGGGGGATGGCTTCCTTCAGACCCGTGCCCTACAGCTAATTCTATTGTTACCGTTGGCAGTCATCGGACTGCTGGAGCGTCATGGGTTGCGTCTGCATGCGCAGAACTGGATCGCACGGTTCCAGCGCGCCACGGTCGGGCGCTTGTTGATCATCTATCTGTTCGTACGCGAATCCACTGCGGCCATGGGCCTGACCAGCCTGGGCGGGCATCCGCAGATGGTGCGGCCGCTGCTGGCGCCGATGGCTGAAGGTGCGGCGGAAAAGCGCTACGGCAAACTGCCGGACAAAGTGCGTCACAAAGTCCTGGCCATGTGTGCTGCCACAGACAACGTTGGGCTGTTCTTCGGTGAAGACATCTTTGTGGCGTTCGGCGCCATCGCTCTGATGCACACGTTCCTGCTGGGCTCGGGGATTGATGTGGAACCGCTGCACATTGCGGTATGGGGCATTCCCACGGCGATCTGTGCATTTATCGTGCATGGGATCCGGCTGCACCGCTTCGACCGACGGCTCACCCGCGAGCTGACGCCCAGCGTGAAGGCTGTGGAGGCGGCGCAATGATTATTTCGATTCAATACCTGTACTGGCTGGCCGGGGTGCTGCTGTTGATTACGGCAGGCATGATTGTGCTGGATCGCAGTCACCCCAAGCGTTGGTCCAGCGCGCTCTTTTGGCTGCTGTTCGCGATTCCGTTTCTGGTGGGGGAGCGTCTGCCCTCGGTGGTGATCGGCGCCGGCGTGGTGGTAATGGCATTGATCGCCGGTTTCGGCGGTGTGGGGCGTGGCACCCATGCTGAACTGCATGACAAGGCCACCCGCGCCAGCGCTGGTCGCCTGGGGCACAAGTTGTTTATTCCAGCGTTGGCTATTCCCCTGACCACGGTGATCGGTTCGGTCTTGCTCAAGCACACCGAAATCGGCGGCGTGCCGTTGCTGGACCCGAAAAACACTACCTTTGTGTCCCTCGGTATCGGCTGTCTGATCGCCCTCGGCCTGGCCTGTTGGCTGACCCGCGATACACCGGTGCAAGCCTTGCGCGAGTCGCGTCGCCTGACCGAAGCCCTGGGCTGGGCCATGGTCTTGCCGCAGATGCTGGCCATGCTCGGCCTGTTGTTTAACGAGGCTGGGGTGGGCACGGCGGTCGCCCATGTCACCACTACCTACATCAACCTGGATTTCAAGTTGGTGGCGGTGATGGTCTATGTGCTGGGGATGGCGTTGTTCACAGTGATCATGGGCAACGGTTTCGCGGCGTTCCCGGTGATGACCGGCGGCGTCGGTGTACCGGTGCTGGTGGGGATCTACGGCGGCAACCCAGCGGTCATGGCTGCCATCGGTATGTTCTCCGGCTACTGCGGTACGCTGATGACCCCGATGGCCGCCAACTTCAATATCGTCCCGGCGGCCTTGCTGGAACTGCCGGACAAGAACGCGGTGATCAAAGCGCAACTGCCGACTGCCTTGATGATGCTGGTGGTCAATATCGTCCTGCTTTACCTGTTGATGTGAGGCCACTATGCACACTGTGTTGCTGACGGGATTTGAGCCCTTCGATCAAGACCCGGTGAACCCGTCCTGGGAGGCTGTGCGCCAGTTGGATGGCCTGCAACTGGACGACGACGTGCGGATCGTCGCGCGGCGGCTGCCCTGTGCCTTTGCCACGGCCCCGGAATGTCTGCTGCAAATGATCAACGAACTGCGCCCGGCGATGGTTATCGCCACGGGGCTGGGGCCTGGGCGTAGCGATATTTCCATCGAAAGGGTGGCGATCAACCTCAACGATGCGCGTATCGCCGATAACCTCGGGGCGCAGCCGATCGACACGGCGGTGGTGACGGATGGCCCGGCGGCGTACTTCACCACGCTGCCGATCAAGGCGATGGTGCGGGCGGTGCGCGAGGCTGGGGTGGCCGCTTCGGTGTCCCATACAGCGGGTACGTTCGTGTGCAACCAGGTGTTCTATCGCCTGCAGCATGCGCTCGTCGGCTCCGGTGTGCGCAGCGGCTTTATTCATGTGCCGCGCTTGCCAGGGGGCAGCGAGCCGTCCATGGCGTTGACGACCCTGGTCGAAGGACTGCGCGTCGCGGTGACGGCAGCCTGGCAGACCTCGGTGGATGTGGTGGAGGCGGGCGGTCAGGTAAGTTGATCGGGGCGCTGCTTTCAATGCGTCGCCGTGCAATTTCAACTACAGTTCAAGGACGTTTCTGCCCTGGAAAAATCGCCATGCTCAAGTGCTCGAAATTTGCGTCTGTTGTGCTAATGCTTGCGTTGTCTGCCGGGAGTGGTCTCGCCTTGGCCGATCCTGGCAACGGCCATGGGAATGGCAAGGGCGGCGGTAACGGCAAAGGCAATAACCCTGGCGGTCAGAACTACGACAAACCCAAAGGCAAAGGTGCCTCGGGCAGTCATGGGCCCAACGTGGATCGCAGCAGCGTACTGAGTGTGCTGGGCGGTTATCGCGACTATTGGAGCCCCGGCCCGGCCTTGCCGCCGGGGATCCAGAAGAACCTGGCACGCGGCAAACCGCTGCCGCCGGGTATCGCGAAAAAACTCGATGGCCGCTTGCTGGGCCAGTTGCCACATTACGATGGCTACGAATGGCAGCAGGCGGGCACTGACTTGATTTTGGTGGCCATTGCCTCGGGCATCATCTACGAAGTCCTCAATGGTGCGTTCAACTGATCAGTCCGCTTCACGCCCGGGGAACAACAGCTCGAAACAGGTGACACCGTTCTGGCTGCTGACGCTGTAGCGGCCATTGTGCAACTGCATGATGGTCGCCACGATCGACAGGCCTAACCCGTTGGAGTGAGCCGAACGTTCCCGCGACTCATCCACTCGATAAAAACGCTCGAACAGACGCGGCAGGTGTTCGGCCGCAATCGTCTCCCCCTGATTGCTGACCCGCAGGATGAGGCCCTCATCCGTGGGCATCGCCTCGATACGCAGCTCTGAATGCGCGGCGCCGTACTTGATCGCATTAGCGCACAGGTTCGCCAGGGCGCGCCGCAGTAGCATGGGCTCGGCCCAGATTTCCCCTTGGCCAGCGGCGAGAATGCGCATCCCCCGATCACTTGCCAGCCCCTCGAAGTATTCCGCGATGCGTTCCACTTCATCTGCGGCGCTGAGTGCCTGGCGTTGGCGCAGGGCGCTGGCCGGGTCAGTGCGTGCGAGGAACAGCATATTGTCGAGCATGCGCGCCAGCCGTTCGAGTTCTTCGACATTCGAGGCCAACAGTTGCTGATAGCTATCGACGCTGCGCTGTTGATGCAGGGCAACCTGGGTTTCCCCCAACAAGTTGTTGATAGGCGTGCGTAGTTCATGGGCCATGTCGGTCGACACCTGGCTCAATTGCGCAAACCCCTTGGCCAGGCGTTCGAGCATGGTGTTGAAGGCATCGATCATCGGCAATAGTTCTTTCGGCGCGCCCCGGCTGTCGAGACGTTCGGCCAGGTTGCCGACGCCGATCCCTTGGGCATGCTGCGCCAACCGTCGCAACGGCAGCAGGCCGCGATGCACCAGTAGATAGCCGGCCAGCGCCAGGGCCAGTGCGGCGATACCTGCCAGGATATACACACTCAATCGATAACTGGCGAGCATGGCGGTACGTTCGGTCATCAAGCGTCCGCTGGTAACTTGCAGGTTGCCCAGGTCGCCGGAGTCGATAGACGCGGCAAGGGCGGCCAAAGGAACGCCGTTGACACCAGGCAGGTGCTGCACATCGGTAAGGTCCAGGACATGGCCTTTGGGCACCGGTGTAACCGCCGGCAAGTCGATATTTCCGGGATTCACCAGCAGCAATGGCTGTTGCCCGGGAGCTGCGATACTCAGCACCGATTCGCGGTTGCCCAGCATGTTCTGGAACAATTCCGGTTTGTTCCTGATCAGCTCCAGGGTGTTGCTGTCGTTGAGCAGGTTGCGCAGTTGATCGACCCGCGAGATCAGCGCGGCATCGTCGCGGCGGATCAGCTCGCGCTCCAGTTCCCGGTACAGCGCCACGCCGAGGGTGGCCAGCAGAGCAAAGGCGAGCAGCGCGAACACCAGCGCCAGGCGCAGAGTCAGCGAATAATGTCGGCGAGGCGTCATGGTTGGTTATCGAAGCGGTAGCCGATGCCGCGCACGCTATGGATCAGCTTGAGCTGGAACGGGTCGTCGATCTTCAGGCGCAAACGGCGCACGGCCACGTCCACCACATTGGTGTCGCTGTCGAAGTTCATGTCCCATACCCGCGACGCGATCAGCGAGCGTGACAATACCTGGCCCTGGTGCGTGGCAAACAGGTGCAGAAGGGCAAATTCCTTGTTGGTCAGGGTAATGCGTGTGCCGGCGCGGGTGACGCGTCGTTTGAGCACTTCAATGTGCAAGTCGGCGATGTGCAGTTGGTCTTCTTCACGGGTTGGGCCGCGACGGGTCAGGGTGCGTAGGCGAGCTACCAGTTCAGCGAAGGAAAAGGGCTTGATCAGGTAATCGTCCGCACCCAGCTCCAGGCCCTTGATGCGGTCGGCGATATCATCACGGGCGGTAAGAAAAAGCACTGGTGTGTCAGCTTCTTTACGCAGGCGGCGCAGCACTTCCCAGCCGTCCATTTTCGGCATCATCACATCCAGGACGATCACATCGAACGGCGTTTCCAGCGCTTGGTGCAGGCCGTCCACGCCATCGCGGGCAAGGCTGACGGAATAGCCCAGTTCCTGAAGGCCATTGAGCAGGTAATTGCCGGCCTTGGGTTCGTCTTCGACAACAAGGATATTCATGGGAAGGGCTCGGGTTCGGTACGTCGCGCCAGTGTAATCCGATCAATTGTCATTGGGGCAACCGATGGCCTGGACCTGGTAGTCCAGTACATGTTCGCGCCCCTGGTGGTCGAGGTAGCGCAATTGCGCCGGGACAACGCCGCATTGGCTGCCGGTGTCGCTGCTCGACAGTACTTTGGCGACGTCCAGGTGCACGTAGAAGCCAGTGGCGTCATGGATTATGCCGGTGTTGTCGGCAGCGAATACGGAGCCGGTGGCAAGCAGTGCGGTGACGCCGAGGATAAACAGTTTCATCACGGTCTTGCTCCAGAAGGGTGGCTGCCAGGCTTTGGCAGTACGTTCACGGTAATCAGCCACCCCTAACAGCCCGCCAACAGAATGATGACAAGTTCGTAATCAAACCCGTTGCCCCAGGTCTGGCGGCGTTTACAAGCCACCGGGTAGCCCCGTAGATTGCAGCAGCCGCTCATGTGTTACCGCCCACGAGGAAGCCATCCAGTGTCCATCCGCGCTTCAGTTGTATTTGCCCGTCCCTACCGTGCTTTTCTGTTCGATATGGATGGAACCCTGCTCAACTCCATCGCCGCCGCGGAGCGGGTATGGAGCCTCTGGGCCGAACGTCACGGTCTGGATGTGGCGGCGTTTTTAACCACCATCCATGGCGCCCGCGCCATCGATACCATCACGCGCCAGGGGTTACCCGGCGTCGACCCGCACGCTGAAGCGCAATGGATCACCGAAGCTGAAATCAACGATGTGCGCGGCGTGGTTGCGATTTCCGGCGCTGCGGCGTTTCTCGACAGCCTGCCTGCCGATCAGTGGGCGTTGGTGACGTCGGCGCCCAAGGAGCTGGCAATGCGCCGGCTGCAAGCGGCGGGCATTGCGCCGCCGACGGTGATGGTGACGGCAGAAGATGTCGCTATCGGCAAGCCGAATCCGGCCTGTTATGTGCTGGGTGCCCAGCGTTTGGGCGTTTCGGTGCAGGAATGTCTGGTGTTTGAGGATGCGTCGGTGGGCATTCGCGCAGGTGAGGCGGCGGGCGCGGATGTGATGGTGGTGACTGCGACCCACCTCAAGCCGTTGGCGACACAACACCCAACCATTGGTGGGTATGAGCGGCTGCAGGTGCGGCGGAATGCCGAGGGCTGGTTGACCTTGCACAACGAGCCGGGGTGATACAAGAAAGCCAAGACCTTTACGGGTCTTGGCTTTCTTGCCACGCAATCGCGTTGGGCGGTGCATGCATGCGTTCGCTCCTCATGCCGCGTCGTGACACCACCATTTCGCGAAGAATCTCATTAGCCAGTCGTGCAATCGCTTCGGCGCCGCGATAGTGCGCGCGTACGATCCCGGTGATTGCGAAATGATCTGTCTCCGGGCCGCTGAGCACCACGGACAAGGTGCCGTCAGCGTGTAGCGTGCAGGCAACCGCATAGCTGGGTAAGCGGGCTGCGAGGGCGGATTCGATTTCTGATCGGCTGAGGGTATCCATCGGTTTCAGGCCTTCAACTAACGGGTAAACACACCAAGCATAGGCCGCGATGCGACACTGTAAATACCGGCAAACTGCTAGCTGATACGTCACTATGGGCGTGACGTTTTTCCAGGGCTGCGCTGACAGAATCTGCGGTGTACAACCTTTTGTATAGGCTTGAGGCAGAACATAAACAGATAACCGCATAGCAGTAGCGTCAGGTCCAGCACCGAATGCTGATCGGTGGGAGCGCTGCCTGCAATTTCAAACCTGATTGCCAATTCCAGACCGATAAAAGCCAGCCCTATCAGCAAGGCGATCAGCCAGGATCTGGAAAAGCGCGGCGATGCGGTATGAGACCTCATGTACGTGCTCCCGAGTGCACATTGAGGAAGTCAGTCAGGAGTTTCGGCTGTAAATGACGTAACAAGTTCCGGTCCCGAAGATTGTTTCATCTTGTCGCGTGGACCGACTTGATGGCGATGCTGGCCACGTCCGAAACGCAGGCCGTTGGGAAGAGTTTTCGCCAGCCGTTACCGTGCACGAAAGGGCTGGCTACTGAGGGCGTTTCAAGGCGTCTGGTTTTTGTCCGGAGCAGTCAGGCCAGCCTGGATACGTTGATAGATCTCTTCGCGATGCACGGCAACGTCTTTCGGTGCGTTGATGCCGATTCGTACTTGCTGGCCGCTGACGCCCAGGATGGTGATCGTGATGTCATCACCGATGTTTATGCTTTCACCAACTTTGCGGGTGAGTATAAGCATGGACTTCTCCTTGATTACTTTTAAGGACACATGTTTCAGACAGGGCAGGTGTCGGATGTGTATAGCTTACTGCTAAGCGCTTCCCTGTGACTGCCTCTTTAGGACGCATAGAGGCAACATTAATTCCCATGGGCGCATCATACAGGTCTGCGATACATCATTCGCATTGTTTAATCCAACGTTTATGACGGCCAGAATAGACAGTGGATGATAAAGTCGCCTCTTTAATCCTTAAAGGAGCAGGGCAGTGCGTAAAGTAGTGATGGCAATGATGGTGTTGGCGCTGGCCGGCTGTGGCGAAGGCAAGCCCGTCGATACCCCCAAGGCCAAGCCTGCCGTGAGCGAAAGCCAACCACAGACCGGCGCGATTGCTGTGCAGGAATGGGATGTACGGGTAGGCCCGCCGGACCACAAGCTGCAGGCGATCACTGACCTTACCGCCTGGTTGCTGGAACATGGTTTCAATTTTTATATCGTGAAGGTGGACGGCAAGGACGAAGTGCTTCTAGGGCCGTTCGCAACCAAGGAGGAAGCAGAAGCCAAGCAGGCACTGCTCACTGAAAAACTCGCGCGGGCCAAGAAGAACGACACCGAGTCCCAAGTCATCGAGCACAAGGCCGCCCAGTAACGGGCCGATTGGGCGGGGCTCCCGCCCATGTTCAACCGCATGCTTTGAGGTTCACCGGGCCGACAAACTCATTGCCGCGCCCCATCACGCAGGCCACGGTCTGGTTACGCTGGCGCTCCCAGGCCTGAACGGGGTAGGTCTTGTTCCAGGCTTCGTACAATTGGCGATCCTGTTTCGACAAGCGCAAACCGTACTGCTTACTCATGTAGAAATAGGTACGCGCAATCATTCCGCGAATCGATGGGCGCGGCATGACCTTCTTGGCCTTGAAGTCAACCTGTGTCAGGCATGAGCCGTATTGCCCACTCTGTACCGGCAGCCAACCAAAGCTGAAGTTGTTACGGTCGCCGTTAACTTCGCCAATGCTGGGTACCAGGTTGTGCAAATCCGCTTCGGCACGCTTGAACACATCATCATGGCGCGTGCAGTTTTTGCGACCGCCGTTCTGCCAGCACTGGCGCTGATGCCCGATCTGCCATGCGGGCACAATGTGTTCCCATTCAATGCGCGCGGCGCGGTTGGCGTTTTTGCGTGGAATGTACCCGCAGGCTTTCAGGTCCACGCGATTGCCGGTGTATTTGCAGCCGCAATAGAACTCGGTGGATTGCGGGGCGTAGAGTTTCCAGGCAATTTTCTTGGCTTCGCTGAACGTGCGAGGCGCTTGGGCATGGGCGGAAATGGCAAAAAACAGGCAACACACAGCAATAAAGCGGGCACTCATTGAGTCAATCTTCCTTCGGCACAACCCAGAAAATCTGCACGCCACCGTCGTCGCGGTAGGCGAGGGTGACATTATCGTTTTCAGCGATTTCCTCGAGCAGGCGCTGCCATTGCTCTTCAGGCTCATCCGGCAGGCGGAAGATGAGGGCGGCCTTGGCTTTCTGAGCCTGGGTCGAGTTAATGATCTTTTGCACACGAACGGCCAAGCGTTCATAAGCATCAGGTGCTGTCGGCAGTGCCGCAGAAGATTTTGCCACGGAATATTCCTTAGTTTGCTGTACGTGCATACAGTATTTAACTGTAGGCAATTTCGCAACTGCTTAAACTTCTGGAGGTTCTTCTGTCAGCAATTCGGGATGGCTGATGGAGGGGGGAGGAGGGGCTGTAGGAGCGAATTCGCTCCTACAGAAGATGTTTAGAAATCAATATTCCCAGAACATCCGTTGCAGCTCTTTGCTGTCCTGAGTCTTGGTCAGGGCGACCATTGCCAGAATCCGCGCTTTCTGTGGGTTCAAGTCCAGGGCTGCGACCCAGTCGTACTTGTCGTCAGGCTGTTCGGCGTTACGCAGCACCATGCCACCCGCGTTGACGTGGGAAGAACGAATGATCTGCACGCCTTGCTTGCGCAGGTCCACCAGAGTCGGCACGACTTTGGAAGACACCGAGCCGTTACCGGTGCCGGCATGGATGATGGCTTTCGCGCCAGCTTGGGCCAGGGCCTTGTAAGCAGTGTCGCTCACGTTGCCGTAGCCGTAGGCAATTTCCACATCGGGCAGGCTCTTGATGGTTTTGATGTCGAACTCGGAGTCCATGGTGTGGCGCTTGGCTGGCAGGCGGAACCAGTAGGACTTGCCCTCAACCACCATGCCCAGTGGACCCCATGGGCTCTTGAAGGCTTCGGTCTTGATGTTGATCATCTTGCTGACGTCACGACCGGACTGGATTTCGTCGTTCATGGTCACCAGTACGCCTTTGCCGCGTGCATCTTTGCTGCCGGCCACGGCCACTGCGTTATACAGGTTGAGCATGCCGTCCGCCGACATGGCGGTGCCTGGGCGCATCGAGCCGACCACTACGATAGGCTTGTCGGTTTTCTCTACCAGGTTCAGGAAGTAGGCGGTTTCTTCCAGGGTGTCGGTACCGTGGGTGATCACGATGCCATCCACGTCTTTGCTGTCGGCCAGCTCCGCAACACGGCGACCCAGTTGCAGCAGGTTCTCGTTGTTGATGCTTTCGGACGCAATTTGCATCACTTGTTCGCCGCGCACAATGGCGATCTGACTAAGCTCAGGAACACCGGCGATCAATTGCTCGATACCGACCTTGGCCGCCTGATAGGTGGCGCTGTTAGCGGCACTGGCGCCGGCGCCGGCAATGGTGCCGCCGGTGGCGAGAATCACCACGTTGGACAGTTTGGTCTTGGCTTCAACTTCTTTTGCCTGGGCGGCAACGGGGAACAGCAGCAGGAGGGCTAAGGCGCCCGGAACAAAGTTCTTCAGTGCGGATTTCATTATTTTTCTCTCTGATTTTTTGATGAGTGCTGTAGCAGGTTCATCCAGAACACTCGGGCGATGCTAAATGCCGCGAGGTGCTGATTAGGAGCAGGATCTGTACCAGCCTCATGGTTGATGGTTTTTTAAATTAACTTATTGATAAAAAAGGATTTTCTATGAAATTTAAGTGTGATCGATTTTCGTGCCGTCCGGCTTTCCGAACACGGCATCGATTGCCGTTCGGTTGTCCGAAAATAATGACGGAATAATCCGCATTGGCTTGCCAGGCGTAAGCGGTTCAGAGAGCGATAAGGGAGACGATGTTCAGAAGCTGCCGCGTATGCTGCAAAGGTGTTGATGAAAGGAGCTGCATGAAAGACGCTTCCCCCGTTGACAAATTTCGACAAGGTTCTCATAGTTTGAGTAACGCAAACGTTTGCGAGATGTTTCCGATGCGCTTGGCGTAACGTGACAGCTCGTATCAGCCACCTAAGTGGGCGGGCTGCCGAAGCCTTCTTCGGTGCAAGCGTTGCTTACAATAATCATAAGATCGGAGTGACCCCATGACGCTGCCATTTGCTGGACGTCTTCTCGCTATCGCTGTGCTTGCTGCCGCATCCGCCGCTTTACCGCTCTCTTCTGCATTCGCTGACGATGCCGCCGCCAAACCGAAAGTCGGTCTTGTAATGAAGTCCCTGGCCAACGAGTTTTTCGTCACCATGCAGGAAGGCGCCAAGGACTATCAGAAAGCCCACCCCGCCGATTTCGACATGATCACGAACGGTATCAAGAATGAAACCGATACTGCTGCCCAGATTGATATCGTCAATCAGATGATCCTGTCCAAAGTCAACGCCATCGTCATTGCACCAGCCGACTCCAAGGCGCTGGTCACCGTACTGAAAAAAGCCTCCGATGCCGGGATCAAGGTGGTCAACATCGACAATCGTCTCGACCCCGGTGTGTTGAAAAGCAAGAACCTGGACATTCCCTTCGTTGGCCCGGACAACCGCAAAGGTGCCAAGTTGGTGGGCGATTACCTGGCCAAGCAAATGAGCGCGGGCGACAAGGTCGGCATCATCGAAGGTGTACCGACCACCACCAACGCCCAGCAGCGCACCGCCGGTTTCAAAGACGCGATGGATGCTGCCGGCATGAAGATCGTATCCACCCAGTCGGGTAACTGGGAGATCGACCAGGGCCAGAAAGTCGCCTCCGCAATGCTGAGCGAATACCCAGACCTCAAGGCGCTGCTGGCTGGTAACGACAACATGGCTTTGGGTGCTGTCTCTGCCGTACGTGCAGCCGGCAAAGCGGGCAAGGTGCTGGTTGTGGGCTACGACAATATCGAAGCCATCAAGCCGATGCTGCAGGACGGCCGCGTGCTGGCCACCGCCGACCAGGCCGCTGCCCAGCAAGCCGTGTTCGGTATCCAGAACGCGCTCAAGCTGGTCAAGGGTGAAAAAGTCGATGCCAAAGATGGCGTGATCGAAACCCCGGTCGAACTCGTCCTCAAGAAGTAATTCTGGCAGCACCCAAACAGCGTCCGCTCGCTCCTGGGCGGACGCTCGGAGATTTTCCTATGTCATCTTCCGCCCCGAACGCTGTCCTCTCGGTCAGCGGTATCGGTAAGACGTATGCCCAGCCAGTTCTGTCCGACATCACTCTGACGCTCAATCGCGGCGAAGTGTTGGCGCTGACGGGTGAAAACGGCGCAGGCAAAAGCACCTTGTCGAAAATCATCGGCGGGCTGGTCACCCCGACCACCGGGCACATGCAGTTCAACGGCCAGGATTACTGCCCAGGTAGCCGCACTCAGGCTGAAGCGCTGGGTGTGCGCATGGTTATGCAGGAACTCAACCTGCTGCCGACCCTGACTGTCGCCGAAAACCTGTTTTTGCATAACCTGCCCAGCCACGGTGGCTGGATCAGCCGCAAGCAACTGCGCACGGCCGCGATCGAAGCCATGGCCCAGGTCGGCCTGGATGCCATCGACCCGGACACTCTGGTTGGCAGCTTGGGGATCGGCCACCAGCAAATGGTCGAGATCGCGCGCAACCTGATCGGCGACTGCCATGTGCTGATCCTCGACGAACCCACGGCTATGCTTACCGCCCGTGAAGTCGAGATGCTGTTTGAGCAGATCGCCCGTTTGCAGGCCCGCGGCGTAGCGATTATTTACATTTCCCATCGGCTGGAAGAGCTGGCTCGTGTCGCCCAGCGCATCGCGGTCCTGCGTGACGGCAAACTGGTGTGCGTCGAGCCGATGGCCAACTACAACAGCGAGCAACTGGTGACATTGATGGTCGGTCGCGAACTGGGCGAACACATCTATTTGGGCCCGCGCACCATCGGTGGCCCGGCGCTGACGGTCAAAGGTCTGACGCGCTCGGACAAAGTCCGCGACGTCTCGTTCGAAGTTCGTGCCGGTGAAATCTATGGCATTTCCGGGCTGATCGGCGCGGGCCGTACTGAGCTACTGCGCCTGATCTTCGGCGCTGACCAAGCCGACAGCGGCACCGTGGCCCTGGGCTCGCCAGCTCAGGTGGTGAGCATTCGTTCGCCGGTGGATGCCGTGGGCCATGGCATCGCGCTGATCACCGAAGACCGTAAGGGGGAAGGCTTGCTGCTGACCCAGTCCATCAGCGCCAACATTGCTCTGGGCAACATGCCTGAAATTTCCGCGGGCGGCGTCGTTAACAGTGGCGATGAAACCGCGTTGGCCCAACGTCAGATCGATGCCATGCGCATTCGCAGTTCCAGCCCGGCGCAGTTGGTGTCGGAATTATCCGGCGGCAACCAGCAGAAGGTGGTGATTGGTCGCTGGTTGGAACGCGACTGCTCGGTGATGCTGTTCGACGAGCCTACGCGCGGTATCGACGTCGGCGCCAAATTCGACATTTACGCCTTGCTCGGCGAGTTGACCCGGCAGGGCAAGGCGTTGGTAGTGGTGTCCAGCGACCTGCGCGAACTCATGTTGATCTGCGACCGCATCGGTGTGCTGTCCGCCGGGCGCCTGATCGACACCTTCGAGCGCGACAGTTGGACCCAGGACGAATTGCTCGCCGCCGCCTTTGCCGGCTATCAGAAACGTGATGCGCTGCTCAACGATGCAGTGCTTAGGGATACCCCATGAAAACGACCACTTCTCCCGGTAAAACCGGCGGCAACTTCTACGGCCTCGGGACTTACCTGGGCCTGGCAGGTGCCTTGCTCGCGATGATTGCGCTGTTCTCGGTATTGAGCGATCACTTCCTGTCCTATGACACGTTCAGTACGCTGGCCAACCAGATCCCGGACCTGATGGTGCTGGCGGTGGGCATGACCTTCATCCTGATCATCGGCGGTATCGACCTGTCGGTAGGCTCGGTGCTGGCGCTGGCGGCGTCGGCGGTCAGTGTGGCGATCCTCAGCTGGGGCTGGAGCGTTTTGCCGGCCGCCGTGTTGGGCATGGGCTGTGCCGCGTTGGCCGGCACGCTCACCGGTTCGATCACCGTGGCCTGGCGCATTCCGTCGTTTATCGTGTCCCTCGGTGTGTTGGAAATGGCCCGCGGCGTCGCGTACCAAATGACCGGTTCACGCACCGCCTACATCGGTGACTCCTTCGCTTGGCTGTCCAATCCGGTTGCCTTTGGTATTTCGCCGTCGTTCATCATTGCCTTGCTAGTGATCATTGCGGCCCAACTGGTGTTGACGCGGACCGTGTTCGGTCGCTATCTGATCGGTATCGGCACCAACGAGGAAGCGGTACGCCTGGCGGGGATCAATCCCAAGCCCTACAAGATCCTGGTGTTCAGCCTTATGGGCCTGTTGGCCGGCGTAGCCGCGTTGTTCCAGATCTCGCGCCTGGAGGCGGCTGATCCGAACGCGGGTTCCGGTCTGGAGTTGCAGGTGATCGCGGCGGTGGTTATCGGCGGCACCAGCCTGATGGGCGGGCGCGGTTCGGTGATCAGCACGTTCTTCGGCGTCTTGATCATCTCGGTTCTGGCTGCCGGCCTGGCACAGATCGGCGCCACGGAGCCGACCAAGCGCATCATTACCGGTGCCGTGATTGTGATCGCCGTGGTGCTCGATACCTATCGCAGCCAGCGTGCCAGTCGGCGAGGCTGAACCATGGCAACGATCAAGGATGTGGCAGCGCTTGCGGGTATTTCCTACACCACCGTGTCCCATGTGGTGAACAAGACGCGTCCGGTCAGCGAGCCGGTGCGCCTCAAGGTCGAGGCCGCTATCAAGCAGCTCGACTACGTGCCCAGTGCCGTTGCGCGTTCGCTCAAAGCCAAGACCACCGCAACCATAGGCCTGCTGGTGCCCAACAGCCTCAACCCGTATTTCGCGGAATTGGCCCGTGGTATCGAGGACTATTGCGAGCGTAATGGTTATTGCGTGATCCTCTGCAACTCCGATGACAACGCTGAAAAGCAGCGCAGTTACTTGCGGGTATTGCTGGAGAAGCGTATCGACGGTTTGATCGTCACCTCAGTGGGCGGCGACGACAGTGGGCTGGCTGCAGGCTTAAGCGCGGTGCGAACGCCCATGGTGATCGTCGACCGGGCGTTGGATGGCATTGATGTCGATCTGGTGCGTATCGACCACGAAGAGGGCGCTTACCTGGCCACCCGGCACCTGCTCGACCTCGGTCATCGGGATATTGCCTGTATCGGCGGCCCGGCCCACACCCGCGTGGCACAAATGCGTCTGGCAGGGTATCGCCGGGCGTTGCACGAGGCTGGCGTGGAAGTACCGGCCGAGCGCATCCGCGAAAGCGATTTCACCAGCACCGGCGGTTATGCCGCCGCCGTGCAACTGCTGGCTGAAAAACCGCCCAGCGCGATTTTCGCCAGCAACGACATGATCGGTTTCGGTGTATTGCGCGCGGCGGCCGAGCGTAATATTCGCGTGCCCGGCGAGCTGTCGGTGATCGGTTTCGACGACATTCAAATGAGCCGTTACGTCTACCCTGCGCTGACCACGGTGGGGCAGTCCATCGTGCAACTGGGCGAGACGGCTGCCGAGCTTTTACTGCGACGGATCGCCAACCCTCAACTGCCGATCGATCAACGTATCGTGACGCCGAGCATTGTGTTGCGTGAGTCGACGGCCCCCGTCGCCGGTGTGTTTGCCCAATACCGCTGAACCGAATTGATGAGTACTGATGTATGCCCGCAAAAGTAGTGGTAATAGGCAGCTTGAACATGGACCTGGTGACCCGCGCCAGCCGCTTGCCGCGCGCCGGTGAAACGCTGATCGGCCAAACCTTTTCCACCGTCCCCGGCGGCAAGGGCGCCAATCAGGCAGTCGCGGCGGCGCGGCTGGGTGGCGAGGTGGCGATGATCGGCTGCGTCGGCACCGATGCCTACGGCAGCCAACTGCGCGAGGCATTGCTGGTCGAAGGCATCGATTGCCAGGCGGTCAGCAGCGTCGCCGGCTCCAGCGGTGTCGCGTTGATCGTGGTGGATGACAGCAGTCAGAACGCAATCGTCATCGTGGCCGGTAGCAATGGCGCTCTGACGCCGGCGTCACTGCAAGCGTTCGACGCGGTGCTACAAGGGGCCGACGTGATCGTCTGCCAGCTTGAAGTGCCCATGGACACCGTGGGGTACGCTCTCAAGCGTGGCCGTGAACTGGGCAAGACTGTGATCCTCAATCCGGCGCCTGCCAGTGCTCCTTTGCCGGCCGAGTGGTACGCCTCGATCGACTATCTGATTCCCAACGAAAGCGAAGCCAGTGCGCTCAGCGGCGTGATGGTCGACTCTCTCGACAGCGCCAAAGAGGCGGCGACTCGTCTGATCGAAGCTGGCGCCGGTAAAGTTATCGTTACCTTGGGTGCGCAAGGTGCGTTGTTTGCCGATGGCCAAGGGTTTGAGCGCTTGGTGGCACCCAAGGTCAAGGCGGTGGATACCACCGCAGCCGGCGACACCTTCGTAGGCGGTTTTGCAGCTGCGTTGTCCGCTGGCAAAAGCGAGGCCGAGGCCATCCGCTTCGGTCAGGTCGCGGCTGCGCTGTCGGTCACCCGCGCCGGCGCACAACCCTCCATTCCAACGCTGCACGACGTACAAGGTTTTGTAGCCTCATGAAAAAGACCCCACTGCTCAATATCGCCCTGTCGCGGGTGATCGCTTCTCTGGGACACGGCGACATCCTGGTCATCGGTGATGCCGGTTTGCCGGTGCCGCCGGGTGTCGAGTTGATCGACCTGGCGCTGACCCAGGGCATTCCGGACTTCATCAGTACCCTGCGCATTGTGCTCAGTGAAATGCAGGTGGAGAGTCATGTATTGGCCAACGAGATTCTGCTCAAGCAGCCTCCAGCGCTGACTGAGCTGAATGCCCTGACGGCTCAGGCCGGGCTCGGCGAGCGTCGTCTGCTGAGTCATGATGAGTTCAAACAGCTGAGCCGCCAGGCCCGCGCCGTGGTGCGTACTGGCGAGTGCCAGCCTTACTGCAATATTGCGCTGGTGTCCGGCGTGACGTTCTAGTCTTTCCCAACGACAAGGAGTGTTTTATGCAACGTGGTCTACCCACCCTGAGAAATTTGTTTCGGAGTGTTCTGCTTTTGTCCGCACTCACTGCAGCAAGCGCCCAGGCGGCGGAAAAAATCGACCTGATCATCGACACCGACCCGGGCGCCGATGACGTGGTGGCGTTGCTGTTCGCCATGGCTTCTCCTGAGGAGCTGAATATCCGCGCGCTCACCACCGTCGCCGGCAATGTGCGCCTGGACAAAACGTCCCGTAACGCCCGGCTGGCCCGTGAGTGGGCAGGGCGCGAGGACATTCCGGTATACGCCGGTGCGCCAGCACCGCTGTTGCGCACGCCGATCTATGCCGAGAACATTCATGGCAAGGAAGGTATTTCCGGCGTCACCGTGCACGAGCCCAAAAAGGGCCTCGCGCCAGGCAATGCCGTTGATTACCTGGTCACGACCCTGCGTGCCGCCAAGCCTCACAGCATCACCATCGCTATGCTCGGCCCGCAGACCAACCTGGCGCTGGCATTGACCCAAGACCCGGAAATCACTCAAGGCATCAAGGAAGTGGTGGTGATGGGCGGTGCGCACTTCAACGGCGGCAATATTACGCCGGTCGCGGAGTTCAACCTGTTTGCCGACCCGGTAGCGGCAGAAATCGTGCTCAAGAGTGGCGTCAAGCTGACCTACCTACCGCTGGACGTCACCCACAAGGTGCTCACCAGTGAAGCGCGTCTGAAGCAGATCGCCGACCTCAAGAACAATGCGAGCAAGATCGTCGGCGATATCCTCAACGAGTACGTCAAGGGCGACATGGAGCACTACGGCATTCCCGGTGGGCCGGTGCACGACGCCACCGTGGTCGCCTATCTGCTCAAGCCTTCGCTGTTCAGCGGGCGTGAAGTCAACGTTGTGGTCGACAGCCGTGAAGGCCCGACCTTCGGCCAGACCATCGTCGATTGGTACGATGGCCTGAAACAACCGAAGAACGCATTCTGGGTTGAGAACGGCGATGCCCAGGGTTTTTTCGATCTGCTGACCGAACGCCTGGCGCGCTTGAAGTAACGTGCTGATCGGTCGGCGTTCACCGGCCGATTCTTACTCGCGCTCGGGGTTATCCGCTCCCATGTGATCGGCTGGGTATTTTTCGAATACCTGGCCGATGAATGCTTGCGCGGCCTGGGTCCCCAATTCCTTGACTAGCAGGTCGATGCCGATGATTGCCAATTCCTCTGGGCTGCCTGGGCTGTAGGAACTCTGGCCTAAGGGCCATTTGGCTTTGATGTCGGCTTGAAGCGTTACGGTGGTCATGAAGGTCTCGCGAGGCAGAAAAATACTGGGCAGCGCGCTGGTGCGCGGTTTTTGCCGAGGCAGTTAACCATCTTGCACGCTGTTTGGCACTGATACTTAGGCATGAGGCTTAGGTGCGGGCGCGCGCTGTGCGACACTGTTAGCTTGTTTAATAGTCGGAAAACGCTCCGTGCATATCGATTTGAATAACCCCGAAAATCTGACATTGGCCGCCGTACGCCAACTGCTGGCCAGTGCCAGCGACGACGAGCATGCCCAGTTACGGGTGACCAAGGCCGGTCTTGCCTATATTTCGAGCGGACGGGCGGTGGGCAGTGTAGATATCGACGGGTTGCTGTTTCGGCTGGAGACCTGGGCAAAGGGCTCCGGTTATGTCGGTAACGTGGCGGCCAGTGATGAAGTCTGGGTCACGCAGATTTTCAATGCGTTGCGGCAAAACTGGCCGAAACCGTCGGATGACTACATCGACATCTACTGATCGCGTTCATATCTGGTCACGATTGATCAAGCGAATGCCCGGCGAGAGTCAGGCAGACTTGCTTCTCAACGGTTTACGTCTTGAAACCAAATCGCCACACCGCTGTCGCACGATCTCTGTCCATTTTTTATTCATAGGAGGCTTCATGCCTTGGAAGCTCGCATCATTCGGTACTTTGTTGGCAGCACTCGCATTGGCGGGCTGCAGCACCTCGGGTACCTCTGAGCCAGCCAAAAATGCCGCCGTGACCGATGCCGGTCATAGCCGCTGTGAGGCGAAGGCTGCCGAATTTACAATTGGCCAGAAAGCCTCGCCGCAACTGTTGGAACAGGCTCGTACGCGCTCCGGTGCGCAGAACGCCCGGATCCTCAAGCCCAACGACATGATCACCCTGGAGTACCGCTCCGACCGACTGAACCTGAACACCGATGACAATTTGGTGATCACGCGGGTCAATTGCGGCTGATCCTCACCGGCTTTTGCAGTGCCCATAAAAAACCCCGTCACATGGACGGGGTTTTTTTAGCTCAGCGGAGAATTACTCGCCGCGAACCTGTGCAGCTTGCATACCCTTTTGGCCTTTCTCAGCCACGAAGGAAACGGTTTGGCCTTCTTTCAGGCTTTTGAAACCGTCGCTTTCGATAGCTTTGAAGTGTA
>Ga0308163_10001355_pt1 | contig 27393 bp, 21 predicted proteins | sample PhyTR1_FD_201037 | JGI IMG/M metagenome (GOLD analysis project Ga0308163, IMG submission 201037) | Phyllosphere microbial communities from UC Gill Tract Community Farm, Albany, California, United States - DLSLT.R1 | ecosystem: Host-associated > Plants > Phyllosphere > Unclassified | place: USA... | reverse complement strand
TGTATACCGTCAAGGTATCGCTGCACCCCGAGGTGTCGGTGGCCGTCAAGGTCAACGTCGCCCGCTCGCCTGAAGAGGCCGAGATGCAGGCTTCGGGCGTCGACGTGATGTCGTCGATGTTCGAGCGCGATGAGGCTGGCTTCGTCGAGGATTACGATCCGAACGCAGAGCCCGGCGCGACCGCCGAAGCACCGCGCGACCAGGAGGAAGAGGCGCAGGGTTGATCCCTTCGCTTTCCTTCTTGGCTTGCATAGAAAGGCCCGCCCGGAGTGATCCGGGCGGGCCTTTTCTTTTGTGGTTTTGCGGTGCGTGTCAGGGGCAGGTTACGCAGGCGCCGATCATGGCCGCGAAGGGGATGAGGGCGCAGAGAATGGGGACTAGGTGTTTCATGGCCGGGCGACTCTTGGGGGTGTTGTCCGGTTAATGCGCAGGGTCGGGAAAGGTTGCCGAGAGGTGAACGAATTTTGTACCGATCGGTTTTTGGTGCGGGAGAAACCACCTTTTAGCGCCACCCCGGTGGAGGCCGGAGCCCAGTTGGGAAAGCTGGAGTAACGGATCGCAGCGCCCATCATTCGCGTCCCCCAATTGGGCCCCGGCCTTCGCCGGGGTGGTGTGGAAGCAAGGTCAGCCTTCGACGTTTTCCGGCGTCTCGATCAGCGCGGGCCCTTCGCCTAGCGCCAGCGCGTCGACCGAGGACACGTCTTCCAGATCTCGTGCGCCGGTTTCGATGTTCAGGTCGCGGAACTTGCGGCCGGTTACCATCAGGCGGCCGTTGAACGAGTTGGTGAAGCCGTTGAAGTTCTTCACCGCGCTGTTGAGGCCGACGCCGACTTTGCGCAGGTCGTCCGCGACCTTGGCGAGTCGATCGTGCATTTCCTTGCCGAGTTCGCCGATCTTGCGCGCTTCGTTGGCGAGTTTTTCCTGGCGCCAGACCGCCGCGACGGTGCGGGCGATCGCGATCAGATTCGTGGGTGTTGCGAGCAGCACGCGCTTTTCGAAGGCGAAGTCCCAGAGCGTCGGGTCGTGTTCGAGCGCGGCGGAGAGGAAGTGTTCGCCGGGGACGAACATGATGACGTAGTCGGGCGTGTCGGCGAACTGGCTCCAATACGCCTTGTTGCCGAGGCCGTTGACGTGTGCGCGCATCGACGCCGCGTGGGCAGCCAAGCCGATCAGGCGCTCGGCGTCGTCGACCGCGCCGAATGCGTCCTGGTACGCATTGAGCGAGACCTTTGCGTCGATCACCAGTGCTCGACCGCCGGGGACGCGGATGATCGCGTCGGGGCGCAGGCGAGCGCCGTCGTCGCCTACTGCGACCGAGACCTCCGTCTGGAAATCGGTGTGCTCGCTGAGGCCGCAGGTTTCGAGGACGTTCTTGAGCTGCTGCTCGCCCCAGCGTCCGCGGGACTTGGGAGCGTTGCGGAGGGAATTGACCAGCTTGGCGGCCTCGGTGGAGACCTTTTCCTGGCCGAGGCGCATCTGCTCGATCTGGCCCTTGAGGTCGCCGAATGCGTCGCGGCGCTCGGCCTCGACCTTGGCGACGCCTTCCTCGTAGCGTTGCAGGCGGTCGCTGACGGGTTGGAGCATCGACTTGAGGTTCAGGCCGGCGGATTCCTCCGACTGGCGGAAGCGCGCGTCGGCGCGTTCGAGGAAGGTCTTCTGCGCATCGCTCAGGAGCTTGTTGGCGACGTCGCCGAACTGCGCGGCCATGACGTCCTTGGCTTCGCGGAGTTCGAGCAGGCGCGTTTCGAAGGCCTCGCCTTGCGCCTTGAGCGTGGCGATCTCGGTGCGAGCGGCGTCGCGGTCGGCGCGGATCGTGCCCAGGTCGAGGCGCAGGCGATCGGTGTCGGTGGCGCGTTCGGCATTTTGCGCGCGGAGCGTGGCGAGGTCCTGCATCGCGGCGTTGCGTTCGCGTTCTACGGCATCGCGGGCGGTGCGGATGAGGTCGGCGTCGGCGACCTTGGTTTGGGCGACGGCGAGTTCGCTGGCTAGGGTGGCGGCTCGGCGGGAGGCCAGGAGCCAGCCGAGGAGGATGCCGGCGGCTAGCGCGAGGACGGCGATGATGGCGAACTCAGCCATTTTGCACCGGCGAATTTAGCTGGAAGTGCACAAAGTGCAGACGCTGGCGCAGCAATTTCAGGGGTGAGAATGCGCGCGCGGGCGGCTGGGTTCGGGAAGGAGATGGAGACGTCATGGGTGGAACATACGTCGAACGGTTGATGTAGGACAATCGGAATATGTTGTTCTCCCGCGGAGGCGAGAGCCCCGGGTTACGGGCGGTGGCGCTCGTGGTCCTGGGCCCCCGCCTTCGCGGGGGAACTAGAAAGGGGGCGCTCCGACACCCTCGCCGAACAGTACCACCCCGGCGGAGGCCGGGGCCCAATTGGAAAGGTCGCGGTAACGGAGGGATGCGCTCAATTGGCGATGTCCCCCAATTGGGCCCCGGCCTTCGCCGGGGTGGTAGCGTGTTGGGTGAACGGGTGCCCACTCTCAAGCGCTCGTGCTCGTGCTCGCCCCAGCCCCGCGCCTCACCCCAGCTTGCGCTGCTTCGCCAGCTTCTTCAGCACCATGTCGCGCTTGAGGCGGCTGATGTGGTCGATGAACAGCACGCCGTCGAGATGGTCGATCTCGTGCTGCATGCAGGTCGAGAGCAGGCCGTCGAAATCCTCCTCATGCGCAGCACCAGTTTCGTCGAGCCACTTCACGCGGCACCGCGTCGGCCGCGCGACCTCGGCATACTGCTCCGGGATCGAGAGACACCCCTCGTTGTAGGTGGAGACCTCGTCGCTGACCGACAGGATCTCGGCGTTGATGTACGCCTTGGGGTTCTTGATCGGCTTGTCGTCCTCGTCCTTCTCCTCCTGGAGATCGATGACGAGGACGCGCTTCTGCACGCCGACCTGGGTCGCGGCGAGGCCGATGCCGTTGAAGTCGTACATCGTCTCGATCATGTCGGCGACGAGCGTGCGGGTGGAGTCGTCGACCGTCTCCACCGGCTCGGCGACGAGGCGCAGGCGGGGATCGGGGACTTCGAGAACGGTCATGACGGTCATAGCGCGTCCGCTAAGGTACGCGTGGGCATCACGTCAAGCCGATGGGCGTCAAGCCATTGGCCTTCGGGCCCTTAGTGCCTGCGCCAACGTCCCCTCGTCGAGATAGTCGAGTTCGCCGCCGACCGGCAGGCCGTGCGCGAGTTGGGTGACCCGGACGGGGAAGCGTTCGATGCGCTCGGCGATGTAGTGCGCGGTGGTCTGGCCTTCGAGCGTGGCGTTCATTGCGAGAACGACTTCGTCGATGCCGCCGGCTTCGATACGACGGACGAGGCTGTCGATGCTGAGATCCTCGGGGCGGATGCCTTCGAGTGCCGACAGCCGCCCGCCGAGGACGTGGAAGCGGCCGGGGAACAGCCGCGATCGGTCGAGCGCCCAGAGATCGGCGACTTCCTCGACGACGCACAGCGAACGCTGGTCGCGGCGCGGGTCGGCACAGATCGCGCACGGGTTGGTGGTGTCGACGTTGCCGCAGGCCAAGCAATTCTCCAGCCGCTCGTCGACCGCGGTCAGCGCCTCGCGCAGCGGACCCAGCGCCGCGTCGCGCTTCTTGAGCAGATGCAGCACGGCGCGACGTGCGGACCGGGGGCCGAGGCCGGGGAGCCGGGCCAGCGCCTGCGTCAGCGCCTCGATCTCGGGGGATGCCATAGGGAACAGATAGGGGGTTGCGCGGCTCCCCGCCAGCGTGTTCGAGAGGGCCATGCGGATCATCTTCATGGGAACGCCGGACTTCGCAGTGCCGGTGCTGGAGGCCCTCGTCGCGGCGGGGCATGAATTGGTGGCGGCGTATTGCCAGCAAGCGCGACCGGGCGGGCGGCGTGGGCGCGAGCTGGTGCCGTCGCCGGTGCAGGTTCGGGCGGAAGCGCTGGGCATCGAGGTGCGGACGCCGGTGTCGTTCAAGGCGTCTTTGCCGGAGGGGCTGGAGGCTCGCGAGGCGTTTGCGGCTTTGAACGGGGATGTGGCGGCAGTGGCGGCCTATGGTCTGATTCTGCCGCGCGCGGTGCTGGAGGCGCCTCGGTTCGGGTGCCTGAACGTGCATGGATCACTGTTGCCACGGTGGCGCGGGGCGGCGCCGGTGCAGCGGGCTATCCTAGCGGGCGATGCCGAAACCGGGGTCGGGATCATGCAGATGGAGGCAGGGCTAGATACCGGGCCGGTACGGCTCGAGGGGCGCACGCCGATCGTCGGTAAGACCGCGGGGGATCTGACGTCCGAACTCTCCGCGATGGGGGCTCGATTGATGGTCGAGGTGCTGAGCGATCTCGACGCCTACCCTGCCCGGCCGCAACCCGAGGAGGGCGTCACCTACGCCGCCAAGATCGACAAGGCGGAGGCGCGGATCGATTTCGAGCGGTCGGCGGTCGAGGTCGAGCGGTTGGTGCGGGCGATGAACCCGGCGCCGGGGGCGTGGTTCGAGGTTGCCGGCGAGCGGGTGAAGGTGCTGGCGGCGGATGTGTTGCCGTTCAGTTTTCTCGGTTGCGAGGGGCTGACGGTCAATGCCGAGCTGACGATCGGGTGCGGCGACGGGGCGATCCGGCCGACCTTGGTGCAGCGGGCTGGGCGTGGCGTGACCTCGGCGGAGGAAATGCTGCGCGGGTTTCCGATTCCGTCGGGGACGCAGCTTTGACGCGGTTCGCGTTGACGGTGGAGTTCGACGGGCGGCCGTTCATGGGCTGGCAGCGGCAGAAGCATGGGCCGAGCGTGCAGGCGGCGCTGGAGGCGGCCGTGCTGAAGATGACCGGCGAGACCGTATCCGTACAGGCCGCGGGGCGGACCGATGCGGGCGTGCACGGGATGGCGATGCGCGCGCATGTCGACATCGCGAAGCCGCTCGCGGCGTTTCGGTTGATGGAGGGGCTGAATGCGCTGGTGAAGCCGGCGCCGGTGTCGGTACTAGCGTGCGAGGTGGTCGACGACGATTGGCATGCGCGGTTTTCGTGTGTCGGGCGGTCGTACGAGTACCGCATCGTCAACCGGCGATCGCCGCTGACGTTCGAGGCTGGGCTGGCTTGGCAGGTGCCTCAGGCGCTGGATGCTGACGCGATGGCGGAGGCTGCGGGGGCGCTGGTCGGGCGGCATGACTTCACGACGTTTCGATCGGCGCATTGCCAGGCGGATAGTCCGGTGCGGACTCTCGATCGGCTCGAGGTGGTGCGTGAGGGGGAGCGGCTGTTCGTCTATGCGGCCGCGCGGTCGTTCCTGCACCATCAGGTGCGGTCTATGGTCGGGTGTCTCGCGCTGGTGGGTATGGGGCGTTGGGCGGTTGGCGATGTCGCGGCGGCGCTCGAGGCAAAGGATCGGGCGATGCTGGGGCTGAATGCACCGCCGGATGGGTTGTTCTTCGTTGCGGCCGTCTACCCCTAAGCTTGTGTCCCCGCGAAGGCGGGGACCCAGTCTGGGCCCCCGCCTTCGCGGGGGAACACGCTTTTTCGGTTAGCGCACGAACTTCGCGGCGAGCTCGACATGCGTCGACCAGCGGAACTGGCCGACTGGTTGCACCCAGTCGATCCGCCAGCCTGCGTCGCACAGCTCCTTCGCGTCGCGCGCGAAGCTGGCCGGGTTGCACGAGACGTAAGCGATCACCGGCGTCTTGCACTCGGCCAGCGCGGTCGCCTGTTCGCGCGCGCCGGAGCGGGGCGGATCGATCACCACTGCATCGAAGCGGTCGAGCTCGGCGACCGTCAGCGGGCGGCGATAGAGATCGCGGTGCTCCGGGTAGACGGGCCGCTGGGTGCGGTGTGCGGCGGCCTTTAGCGAGCCGAGTGCGTCGCGCGCGCCCTCTGCGGCATAGACCTTGGCGGGAATCGCGAGCGTGAAAGTGCCGAGGCCGGCGAACAGGTCGGCGACCGTCGCGGGCTTGCCGATCGCTTCGAGCACGGCGGCGGTGAGTGCGGCCTCGCCATCGGGGGTAGCCTGGAGGAACGACGCGGGCGGGAGCGGCACGGGGACGCCGCCGAGCGTGATCGTTACCGCGTCGGGTTCCCACCGCGTCTCGGGGCCAAGGCCGTCGTCGAAGGCTACGCGGGCGATCTTGTGGTCTTCGCAGAATTTGGTGAGCGCTTCGGCGGCGGGGAGGCCTTCGGGGGCGAAGCCGGTGATCAGGATGTCGGCGCCCTGGTCGGCTAGCGTCAGGTGAATGTCAGCGCGGCGGCGGAAATTGAGGCGCTTGAGCAGCTGGCGCAAGGGCTGGACGAGCGCGAACAGGCGCGGATCGAGAATCCAGCATTCCTTGATGTCGACGATCGTGTGCGCCTTTTCGGCGGTGAAGCCGAGCGTGATCTTGCCGCCCTTGGCCTCGGCGTGGAGCGTCGCGCGGCGGCGGCTGCGTTCGGGGGAGATGTGGGGTTCGCGGATCGGCGCGGACAGATCCTGGCCGTCGAGCGCGGAGGCGATGCGGTCGGTGACGAACTCGGCATAGGCCTGGTCGTCGAGATGCTGGAGCTGGCAGCCGCCGCAGGTCGGGAAATGCACGCAGGGGGGAGTCTGGTGTTGCGGGCCGGGGATCACTGTGCCGTCGGCGGCGAGCGTGTCGCCCGGGGCCGAGAAGGCGGCGTGGCGTCCGTCGGCGGTCATGCCGTCGCCGCGCGCTGCGACGCGGACGATGGTGTCGATATTCGATTCAGAGGTCGAGTCAGTGGTCATGGGGCCGCTCTGGCCGACCGGAGCGCTTCCGCCAAGTCGTCGGCGATGAACGCAGGGCCCAATCGGCGGGCAGCGTCACCGTGGAGCCACACTCCGGCGCACGCCGCCTCGAGCGGATCGGGCTTCGCCGCCAGCATCGCGCCGATCGCGCCGGCAAGGACATCGCCGGTGCCGGCGGTCGAGAGCCAGTCGCTGGCCCCTTGCGCGATGCGAACGCGGCCGTCGGGGGCAGCGATGACGGTGTCGGCGCCCTTGAAGACGACGACCGCGTTGGCGCGGATAGCGGCGTCGTGGGCTCGAGTGATCTTGTCGTCATCGGATTTGCCGAAGAGCGCGTCGAACTCGCCGGCGTGTGGGGTGAGGATGACGGGGACCTTCAGCGCTTTGATGCGGTCCGGATCAAGCAGGCGAAGGGCGTCGCCGTCGATGATGAGGGGATGACCCGAGCTCAGCGCAGCGTCGAGACGCACCTTGGCGGTATCGTCGCGACCGAGGCCGGGACCGATGATAAGCGCGCCGATACGGTCGTTGGCGAGCGCGTGGTCGGAGAACGGCATGCGGACGAGCGCGTGCGGGGGGCCTTCGCTGTCGCCGAGGAGGGTTACGTAGCCGGCGCCGGCGCGCATTGCGGCCAAGGCTGTGAGGTCGGAGGCGCCGGACATGGTGCCGGCGATGATCGCGACCATGCCTCTGGTATATTTGTGCGAGTCTGGGCCCGGGGTCGGGAGAATTGGGGTTCTGAGGACCTCGGCTTGGCCGGCGGTGGCGACGCCGATGTCGAGGAGGCGGATCTGGCCGCAATAGCGCGCGGCGGGTTGGAGGAGGTGCGTTGGTTTTACCGCGCCGAGCGCAAGGGTGAGGTCGAAGACGGGCGGCGTGCTGAGCGCCTCGCCTGTGTCGGTGGCAAGGCCACTGGGCAGGTCGACCGCGATGCTTAGCTGCGCGGCGTTTGCGAGGAAATGGAGACACTCGACCACAGACCGTTCCCCCGCGGACGCGGGGGCCCAGCTAAGTTCCAAGGGCGTACCCAGAGGCTTACTCTGGGTCCCCGCGTCTGCGGGGGAACGGTTGAGGGTCGGTGTTGTACTGGCGTCGGGCGGGCGCGTGAGGCCGGTGCCGAACAGCGCGTCTACGAGGATTGGTGCGGGTTTCGCCTCCGCCAGCGTTTCGACCGGGCCTAGCCACCCTGCCCTCGCCGACTTCGCCGCGTCGGTCTTGGGCTCCGACAGCGCCGCGACCCTCACGGCAATGCCCATCTCCGCCAGCGCGCGAGCCGCGACGTACCCGTCACCGCCATTGTTGCCGGGGCCGCAGAGGATCAGGACTTCGTTCGCGCCGGCCAGCCGGCGAACGGCGCCCGCGATCGCGGTGCCGGCGCGGTCCATCAGCGTTTCGACCGATACGCCGGTCGCGATCACGGCATCTTCCGCCGCGCGCATTGCCGCAGCGGTCAGGACGGGCTGGCCTTCGATTCCGATCATGACGGCTTGGTCACGCCCTTGACCGTCGCCGGGAGCCGGTAGCGGCCGCCGCCGAGCGCGACCTCGATGCCGTCCCCACCCAACACCGTGACCTTCGCCACCTCGGCGCCATCAGCGGCGATCACGCCGCGGCCGTCCTGCGTTACCAGCAACCGGCGAAAGGCTCCGTCGGGATGGCGGATCGTCAAGATCAGGCCATCCTTGCCCTGCGCCTGCTCGATCGTGCAGGTCGACGTGAACGCGGCGTCCCCCTGCGCACAGGCGATACGGCTGTCCCCGGCGGTTTCGGTGCGCTGCTTTGCCTCGATCTGTTCGCTGCTCGGCTGCCCCCGCCCGCACGCTGCGAGCGGGAGCGAGAGAAGCGCGGCAACCGCCAGTATTTGTTTAGATATCCGCGTAGACATGGGTTTCGGCTGCCGCTCCAGGATGCGTGACGGCACCCTTGTACGCGGGGCCGACGGTCTTCGCATAGCGCCAGAGTGCGCCCGAGCCGTAATCGTTGGAGCGCGGCACCCACGCGGCGCGACGTTCCGCCATGACATCCTCGGGAACGTCGAGGTCGATCGTGCCGGCTTCGGCATCGATGTGGATGATGTCGCCATTCTCGACCAGCGCGATCGGACCGCCCTCCGCCGCTTCGGGCCCGACATGGCCGATGCAGAAGCCGCGCGTACCGCCGGAGAACCGCCCGTCGGTGATCAGCGCGACGCTCTCGCCCATGCCGAGGCCGTAGAGCGCGGCGGTGGTCGACAGCATCTCGCGCATGCCCGGGCCGCCTTTGGGCCCTTCGTAGCGGATGACGATGACTTCGCCCTCGTTGATCTCGCGCTTCTCGACCGCGGCGAAGGTGTCCTCCTCGCAATCGAACACGCGCGCTGGCCCTGAGAACTGGAGGCGGTGCATGCCGGCAACCTTCACGATCGCGCCGTCGGGGGCGAGGCTGCCGCGCAGGCCCACGACGCCGCCGGTGGGCGTCAGTGGAGTCTTGATGTCGTAGATGACCTTCTGGTCGGGGTTCCACGTCACCTGGTCGATGTTCTCGCCCAGCGACTTGCCCGTCACCGTCAGGCAATCGCCGTTGAGGAAACCGCCGGCGAGCATCGTCTTCATGAGCATGTAGACGCCGCCGGCCTCGTACATGTCCTTGGCGACGTACTTCCCACCGGGTTTGAGGTCCGCGATGTACGGCGTTGTCTTGAAGATCTCAGCGACGTCGAACAGGTCGAACTCGATGCCCGCCTCGGAGGCCATCGCGGGGAGATGCAGCGCGGCATTGGTCGAGCCGCCGGTCGCGGCGACGACGCGGGCGGCGTTGATGAACGCCTCGCGCGTGCAGATATCGCGCGGGCGGATGTTGTCGGCGAGACACTCCATGACCTGCGCACCCGCCGCCACGGCGATCTGTTCGCGCGTGGTGTAAGGTGCGGGCACCATGTTGCTGTTCGGGATCGACAAACCGATCGCCTCGGCGACGCAGGCCATCGTGTTGGCGGTATACTGGCCGCCGCACGCGCCGTGGCCGGGGCACGCAACCTTCTCGATCGCGTGGACTTCGGAAAGCGGGCACGCGCCGGCCGCGTATTTGCCGACGATCTCGAACACGTCGACGACGGTGACGTCGCGGTCTTGATACCGTCCCGGCAGGATCGAGCCGCCATAGACGAAGACGGAGGGGATGTTGAGGCGGAGCATCGCCATCATCATGCCGGGCAAGGACTTGTCGCAGCCGGCGAACCCGACCAGCGCGTCGTAGCAATGGCCGCGGACCGAGAGTTCGACCGAATCGGCAATGACTTCGCGGCTTACCAGCGAGGCCTTCATGCCCTGGTGACCCATCGCGATTCCGTCGGTGACGGTGATCGTGTTGAACCGGCGCGGCATGCCGCCGCCCTGGATGACGCCGGCCTGCGCGGCATCGGCCTGCGCGTCGAGCGTGGTGTTGCAGGGTGCGGAGTTGTTGCCGGCGGACGCGAGCGCGACGAACGGGCGCGCGATCTGCTCCTCGTCGAGGCCCATCGCGTAGTAATAGCTGCGGTGCGGGGCGCGTTCTGGGCCGACGGAGACGTGGCGGCTCGGCAAGCGCGATTTATCGAATGTGCGGGTCATGGCGAACGCCTATGTCGCGGGAGGGGGCATTTGCGCAAGAGAGTTACGTCTATTTTTGCCTGCGGGGGCTCTGGAAGGCGTTCAAGTTCGTACCTAATCCTCCCCTGCAAGGGGAGGTGGCGCGAAGCGACGAAGGGGTATTGCGCCATCGAGAGTGGATCACCCCTCCGTCAGCGCTATGCGCTGCCACCTCCCCTCGTAGGGGAGGATAGACAATCTCGACGCGCTTATGCCTCAGCGCGGTGGAAGGAGTCAGAGGCCTTCGAGGGCCTTCGCGACGCCGTCCATGGTGAAGGGCTTCTGCAAGCGTGGGCGGTCGCGAAATTCCGGGGCTACGCCATCGTCGCCGCCGCCGGTCGCGAACACAAAGGGGACGCCTCTTGCCGCCAATGCCTCGGCGACTGCGGTGCTCTTCTCGCCGCCACGCAGGTTCACGTCGAGGATCGCGCCATCTACGCCACCCTCTTCGATCCGCTTCAAGGCATCGGCGACGGTGTCGACCGAGCCAGCGACTCCCTTGTCCAATACCTCGAGGAAATCCTCCAGCATCATGGCGATCAACGGTTCGTCCTCGACGATGAGGATCTGTTGGGTAGCGGTCATATTTCTCGCATAGTCGGGATTGTTACGACTTGCCAACATCTTGTTCGAGTCAGCGTGCGGCAAGCACGTCTCGTGCCGCTTCGGCTAATTCCTGCACCGAGAACGGCTTGGGCAGGAACGCGACATTGTCCAGGTCGATCGACTTGCGCAGCTGCTCCTCGGCATAGCCCGACATGAACAGGATCGGCAGGTCGGGAAATTTTTCGCGCGCGTGGCGGACCATCGTCGGGCCATCCATCTGCGGCATGACGACGTCGCTTATGAGCAGGTCGGGGCGGCCGTGTTTCTCCAGCACTTCGAGCGCGATCTCGCCGTTTTCTGCGGTCAACACTGTGTATCCCTGCCGCGTGAGCGCGCGCTCGGCGACGGCGCGGACCATGTCCTCGTCCTCGACCAGCAGGATCGTGCCGGTGCCCCACAGGTCGACCGGCTTCGGCGCGGGCTTGATGACCACGGGACGAGTCGCGGCGGGCGCCGAATGGACCGGCAGGTACATCGAGAAAGTCGCGCCCTGCCCCGGCTTGCTGTCGGCGAAGATGTAGCCGCCGGACTGCTTGACGATGCCGTAGACGGTCGAGAGGCCGAGCCCGGTGCCCTTGCCGAATTCCTTCGTCGTGAAGAACGGCTCGAAGATCTTGGGGAGCACGTCGGGCGGAATGCCCGTGCCGGTGTCCTGGACGATCAGCGCAGTGTAATCGGCGACGGGCAGGATGTCGGATGCCATCTCGCGCACTTCGGACGCGGGGACGGCGCGCGTCGTGATCGTCAGCACGCCGCCGCCGCGCGCGTTCGCCGAGACGATCGCGTCGCGCGCGTTGACCGCGAGGTTGACCACCACTTGCTCGAGCTGGCCGGGATCGGCGCGGACGGGGCCGAGATTGCGGCCGTGCGTCATGTCGAGGCGGACGTTCTCGCCCATCAGCCGCTGGAGCAGGTTGGAAACCTCCGAAACGACGTCGGGGAGCTGGAGGATCTGCGGACGGAGCGTCTGCTGGCGCGAAAAGGCGAGCAGCTGGCGGGTCAGGCTGGCGGCGCGGTTCGAGTTGGTGCGGACCTGCTGGATGTCGTCATAATCGCTGTCGCCGGGCGAATGGCGCATCAGCATCAGGTCGCAGTGGCCGATAATCGCGGTGAGGATGTTGTTGAAATCATGCGCGACACCGCCCGCGAGCTGGCCGACCGCCTGCATCTTCGTGGCCTGCGCCACCTCGCGTTTGAGGCGGCTTTCCTCGCTATTGTCCTTAAGGCTGAGCAGCACGGCCGCGTCGCCGAGCCCGCGCGCGCCGGCGATGGTCAGCGCGACCGGCTCGTCGGGGTGGTCCTTGAGGCGGACCGCCATGTCGGCGGAGTGCGTCGCGCCGTTCGCGAACTTGCGGATCGCGTCGGCGACCGCGGCCTTGTCCTCGCGGACGACAAGGTCGCCGGGATAGAGCGGCGGCGCGACCGCATTGACGCCGGCGGCGCGGAGGAACGAGTCGTTCATCTGCAGGAAGCGGCCGTCGCGATCGACCAGCGCCATGCCGAACGGCATCATGCTGACGAGGCTGCGGACGTGAGCGGAGGCGCTGGCGCCTAGCGCGGGGGCGTTCTCCTCCTCGTCGAGCAGCGCGACCAGCACGGGCGCGTCGTCGCCGTCGAGGAACGGGATCTGGAGGACGCGGAGCGGCGTGCCTTCGAGGCCTTCGCGCTCGAAGCGGACGAGACCGCGGCTGTCGGTGATGAGGAACCGGGCGAAATCTCGGCCTTCGATCGAGTCGTATTCGTCGCCGCAGGCACGCGCTCGGAGTACGCGGTTGGCGGTGCGGACGCGGCCGTCGGGCGAGAGCAACGCCGCCATGATGCCGCTGCCGCCGAGCCTGTCTCCAGTCGGGCCGGTCAGCAGTGCGGCGAGCGTCTCGGCGAGGTCGTGCTCCTGCGCTGTGACGAAGCGCCAGACGAGCATGTCGGCGTCGTCGCCGGCGCGCGCGATCTGCGCGGACAGGCAGACGTTGCGGGCATTGAGGCGGTCGACCTGTGAGGTGCCGTCGCGCCAAGCGGATCGGCCGGCGTCGGCGAGCGCTGCGTTGCCGGCTTCGTCGAGCGGCAGGCCCGGGGGGGTCGGGAAGCCTTCGAACAGCGCTTCGTAGGCGTCGTTCGCGCAGACCAGCCGCCCGGCGCGGTCGGTGATCGCGAGCGCGTCGGTGCCGGCTTCGGCGACGGTGCGGGTGAGGTCCCAGTCGACCGGCCGCGGCGCGTCCTTGGCGACGGGGTTGAGCAGGCGCCAGGCGATCAGCGCGCCGATGACGATGACGGCGGCGGCGAAGAAACCGGCGGCGGCGATCCAGCTGCCGACGAGCAGGAGCACGATCGCGGCGGCGGCGACGCCCGAGGCTATGGCGACGAGTGCTGCGTTGCGGGCGGGGGTGGGTAGAGCGAGCGATGCCATTGGGGGGAGTCATCCGCTGTTGCGGGGTTAGGCGTCAAGCTGGTTGCGGTGGTGTTGCCGTGGTTACTCGTATCGCAGGCGACGTTCGCTAGGAGAAATCGCCACCCCGGCGGAGGCCGGGGCCCAGTTGGAGAGGTGGTAATAACGATGCGCCGAACGCCGTCAGCAACGTCCCCCAACTGGGCCCGGCCTTTGCCGGGGTGGTCGTCTTAGATGGGGGCCGCAGGTCACTCCCCCCCCGCTCCCCCGCGCAAGCAGGGGTCCAGGGTTACGGGCGGTAGCGTTTTTGGTCCTGGGCCCCCGCCTTCGGGGGAACTGGATTCACCAACCAAGTGAAGAGAGCGCTGGAAACCTTATTGCTCCCCTCCCTGGAAGGGAGGGGTTGGGGGTGGGTCGGCCCGTTGGCGGACGATGTCCTCCCCAAGCGGCCGACCCACCCCCAGCCCCTCCCTTTCAGGGAGGGGGGACCGTTGGGGGTTGGGCCGACTTGGGCGCTTTTCTTTGCAGGACGCGCCCAGTTTCTGCTTCCCCGCTATCTTAAGGGAAGCCAGCCGTTACCAGATCCGGACGCGCTGTTCCGGCGTCAAATACAGCTTCTGCCCAGGCGTCGGCTTGTACGCCGCGTACCAGGGGTCGAGGTTGCGCACGACCCAGGCACGCTGCTGCGACGGCGAGTGAGGATCGGTCAGCAACCGGTTGCGAAGGTTGGCTTCGCGGTAGTTGCGACGCCAGACCTGCGCCCAGCCGAGATAGAAGCGCTGGTCGCCGGTGAAGCCGTCGAGGACCGGCGCGGTCTTGCCACCGAGCGCGGTGTGGTAGGCGTCGTACGCCACCGTCAGGCCGGCGAGATCGGCGATGTTCTCGCCCATCGTCAGCTGGCCCTTCACGTGCATGCCGGGGAGCGGTTCGTAGGCGTCATACTGCGCGCCGAGCTTGCCGGTCAGCGCCTTGAAACCGGCGATGTCCTTGGCCGTCCACCAGTCGGTGAGCTGACCATGCGCGTCGTATTTCGAGCCCTGGTCGTCGAAATGGTGGCTCAGTTCGTGACCGATCACCGCGCCGATCCCGCCGTAATTGACCGCGTCGTCGGCCTTCGGATCGAAAAACGGCGGTTGCAGGATGGCGGCGGGGAAGACGATCTCGACCATGCCGAAATTGGCGTAGGCGTTCACCGTCATCGGCGTCATGCCCCATTCCCAGCGCTGCAACGGCTTGCCGAGCTTAGCGATATTGTCCTGGTGCTGCCATTCGTTCGCGCGCCATTCGTTGCCGAACGCATCGCCCGACGTGATCGTCAGCGCGGAGAAATCCTTCCACTGGCTCGGGTAACCGATCTTCGGCGTGAAGGCGGCGAGCTTGGCGTGTGCCTTCACCTTGGTCTCGGGCGCCATCCATTCGAGCTTGTCGATTCGGCGACCCATCGCCGCGAGGACGTTCTTGACGAGCTTGTCGGCTGCGGCCTTGGTCTCGGGCGGGAAATACTGCGCGACGTAGAGCTTGCTGACCTCGTCATCGAGCGCGCCGGAGGTGAACTGGACGCCGCGCTTCCAGCGGGCTTCCTGCTCAGGCGTGCCGCCGAGGACGGTGCCGTAGAAAGCGAACTGCTCGGCGTCGAAGGCCTTGGGGAGGACGTCGGCATAGCCGTCGAGCGAGCGCAGGATCAGCTGGTCCTTGAGCACGCCGATCGGTGCGGTCGAGACGAGCTTGGCGATGCCGGTAATCGCCGAGGGCTGCGCGACGATGACGGTCGGGACGGGCGTCCCGATGCCCTTGAAATAGGCGGCGAAGTCGAAGCCGGGCGCGCGCTTGGCGAGATCGGCGACGGTCATCTTGTTGTAGGTCTTGGTGGCGTCGCGGCTGTCAACGCGGGTCCAGCTGACCTTGGCGATCTCGGTTTCGAACGCGAGCAACGCGGTGGCGCGGGCCTCGGCATTGGGTTCGCCGGCAAGCGTGAGCATCTTGACGATGTGCGCGCGGTAGGCGTTGCGGGCCTCGACGAGTTTCGCGTCGGCGCTGAGGTAATAATCGCGGTCGGGGAGGCCGAGGCCGGACTGGCCTAGCGAGAGCGCGTATTGCTCGGGCAGCTTGTCGTCCTGGCCGACGCCGCCGCCGAACGGGCCACCGATTCCGGCGCGGTCGGCTTCGGCGAGGAGAGCGGGATAGCCGGCGCGGTCGTTCAGCGCGGCGATCTTGGAGAGCCAGGGCTTGATCGGGGCGAGGCCCTTGCCCTCGATCGTGCCGGTGTCGAGGAAAGTCGCGTAGGCGCGGCCGATCTTCGAGTTGGGGTCCTTCGCGGCGGTATCGAGGATACCGCGGGTGCGCGTCTCGGACAGGTCGGAGAGGAGATTGAACGAACCGTAGTTCGACTTGTCCGCGGGGATCGGGGTGTTCTTGGACCAGTTGCCGTTGGCGAAGGTGTAGAAGTCGTCGCCGGGCTGGACGGCCTTGTCCATGCCCTTCTCGTCGAAGCCGAACGTCCCGTATTGCGCGCCGGTGGACGCGGCTGCTGGCGGGGTCGGCTCAGCCGTTTGCGAGAGGGCGGCGGTGACGCCGGTGATGGCGGTTGCGGCGAGCAGGCCGGCGACGATGAAGGACTTCATGGGGTTCTCCGGGAGAAGCTTAGTCAAACAAGATTCCGTCCCCCTGCGAAAGCAGGTGCCCAGGGTCACACACGGCATCTTTCGTGACCCTGGGCTCCCGCTTTCGCGGGAGAACAGCATAAGTGCCGGTTACCAGATGCGGACGCGGTTGGCGGGGGCGAGGTAGCTATTCTCGCCCGGCTTGGCGCCAAATGCGGCGTACCAGGGATCGAGGTTGCGGACCGTGAGGACGCGCTGGTGGCCCGGCGAATGCGGGTCCGACAGCAACGTCTGCTGGAGCGCAGCGTCGCGGAACTTGGTGCGCCAGACGCCGGCCCAGCCGTAATAGAAGCGCTGGTCGCCGGTGGTGCCGTCGATGATCGGCGCCTGCTTGCCGCCGAGCGACTTGTGGTACGCGTCGTAGGCCACCGTCAGGCCGGCGAGATCGGCGATGTTCTCCCCGAGCGTCAGGCCGCCCTGGATGTGCTGGCCGGGGAGCGGTTCGTACGCATCATACTGCTTCACGAGTGCGTCGGTGAAAACCTTGAAGCGCGCGACGTCCTGCGGCGTCCACCAGTCGGTGAGCTTGCCGTTGAGGTCGTATTTGCGGCCCTGGTCGTCGAAGTGGTGGCTGATCTCGTGGCCGATCACCGCGCCGATGCCGCCGTAATTGACCGCCGGGTCCGCCTTCGGATCGAAGAACGGGGGCTGGAGGATCGCGGCCGGGAAGACGACCTCGTTCATCGTCGGGTTGGCGTAGGCATTGATCGTCATCGGCGTCATGAACCACTCAGCCCGATCGATCGGCTGGCCGAGCTTCTTCAGGTCGCGGTCATATTCGAACGCGTTGGCGCGTGAGACGTTACCGACGAGATCGCCGCGCTGGATCTGGAGCGCGGAATAATCGCGCCACTTGTCCGGATAGCCGATCTTCGGGGTGAAGGCGGCAAGCTTGGCGAGCGCCTTGGTCTTGGTTTCGGGCGCCATCCATTCGAGGTTCCGGAGCCGCTCGCCCATCGCTGCGATGACGTTCTTGACGAGATCGTCCGCAGCCGCCTTCGACGCGGGCGGGAAATACTTCGCCACGTACTGCTGGCCGATCGCCTCGCCCATCGCGCCCGACACGGTCGAGACGCCGCGCTTCCAGCGGACCTGCTGCTCGGGCGTGCCCGACAGCGTGGTGCCGTAGAACGCGAAGTTGGTCTTGTCGAAATCGCTCGACAGATACGGCGCGTACGAACGCAGCACCTTGAGCATCGCATAGTCCTGCAGGACGTTGATCGGCGTGTCGGCGAACACCTTCGCCTCGCCGGTCACCGCGCTCGGCTGCGCGACGAGGTAGAACGGACGACCGGTGACGCCCATCGCGGTCATGTACTGCGCCCAGGGGAAGCCCGGCGCTTTCGCGGCGAAGTCGGCGGCGGTCCACTTGTTGTAGGTCTTGTCGGCGTCGCGGCTTTCGATCCGCGTCCAGTGCGCGGTCGCGAGGCCCTTTTCCATGTTGAAGACGGCGGCGGCGCGGGCGGCGGCGTTGGGCTCGCCGGCGAGCGTCAGCATGCGCGTGAGATACGCCTGGTACGCCGTGCGGATAGTTGCGAGCTTCGCGTCGTCCTTGAGGTAGTAATCGCGATCGGGGAGACCGATGCCGCTCTGGCCGAGGCTCACGACATAGGTGGTCGGGTCCTTATCGTCCTGCTGCACGCCGACGCCGACGAGGCCGCCGACGCCCATGCGCTGAAGCTTCGCGATCTCGGTGACGAGCGCGGTCTTGTCCTTGGTCGCCTTGAGCGCGGCCAGCATCGGCTTGACGGGGGTAGCGCCCTTCGCGTTGACCGTGGCCTCATCCATGAAGCTGGAATAGAAATCGCCGACCTTGTCGCCGGGCGTCTTCGCGGAGACGTCGAGGATCGTGCGCGTGCGTTCGAGCGACAGGTCCTGCAGGACGTGGAACATGCCGTAGGACGAGCGATCGGCGGGGATCGGCGTGGTCTTTACCCAGCCGCCGTTCGCGTAATCGAAGAAGTCGGTGCCCGGCGTCACGCTGGTATCGCGGCCGGCCATGTCGAAGCCGAAATCGCCGATCTGCGGCTTGTTGGCGTCCTTGGCGGCGACGGGGCCCTTGGCAGCCTTGGCGAGGGTCGGCGACGGGGCACTGGTTTGGGCGAAAGCCGATGCGGCGGACGCGAGCAGGATCACGGTAACAATCGACTTACGCATCAAGAACCTCGGAGAAAGATCTTCAGGATGCGGTGTGTTCTACGCCGATAGGACGGTCCGTCAATTCGGGTAGGTCAATATTAGTGACGATTGTTACGATCCGCGATTGTCGTGGCGATTGCGCCACTTGCGCGCGATCCACAATCGCCAGCCGAGCGCACTGAGTGCATAGCCGACGACCGAACAGACGACCGTGATGACCAGCAGGCCGAGCGCAGTGGCGGGTCCCGCCTGCATCAGCCACGGGATCCATTCGGTGCGCGCCGCAGCATCCGCGACAGGCTGGCCGGGGACGTGCGCGTCGAGGCGGAGCAGCGACGAGCCGATCCAATAGGCCGCGATCCAGAGCGGCGGGGTGGTCAGCGGGTTGGTTATGAAGGTGGTCAGCGCCGCGGTCGGCACGTTGGCGCGGAACGGCAGCGCGAAGATCGCTGCGACGGGCGTCTGCGCGACTGGGATCAGGATGCCCGCGACCATCCCCAGCGCGACGCCGCGCGGGACCGAGCGGCGTGTGAAACGCCAGAGTTCGGGTGCGAGCACGCGGTGCGCGACGGGGCGGAGAAGACGGTTCCGCTCCATCGATTCGCGGGTCGGCAAGTTACGATGCGACCACGCCGCGAGGCGCCCGAAGATACTGCCCGGCGCCTTCGACACAGGCTATCCGCGATCCCGCATGATCCGGCCCTGCTCGCGCTTCCAGTCCTGTTCCTTCACGGAATCGCGCTTGTCGTGGTTCTGCTTGCCCTTGGCGAGCGCCAGTTCGATCTTTGCGCGGCCCTTCGAGTTGAAGTAGATCATCAGCGGGACGAGCGTCATGCCCTGGCGTGCGACCGCCCCGAACATCTTGTTGATCTCGCGCTCGTGGAGCAGCAATTTGCGCGGGCGCTTGGGCTCGTGGTTGAAGCGGTTGCCGTGGCTGAATTCGGGGATGTTCGAATTGACCAGGACGACGTTCTTGCCCTTCACCTCGGCATAGGCCTCGGCGATCGATCCCTCGCCGCCGCGCAGCGCCTTCACTTCGGTGCCGGTGAGCGCGATGCCCGCCTCGAACACCTGCTCGATGTAATAATCATACCGCGCGCGCCGGTTCTCGGCGACGATCTTGGTCTTCTCGAAGGTCGGGGGTTTGGGACGTGCCATGGGACGCGCGATGTAGGAGGTCGCGAGGCTTAGGGGAAGCGGTGGGGTGCTATTCGACCAAACAAACGCCGTTCTCCTGCGAACGCAGGAGCCCAGGGTTACACGCGGCGGTCCTCTCGATCCTGGGCTCCTGCTTTCGCAGGAAAACAGGCAGGGGGTTTAGGCGAGGCCGGCGTGCGCCAAGGCTGCGTCGACGGCAGCTCGTGATGCTTGAGGAGGCGATGGTGACTTCTCATTACTCCTGACCTCCCCTTCTTCGCCCCTCCCTGGAAGGGAGGTGTTGGGGGTGGGTCGGGTTCCTCATGTTCGAACCGTCGGGGCTCAAGCTGGCCTACCCACCCCCTGCCCCTCCCTTTCAGGGAGGGGGGACCGTTGTGGTCTGTTCAGACGAGGCTTGCGTGTTCGAGCGCTGCGTCGACCGCTTCGCGCGAGGCCTCGCCGGCGGGGGTCATCGGCAGGCGAAGCGTCTCCGGGAAGCCAGCCCGGACCTTGGTCATCGCGTACTTGACCGGGCCGGGCGACGCGTCGGTGAACAGCGCCTCGTGCAACGGGTAGAGCTGATCCTGATAGGCCAGCGCCTTGACGAAATCGCCCGCTTGGCACGCCGCCTGGAACTCCGCGCAGAGCTTCGGCGCAACGTTGGCGGTTACCGAGATGCAGCCGGTGCCGCCCATGACGTTGAACGCTAAGGCCATGTCGTCATTGCCCGACAACTGGCAAAAATCCGGACCGCACGACGCGCGATGCTGTGAGACGCGGGCGAGGACGCCGCTGGCATCCTTCACGCCGACGAACACGTCCGGGAACGCTGCGACGATCCGCGCCAAGGTCGCTGGCTGGATGTCAGTTACCGTTCGCGCGGGGACGTTGTAGAGGATGATCGGCAGCGGGGTCGACGCCGCGAGCGCCTCGAAATGGCGGAAGATACCCTCCTGCCCTGGCCGGTTGTAATAAGGCGGCACCATCAGCGCGGCGTCGGCGCCGGCGTCCTTCGCGGCGCGCAGGTTTGCCGAGGCAACGCGCGTGTCGTTCGAGCCCGCGCCAGCGATGACGGGCACGCGGCCCTTCGCCTGGTCGACGCAAACCCGGACCACGTGGAAATGCTCGTCGTACGACAGGGTCGCCGCCTCGCCGGTCGTCCCGCACGCCACCAGCCCCGAAGAGCCCTCGACGATCTGCCATTCGATGAAGTCGCGATAGGCGGGTTCGTCGAAGCTGCCGTCGGCGGCGAACGGCGTGACGAGCGCCGGAATAGATCCTGAAAACATGCGGTGGCCTGCGGTCCTGTTGCGCCGGATGTCTTGCAAAATCCGGATTTCGTTCAGGACAGATACGGGTTCGGGGCGTATGCTGTCCACATGGTAGCATCGATGTTTAAAACGAGCCTTCTCCTTGCAGTCGTGGCGGGGACGGTCGCCGCGTCGGGAGGCGGGCAGCAGACGCTGGATCGCTACAGCACGAAGCTGGCCAATATGGGGCCCAACGCACAGCCGATGGCGACGGATGGCGCAATCGCCTCTACCATCGCGCAGTGGCGGGCATTGCAGCAGACCGACGCGCTGCCGTTCGACAGCTATGCGGGCTTCCTGATGGCGCATCCGGGCTGGCCTAACGAAACGGCCAACCGGCGTGCGGCCGAACGCAAGGCGGCGACCGGATCGCCGACCAGCGTCGTCGCGTTTTTTCGTCGCTATCCGCCGCAGTCCGCGTCGGGCGGTGTCGCGTATGCGCGGGCTTTGCAGGCGACGGGCGCGCGCGATCAGGCGTATGCGGCGGTGCGGACGGCGTGGCGGAGCAGCGGCCTGACGCCGACCGACGAGGCGATGGTGGTGTCGGGCTTTCCGGGTGCGCTGACTCCGGACGACCAGGATGCGCGGATGGATGCGCTGTTGTGGGCGGGGCAGACCGGCGCGGCACAGCGGCAACTGGTGTGGACGAGCGCGGCGCGGCGGCCGATCTTCGAGGCGCGGCTCGCGTTCCGGACGAATGCGCCGAACGCGTCGGATATCTCGGCTTCCACGCAGACACTGTATGCGAACGACGCGGGGTATGTCGCGGACCGGGCGCAGTGGTTGCGCAATTCGGGCGCCAGTCCTTCGGCGCGGGCGTGGCTGGCGCGGCCTCGGTCGCTGGTGACGCGGCCGGGCAATGCGGCGGAATGGTACGAGGTGCTCGTCACCAACGCGAACGGCGCGGCGAACGACGGGCAGTATCAGGTCGCCTACGACATCGCGCGGCAGATCGACGACGCGTATCCGTATGGCGCGGACATCGCGGCGAAATCCTATGCCGAGCGCGACGAATATACCAACCTCGCCTGGCTTGGCGGGCGCGTGGCGATGAAGCAGCTCGGGCGACCGGCGGATGCGATGACGCTGTTCGACCGGTACGCGAAGGGCTCGCGGTCGCCGCAGGTGCGGTCGAAGGGGTATTATTGGGCGGGGCGTGCGGCGGAGGCGGCCGGGTTGGCGCCTCAGGCTGCGGCGTTCTACGGCCAGGCGGCTGGGTACCGCGATCAATATTACGGACAGCTGGCGAACGAGCGGACCGGACGAGCGCTGGTCGCGCCGCCTTCGGTTGCTTCGGTGGCGATCGATCCGGCGACACGCGCGGCGTTCGATCGGCGCGAGACGGTGCGCGCGGTCAAGTTCCTCGGGCAGATCGGTGATTGGCAGGACCAGACCGCGTTCGTCCGCCAGATCGCGGCGGACGCGACGACCGATACCGATCACCTGCTCGCCGCCGAACTGTCGAAGAGCATCAACCGTCCTGATTTGGGCGTGATGGTCGGGCGGAGTGCACTGGCGAACGGGCTCAGCGATTATTCCGCGGTCGGCTTTCCGATGGTCGCGGTGCCGGCGGGGTATGAGGACAACTGGACGATCATCCACGCGATCTCGCGGCAGGAGAGCCAATTCGATCGCGCTGCGGTGAGCCACGCCGGCGCGCGCGGACTGATGCAGCTGATGCCGGCGACCGCGCGCGAGCAGTCGGGGAAGATCGGGCTGGCGTACAATCAGGCGGCGCTGACGACCGATCCGAACATGTCGATCATGCTGGGGTCGAGCTATTTCCAGCGGGTCTACGCCAATTACGGCAGTTATCCGCTGGCGGTGGCGGCGTATAATGCGGGCGGCGGCAACGTGAACAAATGGCTCCGCGCGAACGGCGATCCGCGCACCGGGGCCGTGGACATGGTCGATTGGGTCGAGGCGATCCCATACCAGGAGACGCGCAACTACGTGCAGCGCGTGCTGGAGAATGCGGTGGTGTACGACCTGATGAACCCCGCGCGGGCGAAGAGCCGGGGGGCGGCTCGGTTGTCGTGGTATCTAGGGAAGAATCGGCCGGGTTGAGATTGTTCTCCCGCGAAGGCGGGAGCCCAGACTGGGCTCCCGCCTTCGCGGGAGAACATGGTAGGGCACCGCATGGATCGCCCCAACTACATCACCCCTGCCGGCTACACGATTCTTCGCGAGGAATATGAGCACCTGCTCGCTGGCGAACGGCCGAAGCTGGTCGAAGTCATCTCCTGGGCGGCGGGCAATGGCGACCGCTCCGAGAACGGCGACTATATCTACGGCCGCAAGCGCCTGCGCGAGATCGACCGCCGGCTCGGCTGGCTGTCGAAGCGAATGAAGGCGGCCAAGGTCGTCGACCCCGCCGCGCAGGAAGACCGCTCGCGCGTCTGGTTCGGCGCGTGCGTGACGGTCGCGGACGAGGATGACGTCGAGCGTGTTCTGACGCTGATCGGCGATGACGAGACCGATGCGAGCAATGGGCGGATCGGCTGGAACTCGCCATTCGCACGCGCCTTGCGCGGTGCCGCGATCGGCGATGTGCGGCGGGTAGACCTCCCCGCCGGCGAGCGCGAATACGAGGTCATGGCGATCGCCTATCCCTGACCTCGCGATCCTCCCCCGCCAGGGGGAGGTGGCTGGCGCTTGCCAGACGGAGGGGGAGGTAAGGGAAACCGCTGTTCCGTGTCCTCCCCCTCCGTCACCTGCGGTGCCACCTCCCCCTGGCGGGGGAGGATCGTGAGTTGCCCGTCAACGATCCGTTTCGATCTACGCGAATTGACCTCGGCTCGCCCCCGTGTGACGTTTCGCCCCCGCAACGACACTCGAGGATTCCCCATGCCGATACCCGCCACCTGGTCCAGCCGACTGCTCAGCGTCATGCGCATCGTCGTCGCGCTCGTGTTCTTCAGCCACGGTATCTCGAAATTCTTTGGCCTGCCCCCCTTCCCGATGCCGATGAACCCGCTGCTGACGTTCGCAGGCGCGCTCGAAGTCGTCGGCGGCGGGCTGCTGATCGTCGGCCTGTTCACGCGGCCGGTCGCGTTCGTGCTGTCGGGCATGTCCGCGGTCGCGTATTTCATGGCGCACATGCCGCAGGGCCCCTTCCCGATCGCCAATGGCGGCGAGGCGGCGGTGCTCTACTGCTTCGTGTTCCTGTACCTCGCCGCAGCCGGTGGCGGCGCGTGGAGCGTGGACGCGGCGCGCGCGCGGGGCTAACCTTGCGCGCATGATCGATACCACAACGCGCAATGTCGCCCTCCTGATCGACGCGGACAATGCGTCCGCGGCGACCCTCGACCCGGTGCTGACCGTCCTTGCCGAGCTCGGCACGGTCAACGTCCGGCGGGTCTATGGCAACTGGTCGAAGCCCGCGCTGAAGGCGTGGAGCGACATGTCGATCAAGCACGGCATCGAGCCGCAGCAGCAGTTCGACCTGACCAAGGGCAAGAACGCGACCGACATGAAGATGACGATCGACGCGATGGACCTGCTGTTCCGCGGGCGCATCGACGGGTTCGGGATCATGTCGTCGGATAGCGATTTCATGCCTCTCGCGACGCGCATCCGCCAGGACGGGATACCGGTCTACGGCTTCGGCACCAGCCGCACGCCCGAAGGGTTCCGCCAGGCCTGCACGCGGTTCATCGACGTGGGTGCGTTGAACGAGACGTCGCAGGCTATGCCCGCGCCCGTGCCTGCTCCGGTGGCTGGCGAAAAGCCCGCTACGCCGGCGCCGGTCGCTCGGCCGAAGACCGCGCAACCGATCGACGAGCAGGTGATCAAGCTGCTGATCGATGCGTACAACGCGGTAAAGCGCGACGAGAAGGGCTATGCCAGCGTTGCCGAACTCGGCCAGCTTGCAGGCAACCGGTCGAGCTTCGACGCGCGCAACTATGGTTTCAACCGATTGTCGGACCTGATCGAGACGATCCCGAACTTCCAGCATGAGCGCCGCGAAGGTGGCCGGTCGTTTGTGAAGCGGTTGCGGTAGGCAGTTCAAGCCTGACTAAAAGGTGAACCACCCCGGCGGAGGCCGGGGCCCAGTTGGGGAACATTGCTAACCGAGCGCCGCGCTTTATTACTGCAACCTCTCCAACTGGACCCCGGCCTCCGCCGGGGAGGTGGCTTTGATCTAGCGGGGCCAGATTTCGGCCTTAACCGGTCGGCTGCAACCGGCCGCCCGGTTCGCTCATCCCGTGCGCCTGTTCCTCGCTGTCGTCGGGCACCACCAGCGCACCCTTCCGCCAGTTGCCGTAGCGGTAATACCACGCGGCGATCGCCAGCGTCGCGAGCGACCCGAGCGGAAAGCTCCACCACAACGCATCCGCCCCGAGCCACGGCTTTGCCAGCAACGCGAAGCCGATCCGCACCGGATACAGCGCGACGATCAGCGCGATCAGCGGCGCGATCACTGCGCCGTTCGCGCGGACGGTCGAGAACAGCACCATCGTCATCCCGAACAGGATGAAGTTCCAGCTCGCGATCAGCTGGATATGCCGCGCGATCGGCAGCGCGGGGCTCGCGCCACCGATAAACAGCGTCATCACCGGGCGATCGAACAGCAGCACGACTGCAACCATCGCACCGGTCAGCGCGACGTTGAAGAGCAGGCCGTACTTCGTGATGTCGCCGACGCGGTCCCATCGCCCCGCGCCTATATTCTGCGCCGCCATCGAACTGACCGCGGCGCCGATCGCGAGCGCGGGCATCTGGATATAGGTCCAGAGTTGCTGCGAGACGGCATAGGCCGCCGCGGTATCGACGCCGAGCCGGTTGACCAGCCCGACCATCGCGAGGCCGGCGGTCGACATGACGAGCATCTGCGCGCCCATCGGCAGGCCTTTCCGCACGATCGTGCCGGTCAGCGCGCGCTCGGGGATCAGGTAGCGGAGTTCGTTGCCGCGTAGCCGCAATGGCAGGTCGCGCTTGTAGATGTAAACGATCAGCCCGAGCAGCGAAACGTGGCTCGCGACCAGCGTCGCCATCGCCGAGCCCGCGATCCCCATCTGCGGGAACGGTCCGATACCGGCGATCAGCAACGGGTTGAGCCCGCTGTCGAGGATCGCGCTGAGCAGCATGAACCAGAGCGGCGTCATCGAATCGCCGGTGCCGCGCAGGCCCATCATGAGGAGGACCATCATCATCGACGCGGGCAGGCCGAGGAAGATCACGCGCAGATAGGCGAGCGCGAGCGGCATCGCGTCGCCGGGGGTGGCGAGCAGATGCAGGATCTCGGGCGCGAACACCCAGCCGAGCGCGGCAATCACGATCGCGCCGCCGAGCACGAGGCCGACGGCGGAGCCGAACGCCCGGCGCGCGCCCTCCAGGTCGTGGCGACCGAAGCTCTGGCCGACCAGAATCGTCGCCGCCATGCCGAAGCCGAACACCGCGCCGAAGGTGAGGAACATGATGATGTTGGCGTTCGATGTCGCGGCTAGCGCGCCTTCGCCGAGATAGCGCCCGACCCAGATCGCATTGATCGAGCCGTTGAGCGACTGGAGAATGTTCGAGCCAAGTGTCGGCAGCGCGAACGCGAGCAGCGTGCGGCCGATGTGACCGGTGGTGAGGTCGCGCTGGCCGGGTTTGCCGCGGGGGCGGTCGGACTTTGTGCTAAATGGGTCTTTGGAAACGGCGGTGGTTTCGACGTCGGGTGGAAGGTCGCTCACACAGTCTCTCCGTTAGGCCGAACCCGGTCCGGCAACCACCGGCGAACGGTCAGGCGCCCTGTCATGTCGACTGCCTAGCCGCGGAGTGAACTCCGGAACAAGCGGGTAGGTCCCGTACGCTGAACCAAGCGCGATGTGTTTCCCCGCGAAGGCGGGGACCCAGACTGGGCTCCCGCCTTCGCGGGAGAACAAGAAGATGGTCGGATCCTCTGTACGGCAGAGCCACCCCGCCTCAAACCGTCACCCCAGCGAAAGCTGGGGTATCCAGGTTGTCGGGTAGCCGGTGTGGTTACTCACCGGGATACCCTAGCTTTCGCTGGGGTGACGAGCTTAATTTGAAGGAGACGGCGGTAAAGCACGCATTCCCCTCCCGCTTGCGGGAGGGGTCAGGGGAGGGCGCGACGTACGTACTGGCGTCCGGTTTTTAAGGCACGCCCCTCCCCCAGCCCCTCCCGCAGGCGGGAGGGGAGCAGGTTAGCCCAGGCGGCCCAACGCCGCCTGCAACCGCGTCGCTTCTGCGGCCTTGTCGGCGTGGTCGGCCTTGGCTTTTTCGACCGCTTCGGGCTTGGCGCGTTCGACGAAGCTGGCGTTGCCCAAGCGGCCCGACAGTGCGTCGCGCTCCTTTTCCGCCGCCGCGATCGCCTTGGTCAGGCGGGCGCGTTCGGAGTCGAGGTCGATGACGCCTTCGAGGGGAAGGACGAACGTTGCCTCGTCGACCACGACCTGCGCCGCGCCGCCGGTGGCTTCGCCGTCGGCATGCGTGACGCGGGCGAGACGTGCGAGCGCCGGGGCCTGGCGTTCGAGCCGCGCCAAGGTTGCCGCGTTCGCATCACGGACATGCAGCGGCAGGCGCGCGCCCGGCGGAACGTTCAGTTCGTTGCGCGCGGTGCGGATTTCCTGAACCAGGCGGATCAGCCAGTCGACTTCCTTGCTCGCCTCGGGATCGAGCGCGCGCGCGTCCGCCATTGGCCATTTCGCGACGATCAGGTCGTGATCGCGCGGGCCCATCGCGTGCCACAGTTCCTCGGTGATGAACGGCATGAACGGGTGGAGCAGGATCAGGATCTGGTCGAGCACCCAGCCCGCGACCGCCTTCGATTCGTCGTCGATAACGCCGCGCTCGTCGCCGACCATCTGCGGCTTGATCAGTTCGAGATACCAGTCGCAGAACCGGCTCCACGCGAAC
>Ga0308163_10001353_pt1 | contig 27422 bp, 26 predicted proteins | sample PhyTR1_FD_201037 | JGI IMG/M metagenome (GOLD analysis project Ga0308163, IMG submission 201037) | Phyllosphere microbial communities from UC Gill Tract Community Farm, Albany, California, United States - DLSLT.R1 | ecosystem: Host-associated > Plants > Phyllosphere > Unclassified | place: USA... | reverse complement strand
TGGCGATTCGATGAAGTCACGCCCTTCGAGAAGCACCGCACGCTGGACCCTGCGCCCGACCAGGGGCTGGTCGACGAAGCGCTGGGCAAGTTGCGCGCGGCTTACCCCGCACTGGGCGACATCAAGATCGCCCAGGCTTGGGGCGGGGTGATCGACTCCACGGCAGACGCCATCCCGGTGATATCTGCGGTCGACAAATTGCCTGGGCTGATTCTGTCCACCGGCTACAGCGGCCACGGCTTTGGTATCGGGCCCGGCGCTGGTCGGCTTACCGCCGATCTGGTCACGGGCGATACGCCAATCGTCGATCCCTACCCATTCCGCTACACGCGCCTGGTGGATGGCACCGATCTGGGCAAGCCAGGGATGATCTGATCGGCAGCAGGTTTTACTGCGTGTTGCTGACCGGCTGATTGCGAAGCAGGTCGAGGAAGGCTGCTTTGTCCTCGGTGGCTGCGAGTTGTCCGCGCTTGGACAGCGAGACGTACAGGGCAACGGCCCAGGCCGTGCAGGTGAGCGATTTTTCGGCATTGAACTCGACATCGCTGAATGCCGAGTACTGGGCCAGATGATCGAGCAGACCAGACTTGCGCTTCAAGGCGGTGATGCACAGCCAGTCGTAGAACGCCGTTTGGGGTTCCAGCGGCCAGTCGACATCCATGAATCGGAAACCGGTCAGCTCGCCCGAGTTCTGCAAACGTTCGTCCCGTTTGGCTTCCAGCGACGACTTGCCGTAGAGGTCCGTATACGGACCGCCTTCAGCGAAAACCTTGCTGCCCTGAAAGGCGCTTTCCACGCTGAGTTCGGCACCGTCGGGTCCCGTCAGCATCAGGTCGAACGCGTTCAGCGAGACGCCTTGAGGGTCTCTGGATTTGCTGGACGCTTCCAGCACCTTGTCGACGCCAGCCAATTTGCCGGCTGCCGCGTGGAGCGAGTCGATCGAGCGCTGTTTCTGGGAAAGCGCCGGGCCGGAAAACCAGTCGAAGGTGACATCGACCGTCTTGACCAATACCGGGCCATCCAGATTGGGAATGAAAATAGGGCGCTTTGCCATGGAGTCAGGTCCTTGAGTTCAGCGCGAAGTTGCGCGTGCCGAAGTGAGCGCTGATTCAGAAGTATTGCTAGTACCTGCTCCAACACAGCACACCGTTGATGACGGCGCTGCCCCTCCGGCGAGTGTCGCCATTGTACGGAACTGAAAAAGAGGTCGCGACGCCTGCGCGCCGACGAGTCCCTGTGGTGCATCCCACACCGTTGCGCCACACACGCCTGATGGGCGGAAGCGACCTCGGCAAGCAGGGCATGAGCTGAGCTCGCACGCGAGGAAATCCGCGGTCAGGTGCAGTGTGTGTGCCTGTCGCGCGCGCTTGCTCATAAGCTGACTGGCCGGATGAGATGGAATGCATCGGTCCGTTGCACAGAAATTGTTCATGTTTTACGAGTTATTTTTATTATTTTCTAAAAGTGCTTTTCTATTGATATATTCAGTACTCGCCGCCTGAGTTATCGCGCGTATCTACCTTGCAGGTCATGCCATGCGCAAATTCTTGATCGCCATCGCCTTGATGGTGGCCTCGTGCTTGTCGATGCCGTTTGCCTGGGCGACCCCCGAGCAAGACGCCGCCTATACCTTCGTTGTCCGGCAGAACGTCGGCAAGACATTCATGCCCATGGCGTGGATGACGGTATCGGTCACGTATACCTACGCCGCAATCGTCGAAAACCTTGGTGAAGAAGGTGCGAAAAAGCTGATTTCCAGTGAATTCGAAGCAGCGCTGCCTTCGTATCAGCCGCAATGGAATCGGAATCTTGCCAATGCGTATGCCAAGCACATGAGCGTCGAGGAACTGAAGTCTCTTGCCGCTGAAGGTCAGGCATCAAAGTACGCGAGGAAACTCATCGAGAAACAGAAGGTCGTCGGCGACGACATGCGGGCTGCGTCGGAACCGCTGCTCGTCAGCTTTGTGGTTGGGGTGCTCGACAAGGCATCACGCAAGTCCGTCGCGGGAAAACCGCGCTGAGGTCGTATGAGTCAGCGCGCTTTTGATAACGGCTACGTAACAGGCACGCCGGTTAATTCACTCGCGTAACCTTGTTGTCGATGCCGCTGAGATCTTGCTTGGGTTCACCTGACGATTTCCATCGCACGTCATGTTCGGTGCCCGCAACGATGAGGGTGCCGGTAGGTTCGATAGCTACTTCAACTTTATTACCTGCGCCAGATATCTCAGCCTGGGAACAAACGCCAGTCATGGTAATGACATGCCCGGTCCCCTCGACCAATAACTTTCGGCCGTTGCACGGAAATGTTTTGTGATGGCCAAAGCCGTTAATTACCACTGATTGCGCATCAAGCAGGATGGGTCCTATTGCTTCGGTCTGCGCCAAGCAGCCAAGCGAGATGGAAAACAAAATGCTTCCCGTCACTGCACGAATAGGTAAGGGCATTGGAACTCCGAAAGTAATGTATTAAAAGACTGCCCGAAGGTCATTGGTCAGGGCACAAATAAATACTTCTGCCGTGGACAGACAGTGCTTGCCGTTGTGATCGAAATTTGGTGGCGTCAGTGAAGCATATGTCGGCGTAACATGATCCGTCGAAATCGTAACGAGGGTTCCGATTCAATTCATCTCGCAGCGGATTTTTATATTTATAATGGTGGTTCGATAATCCACAGATATATTTCGACAATTGCGTTTCGTCAAATTGAAATTACTTTTTGCGCAAGGAATGTCATCGAGATACTTCGCAGAGTTTTGCGATAAGCAAAGCCTTATGCGTGAGCGCATGCAAGCGGTGCTTCGCCGGTACTGCAGGCGATTGTCGACGAAGGATTGAACAGGGCTTCCATCGTCGCGTTCAGCCAAGCTTGCGTCGAAAGAGTTTTATCTACATAGCTAGATAGAATAAAGAATGGCTTGCTTATAACTTAGAATCAGCTTCTGCCGCAGCGTCCATGTCGGGCGCCCGCTGAACGTTTTTCGATAGTGGCTAGCCATGAACCTCCAGCAATTCAAATTCGTCCGCGAAACCGTCCGTCGTGACTTCAACCTGACCGAAGCCGCGCGGATGCTGTTCACCTCGCAGCCAGGTGTCTCGAAAGCGATCATCGAGCTCGAGGACGAACTGGGCGTGAAAATTTTCGAACGTCACGGCAAGCGCATCAAGGGTCTGACCAAGCCAGGGGTGGCCGTGTCCCAGATCGTCGATCGCATCATGCGCGAGATCGACAACCTGCGGAAAGTCAGCGACGAGTTCGCCCGCCGCGATGAAGGCGGCCTGGTGGTGGCCTGCACACACACCCAGGCACGTTATGCCTTGCCGCGCGTGATCCCGGCGTTTCGCGAGCAGTTTCCCAAGGTCCACCTGTCTTTGATGCAAGGGACGCCGGCGCAACTTGCCGAGATGGTGTTGACGGAGCAGGCCGACGTTGCCATCGCCACCGAGTCCCTGGCGTTGACGCCGGGCCTGGCCACGTTGCCTTGCTACAGCTGGGAGCACATCCTGGTGGTGGCGCACGGCCATCCGTTGGCGAAACTGACGCCAGCTCAGGCCAGCGAGTTGACGCTGGAACAATTGGCCGAGCATCCGCTGGTGACCTATGACCGCGCATTCACCGGCCGGACTGCCATCGACCAAGCCTTTGCGGCCAAGAACCTGCATCCGGATGTGGTGCTGGAAGCCATTGATGCGGACGTGATCAAGACCTATGTCGAGCTCGGCATGGGGGTGGGGATCATCGCCGGCATGGCCTTCGACCCCTCGCGCGACGATCGCCTGATCGGCATCCCGGTGGGGCGGCTGTTTGGGCTTCACACCACGCGGATCGGCGTGAAGTCGGGCGTTTTCCTGCGCGACTACGTTTACACCTTCCTGGAGTTGCTGGCGCCGAGTCTGACGCGCGACGTGATCCAGTCCGCCATCAAACCACCCGAAAACGTATGAGCCACGCGGGGTTGGGGGTGTTGGTACGCCGGTACGGCGACTGTCTTAATTGTAATTAAATGAGATACGTTCTTATTCTTATTGACTATGGAATGAGAACATTTATCATTTGAATCTATTGAGTTCAGCTATCGGGGTAATAGGCATGCAAACAGTCAGCGCGGTCAGCGCAGTGATCGTCGGGGCGGATCGTCTCGGCAACATCCCCGATCTGCTGAAGGGGCACAACATTGCGATCACGCACCACATCAGTGGCCGTGATCCTTCACATCAGAAGAAGACCCTGAATCTGCCCTCGGGCACGGAACTGGTCATTTTGCTGACCGACTTCCTGGGCCACAACGTGATGAAGGCGTTCCGGCAAGCCGCGCAGCGCTCGGGCATCAAGGTGGTGGCGTGCCGCCGCTCGGTGTGCAGCATGCAGCAGGCGCTGGAAAACTGTGGACTGTGCCAAGGCGTGCCTGGCGCGTGTCCGAAGGACGGCGTACAGCAAGCCGTGATCAGCGGACCGACCTCGCGACGTCACCAACACGTCACGCACCACTGAGCACCGGGTTGATCATCGGGCAGGTGCCATACGCCCTGGTTGATTGATCGAACCCTGACAAGCTGAACTCGAAAAAAAGCGCTCCGGGAAGGAGCGCTTTTTTTGCGTCGGTACCAATCGCTGGCGCCGCGTCACGCCGTCCTCAGACGGCTCGGACGCGCCGGGGTACCTGGTGTCCCCCTGAGGGAGCTGCTTAGCGGCTGGGAAGCGCGGCTACGTCGATGCGACGGGCACCGTTGAAGCGCTTCTTCCAGTAGTCGAGGTCCATGCTTTCGATTCGCACCACGCCGCCGCTGGAGGGGGCGTGCACAAAACGGTTGTCGCCGAGATAGATGCCAACGTGGGAATTGCGACGGCCCATGGTGTTGTAGAACACCAGATCGCCGGGTTCCAGGTCCTTGCTCTTCAGTTCCTGGCCCAGGTTCACGATTTCTTCTGCGCGATGCGGCAGTTTCAGACCCAGGACTTCGCCGAAGACGAAGCGCACCAGACCACTGCAATCGAAGCCGGTGGGGCCCGTGCCGCCACGGCGGTAGGGGATGCCCAGATACTGAACAGCACGCAATGCCAGTTCGGCAGTGCCGTCGACCATCGGGTCATTCCCGTCGTCGACGCTGAACTCCTGCGGCAGAATGCTCATCAGGTCGGGCCTGAGGCTCATCAAGTCGGGCTTGAGGCTCAGTGCGTCCGGCTTGGCCAGCGGGCGGTCAAGCGAAATCGGTTGTTTGTTCGTATTGCTCGGGCGGTTCAGCTTGGGACCGGCCGGTTCAGCCGTAGCCGAATTCTGGAAGTTACGGGGAGCGGCGTTGCCGAACTCCATGATTTCCTGAGCATGTGCCAGAGGGGCAGCGCACAGCGCCAGGATGGCAAGGGTACGGGCAAGCGGCAAAGTCATCCGGTAGCTCTCACGATTGCGCTAAAAAAGTAATACTACAAAAAAAGCCGTCAAAAGGGTAACAAAAACACGTAACAGCCGCGGATCTAACAGGAGATTGCATGAATCAGTATCAGCTCGCGCACCATCGGTCAGTCAGTGAACGCGACGCATTCTGGACCACCGAAGCCTCCCGAATCCATTGGGAGACGCCGTTTACGGAAGTTGTGGATGCCTCTCGACCACCCTTTTCGAAGTGGTTTGTCGGGGGCCGCACCAACCTCTGTTTCAACGCAGTGGATCGGTGGGCGAAAAAACAACCGCAGGATACGGCACTGATCTGGCACTCAACGGAGGTGGACCGGGAGAATCGTTACAGTTACGCCCAGTTACTGGCGGAGGTTCAAGCAGTAGCAGCGGGACTGGTAGAACTCGGAGTTGGCCGCGGCGATCGTGTGTTGATCTACATGCCGATGATCCCAGAGGCAGTTTTCACCATGCTGGCCTGCGCACGAATCGGCGCCGTCCACTCGGTGGTCTTCGGCGGATTCGCAGCGGTCAGTCTGGCCAATCGCATCGACGATGCGCGCCCGGACGTGATCGTGTCTGCCGATGCGGGCTCTCGCGCCGGCAAAATCCTTCCCTACAAGCCCCTTCTGGACGACGCGATTTCGCGCAGCCAGCACCAGCCGCGCGCGGTCGTGATGGTCGATCGCAAGCTTGCCGCTTTTGACATGGTGGTCGGGCGCGATCATTGCTACGAAACGCTGCGCCAGCGCTACTGGGGAGTAGAAGTCTCCGTAGTGTGGCTTGAGTCGTCCGAGCCAAGTTACATCCTGTATACATCCGGCACGACGGGCAAGCCCAAGGGCGTGCAGCGAGACACCGGCGGCTACGCCGTCGCGCTGGCGACATCGATGGACTACGTCTTCCAGTGCAAGTCTGGCGATACCTTTTTCTGCACCAGCGACATCGGCTGGGTCGTGGGCCACTCTTATATTGTGTATGGCCCGCTCCTGGGCGGCATGGCCACTGTGTTGTATGAAGGCACGCCTGTGCGCCCCGATGGCGCGATTCTGTGGAAACTGGTGGAGCAGGAACGCGTCAACGTGCTGTTCTCGTCGCCCACCGCCATTCGTGTGCTGAAGAAACAAGACCCGGCGATGCTGTCGCGGCACGATGTATCCAGCCTGCGCGCGCTTTACCTGGCCGGAGAGCCGCTGGACGAGCCCACCGCTACCTGGATTTCCCAAGGCCTGGGCAAACCGGTGATCGACAACTACTGGCAGACCGAAAGCGGCTGGCCGATCCTGTCGGCCCAGCCCGGCATCGAGCAGACGCCGCTCAAGTTCGGCAGCCCGTCCTTCCCGGTGATCGGGTTCGATGTGCGCGTGTTCAACGAAAGCACCGGCGAACAGTTGCCGGCAGGAGAGAAGGGCGTCGTCGCCATCGTGCCGCCCTTGCCGCCTGGTGCGCTCAGCACCTTGTGGGGCGACGACCAGCGCTTTGTCGACACCTACTTCTCGTCCATTCCCAACCAGCAGGTGTATTCCACCTTTGACTGGGGGCTGGTGGACGAGGAGGGCTACTGGTTCATCCTGGGCCGCACCGACGACGTGATCAACGTGGCCGGACACCGGCTGGGCACCCGCGAGATCGAGGAATCGATCAGCAGTCACGCCAACATTGCCGAGTGTGCGGTGGTGGGTATTTCAGACGCCTTGAAAGGCCAGGTTGCCGTGGCCTTTGCGGTATTGAAGAACACGGCAGCCATCGAGTCGGACGCGCAGCGTGCGGCGCACGAGGCTGACATCATGCGGCAGGTCGACCAGCAGCTTGGCGCGGTGGCTCGGCCGGCACGGGTGTACTTCGTCACGGCCTTGCCGAAAACCCGTTCCGGCAAGGTGCTGCGTCGGGTGATCCAGGCGGTGTGCGAGGGCAGGGCGCCCGGGGATGTGACGACCATGGAAGACCCGGCTGCGTTGGTGCAGATCCAGGAGGCAGTGAGGTGATCGACGCGACAGAAGACGTGCCAGTTCTTGCGTCTGCGTCAGGCAATCGCAAGCAGTAGATGCCCAATGTCCGCCTTGGCGCGGCGGACATTGATCTCGATGTCATAGCCCAGTGAAATCAGGCAATCCATGAGTTTTCGTTCGGACAGATTGCTGAGTTGTCCTCGCATCATGTCAGAAACCTTCGGCTGACTGATGCGCATGCGTCTTGCCGCCTCTTGCTGCGTGATGCCCAGCTCGCGTATAGCCTTCCTTATCTCGATCACCAGACCGGTTTTGATCTTGAGCTTGTCGGCGTCGGGCAGGCCCAAGTCGGCGAAGACATTGTCGGAGCCGCTGTGCACGTCGTTCCCTTCAACCTGACGAGTTTTCATTTCAAGCCTCCTTTTGATGCCGCTTCCGCGATTTTCAGTCGAGCGTGAATGATGTCCATGTGCTCTTTCGGCGTGGTGATCCCTTGACGACTCTTTTTCTGAAAACAATGGAGAACAAAAACCGCTTCGGCAAACTTGACGGTGTAGACCGCCCGGTACGTGCCCGTTCTGTCATCCTCGACCACTTCGAGCACGCCGGCACCGCCAAAACCTTTGAGTACCTTGGCTGCATCGTGCTTGTCGCCAGCCTGAGCCAAGGACAGCGCAAATCCGAAGAAACGCCGTACGTTTGGCGGCAGGGCCATCAGATCTTTGAAGCTGCTGCCGATCCATTCAAGTGGCTTGGTATTCGTCGACGTCGATACTTTTATATAAGAAAAGGTATAAACCGTCAACGTTGAACGCAGCGGCTGGGTGGAATGCGACTTAAATTACTGGAGTGGGTAGTGTTCATGTCGTGTCGGCAGGATGCTTTTGTCTATCTGTCTAGCGCCTAGCTCGGCTCCACCCACCCAAGCTCCCGGTAGAATCGCCTTTCTCGCGCACACCCGTGCGCGACTCCCAACATTTCCAGGAAGCCTTCAATGCCGACCAAGCCTTACCTCAGCGCCGCCGACGTCAAGATCATCGCCAATGCCGCCGAAGCCGAAGCGCTGCGCAACAGCTGGGCGGTGTCGATTGCCATCGTCGACGACGGCGGTCACTTGCTGGCGTTCCAGCGCCTGGACGGTGCGTCGGCCATGTCTGCGCAGATCTGCCAGGCCAAGGCCAATTCCTCGGCCGTCAGCCGCCGGGAGACCAAGGTCTATGAAGACATCATCAACAACGGTCGCCATGCATTCCTGACTGCGCCTTTCAACGGTTTCCTGGAAGGCGGCGTGCCGGTGGTGATCGATGGTCACGTGGTCGGCGCAGTGGGCGTGTCGGGAGTGAAGTCGGTGGAAGACGCCCAGATCGCCAAGGCTGGCATCGAGGCGCTGACCAAGGCTTGAGCGGGCGCAGCCTGATGAAGGCTGCTTGGCGCGACGGCGTGACACCGTTGCGTGGTGCGTTTCCTCAAGCAGTTTCTGAAGGCAGTCTGTTGACTGCCGCCCGCTTCTTTCCGCCTCGGTGCGCGGGACCGTCGCACGCACGACCATGACTGGCTGGATTGCATGAGACCTTGGATACGCGACGCCCTGAATCCCGGCGTGCGCCCGCGTGAAGTCGGCGCCTGGGCGCTGTTCGATTTCGCCAATTCCGGCTACACCACCGTGGTGCTGACGGCGGTCTTCAACGCCTATTTCGTGGGCGTGGTGGCGGGCAATGCGGACTGGGCCACGCTGGCCTGGACCTCCGCGCTGTCGGTGTCCTATCTGATTGTGATGATCGCCATGCCGGCGCTTGGCGCCTGGGCTGATGCCCGGGCGGCAAAGAAGCGCCTGCTGTTGATCAGCACCACCGGCTGCGTGATTGCCACCACGGCGCTCGCCTTGGTGGGGCCGGGCGACATCTGGCTGGCGGTCGTGGCCATCATTGTCTCCAACGTGGCCTTCAGTGTCGGCGAGTCGATCGCGGGCGCCTTTCTGCCTGAACTGGCGCGGCCCGAGGCCTTGGGCCGGGTGTCGGGCTGGGGCTGGAGCTTCGGTTATCTGGGCGGCATGCTCACGCTGGGCCTGTCGCTGGCCGTGGTGCTGTCGTCACAGGAAGTCGGGCGCGGGCCGGCGGACTTCGTGCCGATCACCATGTTGCTGACGGCCGGTATCTTTGCAGTGGCGGCCTTGCCGGTGTTCCTGGTGCTGCGTGAACGGGCCAGCCCGCAACGTGCGCCGGGGGCTGCGGCGCCTGTCAAAGGTGTGTTCCGGCAATTGCTGGCGTCCTGGCGTGACACCAGGAACTTCCCGGACTTCCGTCGCCTGCTGATCTGCGGCGTCTGGTATCAGGCCGGTATTGCCGTGGTGATCACCCTGGCTGCGGTTTACGCCGAGCAGGAAATGAAATTCACCGCGCCCCAGATCATGACCTTGGTGTTCCTGGTGAACATCAGTGCCACGCTGGGCGCCTTCGGCTTCGGGTATCTGCAGGACAGGATCGGTCACCGCACCACCTTGGCGCTGACCTTGTTCGGCTGGATCGCCATGGTTTTGATGGCCTACTTCGCGACGGCCGACCTCGGTTTCTGGATCGCGGCCGGCTTGGCGGGTATCTGCATGGGCTCCAGCCAGAGCGCCGGGCGGGCAATGATCGGCGCGCTGGCTCCGACTGCGCGAGTGTCCGAGTTCTTTGCCCTGTGGGGCTTTGCCACCCGCCTGGCCTCGATCATCGGGCCAATTACCTACGGGATGGTGACGTGGGTGACCGGCGGCAATCATCGCTTGGCGATTCTGATCACCGGCATCTTCTTCGTGTTCGGCCTGTTGGTTTTGCGCAAGATCGATATGCTGCGCGGCGCCGCACTGGCCAGGCAAACGTGACGAAAAGCCCGCTGCTGCGGGCTTTGTTACCACTATGACAGCCAATTGCGCAGGCAGCGCTAGCCTGACTGCAAGCTGACAGGCACACTCCGATGCTCGCAGCGTCCACGCTGTATCTGCCCCGGAGTAAATAGTGGATTACCTCATCTCGCTTGCCCAGCAGCCCGCTGCCTGGGTAGCGCTCGCGACCTTGATCGCAATGGAAGTCGTGCTTGGCATCGACAACCTGGTTTTCATCTCGATCCTGACCAACAAGCTGCCTGTCGAACAGCAGAAGCGCGCCCGCATGCTCGGCATCGGCATGGCGCTGTTCCTGCGTCTGGCCTTGCTGGGTACGGTCGCCTTCATCGTCCAGCTGACGCAACCCGTGTTCGAGATCTTCGGCAAGGGCCTTTCCTGGCGCGACATGATCCTGATCGCCGGTGGTCTGTTCCTGGTGTGGAAAGCCACGAAGGAAATCCATCATCACGTCGATCCTCCGCAAGAAGGTGACATGTTCGAGGGCAAGAAGGCTGTGGTGCCGAGTTTCGCGGCCGCTATCGCACAGATCCTGGTGCTGGACCTGGTGTTCTCGATCGATAGCATCATCACCGCCGTGGGCATGACCGAGCATGTGCCGATCATGTTCATTGCCGTGATCTTCGCCGTGATGGTGATGCTGCTGGCCGCCAACCCGCTGTCGGCCTTCATCGAGCGCAACCCCACCGTGGTGATGCTGGCGCTCAGCTTCCTGGTGATGATCGGCATGACGCTGATCGCCGAGGGCTTCGGCGCCCACGTGCCCAAGGGCTACGTGTATGCCGCCATGGCTTTCTCGGGCCTGGTCGAGATGCTGAATCTGTTTGCGCGCCGCGCATCCGGCAAGAAGAAGCCGCCGGTGGCAAGCGCCTGATCAGGGTCTGATCCACTGCTGAACGTCTGACGCGCAGCCCGGGCAACCGGGCGGCGTCAGGCGGGGGCAAAAAAAACGGGGTGACGCATTTGCGTCACCCCGTTTTGCTTTCAGGGCTGGAAGCCCAGGGCCTTGATCGCCTCGATCGATCCCTCGCGCAGCAAGCTGCCCTCGGGTTCGCTGTCGGCATGCCGACGCAGCCACGACAGGGTCTTCGGCAACACATCGTCGTCCACGCTGAAGGCCGCATCGGCCAGCGCGAACAACAGTGCGTCGTTGCGGGCGACCGTGGCGTTGAGCAATTCAACGGTCTTGGCCAGCTCCTTGGAGACTTCCAGCAGGTCCTGCGCGACTTGGTCTTTCATCGGAATGCCTAATAAAGAGGAACAGGCGCCGCGGGTGCGGCGCTGTCGTGACGCGCGGGTGTGCGCGTCACGACGGGTCTCAGGCGATGACCGGGATCTTGCCGATCTTCGCCTGCCAGATCTTCGGCGCGGTGTTGTGCACCGAGGTACCGTTCGAATCCACGGCCACCGTCACGGGCATGTCCAGGACCTCGAACTCGTAGATGGCTTCCATGCCCAGGTCTTCGAAACCGACGACCTTGGCCTGGCGAATGGCCTTCGACACCAGGTAGGCGGCGCCGCCCACGGCCATCAGGTAGGCCGACTTGTGCTGGCGAATCGCCTCGATCGCGACTGGGCCGCGTTCGGCCTTGCCCACCATCGAGATCAGGCCGGTTTGCGCCAGCATCATGTCGGTGAACTTGTCCATGCGGGTGGCGGTGGTCGGGCCGGCGGGGCCGACGGCCTCGTCACGCACCGGGTCGACCGGACCCACGTAGTAGATCACGCGGTTGGTGAAGTCCACCGGCAGCTTCTCGCCAAGCGCCAGCATCTGCTGGATGCGCTGGTGCGCCGCATCGCGGCCGGTCAGCATCTTGCCCGACAGCAGCAGGGTCTGGCCCGGCGTCCACGACGCGACTTCTTCGCGGGTCAGCGTGTCCAGGTCGACGCGCTTGGACTTGTTGTAGTCCGGCGCCCATTGCACGTCCGGCCATTCTTCCAGCGACGGCGGGTCCAGGCGGGCAACGCCCGAACCATCGAGCACGAAGTGCACGTGGCGGGTGGCGGCGCAGTTCGGGATCATCGCCACGGGCTTGGACGCCGCGTGCGTCGGGAACATGTTGATCTTGATGTCCAGCACGGTCGTCAAACCGCCCAGGCCTTGCGCGCCGATACCCAGTGCATTGACCTTCTCGTACAGCTCGATGCGCAGCTCTTCCAGCTTGTTCTGCGGGCCGCGTTCCAGCAACTCGTACATGTCGATGTCTTCCATCAGCGACTGCTTGGCCATCAACATGGCCTTCTCGGCGGTGCCACCGATGCCGATACCCAGCATGCCCGGCGGGCACCAGCCGGCGCCCATGGTCGGCACGGTCTTCAGCACCCAGTCGACCAGCGAGTCGCTGGGGTTGAGCATGGCGAACTTGCTCTTGTTTTCCGAGCCGCCACCCTTGGCCGCGACCTGCACGTCCACCAGATGGCCGGGGATCAGTTCCACATTGACGATGCAAGGCGTGTTGTCACGCGTGTTCTTGCGCTCGAAGTGCGGGTCGGCCAGGACGGAAGCACGCAGCTTGTTGTCCGGATTCAGGTAACCGCGGCGCACACCTTCGTCGCACAGTTCCTGAATGCTTCTACAGGAATCGAAGCGCACGTCCATGCCCACTTTCAGGAACACGTTGACGATGCCGGTGTCCTGGCAGATCGGACGCTTGCCCTCGGCGCACATGCGCGAGTTGGTCAGGATCTGCGCGATCGCATCCTTGGCGGCGGGGCTTTCTTCGCGCTCGTAGGCGCGCGCCAGGTGGCGGATGTAGTCCAGAGGATGGTAGTAGCTGATGAACTGCACGGCATCGGCTATCGACTGGATGAGGTCTTCTTCCTTGATTACGGTGGTCATGGCGGTGTCCGGCTGACAGGGGAATGAGCGACGGGCGACAGTGTAAGCCGGTTTGGGACGGGGGCCCGGTGCTGCTGCGCGCCTGAAGAGGCGCTGTGGCAGCATGGCGAATCGGTACTGAGAAGCAGTCTCAAGACAGCGCCCGTACCGGGTCTTCAAAGCCCCGGTTTTCCACCGGGGCCCCGTCTTACATATTGATTGCGCGAACCAGCCGGACACCCCAATCCGCGTCCGGGTTGGTGGTGCCGTCGCCCAGGCGTTCCTGCATCACTGCCACGCCCAGATCGCGGCGTGCCGGCAGCCGTTTTCTTTCCGCCGCGGCCAGGGCTGCGCCCATTTCTTCTCGTGCAAGGTCGGTGCAATAGGCCGATGCGCCAGGTTGCTGGCGCCATGAGTCGGCGAGGCTGCCTGCGTCGAACGCGTCCAGCCCGGTATCTTCCACCAGTGCCATGGCGACTTCTCGATCCCGCTCGCGATCGGCGGCAACTGGCAGGGCGATCCTGCCCGGGGTGCCGGCTGGCTTGCCCTTGGTGGCGAGCGAGGCCGACCCGATCGCGTTCCACGCCTTCGCAATCGGTCGCCCCAGTTGTTCTGCCACCCACAGGCTCTCAACCTGGCCGGCTTCGATGGCCTCGATGCGGTCGTCTCGGAAGGGGTAGTAGTTCGAGGTGTCGATCACCACGGTCTGTTCCGGAAGCCTCGCCATCAGCGGCGCCAGCGCCGGGATGCGATTGAGCGGAATCGACAAAATCACGACGTCCACGTCGACCAGGGCGTCCGCGGTCGTGACGGCCACTGCGCCCGAGGACAGCAAGCTTGCGTCGATCGTGTCGGGGCCGCGCGAATTGGCCACTTTGACGGCATGCCCGGCGGCGCTCAGTGTGCGCACCAGTGACTTGCCGATGTTGCCTGTGCCAAGAATTCCGATCTTCATGTGCATATCTCCTTGAAGGGGGATGTTCAATCTGCTTGCGGGTGGGCCAGCGCATCGAGCGTGCGACGCAGTGCGTCCACGTCGGATTCCGAGAGCTGGCATGCCGATCTGATCTGCCCGGTGATGCCGCGAAGCGCCGCGTCCAGCGCCCGGCCTTCTGGCGTGAGATCGACCAGGACCCGGCGTTCGTCGGCACTGTCCCGTGTGCGGGTGACCATGCCGGCCGCCTGCAGTCGTTTCAGCAGCGGCGTGATGGTCCCGGTATCCATGCCCAGGCGTGTACCCAGCTCGCCTACCGCGAGTGGCGCCCCGTCGAGCAGTTCCAGCATGACGAGGTACTGCGGGAAGGTCAGCCCCAGCGGTTCCAGCAGCGGCTTGTGCATGCGCACCATCCGGTTGGCGGCGCCATACAGGGCAAAGGAAAGCTGCGTGCCGATGTGTTGCGCTGGTCTGGTCATCTTTTATCTTCTAGTGCTTGATTGTATTGTGCGCTAGATAATAAAGCGCTAGAAGATGGATGTCGAGTCGTGTCCCCTGCTTGGCTTCTTGCGTCTGCAAGCGCTGCAAATATCGAACCTACTCTAAGTAGGTTCTCGCATGTTTCTGTGCTACCTTACCTACTAATGGTAGGTTAATCATCGAAAAGGAAGCATCCATGTCATTCGATCCCATTCTTCTGCTCGGCGGCTCCGGTGCAATTGGCCAACAGGCCGCGCGCGCGTTGCGCGCTACCTATCCTGATGTGCCGCTGTTGATCGGCGGCCGCGACCTGGCCAAGGCACAGGTCGCTGCGGCACAAGCGGGCCATGCTCAAGGCGTCGCGGTCGATCTGACCCGCGCCGATCTGGGTCTCGGCGACCACAAGGTCAGCGCCGTAGTTGTGCTCTACCACGACAAATTGCTTGCCGGCTTGCGTTTCGCCCAGTCGCGAGGCGTGCCACACCTGAGCATCTCTACGGGGGTGTTCGAGATCGCCCCGGAAATCGCCAGCTTCATGCAGAGGCCAAACGCGTCGGCGGTGGTGCTTGGCTACGAGTGGCTGGTCGGCGCCACGACCGTGCCGGCGCTGCATCTGGCCAAGGCGTTTGGCCAGGTAAATGGCATCCTCATCGGCGCGCTGGTAGATGAAGACGATGCCGTCGGTCCGGCAGTCGTTGCTGATTTCGCGCATATGAATCACCTGATGCCTGCTTCGCTCACGCGCCGCGAGGGTGCCTGGCTGTGGCGCGAGGGGGATGATGCGAAGACCGTATTCCGCGCCCTCGACGGCACCGACATACCAGCCACCGGCTTCTCGTCCATCGATGTTGCCGGCCTGGCCTCGGCAACCGGCGCGCGCAGCGTGCAGTTCAACCTGGGCTCGGGGGTGAGTTCCAGTCGCCGCCAAGGCAGGGCGTTTTCTACCGAGATCATCCTGGAGCTCGCCGGTCTGGACCCTGCGGGCCAGCCACTTCGTACCCGCCATGCGGTCGTGCATCCGGGCGGCGCGGCGCCCCTGACGGCAATGGGGATCGCCTTGGTCCTGGAACGCCTGGTCGGGCTCGATGGCAAGCCGCCGGTGGCGCCCGGCCTGTACTTCCCCTATCAGATCCTGGATGCGGCGCACTACCTGGCGCGTCTGGAGCAAGAGGGCGGACAGCTGCTGGAGCTCCCCGTGCGGTAAGCAGCACAGCGCGGGCTTGTCATCCATCGATCAGCCCGCGTCTTGAAATGAGAGAAGCCCGCTCAAGAGCGGGCTTCTCTGCTTGCCGGACATGGCGCTGGCAGCGCGCATGTCCTGCTGCATCAGATGACGTTCAGTGCTTGTCACCTGCCAGCAGACGATCGCACATCGCAATCGCCATGGCGGAGATCAGGAACACCACGTGGATACTGGTCTGTGCCACCAGCGTCTTCACGTCGTAATGCGCGGCGTTGATGAAGGTCTTCAGCAAGTGGATCGACGAGATGCCGATGATGGCGGTGGCCAGCTTGACCTTCAGCACGGATGCGTTCACGTGGGACAGCCATTCCGGCTGGTCCGGGTGCTGTTGCAGGTTCATGCGCGACACGAAGGTTTCGTAGCCGCCCACGATCACCATGATCAGCAGGTTCGAGATCATCACCACGTCGATCAGGCCCAGTACGACCAGCATGATGGTGGTTTCCGACAGCTTGGTCGGCATGGCCATCGCGGTCTGTCCGGGACCGGTGGGCAGCACGGCCTCGGCGATCAGGGCCACGGCTTCCTTGTTGCCGAAAGCGGCTTCGATCAGGTGGACCAGTTCGACCCAGAAGTGGAAGACGTATACGCACTGGGCCAGGATCAGGCCGAGGTACAGCGGCAGCTGCAGCCAGCGGCTCATGAAAATCAGGCGGGGCAGGGGACGCATGGGTCGCGTCAGATCAACGGGGGCCGACGGTTTCAACATGTACAGAAATTTCCAAGGTGACGACGAGCGCAGCGCACAAGGCGCCGGGTGTTCAGGGTGTCCCGGCGACCGGAGTCAGGCCGATGTAAGCACCGGCGCGGCCCGGATTGTACGTTGGCAGGGTTTATCCGCAGTAAGAATATTGCGTTGCAGTCCGCGACAGGCGTTGGTTTCGGTACCCTTGGGGGTTTCCAGGAGACGGCGACCGGCCGGCGGATTGGTAAGCCTGAAGTAAGCGGCTGCCGATACCGTGGCCGCAGCCGTAACCTCATATTCACCACAGAAGAAGGATGTGCTGCGATGTCAACCATCGACTCAGTGCTGACGGAAACCCGCGTCTTCCCGCCCGCTGACGCTTTCGTCGGGCAAGCCAATATTTCCGGCCGTGCCGCTTACGATGCGCTGTGCGCCGAAGCGACCAACGACCCCGAGAATTTCTGGGCGCGCATGGCACGCGAAAACCTGGGCTGGGCCACGCCGTTCACGCGCACGCTGGATGAGAGCCAGGCGCCGTTCTACAAGTGGTTCGACGACGGCACGCTGAATGTGTCCTGGAACTGCCTGGACCGCCATCTGGAAAACGGCAACGCCGAGAAGACAGCCATCATCTTCGAGCGCGACGACGGCAGCGTCGAGCGCGTCACCTACCGCGCGCTGCACGCCCGTGTCGCCCAGTTCGCCAATGGCATTGCGGCCCTGGGCTACAAGAAGGGCGACCGCGCGATTATCTATCTGCCGATGTCGATCGAGGCCGTGGTCGCCATGCAGGCCTGCGCGCGCCTGGGCGTGATCCACTCGGTGGTGTTCGGCGGTTTCTCGGCCAAGAGCCTCCAGGAACGCATTGCCGACGTGGGCGCCACGCTGGTCATCACTGCCGACGAACAGGTTCGCGGCGGCAAGACGATTCCGCTCAAGCCGGCGGTGGACGAGGCTTTCTCGATGGGCGGCTGCGATGCCGTCACCAACGTCGTCGTGTATCGCCGCACCGGTGGCAACGTCGCCTGGAACGAAGGGCGCGATCGCTGGATGCACGACGTGATCGAGGGCCAGCCGGAAACCGCACCCGCCGTGCCGGTCGAAGCCGAGCACCCGCTGTTCATCCTGTACACGTCCGGCTCCACCGGCAAACCCAAGGGCGTGCAGCATGCGTCCGCCGGTTTCCTGCTGTGGGCGCAACTGACGGTGAAATGGACCTTCGACCTGAAGCCCGACGACGTGTTCTGGTGCACGGCCGATGTGGGCTGGATCACCGGCCACACCTATATTGCCTACGGCCCGCTGGCGGCAGGCGCCACGCAGGTCATCTTCGAAGGCGTGCCGACCTACCCGAACGCCGGCCGCTTCTGGGACATGATCGCCAAGCACAAGGTGTCGATCTTCTACACCGCGCCCACGGCGATCCGCTCGCTGATCAAGGCGGCCGACAACCAGCCCGACCACCATCCCGACAAGTACGACCTGAGCTCGCTGCGCCTGATCGGCTCGGTGGGGGAACCGATCAATCCCGAAGCCTGGATGTGGTACTACAAGCACGTCGGCGGCGAGCGTTGCCCGATCGTCGATACCTGGTGGCAGACCGAAACCGGCGGCCACATGATCACGCCGCTGCCAGGTGTGACGCCGCTCAAGCCGGGCTCGTGCACCTTGCCGCTGCCAGGCATTGCTGCAGCCATCGTCGACGAAGCCGGTGGCGACGTCGAGCTGGGCAAGGGCGGTTTTCTGGTGATCAAGCGCCCGTGGCCGGCCATGATCCGCACCATCTGGGGCGACCCGGAGCGCTTCAAGAAAAGCTATTACCCGGAAGAGCTCGGCGGCAAGTACTACCTCGCCGGTGACGGCGCCAACCGTGACACCGACGGCTACTTCTGGATCATGGGCCGCATCGACGACGTGCTGAACGTGTCGGGCCACCGCCTGGGCACCATGGAGGTGGAATCCGCGCTGGTGGCGCACCCGCTGGTGGCGGAAGCCGCCGTGGTCGGCCGCCCCGACGATTTGACCGGCGAAGCCGTGGTGGCCTTCGTGGTGCTGAAGCAGGAACGCCCCGAAGGCGAAGAGGCCAAGGCGATTGCCAAGACCTTGCGCGAATGGGTGGGACGCGAAATCGGCCCGATCGCCAAGCCCAAGGAAATCCGCTTCGGTGACAACCTGCCGAAGACGCGCTCGGGCAAGATCATGCGCCGCCTGCTGCGTGTGGTGGCCAAGGGCGAAACGGTGACGCAGGACGTGTCGACGCTGGAAAATCCGGCGATTCTGGATCAGCTGGGCAAGGCCTTGTAAGCGCTAGATCTCGCAGTTTGCAGAAGGGCGTCGCACCGAACAGGGCGACGCCCTTTTTCATTGCACGCGCAATGCGACCGGCTTACCGCTTCTTGCGCATCAGCGGGCACGCGCGGCACAGCTCGCCGGCGGGCAGCTTGTCGTACAGGCAGCAGGTCTTGCGGTAGCGGATGCCGTCCTCGTCATCCGCCACCGGCGTCACCGGGAAGAAGTAGCGGGCAAGCGGGTTGTGATCCAGCCCGAACAGCGCGCCCGGTGCATCGCCCACCAAGTACGCAAAATCCTCATCGATGCGCGCGCGTTGGGCGGGCGTCGCATCGCCCGGCATGCGGTTCTCATACAGTGAATACACCCGCACGGCGGTGTTTTCCCACAGGATGCGCGGCGCAAGCTTGGACACCGCGCACAGCGTGCGCCACAGCGGCGCCAGGTGGGCGCCGAACAGCTGCGCGATCATCGCGTTGCGCCAGGCGTGGCGCGCCTGTGCATCGTCGGGCGCCGGACAGGTATGCAGGTCCTGCAGCAGCAAGCGCGAGCGCCATAGCTTGCCGTCGTGGGTCGGGTCCACCCGCACGTTGCCAGGCGACAGATCGAGGGCGTGGTTGTGCACCGACATCGCGTAGAGGCTGGCGCCGGTCGCCAGAAAGCTGTGGCGCTTGCCCAGCATCGAGGCCGTGACCGCACGCGAAGGCGATCCGATTCGGGGGCCGAGTTCGTCCAGAAATGCTGTGCTGCGTGCGGGGTCGAACAGCGCATCCGCAAGCAGGCCGGGTGACGCCGCATCGGCGTGCGCAAGCGCCAGGCGGCCGGTGAGCGACGCCCACTGCGCGGCAGTCAGGTCTGGCGGAAATTCCATCAGCTGCTGGCAGGCGGCCGACGGCCTTTGCCGAAGGGGACGCACAGCGGGGTGCCGAACAAGGGGTCGGCGATGATCTGGCAATCCAGGTCGAACACCCGTTTGACCAGCGTGACGTCCATGACCTCGGCAGGCGCACCGGCCGCCACCACGGCGCCGTCGCGCAAGGCCACCATGTGATGCGCGTAACGCGCCGCCAGATTGAGGTCGTGCAGCACCATCACCACCGTCTTGCCACGCTCGGTGTTCAGGCGGTCGATCAGGTCCAGGACCTCGATCTGGTGCGCCAGGTCCAGGTAAGTGGTGGGTTCGTCCAGCAGCATCACCGGCGCATCCTGCGCAAGCGTCATCGCGATCCAGGCGCGCTGGCGCTGGCCGCCCGACAAGGTGTCGACCGGACGGTCACGCAGCGCCGACAGGCCAGTGTCGTGCAGGGCGGCATCCACCTGCGCTTCGTCCTCGCGCGACCATTGGCGCAGCCAGTTCTGGTGCGGGTAGCGGCCCAGTCGCACCAGGTCGTGCACGGTCAGGCCCTCTGGCGCCGTGGCCGATTGCGGCAGCATGGATAGCGCGCGTGCCACCTGAGCGGACGATTGCTGCGCAATGTCGCGGCCATTGAGCAGCACCGTGCCCTGGTCTGGCGCCAGCAGGCGCGCAAAGCTCTTCAGCAAGGTGCTTTTGCCGCAGCCGTTGCTGCCGACGAAGACGGTGATGCGACCGGGTGGCAGCGTCAGGTCCAGGCCGTGCAGCACCGGCACAGAGTCGTAACGCACGTGCAGGTTCTGGCAGGCAAGCGGGGCGGGCGTCACGGTCATGGGAAGCAGCGGGCTCAGTCGGCGCGGTGACGCGCGCGGATCATCAATTGCACAAAGAAAGCAGCGCCCAGCGCCGCCACGAAGATGCCGGCCGGCAGGTCGCGCGGGGCGAACAGCACGCGGCCGGAAAGATCGGCCACCATCACCAGCAGTCCGCCGATGGCTGCACTGGCCCAAGCGGCTACGCCGAAGGAATGGCCGATCAGACGACGCGCGAGGTGCGGCGCGATCAGGCCGGTGAAGGCCAGCGGACCGGTGCAGGATACCGCTGCACCCGCCATCGCGACGGCAAGCGTCAGCAACAACGCGCGCATGGCTTCCACGCGCTGGCCCAGACCTTGCGCAAGTTCGTCGCCCAGGCCCGCTATGGCCGCGTGACGTGCCAGCAGCGCCATCGCGATTCCCAATGGTGCAAGCCATGCCGCCAGGCGTGCTATGTCGGTCCAGGTGGCGCCGAACACGCTGCCGGTCAGCCACACATAGGCCGACAGGGTCGCGTTGGCGGGGCCGCGCACCAGCACGAAGGTGGTGACGGCACTGGCCAGGGATGCCACTGCCACGCCGGTCAGCACCAGACGCAAGGGCGTCACGCCGCCTTTCCAGGCGAGCGCATAGACCGCCACGCCGCAAGCGAGCGCACCGGCAATGGCGGCGACAGGCAACCAGCCCGGTGAGACCACCCCGGCGCCGTAAGCCAGAAACAGCACGGCGGCAGCGGCTGCGCCGGGTCCGACGCCCAGCAGGTCGGGCGACGCGAGCGGATTGCGCACCAGGGTTTGCAGCAGCAGGCCAGCGACGCCAAGTGCGCCGCCCGCAAGCAATGCCAGGACCACGCGCGGCAGCCGCAGCAAGTTGATGACCAAGGCATCGCTTTCGCGGCCTTGCCCGGTCAGGGCGCGCAGCACCTCGGCAGGCGACAGCCAGTGTTGACCCGCGCACAGGGACAGGACAGCAACCACCAACAGCAGCCCGATCAATACGGCCAGCCGCCCCAGCGCAGGCCCGGGCGGCCGACGCGAGAATGCGCCGAAGCGCCAGGCGCGCGACGGGCGGATCATGTCAGCCCCGGCCATGCCGACCCCGCCGCAACATCACGATGAATACCGGTACGCCCACCGCCGTGGTCAACACGCCGATCGGCAATTCCTGTGTGCCACCCGTGGCACGCGCCAGCACGTCGGCGGCCACCAGCAGCACCGCGCCGAACAGCGCACAGGCAGGCAGCAGCCAGCCATGGCGTGGCGACACCAGACGACGCGCCAAGTGGGGCACGATCAGCCCGACAAACCCGATGCTGCCCGCCATCGACACCGCCGCACCCGCCAGACACACCACCGCCAGGCCGGTCGCAGCCTTGATGCGCCCCATGCGCTGCCCCAGTCCGGCAGCAACCTGATCGCCTGCGGCCAGCACATCCAGGTGCGGGGCCAGCAGCATCGCGCCCAGCAGGCCCAGACACAACACGGGCGCCAAGCCCAGCACTTCCCGCATGTCTCGCGCGGCCGTCGAGCCCGCCAGCCAGAAAAGAATGTTGTCCAGGCTTTCCTGGTCGACGACCAGAATCGCCTGGGTGATGGCCACGCACAGCGCAGTGGTGGCGGCCCCGGCCAATACCAGGCGCGTGGGACCGGCGTGGCGAGCATTGCCCAGCAGGTGCACAGCCGTCCCCGCCAGCGCGGCACCGCCAAACGCAGCACCCGTGATGAGTGCAGTCGGGGGCAGGGCGACGTACAAGGTGACCAGCACAATGGCCAGCACGGCGCCCGCGTTCACGCCAAACAAGCCCGGCGAGGCCAGGGGATTGCGGGTCATGGCTTGCATCAGCGCACCCGCCACGGCCAGCGCGGCGCCCACCAGGGTGGCGATCACCAGACGCGACAGGCGCGTGGTCGTCACCACCACGTGTTCGGCAATCGTCGGGTCGTGATGCAGCAGCGCATCGATCACCGTGCCCGGCGCAATGCGCAGCGGCCCGGTGCACAGGCTTGCCAGCGCAAGCCCGACCCACAAGGCAGCAGCCAACAGCAACCAGACGCCAGGGTGGATGCGTGCAGTGTTCATGTCAGCAATACCCGCTCGACGTCATCCAGCACCTTGTGCGCGGTCTGAAAACCGCCTGCCAGGCTCCAGCTGACGTTATCCACCGGGAACACCTGACCGCCACGCGGGGCGCGCAGGGCAGCCCACAAAGGATGGGCCTGCCAGGCGCGCAGCGTGCGCTGCACCTGGGCACTGCCCGAGCGTTGCAACACGAAAAACACATCGGCATCGGCGACCGGGATCTGCTCGGGCGACACCAGCTTTTCCATCACGCGCGTCGGGCCGCGTTGTACCGGCATGCGGGCAAAACCAAGCTGGCTCAGGATCAGGCCTGAATAGCTGTTTTCCAGATACGCACGCACATGGTCATCGCGAAAGTCCAGCACCGAGACCGTCAGCGGCCAACGTGCACCGTAGGTCGCTGCCAGGCGCGCGCGCAGTTGCGCGGTGCGCGCGGCAAACTCGGCAAGCAGGCGGTCTGCCAGGGCCGAACGGCCGATGGCGCGCCCGATTTCCCGCATGCCTGTGCGGAAGTCGTAAACATCGTCGAGCATCACCGTGGGCGCAATGCGCGTCAGCAGCGGTTCGATGCGGGCGTGGCGAAAGCGCGAGCCCACAATCAAGGTGGGGCGCAGATAAACCAGGTCTTCCAGACTGGGCTGGGTTTCCAGCCCCAGTGGCGCGGCGCCCTTCAGCGCCTCGCGCAGATAGCGGTACACCGGCCGCTCGCTCCAGGATTCCACCACTGCCGCAGGCTGCACCCCCAGTGCCACCACGATATCGGTCGCACCCTGGTAAAGCGTGGCCACCCGCTGGCTGGCATCGGCCGCCTGCACCCGGCTACAGGCGGCCAGCAGCACGCCGCCGGTCATCAACCGGCGGCGTGTGGGGTTGGGCGCAAGCTGCGCGCCCTCAGAAATACAGCGAATAGCCAACGGTCAGCGTGCGGCCACGGCCCGCGAAATAACGATCAGGTTCGACCAGGGCGCTTTGCGAGTAGTACGTGATGTAGTCCTCGTTGAACAGATTGGCGATCGCAAACTTCAGCTCGCCCTTGGGCAACTGATAGCGCAATGCTGCATCCACCAGGGTGTAGCCGCTGAAGCGCTTGGCCGGTTCGTCGAAGTTGCGGCTGATGGCGTGCTGTACTTGCACGTAGGTGGACACCTCGTGCGACCAGTCGGCCGACCAGCTTGCCACCACGCGATCGGGGGCGATATTCAGGCCGTCGAGCTTGGCGTCCAGGCTGCCGTTCTGGTCGCTGTCATAGCGGCCACGGGTGTGCACATAGGACAGCTTCACACGATGCTGCGGGTTGATCTTGAAGCCCACCGACGCATCCACACCCTGCGTACGGGTTTTTTCGCGTGCGGTCAGGAACACATCGCCACTCGCGACCACCCGGGAACCCAGGTCGGAATCCGACTGGAAGTAGCTCAGGCTGCCGTCGAACGCACCGCGCTCGCCGCGCACGCCGACTTCCTTGCTTTCCGTGATGATCGGTTGCAGCGCCGACAGGTTGTCGATGCGCTGCCCCGGCCGGTTGATCGAGCGCAGCGTGCGGCCCACGTCGGGAATGCCAAAACCTTCGGAATAACTGCCGAACAGGCTCATGCCCTTGATCGGCGTGAACACCAGGCCGGCGTTGTACACCGTGTCCTTGAAGTCCACCTTGCCGCCCTGCACCAGCACGCTGTTGTTGGCAGCCAGCGTGCGGTAGGTGCCGACGGTCAGGTCGGCGTCTTCGCGACGCACGCCGCCGTGCAGGGTGAGGGCATCGGTCAACTGGAATTCCGCCTGGCCGAACAGGGATAGATTGCGGTACTTGGACTCGGGCACGTAGGTGCGACCGGTGCCGTACAAGTCCTGCTTGCCCTTGTCGAACAAGGTGTCGAAACCGCCGGTGAGCTTCAGGCGGTTGTCCACCAGGTCGGCCTTGGTCAAACTCACCTTGGTGCCGTACTTGGATGCCACCGAGCGGCTCTGGTCGTACAGCGTGCCGATGGGGGCCAGGCGACGATCCTGGAAGGTAGACGTGTTGGTCGCCCCGAACAGTCCCTCGAATTCCTGGTTGAAGGCCATCACCGACAGGTCCATGCCGGCGAAGTCGGTGTTGCGATAGCTCAAGCTGGATGTCCAGACATCGTTCCACGGCGGCGACCCAGGCGGCGTCCCTTCGCGCGATGTCGTCGGAATGCCCCGTTCACGGTCTCCGGGCACGCTCAGATAACTCGCGTTGTTCTTGATGCGGTAGCGGTTCACCGACATCTGCAGGCGCTGGCTGCTGTCGATCTGATAACCCAGCTTGGCCAGCACATCGTGGCTGCGCGAATCCATCAGGTCGCCTTGGGTGTTGTCCACGCCGATCAGGCGGCCGCTGGCGTCGCGGTAGGTGCCCTGGTCTTCGTAGCTCAGGGACAGCAGGTAATCCCATGCGCCTTGCCGGCCGTTCAGGCCATAGGTCGACCGAAAGCTCAGGCCATCGCCGTCCACGCGCTCGGTGGGCATGGTCATCTGCACGTCGATGTGCTGGTTCAGCGCACCGTCTTCCGGGCGCTTGGTCACCAGGTTGATCACGCCGCCGGTCGCCCCCAGGCCGTTGACCGCGTTGGCGCCCTGGATCACCTCGATGCGTTCCAGCATGCTGTAGTCGATGGTGTGGACTTCACGGCCAGTCGGACGAATCGGGTTGGACTGCGGCACACCGTCGATCAGGATCAGCGGCGTGCGGCCGCGCATCGTTTCGCCGCTGCCGTTCATCTTGCCTCGGCTCGGGGTGTAAGACGGAATCAGGTTGCTCAGGACATCCGACGCATTGGTCGAAATCGACAACTGCTGCTCGATCTGTTCCTGCGTGATCACCTGCACGGTCTGCGGCGCCTTGCCGGTGGTCACGTTGGACCGGCTGGCCGACACGACTACCGTGTCGAGCTGCGCTGCTTCCTGGGCGTGGGCCGCAAAGGGCAGGGGGACGGCGATGACCAGGTAGGGCAAGGCACGCAGGATCGGGCTGAGCGCAAAACGCTTCGTCATGACGGCGGCCTGAATGCAAGTTGAAGGCCGTGCATCGTAAGGTAATTGATATTCGTTCTCAACAATTGCTTCGGATTGTGTGCCTATTTGCCCTCATCTTTTTGAACGATGAGGGTGATTCCCGATGTCATTTGGCTTAACCTTATGCAGAATTGCGCCCATGCAGGTGGAGGAGACATCTACCTTGCTGGCACAGAAGAACAAACTGCAGGCGGCTTGGCAACACAGAGTGCCGGCCGCCAGCAAATAAGCGCTGAATCCTGTCCCGGCCATCTGACAATGCCGGACTGGCATTCAGACTCAAGCACCCCCAGGCGTGGCCGAGTGCAGTCTCCTCGACGCTTCACCTGATCAGATACCCACCCCCATGTTGCCTGCCGTGTCGTCTTCCGACTTGCGCGCGCACTGGCGCAGTCATCTCAGACTCATTCTCGTCTTGCTGGCCCTCGGCGCCGCAGTCAGCTTCGGCATCAGCTTCTTCGCGCGATCCCTGCGTTTTTCCTTCTTTGGCTGGCCCTTTTCGTTCTGGGTGGCAGCCCAAGGCGCCTTGTTCGTGTATGTCGGCATCGTCTGGTGGTACGCCCGCCGGATGGAAGCCATGGACATTCGCGACGGCGTGGCGGAGACGGACGACTGATGGCGGGCGGTGCAACACAACGGGCGTATGAAGCGTCTCTGAAGCGTATTTACCTGTGGTTCACGCTCAGCGTGCTGGTCTTCGTCGGCCTGCTGGCGATCATGGAACGCTTCGGCCTGCCGCGCGACTGGATTGGCTACATCTTCCTGCTGGCCACCGTCAGCCTGTATGCCGGCATCGGCATCATGAGCCGCACGTCGGACGCCGCCGAATACTACGTGGCCGGGCGCCGGGTGCCGGCCATCTTCAACGGTATGGCCGTCGGTGCCGATTGGATGTCGGCGGCATCCTTCCTGAGCCTGGCCGGCACCTTGTACCTCAGCGGTTACGGCGGCCTGGCCTATGTGATGGGCTGGACGGGCGGCTACTGCCTGGTGGCCTTGCTGCTGGCGCCGTACCTGCGCAAGTTCGGCCAATACACCATCCCCGACTTCCTGGGTGCGCGCTTCGGCGGCAACCTGCCGCGCCTGCTGGGCGTGCTGTGCGCGCTGGTGTGTTCCTTCACCTACCTGGTTGCTCAGGTCTACGGCGTGGGCCTGATCGCCACCCGCATGACGGGCGTGGCCTTCGAGCTGGGCATCTTCATCGGCCTGGGCGGCATGCTGGTGTGTTCCTTCCTGGGCGGCATGCGGGCGATCACCTGGACGCAGGTAGCGCAATACATCGTGCTGATCATTGCGTACCTGATCCCGGTGATCTGGCTGTCGGTCAAACACACCGGCATTCCGGCGCCGCCGATGGTCTACGGGTCGGTGCTGGAACAGGTCAGCGAACGCGAAAAGCAACTGGCAAACGATCCGGCCGAACTCGAGGTACGCCGCATCTACCAGCACAATGCCGATGTGCTGGGTGACCGCCTGTCGCGCCTGCCCGGGTCCTGGGTCAGCGAAAAAGTGGCCTTGCAGAAGACGCTGCAGCAATACAACCAGACCAACGCGCCGCTGGCCGACATCAAGGCCGCGGAACGTGCGCTCAACACCTATCCCGCCAGCCCCGATCAAGCGCGCGTGCGCTGGACCGAGGAGCGCGCCGCCTTCGAAGCGCGTGCTGGCCCGCCGCTGCCGCATGCCGAACCTTTCCCTGGTGGCGACGAGGCTGCGCGCGACACGCTGCGCCGCAACTTCCTGGCGCTGGTGTTCTGCCTGACCCTCGGCACTGCCGGCCTGCCGCACATCCTGGTGCGCTACTACACGACGCCCTCGGTGCGCGAGGCGCGGCGCTCTGTGGTGTGGTCGCTGTTTTTCATCTGCCTGCTGTACGTCACGGCGCCCGCGCTTGCCGTGCTGGTGAAGTACGACATGTACAACGTGGTGGTCGGGTCTGAATTCATGCGGCTGCCAGCCTGGGTCAGTG
>Ga0308163_10001352_pt1 | contig 27425 bp, 24 predicted proteins | sample PhyTR1_FD_201037 | JGI IMG/M metagenome (GOLD analysis project Ga0308163, IMG submission 201037) | Phyllosphere microbial communities from UC Gill Tract Community Farm, Albany, California, United States - DLSLT.R1 | ecosystem: Host-associated > Plants > Phyllosphere > Unclassified | place: USA... | reverse complement strand
CCTTGAGAAAGGAAGATTGACGACTATCTGAGACATGCAGATGCCCTCTGTAGATGACGCACTGATAAAAAGGATGGGGAAAATTCAGCCACCGAAGCGCAGGCCCTTGCCCGCCTCCACGGCACGATCGAAAGCCAGGTTGGCGATCGCCGTGTCCTGAGCGCCGGTCCCGGTAAGGTCGCACAGGGTGATTTGGCGATCATCGCTGCGGCCCGGCTTGTGCCCGGCGATGACCTGACCGAGCTCGGCGAAATTCGACGCATCGCTGACGGCGCCAGACGCCAGCGCGTGGTGCAGCTCGCCCAGCACCCGGGTCTGGCTCAGGCGATCGGCGACGTAGCGATCCACCTGCGCAAGGGCCTGCGGGGCTATTTCGTTCTTGTGTTCAGCATCGGAGCCCATGGCCGTGATGTGCAAACCCGGCTGCAGGTGGCGTGCTTCGATCAGCGGCTCGCGGCTCGGGGTGCAGGTGACGGCGATGTCGACGCCGTCCATGGCTTCATCTAGCGTCTGGCAAAGCCGAATCGTCAGGCCGGACTCATCACCCAACTGCGCAGCGAAGCCTTCAGCCTTGGCGGCATCCCGCGCCCATAGGCGGACTTCTTCGATAGGCCGCACCAGACGCAACGCCTGCAACTGCAACGCCGCCTGCTCGCCCGCCCCGATCAGCGCCACGCTGCGGCTGTTTTCGCGAGACAACCAGCGAGCCGCGACGGCGCCCGCTGCCGCTGTCCTGACGGCGGTGAGATAGCCGTTGTCCAGCAGCAACGCGTCCAGCAGGCCGGTACGCGCCGAGAGCAGCATCATCATGCCGTTCAGGCTTGGCAGACCGAGCTTTGGATTGTCGAAAAAACCCGGACTGACCTTGATCGCGAAGCGTTCCAGCCCCGGCAGGTAGGCGGTCTTCACATCGACTTCGCCATTGTGTTCAGGGATGTCCAGCCGCAGGATCGGCGGCATGGCCACAGCAGCGGTGGCCAGCAGTCGAAACGCGTGTTCGATCGCGTCCACACTCAAGACATCCAGCGCAATGCAGCTGCGCAGATCGCTTTCGCTCAGCAGGGTGACTTCACTCATTGATTGGCTCCGGCCAGTACACGCAGGTGTTGTTCGAGGTCGACATTGCGCCCGCTGACCACCGCGACAATCGGTCCAAGGGGTTCGATCAAGCCCTTGAGCAACGCTGCAATCCCCACGGCGGCCGCGCCTTCAACGACTTGCCGCTCTTGAAAATAGGCGTGCCGGATGCCATCGCCGATGGCGGCTTCATCCAGCAGATGAACCTGATCGCACAGCGTGCGCGTCATGGAAAAGGTCAGACGGTTGTCCAGGCCAATCCCGCCGCCGAGTGAGTCGGCGAGGGTCGGCAACTCTTCGACGTCAACCGGATAACCGGCCTGAAGACTGGCGTGCATCGCGGCACCGCGCTGCATGGAGATGCCGTGCAGACGAATGTGCGGGTTGGCGGCTTTCAGTGCGAGGGCGACACCACTGAACAGGCCGCCACCGGACAGCGGAATCAGTACCTGCGCGACCTCCGGGAGTTGTTCAATGATTTCCAGACCGAGGGTGCCCTGCCCGGCAATGATTGCGGGGTGATCGAACGGCGGCAGCAGCACCGCGCCCTGTTCGCGAGCCATTCGCTGCGCTTCACGTTGAGCGTCATCCTGGGAGTGACCGACGATGCAGACCTCGGCGCCGAGATCGCGGATCGCCTGCACCTTGTTTGACGGCACCAGGTTCGACAGGCAAACAGTGGCTTTGACCTTCAGTTGTGAAGCGGCATACGCCAGCGCGCGACCGTGATTACCCGTCGATGCGGCCACCACGCCTTTGGCGCGTTGCTCAGTGTCCAGTTGCGCGATGGCATTGCTCGCGCCGCGCAACTTGAAGCTGCCGGTCATCTGTTGCGACTCCAGCTTCAAGTAAACCGGAACGCCCATGCGCTTCGACAGACTGGGCGAATGCTCCATGGGCGTGACCCGCACCTGCGACGCGATGCGCTGGCGAGCGAGGAAGACATCGTTGAGCTGCAACCCTGACATGACCGCGTCCCGACTGAGGTGTTGGTCGCAGTCTAAAAGCGGCAAATTGTGCTGATGAATGTACTAGGGCAATTTTCTGGAAAAACTTGCCTGGCATTCCGGATCGCTGTCTGACCTGCGAATGATCGCCCTTAAGTCCGCGAACGCGTGGGAGACTCTACGGTTCGCAAACAAGGGTCCGAAATGCGGCCCCTACTGTCGTAACCTCCGCCCTTCCCTACTAAATCCGTTCAGCCCGAAGTCAATCACCCAACCGCTTTTGATCTTCCTACCTCGCCAGACCAGACACCACCAAACGCGACTTGGGTGCAGGCTGAACGCAGGCGATGCGGAGAGGGCCTAGCGGCATGGATGCCGCGAGAGCCTTGGGCCAAGTGCGCCTTTTGATTCACTGCATAACCTGTGTGAGTCAGCTTGCTGACGAAGGCGGCAGGTCATTCACCCGTAATGTGCCTGACCCTCCACCGGCTAAAACTCATGAATGCTCGGGTACTGCCCGAAAATCTCGCGCATGCTGCCCAGCGCATCGCGCATCTCGTCGTCGGTGCACTCGGCGCCCACACACAGCCTTATACCGCGCGCCCGGGGCACACCACGAACGGTAAAGGGGTCGGGCGATGCCACGGCGATGTGCCGCTGGCGAAGGGTTCGCACCAGGCTGTCCACTTCCCAGTGCTTGGGAATGCCGAGCCAGGTGTTCAGCGCGTTAGGGTGTTGGCCCTGGATGTATTCGCTCAGGTACTCGCTGACCATCGCCTGCCGCCCGTTCAACAGACGGCGTTGCAGGCGCAGCAAGGTGTCGGCGCGGCCGTCGCGAATCCAGCGCGCGGCCACTTCGGCCATCATCGGCGTGGCCATCCAGCTGTTCACCCGCAAGATGCTTTCTGTGCGCAGCGCCAGCCGTTTGGGCACGGTCAGAAAACCGATGCGCATGCCGGTGAGAATCGACTTGGTCATGCTGGTGCAGTAGAACGACAGCTCCGGCAGGTAATGACTGATGGGCGGTGCACGGTCCTCGTCGAGCAACGGCCCGTAAACGTCGTCTTCGATGATGTGTACGCCGAAACGCCGGGCAATGTCAGCGATCTCTCGACGGCGGCTGTCAGGCATCAAGCTGGTGGTGGGGTTGTTCAGGTTCGGTGTGCAGACCAGTGCCGTGATGCGTTCGTTGCTGCACATGTCCTCGAAATGCTCGGGGTCAATGCCGTGGCGGTCCATTTCCAAACCTTTGAGCGTAAAACCCAGGACTTGCGAATCACCGATCACGCCATGGTCGGTGAGGCCTTCACAGAGCACCACGTCATCGGGCCCAGCCAGCGACGCCAGGGCCAGGAAGATGCCGTGGGCCGCGCCGTTGGTGATCAGGATGTCTTCACGCTGGACGTTCAGGCCCTGTTGCCCGATCCAGTGCGCAGCCGCCTCACGATGGGACTCGAATCCGGCAATGGGGCGGCAGGCGCGGATCCACGGCTGGTCTTCTTCGGTGCTCAATTCGGCGCAGGTATCGCGCCAGAAGCGGTCATGTTCCCGGGTGTGCATGATCCGTGCGGTGGAGAAGTCAACCAGCGCCCGCTCGGGGCTGTCAAGAATGTACGTCGCGACCCGGTCACTCATGCGTCGCGAGACAAAACTGCCGCGCCCGACTTCACAGCGCACCAGTCCCTGACGCTCCAGCTCTTTATAGGCATTGGTCACGGTCTGCACGCTGATACCGACCGCATCGGCCACCTGCCGCTGCGGCGGCAGGCGCTGATCGTCGACCAGTACGGCCTTTTCAATGTCGCTGGCAATGGCCTGCACCAGAATCTTGTATTTGGATTCGCCGCCCCGGGCCTGATCCACGGCGGCTCGCCATTTCTGCATCATCGTCAGTTGCCCTTAGATTTACGCCATCACTTAGGAGTTGCAACCCATGCGCACAGCATCTCCCGAGAATACGCTGCAGGCAATTGTCCTAGTGCAATGCCATCACGGGCAGACCTTTTGTATGCTCAATCACAGGTCGATGTAAAACTGCCATCAACGCAGTCTAACAACGTCATATCGACTGGTACTGATACGGCCTGGCCGTACGACCGGCACACAATCGCCGGCTCCAGTACGTTTGCGCTTAGCGTCACTGCCTCCTAACACAGAGCCGTTTGCAACGGGTCCACAAGAAACAGGAGATTTTATCGATGAGCCATTTTGCACACAGCGTCACCCTCCCCTTGCGTCGCCTGTTCGTGGCTTGTGCGTTGCTCGGCATGACCGCCGGCGCGCAGGCGGCGACCACCCTGGAAACGGTCAAGGCCAACAGCGCAATCCGCATCGGCTATGCCAACGAATCGCCGTTCGCTTACACCGAAACCAATGGCAACGTCACCGGCGAATCACCGGAAATCGCCAAGATCATCTTCGCCAGGACGGGCATCAATAAAGTCGATGGCGTGCTCACCGAGTGGGGCTCGTTGATTCCAGGCCTGCGCGCCGGACGCTTTGACGTGATTGCCGCAGGGATGTACATCACCCCGGCCCGCTGCAAGCAAGTGATCTTCACCGACCCGCAGTATCAACTGCCAGACGCGTTGTTGGTCGAAAAAGGCAACCCGAAAAAACTCCACAGCTACGAAGACATCGCCAAAAATCCTGACGTGAAACTGGCGATCATGGCAGGCACCGTCAACCTGCAATATGCCCGCGACAGCGGCGTGAAGGACTCGCAGATCCTGCAGGTACCGGACACCACGGCGCAGCTGCAGGCCGTACGCGCCGGTCGTGCCGATGCTGCGGTCGGTACCCAGCTGACCATGAAAGGACTGGCGAGCAAAGTCGGCGAGAAAGTGATGGCCGAGACCGACTTCAAGGACGATCCGTCACACATCGGTTATGGCGCCCTGGCCTTCCGCCCGGAAGACAAGGACCTGCGCGATGCGGTCAATGCCGAGTTGAAGAAATGGCTGGGCACCGAGGATCACCTCAAGACCGTGGCCCCGTTCGGTTTCGACAAGGACAACATCACGACCAAGACCGCCGCCGAGCTGTGCGGCCAGTGATCCGGTCGATCTGAACCCCGCCGGGCGCGGCGCCTGCGGGCCGCGCCCATTCCCTGCGTACACCTGAGTGTTGGGTCGAGCCATGGGCGAATTACTACCGTTGTTGCTACAGGGCGCCTGGGTCACCCTCCAGGTCACGTTTTACGGATCGGTGCTGGCGATTGTCGCCGCGATCCTTGCTGCGTTGGGGCGCATGTCACCCTGGCTGCCGGTGCGCTGGTTTTCCATCGCGTACATCGAACTGTTTCGGGGTACGTCGCTGCTGGTGCAGCTGTTCTGGCTGTTCTTCGTGCTGCCGCTCCCGCCTTTCAATGTCGAGATGAGCCCGTTCGCGGTCGCGATCGTCGGCTTGGGGCTGCACATCGGCGCATACGGGGCCGAGGTCATGCGCGGCGCCATCAGCTCGGTCGCCAAAGGTCAGTACGAGGCCTCGGTGGCGCTAAACTTCACCGCGTTCACGCGCTTTCGCCGGATCATCCTCCCGCAAGCGCTGCTGGCGGCGATTCCTCCGGGCACCAACTTGCTGATCGAGCTGCTTAAGAACACCTCGCTGGTGTCACTGATCACCTTGTCGGACCTGAGCTTTCGTGCTCGTCAGCTCGATCAGGCCACCTTCGAAACCCTGAAGATTTTCACTCTGGCGCTGATCATGTATTTCGTTCTGGCACAGGTGATCAACTTCGCCATGCGTCGCTTCGAACGCCGCCTGAGCCGTGGCCGGATGCGCGGAGGGCTGTCATGAACAACTTCTTCGACTGGCAGTACGCGCTGCAGATCCTTCCCGAGTTGCTGCGCGCCTCCCTCAACACGTTGGGCATCACCCTGATCGGTTTCCTGATCGCCATAGTGCTCGGTCTGTTCCTGGCCATCGGACGTCGCAGCAAGCGCTACTGGCTGTCCTGGCCGACGACGCTGGTGATCGAGTTCATTCGCAGCACGCCGCTGCTGATTCAGGTGTACTTCCTGTACTACGTGCTGCCCAACTACGGCGTCAGCATGAGCGCCATGCAAGTGGGGATCATCGGCATCGGCGTGCATTACGCCTGCTACATCGCCGAGGTCTATCGCAGCGGTCTGGACGCCGTCCCCCGCGCCCAGTGGGAAGCGGTCACCGCGTTGAACATGACGCCCTACATCGCCTACCGCAACATCATCCTGCCCCAGGCGTTCCGGCCGATTCTGCCGCCACTGGGCAACTACCTGATCGCCATGCTCAAGGACACCCCGGTACTGTCCGCCATCACGGTGGTGGAGATCATGCAGCAGGCGAAAAACATCGGGTCGGAAAGCTTTCGTTATCTGGAGCCGATCACCATGGTCGGCCTGTTCTTCCTGGCTTTGAGTATCGTTCTGGCCTATCTGGTACGGCGCCTCGAAGGTCGCCTGGAGCTACGCTAATGACTTCTACCGTATCCAACGCATCGGCTGCCTTCGCGCAACGTCAACAGCGCTCGCCGATTGCGCACCCACATGAGGCCCACGCCATGCCCCTGTCCGACGCGGCCCAGCCTCTGGTGAGTTTCAAGGACGTGACCAAGCGTTACGGCAACTTCACCGTGCTAGACAACCTCAACCTGGACGTCGCGCCCGGCGAGAAAGTCGCGATCATCGGCCCCAGCGGCTCGGGTAAATCCACCCTGCTGCGGGTACTGATGACACTCGAAGGCATCGATGAAGGGCAGATTTACGTCGATGGCGAATCCCTGACCCACATGCCGGGTCGTGGCGGGCTGCTGGTCCCGGCCAATGACCGCCACATTCGTAAAGTGCGCGGCAAGATCGGCATGGTGTTCCAGAGCTTCAACCTGTTCCCGCACATGACCGCACTGCAGAATGTCATCGAAGCGCCGGTGCATGTGCTGGGCATGAATGCCAAGGAAGCCCGCGAACGTGCCGTCGACCTGCTGGAACTGGTCGGCCTGGGGGCCAAGCTCGAGCACTATCCTTCGCAGCTTTCCGGCGGCCAGCAACAGCGCGTCGCCATCGCGCGCGCATTGGCCATGCGCCCCAAGGTGATGCTGTTCGACGAAGTGACCTCGGCGCTCGACCCCGAACTCTGCGGTGAAGTGCTCAACGTGATTCGCAAGCTCGGCGTCGAACACAAGCTGACCATGCTGATGGTCACCCACCAGATGGGATTTGCACGGGAGTTTGCCGACCGCGTGTGTTTCTTCTACAAGGGCCAGATCCACGAGCAGGGTTCGCCGTCGCAGATCTTCGAGAACCCGCAACAGGAACGCACCTGTGCATTTCTGAGCGCCGTCAAAGAGGCGAATTGAGCGCGAGCCTCGCGCTCAAGCCTTGCTGTTCGCCATGCGTTTGAGTACCACCACCATCGCCACGCCCAGCCCGGCCATGCCCAGCAGCAAGGCCGGGTAGCTGATCCACCAGGGAATCGGCGTGGTCATCATGCTGTATTCCGACATCCCGCCGATGCCCGCCAACAGGTTTAAGGGCAGGAATACCACGTTGATCAGCGTCAGTTTGCGCAACAGGTTGTTGGTGTTGTTGTTCACCAGATTGCCGCGCGCGTCCATGAGGCTGGCGAAAACCGTTGAGTAGATCTTCGCCTGCTTATGGCACTGCTCGTTCTCGATGATCATGTCCTCGATCAAGCTCAACCTGTCGCTTGAAAACTGATGCTTGTGCGCATGATTGCGCAGCCGAGTCAGCACCGAGCCGTTGCTGTCGATGGCGTTGATGTAATAGACCAGGCTTTCGCTGAGGTTGAACATCTGTACCAGATGGCGGCTGTCCATCGAGGCATTGAACTGCTGTTGCAGTTCACGGGCAATCATCTTGATGACCTTCAGGTGCCCCAGGTAATGGTGGATGTTGTGGAACAACACTTCCAGCACCACATCCAGCGGCTCACTCATGGGACGCGAATGCGCCAGATCGCTGATCTGCTTGTCATCCGAGCAGATCAACACCATGTGCTCCTGACTCAATAACAGCCCGAACGAGGACACGTCGAAACAGAAGCTGTCCTGGCCCGAATAGTTTTCCGGGCGCTTCCAGATCATGAACAGCGCGTTGGGATGAAACTCGATGCGCGAGACTTCGTCAGGGTCCAGTGCCGACGCCAGCGCGTGATCATCGAGATGAAAACGCTCCAGCAGCATCGCCTTCTCCTTCGTGTCGGGATGGCTGAACCAGAGCACGCTCGCGTCCTGTTCAGTGCATTCGCGCAAGGTGCCCGCCTCAAGACGGTGGTACTTGATCAAGGGCTCAGCTCGCCAGACCGCGACGTTTGACGTCCAGTCGACGTATGAACTCTTCGAGGACCAGCACGTAGAGGTCGTCCTGCAGCCAGGCGTCTTCGATGCCCGCATCCAGGTTGGGATTGTCGTTGACTTCAATCACCACCACCCGCTCGCCCGACTGTTTGAGGTCGACGCCGTACAGGCCGTCGCCGATGAGGTTGGCGGTCCTGACCGCCAGTTCCACCACGGCTTTTGGCGCATCGTGAATGGCGAGCGTACGGCATTCGCCGTTGATGTCGGCGGCTGTGGCCTTGTGGTTGTAGATCTGCCAGTGCCCTTTGGACATGAAGTACTGACAGGCAAAAATCGGTTTGCGGTTCAACACTCCGATGCGCCAGTCGTATTCGGTGTACAGGTACTCCTGCGCCAGCAACAGCACCGAATGCTCGAACAGCGTGCTCGCCGCTTCCTGCATCTCCTCAGCGTTTTGCACCTTGATAACCCCTTTGGAGAAACAACCGTCAGGGATCTTCAGTACCAGCGGAAACCCCAGGCGTCGGGCCACTTGCTCCAGTTCGTCGGGTCGCTCCTTGTACAGAACCTCCGTGGCAGGCATGCCCAAGCCGTGACGCTTGAGCAGGTCCGTCAGATACACCTTGTTGGTGCAACGCAGGATCGACGCTGGATCGTCCATCACCACCAGGCCTTCGCTTTCGGCTTTTTTGGCAAACCGATAGGTGTGGTTGTCGACACTCGTGGTTTCACGAATCAGCAATGCGTCGTACTCGGCGAGCCTGGCGTAGTCTTTTTTCTCGATCAGCTCGACGTCGACGCCCAGTTGCTGGCCGACGCGGATGAAGCTCTCCAGGGCCCTTTGGTTGGAAGGCGGCAATAGCTCCTGCGGGTCGTGCAGGATCGCCAGGTCATAGCGGAACGTGCGGCGCGAACGCGGCTGGCGCCAGATCTTGCGGCTGAAGCTGTCCAGCGACTGAGCGAACTGATCCTGCTGGTGATCACGCAAGCGGGTCATGGACCCCGTCTTGATCCCTGTGATGTGCCAGCTGTCGCGCTTGCGAAATTCCACCAGCAAAATCGGTGCGGGGAAGGCTTCGAACACTTGTCTGGCAAGGTCCTGCAACGGGACAAGGTCGGTCTGTCCGAAGTAAAGGCTCAGCGTAAACCCTTCGGTGTCGTCATAGGGATGGTCCCGCAGGGCGTGTTCCAGGCGTTTGTCCAGATCATCCAGCGCCAGACTGTAAAGTGATTTTCGTGCCAGTTCACTGATGGTTTTGACCGACGGAATCACATTGTGCCCGCGTGCTTCAGCCAGTAAAGAGCAGTAATAACCGTGCCCCAGGTAGCGATAACTGCGGCACAGATTGATCACCTGGACCCGCTTGCCAGCGCCGCTTTGCAAGGGATTTTCGAGATAATCCTGCGCCGTGATGAGGTCTTCGCTGGGCAAGTAGCAGGACCAGTCCTCAAGACGCTCTACCACAATGAGCAACTGACTCTGGCCAGTAACGGCCCGCAGCGATTCAATATTAAAAGTTGCCGAACGTTGAGCGTGTGTTAATACTTCGGCCTTCACCGGCACCGCATTCATGAGTGGATCCTTCGGGAAACAAGTCCTTTCTATAAAACATGGCTTTGTAGAAATGTCCCGTTTCGTTACTCACTCTTTACGGTCGCCGACATGAACTTTATATATCGCCTTGCCCAACTGTCCGATGTGGATGAACTGTTGGCCCTGGAAAATCAGTGCTTTGAAACTGATCGATTGAATGCGCGCAACTTTCAGTGGATGGTCAGTCGCGCCAACGCTTGCCTGCTGGTGGCCGAAGCCGATACCCGTCTGGCGGGTTACGCGTTGGTCCTGTTTCATCGCGGCACCTCGCTGGGTCGGCTTTATTCCCTCGCCATCAGTGAACACGCGCGCGGCCAGCGACTGGGCCAGCAGTTGCTTGAGCGGGCCGAGCTGTGCGCCGTGAGTCGTGAGTGCGCTTACCTGCGCCTTGAAGTGCGGCCAGATAACCCCTCGGCGATCCGCCTGTACGAGCGCAATGGCTATCGCCTGTTCGATCACATCGACGACTACTACGCGGACCATGCGCCGGCGCTGCGCTACGAAAAGCGCATCCGCGATTTCACCGTGAGCGTTCCCCGACAAGTGCCCTACTACGCCCAGACGCTGGATTTCAGCTGTGGGCCCGCGTGCCTGCTGATGGCCATGAAAGCCCTGCAGCCAGGGCGTTCCATGCAGCGCCACGAGGAGGTGCAGCTCTGGCGGGAGGCGACCACGGTGTTCATGACGTCAGGTCATGGCGGTTGCAGCCCACAAGGCTTGGCACTGGCGGCGTTGCGGCGCGGCTTCGAGGTCGGGTTGCAGGTATCGGTCAGAGGCCCGCTGTTTCTGGCAGGCGTGCGCAGCGAGGAAAAACGCGAGGTCATGCGCCTGGTGCACGAGGAATTCAGTCGCGAGCTGGCTGACAGCCGAGTTCGGCATCTGGGCAGCGCCGCACTCAACCTGTCGCACCTGCAAGCCAGCCATGCGCTCGCGCTGGTCCTGATCAGCAGCTATCGGCTGACGCGCTCCAAGGCCCCACACTGGGTATTGGTTGCCGGTTGCGACGACGACTTCGTGTATTTGCATGATCCTGATGTTGATCACAGTCAGCAACGTCGGCCGATGGACTGCCAATACATGCCGGTCAGCCATCAGGCGTTCGTGGGCATGAGTTGTTTCGGTGCAGACAAACTCCGCGCTGCGGTGGTTTTATATCCGCCCAACGCCACCGTTATATAAGTCGCGTCATGCGTTTCATCGTCCGCGTAAAGAGATCGTCGTATTCATTGCGACGCCAGGAATTAACGGGATCAATAGCGTTTCTGCCTGCGGGCGTCTTGATGGATGATCAATATGGATCACTCAGTCATCGGTCTGATTATTGTTTCTGCAATATCGGTGTTTGGCATTTCCGCTTTTTACTTCGACTTCGTGCACCCAAACCGCAGCCGACGTCACGACAAACATGACAGATGACAACCATTTGCATCGGACCCGTTCAATAACGACGTCGTGAGCTTGCAACAACGCATAACGCCAATCACCCGCTAAGCTTGCTCTGTTGACGCTTGCTTTAGACATCGCTCGGGGGAGTTGAACCATGCTCATAAAATGGGTTGTGGCTGCGTTGCATTTGCTGGCTTTCGGCTTTACGTTGGCGGCGGTTCTGGCGCGAGGGCGGGCGCTACGACGGTTGCGCACCGACGACCCACGCTCGTTTCGCGATGTGTTTGTGGTCGATAACATTTGGGGCGTGTCGGCCGGGCTCCTGCTCGTCACGGGAGCGTTTCGGGCGTTTGGTGGACTGGAAAAAGGCTCGTTCTATTACCTGCACCAGCCGCTGTTTCACCTGAAAATGACAGCGTTCGTCGCGATTCTCGCGCTGGAAATCGTGCCAATGTTCGCCCTGATCAAATGGCGCATCGCGTTCAAGCGAAACCAGCCCATCGACACCTCCCGCTCACGGCGTTTCGCACGCATCAGCCACATGGAAGCGGCATTGATGGTGATCATTGTCATCGCCGCGACGGGGATGGCGCGGGGGATATTGTTGAGCTGAATACACCGTCTGCAGGTTGTTGATCGTGCCCACGCTCCGCGTGGGCATGCAGCCCTGACGCTCTGCGTCAATGCGCCTGGGACGCAGAGCGTCCGGATCGGCGTTACCACGCAGAGCGTGGGAACCATCAATACCACGCAGGGCGTCAGTCAGTATTTTCGTCGCAGCCCCACCGCGTTCGCTGCCCTCGTAACCTCGGACGTCTCCTACACAAACCGCGGTGATCGACAGAGTGCTGTCTACGCCTGATTGATCGTGCCCCCCGCTCCGCGTGGGCATGCAGCCCTTGACGCTCTGCGTCAATGCGCCTGGGACGCAGAGCGTCCGGGTCGGTGTTACCACGCAGAGCGTGGGAACCATCAACTTTCCTCAAATCTTTGGATCGTGCCCACGCTCCGCGTGGGCATGCAGCCCCTGACGCTCTGCGTCAATGCGCCTGGGACGCGGAGCGTCCGGGTCGGCGTTACCACGCGGAGCGTGGGAACCATCAACTTTCCTCAAATCTTTGGATCGCGCCCACGCTCCGCGTGGGCATGCAGCCCTAGACGCTCTGCGTCAATGCGCCTGGGACGCAGAGCGTCCGGGTCGGTATTACCACGCAGAGCGTGGGAACCATCAACTTTCCTCAAATCTTTGGATCGTGCCCACGCTCCGCGTGGGCATGCAGCCCTTGACGCTCTGCGTCAATGCGCCTGGGACGCGGAGCGTCCGGGTCGGTGTTACCACGCAGAGCAGGGGAACGATCAGCTCACCCAGAAAAACATCAACGCCAGGTTCGCTGCCGAGATCAAACCGAACAGCCCCCAGGCCAGTGTCTTGGTCAAGGCGCTGTTGGCGAACGGCCCCATCAGTTGTTTATCGCTGGTGAAACGAATCAAGGGCCAGAGCGCAAACGGCAGTTGCAGGCTGAGCACGACCTGGCTGAGCACCAGCATCTTGCCCACCGCGCCGTCACCGAACCAGATGACGCCAATCAGCGCCGGGATCAACGCCAGTGCACGGGTGATCAAGCGGCGCTGCCAGCAAGGAATCTTGGCGTTAAGGAAACCTTCGAGCACGACCTGACCGGCGATGGTGCCGGTAAACGTCGAGCTCTGTCCCGCCGCCAGCAGCGCGACACCAAACAGCACGCTGGCAAGTGCGCCGCCCACCAACGGGTCGAGCAGGTGGTACGCGTCCTGGATTTCCACCACGTCGGCATGACCGGTGCCGTGGAACGCCGCAGCGGCGAGGATCAGGATCGCGGCGTTGATCACCAAGGCCATGCTCAAGGACGCAATCGTGTCGACCCGCGCATAGCGAATCGCGCTGGCCTTGCTCTCCACCGATGTGCCGTTGACCCGAGTCTGCACCACCGATGAGTGCAGATACAGGTTATGCGGCATGACAGTGGCGCCCAGAATACCGATGGCTATGTACAGCGGCTCTTGCTGGCTCAGCACATCCCATGAGGGTTTCAGCCCGGCGACGACGTCCGGCCAGAACGGTTTGATCAGCACCAGTTCGATAAAGAAGCAGGTGGCGATGGTCGCGATCAAGCCCAGCACGATGGCTTCGAGACGACGGAAGTTGGCGCCTTGAAGCGCGAGCACGATCACGGTGTCGAACGCGGTCAAGGCCACGCCCGTGGTAATCGACACCCCCAGCAGCAGGTGAAAAGCCAGCGCGGCGCCAAGTACTTCGGCAAGGTCGGTCGCCAGAATCGACAGTTCGGCCAGAATCCATTGCCCCATCCCGACCCGGAGGCTGTAGCGCTCGGCGGAGAGTTGGGCGAGGTCACGACCGGTGGCGATACCCAGCCGCGAGCACAGGTTCTGCAAGACCATGCCCGACAGGCTGGCCAGCACCACCACGAACAGCAGCGCATAACCGAAGCGCGAGCCCGCCTCGATGGCCGTGGCCCAGTTGCCAGGGTCCATGTAGCCGATGGAGATCAGCAGGCCGGGGCCGACGAACAGCATCATTTTGCGCAGGAAAGAGGCGTTGGCGGGGATGGCCACGCTGTCAGTCACGGCTGAGGGGCAGAACGGAGCGGTTGCGGTGGTCGGGAGTCTGTATTTCACGGGAGTCCGGCAAATGCTATTAATCAGCCACGGAGCTTAAACTCGCAGAAATGTTTTGTCTTGAATCTCTGTAAAAGCTCTAAGATGCGTCGTCCCACGGATCTGGAAAACAATAATGTCCTCCCCGTCTCAAACCTTTGGTACCTCTGGTGCCCCGCAAATCCCCACCGATGGCGTCGACCCGGTTCGCGCCGCACTTATTTCCGCCCGCATCGACCGTCTGCCCGCCGTGGCAACGATTTGGAAGCTGGTGGCGCTGCTTTCCATTGGCGGTTTCTTCGAGTTGTACGACCTGTTCCAGACTGCCTACATCAGCCCCGGTCTGATTCGCGCCGGTCTTTTTGCAACCGGTGCGCAAGGGGTGTTCGGTTTCTCCGATCAGGCGGCCTTCGCGTCGGCGACCTTTCTGGGCTTGTTCCTCGGCGCCAGCTTGCTCAGCCCGATTGCCGACCGGTTCGGCCGCCGCGCGATTTTCACCTTCGCGTTGATCTGGTACACCGTCGCCACCGTCCTGATGGGTGTGCAAACTTCGGCGCTAGGCATTATCTGCATGCGTTTCCTGGTGGGCATCGGCCTGGGCATCGAACTGGTGACGATTGACGCCTACCTGTCGGAACTCGTGCCCAAGCGCATGCGCAGTTCGGCGTTCGCATTCGCCTTCTTCGTCCAGTTTCTGTCAGTGCCCTCGGTGGCGCTGATGTCCTGGTGGCTGGTGCCCCAAGACCCGTTCGGCATCCCCGGATGGCGCTTCGTGGTGCTGGCCAGTGCCGTGTTCGCGCTGTTCATCTGGTGGCTGCGCTCGCGGCTGCCCGAGTCACCCCGCTGGCTGGCTCAGCACGGGCGTTTCGCCGAAGCCGAAAAGATCATGGATGGCCTCGAAGCACGCTGCGTGAAGGATTACGGCAAGGCATTGGACGAGCCGGAAACCCAAAACGTAGCGGTCGAAGGCAAAGGCCGTTTCGCCGACATCTGGCAACCGCCCTATCGCCGCCGCGCCCTGATGCTGATCGTGTTCCACGTATTCCAGGCCATCGGCTTCTTCGGCTTTGGCAACTGGCTGCCCGCGCTGCTTTCAGGGCAAGGCGTAAGCGTGACGCACAGCCTGGCGTACGCCTTCATCATTACCCTCGCCTATCCCCTGGGCCCTCTGCTGTTCGTGAAGTTCGCCAACCGTTTCGAAAACAAATGGCAGATCGTCGGTTCCGCCCTGGGGGCGATGGTTTTCGGCACCCTGTTCGCCCAGCAAAGCACAGCGGCCGGCCTGATTGTCTGCGGGGTAATGATCACGTTCTGCAACGCCTGGCTGAGCTTTGCATACCACTCGTATCAAAGCGAGCTCTTCCCTACCAACATCCGCGCCCGCGCCGTGGGGTTCTGCTACTCGTTCAGTCGGCTGTCGACCGTGTTCAGCAGTCTGCTGATCGGGCTGTTCCTCGACCACTTCGGCACGCCAGGCGTGCTGACGTTCATCGTCATCAGCATGCTGATCGTGATCATCACCATCGGCGCCTTCGGTCCACGGACGCGCAACCTGGCACTGGAAGACATTGCTCACCGCTGACGCCGTTCATCTCGCGCGAGGAACATCCCTGTGCTTGACTCCTCCAACCAACATCACCCTTTATCACCCTTTGGCTGGAGGAGATCATGAGCGGTTCACGCCCCGAAAACCCGGATGTAAAGGCGCAGGATGTGACATTCCCGGAAACGGTTCCCGACCTTGCAGAGCCGGACTGCGACCCGGTCGACGAAGGCTGCAACCCCGAGACAGGCTTTGAGCCGGGCACCGAGATGGTGCCGGAGAAAGGGGATTTCCATACCCGACCGGAGCGTTAAAAGTTGCCACCTGACAGACCTGTGGGAGTGAGCTTGCTCACGAATGCGTAGCGCCAGTCACGATCAATATGACTGCCCTGTCGCATTCGCGATCAAGCTCATTCCTACAGGGGATGGCATTCACTGCTGCAGCGTGTGAAAGATTGCCTACCTAACGAATCCCCAACCGCTTCGCCAGCCGGCTCAGGTTTGCCCGGTCCAGGTTCAACTCACGCGCCACCTCGGCCCATTTGCCCTGATGGCGCACCAACGCATCGTTGATCACCACTGTCTGAAACGCATCGACCGTTTCCTTCAGCCCTTCTCCCGGCTTTACCACCGGTGTGGCACCTGCAAGCATTGGTTGCGCGGTGGCGGGCACCTGCAGCACGTCGGCTTCCAGTCCCAGCGCCTGTGGCTCGATGGTGAGAATTCGTGGCCTTTCGACGTGGCTCGACAGCGCCTTGAGCACGGCTCGGCTGATCAGATGTTCCAGCTCGCGGACGTTGCCCGGCCATGGGTACGCCAGCAGCACCTTCTGCGCTTCGGGACTCATGCGCAGGCTGCGCAGCCCCATCCGCGCGCGGTTCTCCTCCAGAAAATAACCGGCCAGCAGCAAGGCGTCGCGGCCCCGCTCGCGCAAGGGAGGCACCACCAGCGGGTACACGCTCAAGCGATGATAGAGATCGGCACGGAAACGACCGGCGCGGACTTCTTCGGCGAGGTCGCGGTTGGTCGCGGCGATGATGCGCACGTCAACGTGATGCTCCTGATCGGAACCGACGCGCTGCAATTGCCCGCTCTGCAGCACCCTCAGCAGCTTGGCCTGAACCGGCAGCGGTAACTCCCCTACTTCGTCCAGGAAAATCGAGCCGCCATCGGCGAGTTCAAACTTGCCGCTTCGCCCGCTCACAGCGCCCGAAAACGCGCCTTTGACATGCCCGAACAACTCGCTCTCGACCAGCATCTCGGGCAGCGCGGCACAGTTCAGACTGATCAGCGGCTTTTGCGCACGCGGTGATTGCAGATGTATGGCCTCGGCCACCAGCTCCTTGCCGACGCCCGTTTCACCGGTGATCAGCACGGTCAGCGGGCTGTTGCCCACCAGCTGGATTTCTTGTTGCAGACGTTTATGCACCGCGCTTTGTCCAATCAGCTCGCGCGGCCCTCGTCCGCCCGCCGCCCGCTTGTAGACCTCGGCCAACTGCCGCTGGTCTTCAAAACTGCGCGCCAACTGGTTGATCCGCTCACTGGCCATCACCGTGGCGGCCGCCAAACTGGCGAACGCCTGCAGATTGTCCAGATCGACGCGGCCAAAACTGGAGGGATCCAGCGAGTCCAGCGTGATCAATCCCCACAACGTGTCCTGCACATACAGAGGACAGCCCAGACAATCGTGAACTTCCAGATGCCCGTGCAGCCCGTCCACCAGCCCGTCATAGGGGTCCGGCAAGTCGCAGTCAGTGGAGAAACGTGTCGGCTCTCTGTTCTGGGAAATGATGTCCAGACGCGGGTGTTCGCCCAGGCGGAAACGGCGCCCCAGCGTGTCCGGGCTCAAGCCCTCGACCGACAGCGGCACGAACACGTCGTCCTCGAGCTTGAGCAGGGCCACGGCGTCGCACGGCAGCAGCTGGCGCAACGAGCGCAACAGCCGGCGGTAGCGTTCGTCATCCGGGAGATCACGGGAGAGGTCGGCCACCAGAGGGACAAGCGCCAGCAATAAGGGATTGGTCATAGGGACTCCAGATGCAGCGATCCAGATGAGGAGAGGCGAAAACGTGGTCATTATGACATCGAGCCGCGTTAAAACGACAGCGAACCTGAGAAGTCGTTATGACTCGCTGCGCTTAACCTTATGATCTGAAAGCACAATTAACCTGGCACGGATCCTGATACAGCCTGAGTAACGGCATCGGCAATGGCCATGCCTTCACTGAACAGGAGTCACCGCCATGTTTGATTTCTTCCTTCAACCCGCCAACGTACTGCGCCTGTCCAGCCGTGTCCTGCTGGTTGGCCTGGCCATGCTGCTGACCGGCATCGTCGGCGCCTACCTGCTGGACCTGAAGCTGAATCTGTTCGAACTCATCAGCCTGCACGCCATGACGATCATTGGCCCGACGCTCATCAAGATCGGCTATGTGATGCGCCTGCTGTCGCAACACAATCTGCGTAAAGCCCGGTATCAACCTGCTTACAGTCATAAGTTGGTCGCCAATTAATCGGCGCCAAGTGTTTCAAAAGTGAAACTCTTGCTGTGAAAAGTTTAGCCTCCGCTGTGCCGTTTATTCTGACGCCAACGGCCCGCCGGGTATCGGCAAGTCGTTTAATTTAAATGAAGTTGCGGAAAAACGTTTTTGTTTATAGTCGAGTGGACTCGCTTCGGAGCACTCGACATGGCAAGAATTCAGGGAAGAGTTCAAGAGACTTTCCCACCCTTGGTAGTGGATCTGGATGGAACTCTGCTGCGTTCGGATCTGCTCATGGAGACGGCGATGGCCTTCGTCAGAAGCCAGCCGTTAAAGGTGTTCAAGCTGTTGGGCTGGCTGCTCAAGGGCAAGGCTGCGCTCAAGGAGGGCCTGGCGCTGGAGACACAGATCGATGTCTCCGTACTGCCTTATGACCCGCAGATCATTGAACTGATCACTGCCGAAAAAGCCACCGGCCGGATGATCGTGCTCGCCACGGCCAGCCATGTAAGTCTGGCCGAGCGTATTGCCGAGCATTTGCAATTGTTCGATCTGGTATTGGCCTCCAACGCCAACCGAAACTTGTCCGGCCAGAACAAGCGCGACCTGTTAGTTGCGCATTATGGCGAGGGCGGTTTCGACTACATCGGCAATTCCAAAGATGATTTACCGATCTGGAAGGTGTCTCGTCAGGCCTACGTGGTCAACCCGGATCCCGGCGTTGAAGTGCGCGTCAAGGCAATGACTCAGGTCGAGCCGACCCTGCGCACCAACACGGCGAGCCTGCGCGACTGGCGCAGGGCGATGCGCTTGCACCAGTGGCTGAAAAACGCCCTGATCTTCGTGCCATTGCTCGCGTCTCATCGATTCACCCAGTTCGACCTGATGCGGGACGGAGTGTTTGCCTTTTTCTGCTTCGGCCTCTGTGCCTCCAGCGTTTACATCCTCAATGACTTGTTGGATCTGTGCGACGACCGACACCACAAGAGCAAATGCAATCGGCCTTTCGCCAGTGGCCGCCTGTCGATCAAGGCCGGGCTGGTCGCCGTACCGACGCTGTTGCTGGCAGCATTCGGCGCGGCGCTGTTGCTTTTGCCGTGGCAGTTCTGTGCGGTGATGGCAGCGTATTACGGCCTGACCCTCGCCTATTCGCTGCAACTCAAACGCCTGATGGCGGTAGACGTGATCGTGTTGGCCATGCTGTACACCTCCCGGATCATCGCCGGAGTCGCGGCATTCAATCTGACGCTGACCTTCTGGATCCTCGCGTTTTCGATGTTCATCTTCCTCAGCCTTGCCATGGTCAAGCGCTACGCCGAATTGCGCGATGCCCGGGTGCGAGAAGTGACGACGATGGCGAGGGGACGCGGTTACTACCCCGGCGATCTGGACATGATCGCCTCACTGGGTGCCTCGTCGGGTTACCTGGCCGTGATGGTGCTGGCGCTGTACATCCAGGACGCCAAGACCACCGCGCTGTACGTCACCCCTCACGTTATCTGGCTAGCGTGCCCGCTGCTGCTGTTCTGGGTGACGCGGGTGTGGATGCTGACCCATCGCGGGCAGATGAATGAAGACCCGGTCGTCTTCGCGATTCGCGACCGCACCAGCCAGTTGATCGGCGCCGTATTCCTCCTGATGTTCTGGATTGCCGCATGAGCACACCGCTGTATTCGTGGGGGCGTTTCCCCCGTCGTCCGCAACGTGGTCACAGTTGCGTCTGGCTGGACGAATTGCCCGCACAGTTGGACCGGGTCATTGAGGACCACAGCAGCAGCCTGCCGTATGGCAATGGCCGCAGCTATGGCGACAGTTGTATGGCCGCCAGCGATCAGGTGCTGCACATGCGTTCGCTCGATCGCCTGATTGAGGCGGATTGGGACACCGGCGTGCTCAAGGTCGAGGCCGGCATCACGCTGGCCGAGGTATTGGCGGTGGCCATACCGCACGGCTGGTTTCTGCCCGTGACGCCGGGGACCCAGTTCGCCACGGTGGGTGGCGCCATCGCCAACGACGTTCACGGCAAGAACCATCATGTGCGCGGTACTTTTGGCCGTCACGTTCGCAGCTTCGGCTTGTTGCGCCACGGGCAGCCGGAAATGACCTGTTCGCCCAGCGCCAACACGTCACTGTTTTCGGCGAGCATCGGTGGGCTGGGGCTGACCGGCGTCATCCATTGGGCGCAGCTGCAACTGATGCCGATTCGCGCCAGCCAGATCGACACCACCACCGTGCGCTTCGCGCATTTGGCGGAGTTCTTCAGCCTGTCCGACGAGCTCGACGACAAACACGAATACAGCGTGGCGTGGGTCGATTGCCTCGCCAAGGGGGCCGACACCGGACGCGGGGTGTTTATCGTCGGCGACCACGCGCATTACGGTTCCCTCGAAGTCAGCAAGCGCGGGAAACTGAGCATACCGATCACGCCGCCGGTTTCGCTGATCAACACGCTGTCCCTTAGAACCTTCAACAATCTGTATTGGCGCGTGCACCCGAGTCAGCGTACTCAAGGCCGCAGCGCCTACGAGCCGTTTTTCTACCCCCTCGACCGTATCTTGCATTGGAACCGCATCTATGGTCGTCAGGGGTTTCAGCAGTACCAATGCGTGATCCCGACCGCCAACGCCGAGGCCGCGATGGGCGAGCTGTTGCGGGCAATTGCCGATTCCGGGCAAGGCTCGTTTCTGGCCGTGCTCAAACGCTGCGGCGACGTGCGTTCACCGGGCCTGTTGTCATTCCCGATGCCCGGCACGTCACTGGCGCTGGACTTCCCGCAGAGCGAACACCTGGAAAACGTTGTATTCCCGCGCCTGGACGACATTGTCCGGGCGGCGGGAGGCCGCTTGTATCCGGCCAAGGATGCCCATATGAGTGGCGCGGACTTTCGTCAGGCGTACCCCGCCTGGGAGCGACTGGAAGCGCTGCGCGATCCCTCGCTGATGTCCCGTTTCTGGAGCCGCGTACTGTTATGAAAAACGCATCGAAAAAAGTGCTGATCATCGGCGCAACCTCGGCCATCGCCAGCGCCTGCGCCCGCCTGTGGGCCAGCGAAGGCAGCGATTTTTTCCTGGTTGCGCGTAACGTCGACAAACTGCAGCAGACTGCCGCCGACCTCAAGTCGCGCGGGGCAAAGAACGTGACCCTGCACGAGATGGACGCCAACGACATCGACGCCCACCCGCTGATGCTGGGGCGATGCCTGACCGCCCTCGGCCAGATCGACATTGCCCTGATCGCCCACGGCACCCTGCCCGATCAAAAGGCCTGCGAACGCGACGTCAATCTCGCCCTGCGCGAGTTTGCCAACAATTGCACCTCGGTGATCGCCCTGTTGACCTGCCTGGCGATGCAGTTCGAAACCCAGCGTTGCGGCAGCCTGGCGATTATCTCGTCGGTGGCCGCCGATCGCGGACGGCCTTCGAACTATCTGTATGGCAGCGCCAAGGCCGCAGTGTCGACCTATTGCGAAGGTTTGCAGGCGCGCCTGTTCAAGGTCGGCGTTCATGTCACCACGATCAAACCCGGGTTTGTCGACACGCCGATGACCCAGGGCCTGTCGCTGCCCACCGCGCTGCTCGCGCAACCGGCGCAGGTTGCGCAACGGATCGTAAAAGGCATCGCCAACAAAGTGCCCACCCTTTACGCACCCGGTTTCTGGGGCTTGATCATGCTGATCATTCGCTCGATCCCACAACCGGTGTTCAAGAGGCTGAACCTGTGAACCCGGTTGTCTCACAGACACGGCTGCACCTGTCGGGCTGGCGTTACCGGGCGGTGCTGCTGTCCGTCGTGGGGTCAGCGCTGGGTTACCTGGGCTTTTCGCTGTGGGGCGGTTGGCACGCGGTGGGCGCGGCGGTGAGCGAAGTCGGTCTGGTGGGCATCGTCATCGCGCTGTTTATGTCCTCGGTCAACTACGGCCTGCGTTTTGTGCGTTGGCAGACCTACCTCAAGGTACTCGGCCACCCGATGCCGTGGCGACCAAGCCTGAACATTTACCTGGCCGGATTCGCCTTGACCACCACCCCCGGCAAGGCCGGCGAGGCCCTGCGCGGTGTGCTGCTCAAGCGCTGGGGCGTGCCGTATCCGCAGAGCTTCGCGGCGTTTTTCAGCGAACGACTGTCGGACCTGTTCGCGGTGGTGCTGCTGACGCTGTTTGGCCTGTCGCTGTACCCCGAAGCGCTGCCCATGATCGTGGTCGGCGTCGCACTGGTAGTCGTGGGGGTACTGGTCCTGTCGCAGCGTCGTTTGCTCGACCGCCTGACGCTGAGCGTGCCGGCCGAGGGCGGCAAAGTCATCGGGTTGCTGCGGCACTTGCTGCAGGTGTTGCTCCACGCCCAACAGTGTCATCGCCTGCGCCTGATGCTCGGCCTGACGATCCTCAGTGTCATCGCCTGGAGCGCCGAAGCGTTGGCCTTCGACTGGATTCTGAAATGGATGGGCGCCGACATTCCGCTGACCTTCGCGGTGTTCGTGTACGCCCTCGCGATGCTGGCCGGTGCCGTCAGTTTCATGCCCGGCGGCCTGGGCGGCGCAGAAGCGGTGATGGTCGGCCTGCTGGTCTGGAAAGGCATGAACAGCGCTGACGCCGTGGCGGCCACGGTGCTGATTCGCTTGGCCACGCTGTGGTTCGCCGTGGCCATTGGCGCACTGATGTTGTTCAGGCTCAACGGCCAGCAGACGCCGGAAGGCCAACCGCTTCAATCACACGATTCATAGCGTAAAACAGGGACAGGAGTGCAGTTCATGGTGGCAGCAGTACGTTATCGAGCGGCAACGGTGATTCCGTTGCTGCTGGTGATCGGGGCAATCCTCGCCAGTTTCCTCGCCTCGAGCGGGCCGATTCAATGGATGGACAACGGCATCTTCCTCGCCGATGCGTCCCAAGGCGTGTATTTCAGCCAGACCCTGGGGCCGCTCGACCATCCGCTCTACCTGTTCGTGACCACCGCGCTCTATGCCGGATTTGGCCCGCTGGTGTTGAGTTTCATGAATTCACTGCTGCTCATCCCGCTGGCGTGGGCCATCTACCGCCTGGCCAAAGGCGTAGGCGCCACGACGCATCTCGCCCTGCTCTCCGCCGCCGCTGCCATCCTGTGCCATTGCGTGTTCTGGGTGTCGACCAAAGCCGAGGTCTACCTCCTTCACGTGGTACTCGTCACGCTGGCGTACATGCTGCACTTCGATGAGAAGCTTCGCCTGGGTGCGTTGCAGAAGTTGTTCCTGATCGGCGTGCTGACCGGGCTTGCAGGCGCCATTCATCAATTGACTTTTATCGTGCTATTGCCGCTGTACGTGCAACTGCTGTGGCAACACAAATGGCGCACGCTGATGACGCTGCCGGGGTTTGCCCTGGGCTTCAGCGTGGCCTTTCCCGGCGTGGCCAACGAGCTGCGGGCAGGTGTCGGGCTGTACGACATCGGGCATCGCTACCTGATCGGCATTCCCGACCGTGCCGCGGAGCAAAGCTGGCAAGGGTCGCTGTTCCGCTTCGACGACATGTGGCACGAGAAGAACTCGGTCATGCTGTTGATGCTGACGTTGATCGGCCCTCAGCTACTGGGGCTGATGGTGTTCCCCAAGAACCCGAAATTGCGGCTGTTGTGGTGCGCGGCGATGATGAATTTCATCTTCGCCGTCTCCTACAACGTCACCGACCGCTTCACGTTCTTCCTGCCCGGCGCCGTGCTGTTGAGCATCATCGGCGTGATGCAGCTCCAGGCGCTGTTGCAACGCACTGCGGCTGCGGCGTTGGTGAATGCTTCGCCGCTGGCAGCGCCTGTGACCATTCTGGCGGTCTTCGCCATCTACTCAAGCGGTGTCATCAATCTGCCAACCCACAAGGAAGCGTTGCCGTTTCGGGATGACATCCACTACTTCATGGCGCCTTACCTGCGTGATCGCTCCGCCGAGCAGTTCGTCCTGAGCTACGAGAAATCCGCGCCTCAAGGAGCTCTGATCATCTCCGACTGGACCCCAAACGGCGCCCTGCGCTCGGCGCAGGCCGCAGGCGTGCTGCAGAACCGGACGTTTGAACTGTGCGAGGAAGTGGAAAATATCGACGCCTACCTGAAAGGACCTGGCGCATACCTGGCACGAACCAGTTATTGCGGGACGATCGCCGACCGGTTCGATCTGCAGACGTTGCCGTTGGGGTATGAGTTAAGGGCCAAGTAGCGCGTAATGCGTCCGCCCGCAGGGCGTGGGAGCGACACGATTCGAGGTTTTTGATTCTGGCCGCAGATCGAACGACACGTTCAAGGCTTCTGATTCTGGCCGCAGATCGAACGACACGTTCAAGGCTTCTGATTCTGGCCGCAGGCCGTAGGAGCGCGCTTGCCCGCGATCTGGCGCGAAGCGGCAGCAGAGTCAGGCAACTCGGTGTGTCAGCGAGACCGCATCAGCCGGGTTTGCTGCCGGTGCCCGGCAGATCGCGGGCAAGCGCACTCCTACGCCTTCGGCAGAAGCGGGCGAGCATCGCGTTTCAGGCCTTTGATTCCGGCCGCAGATCGAACGACACGTTCAACGACACGTTCAATACTTTTGATTCTGGCCGCAGGCCGTAGGAGCGTGGCTTGCTCTGGGCCGCACTCGGACGATCTGGCGCGAAGCGGCAGTAAAGTCAGGCAACTCGGTGTGTCAGAAAGACTGCATCCGCCGGGTTTGCTGCCGGTGCCCGGCAGATCGCGGGACAAGGTGGGACGCCACCCCGGACGCTCCTACGCCTTCGGCAGAAGCGGGCAAGCGACACGTTTAGGCCCTTGACTCTGGCCGCTGGCCGAAGGAGCGCGCTTGCCGACGGTTGAAGCGCTACCAAGCGCGCTCACCCAACATACTCAAGCCTTCTCCAACGCCTCTTCCTTGTGCATCGCCAGATGCCCGGTCTTGTCGCTTTTGACTTCGTACTGGGGCGCGTCCGGTGACGCGGGGCGGTGGCGGCCCATGAATTCAACATCCTGGGTATGCACCTTGATGACCTTCCCTACTACACGACCGACATCAGAGTTCCAGCGCACGTGGTCGCCGACCTTGAAAGCGTGAGCCATGATTGCTTCTCCTCTATTCAGGGCTGCCAGAGTGTGTGGCCACCTTCGAGTTTGCGGTCAAGAAAACTCGCCGCGCTGATTAACGCCAGATGACTCAACGCCTGCGGCGTGTTGCCCAGATGATGGCCGTGGGCGTCGAACTCTTCAGCATACAAACCCAGCGGGTTGGCGTAGCGCAACAATTGCTCGAACTCCAGGTGCGCCTGCTCGACACGTCCAGCGCGCGCCAGGCACTCGACGTACCAGAACGAACACGCAACGAAGGCGCCTTCGTCACCCTCCAGGCCATCCCCATAGTCGTCGTCGTTGCGATAGCGGAACACCATGCCATCGCGTACCAGCGCGCGCTCGATGGCTTCCAGCGTCTTGATCCACTTGGGATCGCTGGCGCCGACGAACCTCACCAACGGCATCAACAGCATCGACGCATCCAGGTTCTTGCTGCCCTTGTGCTGGACAAAATGCCCTAGCTCGGGGTCCCAGAAGTTTTCCCAAATGTCATCGTGGATCGCCTGGCGTGTCTGGTCCCACTTTTCAAACGGTGCGGGCAATGAACGCTTCAACGACAGACGCAACGCGCGGTCCAGTGCTACCCAGCACATTAATCTGGAATGAAGGAAATGTTGGTCGTCGCCGCGCATCTCCCAGATGCCGACGTCCTTGGTGTTCCAGGTCTCGCACAGTTCATTGACCAGCCGACTCGCATGTTTCCAGCCTTCATGGGAGATTGCTTCACCGTATTTGTTGGCCAGGTAGACGGCGTCCATCAACTCGCCATAGATGTCGAGTTGGGTTTGTTTGTACGCTTCGTTGCCGATGCGCACCGGCGTTGCGCCGCCATAGCCGGACAGGTGCGAAAGATTTTCTTCCGGGAGCTCTTCTCGGCCGTCCAGTGCGTACAGGATACCCAGCCGGTTGGACGCTTCGCAGCAATCGCCCATGCGCTCGCGCACCCATTTCATGAAGTCGTTCGCCTCTTGGGTATAACCCAACCGCATGAATGCGTAGACCGTAAACGAAGCATCGCGAATCCAGGTGTAGCGATAGTCCCAGTTGCGCTCGCCGCCCTCTTCTTCCGGAAGTCCGAAGGTGGCAGCAGCGACGATGCCGCCGTGCTTGCGTGACGTTAGCAGCTTGAGCGCCAGTGCCGAGCGGTTGACTGTTTCCCGCCAGCGACCCCGATAGTTGGAATGACGGCTCCAACGCTGCCAGAAGTTCACCGTGCCCTTGAGATCGCGGTCGCATCCACTGGCTTTGACCCGTTCATCTCCAGCATCGCCCAGCATGAACTCAGCGATTTCGCCTTGCTTCATCTCAAACTCGGCGACAGCTGCCTGTCCATCAATTGTCAATGCCGTGGTCGCTGACAGGCGTAAGGACGGTTGTTCCAGGGCGGTGAACAGCACGTCTTCGCCCGCCATCTGAGCCTGGGTGTCTGCGCGGCTGTAATCGTGGCGCACACGGCACAGCATGCGCACGCGCGCGGTGCCGTGGCGCACATGAATGCGACGAACCAGGCGCGGTAAATCGTCGACGTCGGACGCGATTGGCATTAAGTCTGTGACTTCGACGACTGCATCCTTGGCGATCCAGCGCGTCATCAGTACGTTGGTTTCCGGCAGGTACAACTGCTGCCGACGAGCGTCGGGCAAGAGCGGCGACAGCTGGAAGATTCCGGCCTCCGACGTGTCCAGCAACGCACTGAAAATGCTGGGGCTGTCGAAATCGGGCCAGCAGCAGAAATCGATGCTGCCGGTATCGGCCACCAGCGCGGCGCTGCGCATGTCGCCGATGATGCCGTGATTCTCAATGGGGTTCTGCGCCTCGTCGCGTGAGTCGTTCTGAGGTTCTTGAGTGTGTCCCACACGGTTAGCCATTGTTGCGGAACTCCGGGTACAGGCTCATGCCGCCGTCGATGAACAATGTGGTGCCGTGAACATAATCGGACGCGTCGGATGCCAGCCAGACAACCGCGTTGGCGACGTCTTCGGCTTCGCCAACGCGCCCGTAGGGAATCAGTTCGAGCAGTTTCTTTTCAGCGTCACCGGAGGTGGCCTTTGTATTGATCGCGGTGCGGATCGCGCCGGGCGCAATGCTGTTGACGCGGATTCGTTGCTCGCCGACTTCTTGAGCGATGCTGCGCATCAGCAAATCCACGCCACCTTTGGACGCTGCGTAATTGACGTGCCCGGCCCACGGGATCAACTGATGCACCGAGCTCATGTGAATGATCTTGCCCAACGCGCGGGAAACCTCAGGACGGATTTCTTGCCGTGCGAACTGGCGCAAGGCAGCGCGCGCGCAAAGGAACTGGCCGGTGAGATTAACGTTGATGACGGTGTTCCAGTCCTCGAGGGTCATGTCTGCGATAGGCGAATCTTTCTGCAAACCGGAGTTGGCGAT
>Ga0308163_10001351_pt1 | contig 27428 bp, 23 predicted proteins | sample PhyTR1_FD_201037 | JGI IMG/M metagenome (GOLD analysis project Ga0308163, IMG submission 201037) | Phyllosphere microbial communities from UC Gill Tract Community Farm, Albany, California, United States - DLSLT.R1 | ecosystem: Host-associated > Plants > Phyllosphere > Unclassified | place: USA... | reverse complement strand
GGCGACATCGAGCGCGGGCGCAAGGCCCTCTACCAGAAGGCCTGCAACAGCTGTCACGTGATTCCTGGCATCACCGGGCCGGCCAGCCATGTCGGCCCGCCGCTGAACGCTTTCGGCCAGCGCACCCGCATGGCGGGCGTGCTGCCCAATACCGAGGAAAACCTGGCGCGCTGGCTGCTGGAACCCGGCGCGCTCAAGCCCGGGACGGCGATGCCGGCGATGGGCCTGAGCGCCGGCGACGCACGCGACATCGCCGCCTACCTCAACGACCTGCGCTGAGCGCGCCCGGCGGGGTCAGGCCAGCGCGGCTTCGACCGCCAGCGCCACCGCCGCGAGCCGGGCGTCGTCGCCCCGCACCGACGACAGCATCAATCCCACCGGCAGGTCGCCGGCCTGTTGGCAAGGCAGGCTGAACGAGCAGCCGTCCAGGAAATTGAAGGCGAAGGTGTTGCGCAGCAGCAGGCCGTTGACGCGGAAGAACTCGGCATCGGCCGCCAGCGATTCGATGGCGGGCGCGACGAGCGGCACGGTCGGGCACAGCACCGCGTCGAAGCCTTCGATGCGGCTCTCGACCCTGGTGATCCAGTCGCGTCGCCGGTCCTGCATGACGATGTAATCGGCCGCGCCGACAGACATGCCCAGGTCGATGCGCGCAGCCACGCGGGCGTCGAACCGGTCGCGGTGCGCGGCGATGCGGCCGCGGTGCACCGCGGAGGCCTCGACCGGCGAGAAACCGCCGGGTGCGTTGATCTGTGCGATCTCGGCCAACTCGGCCAGCGGGATGTCGACGATGCGCGCGCCGGCCGCCGACAGCAGGCTCACCGCCCGGTCGAAGGCTTGCGCCACGGCCGGCTCCACGTGGTCGAAGACCACGGTGCGCGGCACGGCGAAGCGCATGCCTTCGAGGGGACGGCGGCGCACCGCCAGGGGCGCATCGGCGATGGCCGCGTCTGCCAGCAGGCAGTCGGCGACGCTGCGGCTCATGGCGCAGACGGTGTCCAGCGAGCGCGCCAGTTCCAGCGCCCCGGTGCGCGGCACACGCGACTGCGTGCCCTTGAAACCGACGATGCCGCAAAGCGCGGCCGGAATGCGGATGGAACCACCGGTATCGGAGCCCAGCGCCGCCACCGCCAGCCCGAGCGCCACCGACACCGCCGCGCCGGACGAAGATCCGCCCGGGATGCGCGCCACGGCGCCATCCGCCGGATTGCGCGGCGTGCCGTAGTGCGGATTGATGCCGACGCCCGAAAAGGCGAATTCGGTCATGTTGGTCTTGCCGACGATGGCCGCGCCCTGGGCGCGCAGGCGCTGCACCGCGACGGCATCGGCGGTCGCGGGTGTCTCGCCCTCGCAGACCACCGAGCCGGCCATGGTGGTTTCACCGGCGATGTCGTAGAGGTCCTTGACGGTCACCGGCAGGCCGGCCAGCGCGGGCAGCGTCACACCCGCTTGTTGCGCCGCGTCGGCATGGCGCGCGGCAGCCCAGGCGGCGGCCTGATAGCGGTGGGTGAAAACGTGCTGCGCGGCGGGCAGGGCAGAGGCCTCCAGCACCCGGTCGATCAGCGCTTCGTGCGACAACTCGCCGGCGGCGATGCGCGCCCGCAGCGCGGCGATGGGAGAAGCAATGACGGCACGCATCAGGCCACCACCGGCAGTGTGCGCACCGCATAGCCATGCACGATGCGGCGCTGTAGTTTCGGGTCGTATATCTCGATCTGCATATGGGTCGCGGGGCGGATGCCTTCCCCCCGGGCGTTGGGCAAGGCGCCCAGCGTACCGCAGGTCATGAACATGCCTTCGACCGGTGCATCGGCGCCCGGCATGCCCTGGCGCAGGGCTTCCAGGGGGCGGATCGACGCGAAAGTGCCGCGCTGGTAGTCGATCCACTCGCCGTTTTCGAGGATGCGGGAGCGCAGCTCGAGAGTGTCCTGGTGCGCGGCCACGTCGGTCCATCGCCAGGCGGCGGCGGCCACCGGCTTGGCGCACATCTGCTTGGACACGGCGACCGAATAGCTCTCGACCTGGCGGTCGGTATGGTCCGAGGCCACGCTCAGCCACCACTCGCCCTGCGCGAAGAAGAAGAGCGGCTCGGCCTCGCCGGAGCTGTGGGCGCCCAGCGCCTCGATCTCCGGCGATTGCGTCAGCATCTGGCAGGCCACCCGGTAGTACAGCGGCACGCTCGAAGGGCGGGGCACGCCGAGAGCGGCGAGCTCGTCGATATGGTGCTCGATGGCAGCCAGATCGCGCCCGGTCCAGCCGGCGATCACCACGGCATGCGGCACGACCGGGATCACGACCGTGGAACGGGCGCCGTCCGCCTGGACGGTTTCACAGGCGAAGTTGAGGATTTGCTGCGTCATCTCAGGACTCCAGGGGGCGCTTGGCGGTTTCGCGGGCCACCAGCAGGGCGATCAGCGTCAGGCCCAGCGCGCCTGTCACGTAGAGAGACACCGCCAAGGTGCTGCCCCACGACTTGAACAGGCTGGCGATGATCAGCGGCGCAAAGCCGCCGCCCACGATGCCGGCCAGCGTGTAGGCCAGCGAGGCGCCCGCATAACGCACGCGGCCGGGAAACTGCTCGGTCACGAAAGCCGCTTGCGGGCCGTACATCATGGCGTGGATCAGCAGGCCGACGACCACGGCGGCGCAGATGGCGACCGGGTGCGCGCTGTCCATCAGCACGAAGAATACGAAGGCCCAGACCATGCCCAGCAGCGCGCCGGCGATATATACCGGACGGCGGCCGACGCGGTCGGACAGGCTGCCGAACCAGGGCACGGCCAACGCGTTGCAGGCCGCGCCGATCATGGTGGCGGTGAGCGCCAGCGGACGCGGCAGGTGCAGCACGGTGGTCACGTAGGTCAGCGTGAACACCACGACCAGCGCGTAGAGAACGTCCGAGCCGATCCGCGAGCCGCCGGCCACCAGCAGGCTGCGCCAGTGGTCGGTGAAGACTTCCTTGATCGGCGTCTTGGCGGTGGTTTTCTTTTTTTCCATCTCCAGGAACACCGGGGTTTCGTCCACGCCGCGGCGCAGCCACAGGCCGAACAGCACCAGCGCGACGCTGGAGATCAGTGGCAGTCGCCAGCCCCAGGCCTGGAACTCTTCCGGGCTCAGCAGGGCCGACACGATGGCGATGAAGGCGGTGCCGATGAGCGTGCCGCACGACGGGCCGACCTGGGTGAAGGAGGCGTTGCGGCCGCGTTCGTCCGGCTTGCCGTGTTCCATCGACAGCAGCACCGCGCCGGCCCATTCGCCGCCGAGGGCCACGCCTTGGACGAAGCGCAGCGCCACCAGGGCGATCGGCGCCCAGATGCCCCAGGTCGCATAGGTGGGCAACAGTCCCATCAGGCCGGTGGAAATGCCCATGATGACCAGCGTGGCCACCAGCACGAAGCGGCGGCCGAGCCGGTCGCCGAGGTGGCCGAACACCACGCCGCCGAGCGGGCGGGAGATGTAGCCGACCGCATAGGTCGAGAAGGCCAGGATGGTGCCGGTGAGCGGGTCGAACGAGGGGAATAACACCGCATTGAAAACCAGCGCGGCCATGATGTTGTAGACGGTGAAGTCGTACCACTCCAGGGTGGTGCCGATGGAGCTGGCCATCGCCAGGCGGCCCATCCTGGGCGCGGCCGGCAGGGCCGCCGTGCCTGCACGGGGTGTGGTCGGCAGAACGTGTTCGGTCATGGAAATACCTCGGTTCTAGAAGGAAAAGGACAGGCGCGGATCAGCGCAGTTCGGCGGCGGTCAGCTTCCAGCCGAGGGACATCAGCCAGCCGGTGGATGCCTCGACGCCGAAGGCGGACGCGGCGATGGCGCGCGCACTGCGAGCGGCATCGGCGCTGCTGGTCTCGATCACCAGCATCGGTTGCAGCACGCGGCCCTGGGCCGATTCGCGCGGCAGCGGCGTGCTGAGCGCGGTGTTGGGCACCAGCAGGCAGGCCTGGACGAAGCCGGGCTGCTTTTCAGCCAGCGTCGCGCCGATGCTTTCGGCCTGGGCGACCAGCGAAGCCACTTCCGCGTCGGCCGGCAGGGGCAGCACGACGGCGTGGCTGCCGCTGCCGAAGCCTGTCACGGCGCGCACGGCGCAGACCCGGCGGATCGGTTGGCGCATGCGGTCGAGGCATGCCACCGACCAGGGCGTCTGCTTTTCGAACGCGGCGCGGTAGCCGGCGGATCCGAAGACGTCCAGCGACTCGGTCAGGTACAGGCCCAGGTACTTGCGGCCGCCTTCCAGCGAGGAAAAACGCGCGCCGGACAGGAAGCCCGGAATGCGCACCCGTTCTTCCACGTGTTCCTGGTCGTACCAGCGGTTGAAATCGGCTTCGTCGGCTGCGGCATCGACATCGCAGGCGACGAACAGCATGCCGCGGGTGGCGGTATCGGTATCGGTATCGGAACGGGTATCGGGGGAAGCGGTGATGGATGGCGTCATGGCGGCGGAGTGGCGAGCGGGCCTTCAGGAAATGAAGGCGCGATCTTCCGCCGCGGGTGCGGCCGCTAACAAACGACTTTTTGTGGCCCGCAGCCACAAGAATTTATGGCCGCATTCCGGGGCGCGGACGCACGATTTCGAGGGTTAATCCCCTGGGTCGGCGCTCCAGCTTGGTGCAGTGAGGGAGGCGGTGAACTGGTCCGATGCGCGGCAGGCGAGTTCGGCCACCAGGCGGATCACGTCCGAGTCGGCCGCTTCCAGGTGGCTCACGACGAGACGCTGCGGCGAGATGAGGGCATCGCATTCGATGATGCGCACGTCGCCGCGCTCGACGTATTCGTAGGTCGGCGGCAGCGGCACCAGGGCGTTGCCGAAACCCGCCTTCACCAGCCGCGCCAGGGCCGAGATCGAGCTGACGCAATGCACCTTGCCCAGGGGCATGCCCACCGCGCGGTAGAGGTTCTTCAGCGCCTTGTGCGGCTGCGAACCCGGGCTCATGGTCAGCACCGGCTGTCGCAACAGCTGCTCGACGCTCTGACTCGGCTCGGCGCCCTGCGGACCGACCCAGCCCATGGGCATCGGCAGGCAGGGCGTGCTGACGATGCCGGCACCCGCGATGTGGTCGGTCTGCAGCGCGATGTCGAGCGTGCCTTCGTGCAGGTCTCGGTGCAGGGCGAGGGTGGTCTCGGATGTCAGTTGCACCTCGACCCCCGGATAGGTGGAGCGCAGGTTGGTCAGGAAGCCCAGCAGCCAGGTGTGGACCACCGTCTCGATGGCGCCGATGCGGACCAGCCCCAGCAGATCCCCGCGCGGCCGGCCGAGGGACACGATCTCGCGGCGCAGGTCGAGCAGCCGCTCGCCGTAGTCCATCAGTCGCACGCCGACGGGCGTCAGGCGCAATTCGCGGGCGTCGCGTTCGAAAAGCCGGGCGCCGATGTCGTCTTCGAGGGATGCCACCCGATTGGAGACGGCGGCCTGGGTGATGTGGAGCCGATCGCTTGCCGCGCGGAAGCTGCCCAGCCGGGCGGCCCAGAGAAAGGCTTCGACAAATCGAGTGTTCATGAGGGCGTCGGCGGGGTGTGGAGGCGCCCGGGTTTTAGCAGAAGCGACGGTTGCGACCCGAGCCGGTGCATACGCTGGCGACGCGTGCCGCCACGAGTGCCTCGGAAGCGGCTTCTCGCCGGCAACGGAAAAGGGCCGCTTGCGCGGCCCTTCAGGGGTGGTTCGAACGGCTCAGGAGCCGGTCGGTACGTCTTTCTCGACGTCGGGCTCTTCATGCTTCATCGCAGGCTTCTGCCCGGGTTGGGGTGCATGGATGGAACCGGGCGCGATCTCTTCGCCATGGTTCTTTTTCTCTTGTTGCACTTTTTTGTCGTGCGCGACATTGCGTGGATCAGTCATGACATCTTTATGCGATGCCCAGCCTGTGGGCGGTGTGGGACGCTTTGCTGAACTGGCCGTCGCTCAGGCCTACGCGGCGTGCGCGAACGAATGGTCACCGCTTGTGCGCCGGCTCGGCACGGGTGGGCCGTACGCCGCACAGCGTCCATCGGGAGCGGCGGATTCCTACGTGGTCCGCACCCGACCGGGTTCATCCTTGCCGCATGAACAAACCAAATGCACTCAATCCAGGCGCCTCGTCCACCGCTCAGGCAGTTGCGGAAGCCGAGAACGGCGCACCCGCCGCAGGAACCGTGGCAGCCGGCGAGCAGGCTTACGAAAACTCTCCTCCCGGCGCGATCGGCAACGTGCCCGGCGCCCATCAGGCGGTGGAAACCGCCCGTACGGCCCAGGCGATGATGAGCACGTCCAAATCCGATGCCGAACTGGCCGGCGACGACGCGGGTGGCAAGACCGCATGAAGCGCCATGCCCTCCAGGTGATCTCGGACGACGAAGGCGCTTTTCGCTGGCAACTGCTGGAACCGACCGAAGGAGCGCTGGCCTTTCAGCCGCACAGCCATTCGGAGTGCAGGTTCGACGACTACGAAGCAGCGCTGAATGCGGGCACGTTGGCTTTGGCAGCCGCCGACGAGCAGCCGTACGAGAACGAAGCCGCCGACCCGGACGATTGCGGCGCTGCCGCCGATGTGCCGGCATCCTGAGGACGCGACCGCTGCCAGGCAGGGTCGGCCGCTGGTCGGCTGACTGTTGCGCCGGCGTGTGGCCGCAAATATGCGGGCCAAAGAAAAAGCCCCTGGCCGAATGGCGCAGGGGCTTTGTCTGGTGGTTCGCGAATGGCAGCGAACCGAATGTTGGCGGAGCAGGCGGGATTCGAACCCGCGGAGGGCTATTAACCCTCACACGCTTTCCAGGCGTGCGACTTAAACCACTCATCCACCGCTCCGAGCCCATGATTCTAGCATGGGAAAAACGCGGTTTCTGACGGGCTCAAGCCTTTTTGACGGTACCCACGAGTTCCATCGCGGAGGCGATCAGGCCCGAAACCTCGCTCATGCCGTGGGGCACGATCAGCGTCGTCCGCGAGTCCGAAGCCACCCGCGAAAACGCATCGACCGCGCGCTCGGCGACCTTCAATTGCACCGCCTGCTCGCCGCCCGGCTGCCGGATGGCCGCAGCCACACGCTCGATGGCTTGGGCAGTGGCTTCGGCTACGGCGGTGATCGAGCCCGCCTCGCCTTGCGCCTTGTTGATGATCGACTGCTTTTCACCCTCGGAGCGGGCGATGTAGGCCTCGCGCTCGCCGGTGGCGATGTTGATCTGCTCCTGGCGCCGACCCTCCGACGCAGCGATGAGCGCACGCTTCTCGCGCTCGGCGGTGATCTGCGACTGCATCGCGAGCAGGATTTCCTTGGGCGGCGTCAGGTCCTTGATTTCGTAGCGCAGCACTTTCACGCCCCAATTGAGCGCGGCCTCGTCGATGGCGGCGACCACCTGGGCGTTGATGATGTCGCGCTCCTCGAAAGTCTTGTCGAGTTCGAGCTTGCCGATCACGCTGCGCAGCGAGGTCTGGGCCAGCTGGGTGACCGCCATCAGGTAATTGGACGAGCCGTAGCTGGCGCGCATGGGGTCGGTCACCTGCAAATACAGGATGCCGTCGACCTGCAGCTGGGTGTTGTCGCGGGTAATGCACACCTGGCTGGGAACATCCATCGGGATTTCCTTCAGGCTGTGCTTGTAGGCCACCTTGTCCACGAAGGGCACGAGGAAGTTGAGGCCTGCCGTCATGGTGTCGTGATATTTGCCGAGGCGTTCGCGTACCCAGGCGTTTTGTTGCGGCACGATGCGGATCGACTGGCTGACAAAGACCGCGGCGAGTACCAGCAGGATGATTGCGAATTCCATTGGGTCCTTTGAAGAAATCGAGGGGTTCAGGCGAGAGGCGCGACTACAAGACGGCTGCCGTCCAGGGCGACGATGCGGTACAGGCCCGGGACCGAGGTGACGCCCGTCACGCCGGTGGCATCGCTGGCACCGGCGGCCTGCTGCTGCATGGCGGTCCAGCGCGCACCGCGGTGCATGACATGGGCGGTGCCGTCCGCTTCCCAGGCCTCGACCGTCACCGTCTGGCCGATGTCGAGATTGAGTTCAGGATCGGCCTCGGGCGCGAGCGCCGTGCCTCGGCGCGTCTTGCGTACCCGCCACCAGGCAAGGACCAGTGCGGAGCCGATGATCGCCGCGATCAGGATCTGCGGGGTAGGTGCCGCGCCACCGTAGGCAGCCAGGGCAGCGGCCACGAAAGCCGCGGCGATCAGCAGCAGGTAGACCGTGCCGGTGAGCATCTCGACGATGAGCACCGCCGCCGCCAGCAGCCACCAGAGAGTCGATAGGTCCAGCGTTGTCAACATGTTCTTCGGCATCCTTGGTCTACCGGCTGTCCGGCGCATAGCCCCTGATTCTGGGGGCAAAAAGCGCCTTGTCACGGTCGCGCCTCCGCGATTACTTACACTCGCGCGTCAATTCGGCCGCAAGCCGATCCATCGCCCGTTTTTCCAGCCCCGCAGCCCGGAGCCGCCGCATGAAATTCCGTTTCCCCATCGTCATCATCGACGAGGACTTCCGTTCCGAAAACACCTCCGGCCTGGGCATCCGCGCCCTGGCCCAGGCCATCGAAACCGAGGGTTTCGAGGTGCTCGGCGCCACCAGCTACGGTGACCTGTCGCAGTTCGCCCAGCAGCAAAGCCGCGCCAGCGCCTTCATCCTGTCGATCGACGACGAAGAGTTCACGCCCGGTCCCGACCTCGACCCCGCCGTGCTGAACCTGCGAACCTTCATCACCGAAGTGCGCCGCAAGAACACCGAAGTACCGATCTACATCTACGGCGAAACCAAGACTTCGCGCCATATCCCCAACGACATCCTGCGCGAGCTGCATGGCTTCATCCACATGTTCGAGGACACGCCGGAATTCGTGGCCCGCCACATCATCCGCGAGTCGAAGAGCTACCTCGAAAGCGTCAAGCCGCCTTTCTTCAAGGCGCTGCTCAATTACGCGGAAGACGGCTCCTACAGCTGGCACTGCCCCGGCCACTCGGGGGGCGTCGCATTCCTGAAGAGCCCGGTCGGCCAGATGTTCCACCAGTTCTTCGGCGAGAACATGCTGCGTGCCGACGTCTGCAACGCGGTCGAGGAACTGGGTCAGTTGCTGGACCATACCGGTCCGGTCGCCGAGAGCGAACGCAACGCCGCGCGCATCTTCAACGCCGACCACTGCTTCTTCGTGACCAACGGCACCAGCACCAGCAACAAGATGGTGTGGCACCACACGGTGGCGCCGGGCGACGTGGTGGTGGTCGACCGCAACTGCCACAAGTCCAACCTGCACGCGATCATCATGACGGGTGCGATTCCCGTCTTCCTGAAGCCCACGCGCAACCATTTCGGCATCATCGGACCCATCCCGCGCTCGGAGTTCGAGATCGAGACCATCAAGGCCAAGATCCGCGCCAATCCGCTCTTGAAGCACATCGATGCCGACACCGTCCAGCCGCGCATCCTGACGCTGACGCAGTCCACCTACGACGGCGTGGTCTACAACACCGAGACCATCAAGACAGCGCTCGACGGCTATGTCGACACCCTGCATTTCGACGAAGCGTGGCTGCCGCACGCGGCCTTCCACCCCTTCTACGGCCCGTACCACGCGATGGGCAAGAAGCGCGCACGTCCGACCGAGTCGCTGGTGTTTTCGACGCAGTCCACCCACAAGCTGCTGGCCGGCATCAGCCAGGCGAGCCATGTGCTGGTGCAGGATTCGGTCAACCGCAAGCTCGATCGCCATCTGTTCAACGAGGCGTTCCTGATGCACACCTCGACCAGCCCGCAGTACGCCATCATCGCCAGCTGCGACGTCGCCGCGGCCATGATGGAGCCGCCCGGCGGCACCGCGCTGGTCGAAGAATCGATCCTCGAAGCGCTCGACTTCCGCCGCGCCATGCGCCAGGTCGAGGCCGAATTCGGCGAGAACGACTGGTGGTTCAAGGTGTGGGGCCCGGAGAAGCTGGCCGATGAAGGCATCGGCGAGGCCGACGACTGGATCATCAAGGGCGAGGAGCGCGACGCCAAATGGCACGGCTTCGGCACCCTGGCAGACGGCTTCAACATGCTCGACCCGATCAAGGCGACCATCGTCACTCCCGGCCTCGACATGGACGGCAAGTTCGCCGACACCGGCATTCCGGCCTCCATCGTCACCAAGTTCCTGGCCGAGCACGGCGTGATCGTCGAGAAGACGGGGCTGTACAGCTTCTTCATCATGTTCACCATCGGCATCACCAAGGGCCGCTGGAACACGCTGCTGACCGCGCTGCAGCAGTTCAAGGACGACTACGAGAAGAACCAGCCGATGTGGCGCATCCTTCCGGAGTTCTGCCAGCAGCACAAACGCTACGAGCGCATGGGCCTGCGCGACCTCTGCCAGCACGTGCACCAGCTGTACGCCGAATACGACATCGCCCGGCTGACGACCGAGATGTACCTGTCGGACCTGACCCCGGCCATGAAGCCGAGCGACGCCTATTCGTACATCGCTCACCGCCGCACCGAACGGGTGCCGATCGACGAACTGGAAGGCCGCATCACCACCAGCCTGGTGACGCCGTACCCGCCGGGCATTCCGCTGCTGATTCCGGGCGAGGTCTTCAACAAGAAGATCGTCGATTACCTGAAGTTCGCACGCGAGTTCAATGCCAAGTGCCCGGGCTTCGAAACCGACATCCACGGCCTGGTCGAGCTCGAAGGCGAAGACGGCAAGGTGCGCTATTACGCCGACTGCGTGGCACTGGCCAACGTGCCGGCGGCACCGCAGCCGCTGGCCACGGAAGAGAACCTGGTGCAGGTCGGCAGCGACGGGCCGTTCGGCCGCAAGATCTGACGATCGCTGCGGCGCCGGTCCGGGGCCTGGATCAGTCCAGGTCCGGACGTTCCCGCAGGTAGGTGGCGAAACGCGGCAGGCCGGCGTCGGTCTGGCCGCGGTAGCGGTAGCTGACCCACTTGCCCACCGCGGGCGGCCGGTGGCGCAGCGCGTCGGTCAGGCCCGAGCCGATGCGAAAACGCTGGCCTTCGGGCGTTTCGACTTCGAGGGCGCCGGTCAGGCCGGCGTACTTGCCCTTGCCGGGCAGGTAACCGACCACGCGCGCGTCGGCGTCGTCGAAAGGCTTGACCTTGAGCAGATCGTCGGTGCGCTCGGCCTTGTAGGGCGCGCTGCCGCGATGCAGCACCAGCCCCTCGCCACCGCCGGCCACGACGGTGTGCATCATCTCCATCAGGGCCGCGTGGCTGGCGATGCGCGACTGTGCCACCGGGCGCGCCCAGGGCGAGTCGACCTGCAGCAGCAGGCCGTTGAGAACGGTCAGGCGCTCCGTGAAGGGGCCGCCTTGCGTGGGGAGGTCGAACACCATGAAACGCAGGCCTCGCCAGGCTTCATCGCGCGGCTGCTGCTGGCGCACGGTTGAGACCGTTTTCTGGAATTGCCCGCGGCCGCCCCAGATTTCGCCGTCCATCGGCTGCGCCGGCCAGCCGGCGGTGAACCAGGGCGGTGCGAAGACCTGCTCGCCGCCGCGCGTCCAGAGCTTCCTGCCGTCCCAATAGCCACGGCTGCCGTCGAGTTTTTCACTGACCCAGTAATCGGCGAGCGGCATGCCGGCGCGATACACCTTGGCCAGCATAAGGGGCGGCGGCTGGCCGGCGGACGCGACGGCCGGCAGCAGGCCGCCGGCGGTACCGGCCAGCCAGCCCAGCCAGGCGCGGCGGTGCAGCACGGTGCTGCAGGGGAGGGGACCGGTCAAGCGATGCTCAGGCCGCCGATTCGGCCATGCCGCCGACGGTATTGCTGAAGCCGCCGTCGACGTAGGTGATCTCGGCGCTGACGCCCGCCGCCAGGTCGCTCAGCAGGAACGCGGCAACATTGCCGACGTCATCGATGGTCACGTTGCGGCGGATCGGTGCGGTCTCGGCGACCACCGACAGGATCTTGCCAAAGCCCTTGATGCCGCTGGCGGCCAGCGTCTTGATGGGGCCGGCGCTGATGCCGTTGACCCGCATGCCCCTGGGGCCGAGCGATTCGGCGAGGTAACGCACCGAGGCTTCGAGCGAGGCCTTTGCCAGGCCCATGGTGTTGTAGTTGGGAACCGTGCGCACCGAGCCGAGGTAGGTCAGGGTGAGCAGGGCGGCCTTGTCATTGAGATAGGGCAGGGCGGCCTTGGCCATGGCGGGGAAGCTGTAGGCGCTGATGTCGTGGGCCACCTTGAAACCCTCGCGCGAGAGGCCGTCGAGGAAGTCGCCGGCGATGGCTTCGCGCGGGGCGTAGCCGATGCTGTGCACGAAACCGTCGAACTTGGGCCACACGGCCGACAGGTCGGTGAACAGCTTCTCGATCTGCGCGTCGTCGCCCACATCGCAATCGAAGATGAGCTTCGAGCCGAAATCGGCGGCGAACTCGGTGATGCGGTCCTTGAAACGCTCGCCCACGTAGCTGAAAGCCAGTTCGGCGCCCTGTTCATGGCAGGCGCGCGCGATACCGTAGGCGATGGAGCGGTTGCTCAACACGCCCGTGATCAGCAGCTTCTTGCCAGCGAGAAAACCCATTTTTTAATCTCCGAAAACGCTTGAAAAATCCCGCAGAATTGTCGCATGCGGGTTTGTTTGTTCTGGTTGCTATTGTTCGTAGGCGTTCCGTCCTGGGCGGCGCATGCATATGCGCAGTTTGGCGATATCAAATATCCGCCGGGATTCACGCATTTCGACTACGTGAATCCGGATGCGCCAAAGGGCGGCGAGATCCGCCTGGTGCCGGGCATCACGTCGACCAACTTCGACAAGTTCAATCCTTTCACCCTCAAGGGCACGCCGCCGGCCGGCATTTCCGGCCTGATGTTCGAAACCCTCCTGATCGGCAATGCCGAGGAGCCGACCACCGCCTACGGCCTGCTCGCCGAAGATGTCGAAGTGGCGGCAGACAAGATGTCGGCCACCTTCCGGCTAAATCCGGCCGCGCGTTTCAACGACGGTTCGCCGGTGCTCGCCGATGACGTCAGGCACTCGTTCGAAACGCTCACCGGCAAGCTGGCGGCGCCGCAGTTCCGCACCATCTACGCCGAGGTCAAGAGGGCCGTGGTCCAGGCCGATCGCATCATTCGTTTCGACTTCGCCAGTGCCAACGCAGAGTTGCCGCTGGTCGTGGGTGGCATGCCGGTTTTCAGCCGCAAGTGGGGCGCCGGCAAGCCTTTCGACCAGATCACCACCGATACCCCGATCGGCTCGGGCCCCTATGTGCTGCGAAACAACCGGCTCGGCCGCGACATCACCTATTTCCGGGACCCCCGGTACTGGGGCGCGGGCTTGCCGGTGCGGCGCGGGCAGTTCAATTTCGACCGCATCACCTACCGTCTGTACCTCGACCAGACGGCGCAGTTCGAGGGGCTGAAGGCCGGTGAGTTCGACTTCAAGCGGGAGTTCAGTTCGCGCGCCTGGGCACGGCAGTACAAAGGCAGGCAGTTCGATCGCGGCGAGCTGGTGAAGCGGGCTTTCGAGAGCGGCAACCCGGGCGATTTCCAGGGGTACGTCTTCAATCTGCGCTCGCCCAAGTTCAAGGATGTGCGCGTCAGGCGGGCGATCGGCCTGGCGATGGATTTCGAGTGGATGAACCGCCAGTTGTTTTTCGGCTTGTACAAACGCGTCGAGGGCTATTTTCCCAACAGCGAATTTCACGCGCACGACGTCCCCGGGCCGGACGAGCTTGCATTGCTGGAACCCCTGCGCGCGCAACTCGATCCCGCGGTGTTCGGGCCGGCGCCGGTGTCGCCCCGGACCGATCCGCCGTCGAGCCTGCGCGCCAATCTGCGCCAGGCCCGCGACCTGCTGGCGCAAGCCGGCTGGACCTACCGGGACGGTGCCTTGCGCAATGCCCGGGGCGAACCGATGACCATCGAGATGCTCAACAACCAGCCCAGCCTGGGACGCGTGGTGGCGCCGCTGCAGTCGGCGCTGGTCAAGCTGGGCATCACGCTGGAGATCCGCAACGTCGACGCCTCGCTCTACCAACAGCGCCTGGACAACTTCGAGTTCGAATTCACTACCCTGCGCATCCCGGGCAGCACGGCGCCGGGCGGCGAGCTGTACGAATACTTCAGCTCCAAGGCGGCCGGCACGCCGGGCTCCGCCAATCTGTGGGGCATCCAGGATCCTGCCGTGGACGCCCTGCTGGGCCGGGTGGTAAGGGCCACGACACGCGCTGAACTGGGCGCCGCGATGCGCGCGCTCGATCGCGTGCTGTCGCACGGCTATTACTCGATTCCACAGTACTACGGGGATGCCTTCCTGATCGGTTATCGCCCGGCGCCTTTCGTGCTTCCGCCGGTGGTGCCGCCGTATTACCAGGCCGACAGCTGGGCCATCGCCACCTGGTGGGCTTCGCCGTCCAACCGCTGAGCCATCCGGACACAGACATGCTCGTCTACGTACTCAAACGCCTGCTGCTGATGGTGCCCACGCTGTTCGGCGTGCTGCTACTGACCTTCGCGGTCGTTCAGTTCGTGCCGGGCGGCCCGGTCGAGCAGATGGTGTCCCAGCTGCAAGGCCGCGATTCGGGCGGCGAGGGCGCTGCCTCGAGCGGTGCCGGCTACCGCGGCCGACAGGGGCTGGACGCCAAGCGCATCGAGGAGATCAAGGCGCTGTACGGTTTCGACAAGCCGCCGCTGGAGCGCTTCTGGGGCATGTTGAAATCGTTCGCGCGTTTCGACCTGGGCCAGAGCTTCTACCAACGCAAGGACGTCTGGGATCTCGTGTTGGAGAAGCTGCCGGTATCCGCCAGCCTCGGGCTATGGACGTTTTTCCTGAGCTACCTCGTCGCAGTGCCGCTGGGCGTGAGCAAGGCGGTGAAGGCAGGCACGCGGTTCGACTTTTTCACGACCCTGATCGTGCTGGTCGGCTATGCGATCCCCGGCTTTGTGCTGGGTGTCGCGCTGCTGGTGATCTTCGGCGGGCAGTTGCAGTGGTTTCCGCTGCGCGGGCTGACGTCGCCCAACTGGGAGTCCTTGTCCTGGCCGGCGCGCATCGTCGATTACCTGTGGCACATCGTGCTGCCGGTCACGGCGATGGTGTTCGGCAGTTTCGCGGTGACGGCCATGCTCACCAAAAACGCATTTCTCGAGGAGATTCGCAAGCAGTACGTGCTGGTAGCCCGCGCCAAGGGCCTCACCGAACGCCAGGTGCTGTGGCGCCATGTGATGCGCAACGCGCTGATCCCGATCGTCACCGGCTTCCCGGCGGCGTTTATCGGCGCGTTCTTTACCGGCTCGCTGCTCATCGAAACCCTGTTCTCGCTCGACGGCCTGGGGCTGCTCAGCTACGAGAGCGTGATCCGACGCGATTACCCGGTGGTGCTGGGCACGCTCTACCTGTTTACGCTGATCGGCCTGCTGACCAAGCTGATCGGCGACCTTTGCTACGTGTGGGTCGACCCCCGCGTGCGCTTCGACTGACCATGGCCGAATCCCTGAACCCCATCGTTGCGCCCGTGGCAGCCATTTCGCCCGGCCGCCGTGCCTGGCGGCGTTTTCGACGTAACCGGCTCGGCTTCTGGAGCCTGGTGCTGTTTACCGTCCTGGTGGTGGCGAGCTTGTTCGCCGAAGTACTTTCGACCGACAAGCCGCTGGTGGTGCGCTATGCCGGCCAGACCTATTTCCCGGTGTTGCGGGATTACTCCGAGAAGACTTTCGGCGGCGACTTCGAAACACCGGCCGATTATCTCGACCCCTTTATCCGGGACCGCATCACCGGGGGTTCCAACTGGGCGGTGTATGCGCCCAATCCGTATGGTCCGCGCACGCTCAATTACTTTGCCGAGGAGCCGCATCCGTCCGAGCCGTCGCGTCAGAACTTCTTCGGCACCGACGACCGCGGCCGGGATTTGCTCGCGCAACTGATCTACGGTTTCCGCCTGAGCGTGCTGTTCGGCCTGGCCTTGACGGTGATCGGCGTGCTGCTGGGCGTGGCGACTGGCGCCTTGCAGGGCTATTTCGGCGGCCGTACCGACCTGGCGTTTCAGCGCTTTATCGAGATCTGGGGCTCGATGCCGGAGCTGTACCTGCTGATCATCTTCAGCGCGGTTTTTGCGCCCAGCGTGGCGCTGCTGCTGGTGCTGCTGTCGCTCTTCGGATGGATGGGCCTGTCCGATTACGTGCGCGCGGAGTTTTTGCGCAACCGCCAGCTCGACTACGTGCGGGCAGCGCGGGCCATGGGGTTGTCGCACGGGCAGATCGTCTGGCGGCACATCCTGCCGAACAGCCTGACGCCGGTCGTCACCTTCCTGCCTTTTCGCATGAGTGCGGCCATCCTGGCCCTGACGTCGCTGGACTTCCTGGGCCTCGGCGTGCCGCCCGGTACGCCGTCGCTGGGGGAACTGCTGAACCAGGGCAAGGCGAATATCGATGCGTGGTGGATTTCGCTGTCGACCTTCGCGGTGCTGACGGTGACCCTGCTGCTGCTCACCTTTACCGGCGACGCCCTGCGCGACGCGCTAGATCCCAGGAAATCATGAATCAAGCCCTGCTCGATGTGCGCGGCTTGCGCATTGCCTTCGGCGGCCAGGAAGTGGTCCACGGCATCGACTTCCACATTGCGCCAGGCGAAAAGCTGGCCTTGGTGGGAGAGTCCGGCTCGGGCAAGACCATCAGTGCGCTGAGTTTGCTGCGGCTGGTTCCGGACGCCGACACGCGCGGCGCGGCGATGCTGGCGCGTCGCGACGGCGGTGCGCCCCGCAACCTGCTGAAACTGCCCGAAAACGCCTTGCGCGCCATCCGCGGCGACGAGGTGGCGATGATCTTTCAGGAGCCGATGACCGCGTTGAACCCGCTGTTTCCGGTGGGCGCGCAGATCGCCGAAGTGCTGCAGGTGAAACGCGCCATGCCGTCGCGCGAGGCCTGGGCGGCGGCGGTGAAGCTGATGGGCGACACCGGCATCCCCGAGCCCGACCGGCGCGCGCGCAGCTATCCGCATCAGCTTTCCGGGGGGCAGCGCCAGCGCGCCATGATCGCCATGGCGCTCGCCAACAAACCGCGGCTGCTGCTGGCGGACGAGCCGACCACCGCCCTGGACGTGACGCTGCGCGGTCAGATCCTGGATTTGCTGTCCGATCTGCAACGCAGCCACGGCATGGCGGTATTGCTGATCACCCACGATCTGCGCATGGTGAAACGTTTCGCCGACCGGGTAGCGGTGATGGAGCGTGGGCACATCGTCGAACAGGGCCCGGTGGCTGAGGTGTTCGCCCATCCGCGGCATCCGTACACCCGAAAGCTGCTCGACAGCGTGCCGCGCAGGGCGGCTGTCGATGCCTCTGCGCCTGTCGATGCCGAGCCGCTGATCGAAACGCAGGCCTTGTCGGTGTCTTACCCGGTATCGCGGCCGGGCCTGTCCGGGTGGTTCCGCAAGGACGCGTTTGTCGCCGTGCAGGACGTGAACCTGCGCCTGCTGCCGGGACGCACGCTTGCCGTGGTGGGGGAGTCCGGTTCCGGCAAGTCGACCCTCGCTCTGGCGGTGCTCGGACTCCAGCCGCACCAGGGAAACCTGAAGATCGGCGGCCGTGCCTGGAGCGGCAAACTCGGCGTCGACCGCGCCTTGCGCCGCGTGGTGCAGGTGGTCTTCCAGGATCCGTTCTCGTCGCTGTCGCCCCGGATGACGGTCGGCGAACTGGTGGGCGAGGGGCTGGAAGTGCATTTTCCCGAACTGGACGCGCCGACGCGGGCGCAGAGGGTTCGCTCTGCGCTGGCCGACGTCGGTCTGGACGAGCAGCAGTTTCCGGGTTTGCTGGATCGCTATCCACATGCCTTCTCGGGCGGCCAGCGTCAACGCCTGGCCATCGCGCGCGCGCTGGTGGTGGAACCAAGCGCGCTGGTGCTGGACGAGCCGACCAGCGCACTCGATGTCACCATCCAGAAACAGGTACTGGAACTTTTGCAGCGGCTGCAGCATGAGCGAGTGCTGGCCTATCTGCTGATCACCCACGACATGGATGTGGTGCGTGCCATGGCGCACGACGTCATGGCGATGAAGGATGGCGTGGTGGTGGAGGCCGGTCCGGTGGCGCAGTTGCTCGATGCGCCCGCCCACCCGTATACCCGGCGTTTGGTCGCGGCCGCCACGGCCTGACGCCGGCTGGGCTAGCATGCCGGGTTCGGCTTCTCCGAAGCAAAGGAAATCGATGCAGGACCTGTTGGTGGTGAGTCTTTGCGCAGACTGGTGCGGCGTCTGCCGCGAGTGGCGCGCGGATTTTGCGAGTGTTGCCAGCCGGCATCCCGAAGGACGGTTCCGTTGGCTCGATGTCGAAGACGAGTCAGACGTCGCCGGCGACCTGGACGTGGAAACCTTCCCGACCGTCCTGGTGGCGCGTGATGGCAAGGTGCTGTTTCTCGGGCCCATCCTGCCGCAAGCGGCTCTGCTGGACCGCATGCTGACGAGCCTGTCGCCGGGTGCGGCGCAAACGCCCGGCGCCCAGGCCCTGCTCGAGCGAATTATTGCCAGCGCTCCGGGCGACGCCATTGCTTAAATAATGCCGCCGGAGTAGAATTGCAGGCTGACGACCAAACGGGCGGAACCAACCGCCCGTTTTTTATGGCCGATCGCTTTTCGACTCGGATTTAAATGCAGGCCTTTCAGTCTTTCGAGACTCGGGCCAGGGCCGGTCCGGGCAGCATTTTTAAAGTTTTTGGTGGGCTAAACCGCAACGTGGCAATACAGCAGATCGTAGAGACGACCGTGATCGGTCTTGGATATGACCTCGTGGAGATCGAGCGCTCCGCGGGTGGCTTGCTGCGTATAACCATCGATCTGCCCTGGCAGGGTCATCCGCAACCCGGAATGCCCGAGCAGTTCGTGACGGTCGAAGACTGCGAAAAAGTGACCCGGCAACTGCAGTTCGCGCTGGAAGTGGACGGTGTCGATTACAACCGGCTTGAGGTTTCCTCGCCGGGTATCGACCGCCCCTTGCGCCATCAGCAGGATTACGAGCGCTTTGAAGGCGAAATCATCGATCTGGTCCTGAAGGCGCCCATCGGTGCTGCCGCCAGTGGCCAGGTTTCGGCAAGTCGCAAGAAATTTCGCGGTCGGTTGGAGCGTGCGCCCGAGGGCGGCGAAGCGTTCTGGCAGATCGTCTGGAGCGAAGAGCCCGAGGCCAAGCCCGGCGCGCGCATCAGCAAGAAGCGGCTGGAAGCCGCTCCGCTGCATGCCATGGCATTCACGCTGCAGGAGTTGCGCGAGGCGCGACTCGCCCCCATTGTGGATTTCAAGGGTCGCAGGTCGCGCGGAGACGGCGGTGAAGCCGGTGATGTCGCCGACCCTCACGAGGCTGCCGAGCCCGGCTCACAAGATTAAGTGCCGGCCCGGCTGCCCTGATGCGGGGTGGATGGCGCTGGAGAAAAAAGTACAGGACAGGAGTGTTGTGGCATGAATCGTGAATTGTTGATGCTGGTCGAGGCCATCTCGCGCGAAAAGAACGTCGAGCGTGACGTCGTTTTCGGCGCGGTCGAGTCTGCGCTGGCGCAAGCAACGAAAAAGCTCTACCCCGGCGAGGTCGACATCCGCGTCGCGATCGACCGCGACACCGGTGTGTACGAAACTTTCCGTCGCTGGCACGTCGTTCCGGACGAAGCTGGCCTGCAGCTGCCCGAGCAGGAAATTCTCCTCTTCGAAGCCAAGGAGCAGATCGCCGACATCGAGGTGGATGAGCACATCGAGGAAGCCGTCGACTCCCTGCCCATCGGCCGTATCGGTGCGATGGCGGCCAAGCAGGTCATCCTGCAGAAGATCCGTGACGCCGAGCGCGAAATGCTGCTCAACGACTTCATGTCGCGCGGCGAAAAGATCTTCACCGGCACCGTCAAGCGCATGGACAAGGGCGACATCATTGTCGAGGCCGGCCGCGTCGAAGGCCGGCTGCGGCGCAGCGAGATGATCGCCAAGGAAAACCTGCGCAACGGCGACCGCGTGCGGGCCATGATCATGGAAGTCGACCTGACGCTGCGCGGCGCGCCCATCATCCTGTCGCGTTCCGCGCCGGAATTCATGATGGAGTTGTTCCGCAACGAAGTTCCCGAGATCGAGCAGGGTCTGCTCGAGATCAAGTCCTGCGCCCGTGATTCCGGCAGCCGCGCCAAGATCGCCGTGCTCTCGCACGACAAGCGTGTCGACCCGATCGGCACCTGCGTCGGCGTTCGTGGTACCCGTGTCAACGCGGTCACCAACGAGCTGGCCGGCGAGCGTGTCGACATCGTGCTGTGGTCCGAAGACCCGGCGCAGTTCGTGATCGGCGCGTTGGCTCCGGCCAATGTCTCCTCCATCGTGGTCGATGAAGAGAAGCACGCCATGGACGTGGTCGTGGACGAGGAAAACCTCGCCATCGCAATCGGCCGTGGCGGGCAGAACGTACGCCTGGCGTCCGAACTGACCGGCTGGAAGATCAACATCATGGATGCCGCCGAATCTGCCCAGAAGCAGGCCGACGAAACCCAGGCCGGCCGCGCGCTGTTCATGGAAAAGCTCGATGTCGACGAGGAAATCGCCGACATCCTGATCCAGGAAGGCTTCACCAGCCTCGAAGAAGTGGCCTACGTGCCGCTGCAAGAGATGCTGGAGATCGAGAGCTTCGACGAAGACACCGTCAATGAGCTGCGTTCGCGCGCCAAGGACGCCCTGTTGACGATGGAAATCGCTCGCGAGGAAGACGCCGGCGGTGTCTCGCAGGATCTGCGTGACCTCGAAGGCCTCAACGCCGAAAACATTGCCAAGCTGGTGGAAGCCGGCGTGAACACCCGCGACGATCTTGCCGACCTCGGCGTAGACGAACTCACTGATATCACCGGCCAGTCCGCCGACGAGGCCAAGGGCCTGATTCTCAAAGCTCGCGAACATTGGTTCGTGGGCCAAGAGTAAGGTCGTGGAGGACCGCAAAAAATATGTCCAGCATCACCGTAGCCGAGTTCGCAACCGAACTCAAGAAGTCCACTGAAACCCTGCTCGATCAGCTCCGGTCCGCCGGGGTGAGCAAGGGGGCTTCGTCCGATGTCCTCACCGAGAGCGACAAACAGAAGCTGCTCGGCTATCTGCAAGCCAGCCACGGCACAGTCGCCGCGGATCGCAAGAAGATTACCCTCGTGAAGAAATCCACCAGCGAAATCAAGCAGGCCGACGCCACCGGACGTGCTCGCACGATCCAGGTCGAAGTGCGCAAGAAACGCACTTTCATCAAGCGCGAAGACGGCAGCGATATCCCGGCCGATGGCGGAGATGTCGAAGTCGAACGCGAGCCTGTCCAGGCCGAGCCTGCATATTCCGCAGCCGATATGGAACTGCAGCGGCGCGAAGAAGAAGCGCGCGGCCAGGCAGACCAGATCCGTGCCCAGGAAGAAGAACTCGCCGACAAGCGCCGGACCCGTGAAGAGCGTGAGCAGCGCGAACGCGAGGCCGAAGAACGCGCCGCTGCCTACGCTGCACAGGAACAGGCCAAGAAAGCCCAGGTCCATGCCGAAAAGGCAGAGGCGACCCGTGAGCAGGCCGAGGCCAATGCTGCACGCGTAAAAGCACAAGCAGAAGCCCGCGAAGCGGCTGAAGCCGAGTCGCGTGCCCGCGCGGCGGAAGAAACCGCCCGCGCCACCGACCTCGACGCCCGCCGCCGCAAGGCCGAAGCCGAAGCCGCCGCGATTCGTTCGATGATGGCCACGCCCAAGAAGGTGCTGGTCGCCGCGAAGCCGGTCGAGCCGCCGAAGCCGGTGGTCAAGCCCGGTGACGCCAAGCCCGGCGTCAAGGGCACGCTGCACAAGCCTGCCGTGGGTTCGGGTGCCGCTCGTCCCGGTGCGCCTGCCGCTCCCGGCACCGGCCCCGGCGCCGGCAAGGAGGTCAAGTCGGCCAAGCTGTCATCCAGCTGGGCGGGCGATCCTGCCAAGAAGAAGGAAATCAAGACCCGCGGCGACAGCTCCGGCGGTGTCGGTCGCAACAGCAACTGGCGTGGTGGCCCTCGTGGCCGCCGTGGCGACAACCGTGGCGATCAGCGCGACGATTACGCGCAGCAGCAGCCGGTCGAGCAGCGCACCCTCGAAGTGCATGTGCCCGAAACCATCACCGTGGCCGAACTGGCGCACAAGATGTCGGTCAAGGCCGCTGAGGTCATCAAGCAGCTGATGAAGCTGGGCCAGATGGTCACGATGAACCAGCCGCTGGACCAGGACACCGCGATGATCGTGGTGGAAGAGTTCGGTCACAAGGCGGTTGTCGCTGCCCTGGACGATCCGGAAGCCTTCAGCGAAGAAGACGTCGGCGCACATGTCGGCGAGTCGCTGCCGCGCGCTCCTGTCGTTACCGTCATGGGTCACGTCGACCACGGCAAGACTTCGCTGCTGGATTACATCCGCCGCGCCAAGGTCGCCTCTGGCGAAGCCGGCGGCATCACGCAGCACATCGGCGCGTACCACGTGCAGACCGAGCGCGGCATGGTGTCCTTCCTGGATACCCCGGGTCACGAGGCCTTCACGGCCATGCGTGCCCGCGGTGCACAGGCCACCGACATCGTCATCCTGGTGGTGGCAGCGGACGACGGCGTCATGCCCCAGACCAAGGAAGCCATCAAGCACGCGAAAGCTGCCGGTGTGCCGATCGTGGTCGCGGTCAACAAGATCGACAAGCCCGACGCCAACGCCGACCGCGTCAAGCAGGAGCTGGTGGTCGAGCAGGTCGTGCCTGAAGAGTACGGCGGGGAATCGCCATTCGTCAGCGTCTCGGCCAAGACCGGCCAGGGCATCGACGACCTGCTCGAGCAGGTGTTGCTGCAGGCCGAAGTGCTGGAGCTGCGTGCTCCGGTCGATGCACTGGCCAAGGGCCTGGTCATCGAAGCTCAACTGGACAAGGGCCGCGGCCCCGTCGCCACCGTGCTGGTTCAGTCCGGTACCCTGAAGACCGGCGACATCGTGCTCGCCGGCCAGACCTACGGCCGCGTGCGTGCCATGGTCGACGAGAACGGCAAGCCGACCAAGTCGGCCGGCCCGTCGATCCCGGTCGAAATCCAGGGCCTGACCGAAGTCCCGCAAGCCGGCGACGAGTTCATGGTGCTGACCGACGAGCGACGTGCCCGCGAAATCTCCACCTACCGTGCCGGCAAGTTCCGCAACACGAAGCTGGCGAAGATGCAGGCTGCCAAGCTCGAGAACATGTTCGCCGACATGTCAGGCGGCGAGGTCAAGACCTTGCCCGTCATCATCAAGGCCGACGTGCAGGGTTCGCAGGAAGCACTGGCTCAGTCGCTGCTCAAGCTCTCGACCGAAGAAGTCCGCGTGCAGATCGTATATGCAGGCGTCGGCGGTATCAGCGAGTCCGACATCAACCTGGCCATCGCTTCCAAGGCAGTGGTCATCGGCTTCAACGTGCGTGCCGATTCCGGTGCGCGCAAGACGGCCGAAGGCAACGGCATCCAGCTGCACTACTACGACATCATCTATGACGCCGTGGACGAGCTGAAGGCCGCCATGTCGGGCATGCTGGCGCCGGAACAACGCGAGGAAGTCATCGGCACCGCCGAGATCCGCACCGTGTTCGTCGCCTCCAAGATCGGTACGGTCGCGGGTTCGTACATCACGTCCGGCCAGGTCACGCGCAATTGCCGCTTCCGCCTGCTCCGCGAAAACGTGGTGGTCTACACCGGTGAAGTCGAGTCGGTGAAGCGTCTGAAGGACGACGTACGCGAAGTCAAGGAAGGCTTCGAGTGCGGTATCAAGCTGCGCAACTACAACGACATCCGCGAGATGGATCAGTTGGAATTCTTCGAAATCAAGGAAATCGCCCGGACGCTGTAAAGCGTTCGTGCGAACCACCAGATGCCCAAGAAGAAATCGTCAGTCCCCAACCGCGGCTTCCGGGTTGCCGACCAGATCCAGCGCGATCTGTCGGAACTGATCGCCCGCGAGTTGAAGGACCCGCGAGTCGGCATGGTCACGATCCAGGCGGTCGAGGTCACGCCCGACTACGCTCACGCCAAGGTGTTCTTCAGCGTGCTGACGGGCGACAAGGACGAAGCGTTGGAGGGTCTGACCCAGGCTGCCGGGTTTCTGCGCGCCGGCCTGTTCAAGCGTCTGCACATTCACACCGTGCCGACGCTGCATTTCCAGTTCGATCGCACGCCGGAGCATGCGTCCGACATGAACGCCCTGATCGCGCAGGCTGTCGCCTCGCGTGCCAAGGACGACTGAAGATGAATGCGCCCCGCACCAGGGTGCAGCGTCGCCCTGTGCATGGCGTGCTGCTCCTCGACAAACCCCTCGGCTTCTCCAGCAACGACGCGTTGCAGAAGGCCAAGTGGTTGCTGCGCGCCGAGAAAGCCGGTCATACCGGCACCCTCGACCCGCTCGCCAGTGGCGTGCTGCCCCTGTGTTTCGGTGCGGCGACCAAGTTCAGTCAGTTGCAACTCGACGCGCCCAAGCGCTACGAGGCGCTGTTGAAACTCGGCATCAAAACCAGCACTGCCGACCGTGAGGGCGAGGTCATCGAAGAGCGCCCCGTGCCGGACATCACGCCCGACCAGCTGGCGGCTCTCGCGGTGCGTTTCACCGGCCCGATCGCCCAGGTCCCGCCGATGTACAGCGCATTGAAGCGTGACGGCAAGGCTTTATATGAATACGCACGCGCCGGGATCGAGGTCGAACGGGAAGCCCGCCAGGTCACGATCCACGCGCTCGAGTTGCAGCTGACCACCACCGACGACGGTCACCCCGCCGTTCGCATGGACGTGCGCTGCAGCAAGGGCACCTACATCCGTACGCTGGGCGAGGATGTCGGTGAGGCGCTTGGCTGCGGCGGCCACCTGGTGATGCTGCGGCGCACCGGAACCGGGCATTTCGATGTCGGCCAATGCATCGGCCTGGCCGAGTTGGAAGCGCTCGAACCCGAACAGCGCCTGTCCGCGCTGTTGCCGTCAGAATCCCTGCTTGCCGACCATGCCCATGTCACATTGGGCATGGAAGATGCGGCACGTTTTCTGTCCGGCGTGCGCCGGCGCGGTGCGTGGCCGGATGCGGCACGTGTCGCGGTTTTTGGAACGAATCCCACGGCGCTGCTGGGCGCCGCGCAGATCGCCGGTGGCGAACTGATCCCCAGCCGACTGCTGAGCCCCACCGAGATCCAGCAAATTTTGCAGAAAGAGAGCACGCCCGGAGCCGTCGTTTTGGCCGCGGGCATCGAGGAAACCTTATGAGCAAGCAAATCCGCAACATCGCCATCATCGCCCACGTCGACCATGGCAAAACCACCATGGTCGACCAACTGCTGCGCCAGTCCGGCACCTTCGCCGACCACGAAAAGGTCGTCGATACCGTCATGGACAACAACGCGATTGAAAAGGAACGTGGCATCACGATCCTGGCCAAGAACTGCGCAGTGACCTGGGAAGGTACCCACATCAACATCGTCGACACCCCGGGCCACGCGGACTTCGGCGGTGAAGTGGAACGCGCGCTGTCGATGGTCGACGGCGTCGTGCTGTTGATCGACGCGCAAGAGGGCCCCATGCCCCAGACGCGTTTCGTGACCAAGAAGGCACTGGCCCTGGGCCTGAAGCCGATCCTGGTGGTCAACAAGGTCGACAAGCCGGGCGCCAACCCCGACAAGGTCGTCAACCAGGCTTTCGACCTGTTCGACAAGCTCGGCGCAACCGACGAACAACTCGATTTCCCGGTGGTGTACGCGTCCGGCATCAACGGCTGGTCGTCGCTCGAAGAAGGCAAGCCCGGTGAACAGTGGGGCCCCGACATGTCGGCCCTGTTCAACACCGTGCTGAAGCATGTGCCATCGCAAAAGGGTGACCCGGCTGCGCCTCTTCAGCTGCAGATCTCGGCACTCGACTTCTCGACCTTCGTCGGCCGCATCGGCGTCGGCCGTATCAGCCAGGGCACACTGCGTCCGATGCAGGACGTGGTCGTCATGGAAGGTCCGGACGGCAAGGCCGTCAAGGGCCGCGTCAACCAGGTGCTGACTTTCCAGGGCCTGGAGCGTGTGCAATCCACAGAAGCCGGCCCGGGCGAAATCGTGCTGATCAACGGCATCACCGACATCGGCATCGGCGTCACCGTGACCGACCCGACCAACCCGGCCCCGCTGCCGATGCTCAAGGTGGACGAACCCACCCTGACCATGAACTTCTGCGTCAACACCAGCCCGCTGGCCGGTCGCGAAGGCAAGTTCGTGACCAGCCGCCAGATCTGGGACCGCCTGCAGAAGGAACTGCAGCACAACGTCGCGCTGCGTGTGAGCGAGACCGACGAAGAAGGCATCTTCGAAGTGATGGGCCGCGGCGAACTGCACCTGACCATCCTGCTGGAGAACATGCGCCGTGAAGGCTACGAGATGGCCGTTTCGAAGCCGCGCGTGGTGTTCCGCGACGTCAATGGCGAAAAGCACGAGCCTATCGAACTGGTCACCGCCGACCTGGAAGAAATCCACCAGGGCGGCGTGATGCAGGCCCTCGGCGAACGCAAGGGCGAGCTGGTCAACATGGAGTCCGACGGCCGTGGCCGCGTACGCCTCGAGTACCGCATCCCGGCCCGTGGCCTGATCGGTTTCACCAACGAGTTCCTGAACCTGACCCGTGGTTCCGGCCTCATCAGCAACATCTTCGACAGCTACGAAGCCCACAAGGGCGACATCGGCGGCCGCAAGAACGGCGTGCTGATTTCCATGGACGATGGTGAAATCTTCACCTACGCCCTGGGTAAGCTCGATGACCGCGGCCGCATGTTCGTCAAGGCGAACGACCCGGTATACGAAGGCATGATCGTCGGCATCCACAGCCGCGACAACGACCTGGTGGTGAACGCCACGCGTACCAAGCAGCTGACCAACTTCCGTGTCAGCGGCAAGGAAGACGCGATCAAGATCACGCCTCCGATCGACTGCACCCTGGAATACGGCGTCGAGTTCATCGAAGACGACGAACTGGTCGAGATCACGCCCAAGTCGATCCGCCTGCGCAAGCGTTTCCTCAAGGAATCCGAGCGCAAGCGCAACAAGTAAGCCGACTCCGTTCCGCCGAAATCAAAAAGCCCGCAAGGCTCGCGCCTTGCGGGCTTTGTCGTTGGCGCCTCTGTTTTAGCGCGCGCTGGCTGCCACGCGCCAGATGGCGCTGCCGACGTCGTCCGCCACCAGCAGGCCACCCGCCTTGTCGATGGTCACGCCCACGGGGCGCCCGCTGGCGTCGCCTTCGCCGTCGACGAAGCCGGTCAGCACGTCGATCGGCTGGCCCGACGGCATGCCGTTGGCGAAGGGCACGAAGATCACCTTGTATCCGCTGCGTGGCTTGCGGTTCCACGAGCCGTGCAGGCCTACGAAGACACCGCTGGCGAACTGCGGCGGCAGCTTGTTGCCGGTGGCGAATGCCATGCCGAGCGGAGCGACATGGCTGCCGAGCCCGTAGTCGGGCTTGATGGCCTTGGCGACGAGTTCGGGCTTTGCAGGCTGGATGCGGCTGTCGACCGTCTGGCCCCAGTAGCTGTACGGCCAACCGT
>Ga0308163_10001350_pt1 | contig 27467 bp, 21 predicted proteins | sample PhyTR1_FD_201037 | JGI IMG/M metagenome (GOLD analysis project Ga0308163, IMG submission 201037) | Phyllosphere microbial communities from UC Gill Tract Community Farm, Albany, California, United States - DLSLT.R1 | ecosystem: Host-associated > Plants > Phyllosphere > Unclassified | place: USA... | reverse complement strand
CCGTAGTTGACCAAAAACACTTGGCCGGATTGACCAAAAAGTGGCGGCGATTATAGGCACATTCCTACGCCGACGCCACGTACCAGAAGTCGTGCAGAGCTTAGTCGTGCGCCTGATAGACCGGGTCTGTGGCCTGAAGTTGCCGCAGTCTGCCCAACGGATCCTGCCGGTAGAAAAGCTGCAGTTGCAAGTAGACCTGTGGATAAGCCTCATGCAGCAGATCCGGGGCGCTGAAGAAGTATTCGCTGGTGACGGCGAAGAACTCCGCCGGGTTCTCGGCGGCGTAGGGATCAATGGCGGTTTCGGCGTCTGGATCGTGGTCGAGCTGGCGGTTGAGGTCGTCGTAGGCGGCCTGCATCACTTCAGCCCAGTCGCTGACGCGCATGTCGGTGTGCAGTGGCGGCAGGCCGTTGGCGTCGCCGTTGAGCATATCGAGCTTGTGCGCCAGTTCGTGGATCACCAGGTTGTAGCCTTCCCAGCCACCGCTGGCCTGTACGCCGGGCCAGGCGAGAATCACCGGCCCCTGCTGCCAGGCCTCACCGCTGTGTTCGCCGTCCCACTCATGCTCGACGCCGCTGGCATCGCGATGACGTTGCGGGCTGAGGAAGTCATCCGGGTACAGCACGATCTCGTGGAAACCCTGGTACCAATTCAGATCACCGAGATGCAGCAACGGCAACTGCGCTTGGGCGGCGAGCAGCAGGCGTTGTTCCTGATGCAGTTCGACGCCGGGCAGGGCGGTCAGGTGTTTGTCGTCGAGAAACAGCACACAGGCTTCGCGCAACCACAGGTCTTCAGCAGCGCTGATGCCATCGAGGAAGGAGAGTTGATGGCGCACCCGTTGCCACAGGTCGTCGGCAATCGGGTGCCTGGCCAGGAGGCGCCGGCGTCGCCAGGCGCTCAGTGACCACATCGGATCAGTGCGATTGCACTTTGGTGCCGCCGAACCGGCTGCGCACCACGCCGATGATCATCGGCACCAGCGACAGCAGGATGATTGCCACCACCAGCAGCGAGAGGTTTTTCTTGATGAACGGCACGTTGCCGAAGAAGTAACCCAGAGTGACCAGACCGCCGACCCAGAGGATGGTGCCGAGCACGCTGAAGCCGAAGAAACGCGGGTACGGCATCCGCGCCACGCCCGCGACGAACGGCGCGAAGGTGCGGATGATCGGCAGGAAACGCGCCATGGTCACGGTTTTGCCGCCATGCTTGTCGTAGAAGTCGTGGGTTTTTTGCAGGTAGTCGCGACGGAAGATTTTCGAGTTCGGGTTGCTGAACAGCTTCTCCCCGGCCGTGCGTCCGATCACGTAGTTGGTACTGTCGCCCATGATCGCCGCCAGCATCAGCAGGCCACCGAGCAGCACCGGATCCATGCCGCCGCCGGCCGCTACTGCGCCAGCGATGAACAGCAGCGAGTCACCCGGCAGGAATGGCATCACCACCAGACCGGTTTCACAGAAGATCACCAGAAACAGGATGGCGTAGATCCATGGCCCATAGTTGTTCACCAGCAAATCGAGATACACATCGAGATGCAGGATAAGGTCGAGCGGGTTGAAATCCATGGGGGCACCTGTATGACGGCCCGACTCGGCAGGCCTGTGCGGATGACTTCGTGTAAGCCTACAGCGGGGTGTAGTTTTTCTTACAAGCCGGAAAGATCGGGATTATACGGTCTGACCGCTGAAAAGCGCGCCGGTTTTGTAGCGGGGAGTGTCGCGAAGTGAGCAATTGTCAGGGAAGGGGCGGCCGTGGCGAGGGAGCGAACTCCCTCGTCACCGAAGCCGTTGGAGTCAGAGCTCGTCGCTGATCGGCAGTACGTAGTTCTTGAACTCGGTGTCTTCCTTGAAACCGATCGATTCGTAGGTTTTCTGCGCCACTTCGTTGTTTGCGCTGGTCGATACGCGCATGCGCACGGCCTGGGTTTCCTTGGCCATTTTCTTCGCAGTGCGGATCAGGTTGTCGGCGACCAGTTGCCGGCGCGCATCTTCGGCAACGTAGATATCGTTGAGAATCCACACGCGTTTGAGCGACAGCGACGAAAAGCTCGGATAGAGCTGGCAGAAGCCCATGAGTTTCTTGTCATCATCGTCGGCCAGGGCCAGATAGATCACTGACTCTTTGCGGCGCAGGCGTTTTTCGAGGAACGCGCGGGAGGAATCCGGGTAAGGCAGGGAGCCGTAGAACTCGCGATATTTGACGAACAATGGAGTCAGCAAATCCAGATGTTCGAGGGTCGCTTGAATAATCCGCATGATAGGTCTCGTCTTCAAGTGGCTGTCTTCAACTGCTCTGACGGCGATGGGAAACCCGGGCGGCCGTGCGTCGATCCTGCCTGAAAGCAGCGCAGAAAGGCAATGCGGAAACGGTTCAGGCTGGCGGTGGATCGAGCAGGAAGTTGCCTTTCATGTCGACAGCGTCGTCCGCCTCCAATGTGTGCAACTGAGCTTCATCCTTCAGATTGACCCCCGACAGCTGCCGCCGACACGCCTCGCGCATCAGATACAGCAAGCGATGCGCCGCCATGCCGTAGCTCAAACCTTCAAGCCGGACATTGGAAATGCAATTGCGATAGGCGTCGGTGAGGCCGACCTTTGGCGTGTAGGTGAAATACAGCCCGAGGCTGTCCGGCGAACTCAGGCCCGGGCGCTCGCCGATCAGCATCACCACCATTTTCGCCCCGAGCAACTGGCCGATTTCGTCTCCGATGGCCACTCGGCCCTGTTCCACCAGCACCACCGGTGCCACGGACCAGCCGTCGCCGCTCATCTGCTCTTCCAGGCGCGTCAGGAACGGCAGGGTGTGGCGATGCACCGCCAGTGCCGACAGGCCATCAGCGACGACCATCACCAGATCGACGCCGCCCGGGTGGGCGCTGGCGTAATCGCGCAAAGTGTGCGCCGATTCATCGCTGAGCTTGCGCCCCAGGTCCGGGCGTTGCAGATAGGTGTGTCGGTCCGGCGCGGCGCTTTGCAGCGCCAGGGTTTCCCGCCCGCGCTCGCTCAGTTGTGCGCTGATTTCGCTGTGATCGAAGGCCAGGTGCACAGCATCGCGGGCCTGGGCGTGGGCAAACTGAAAATCCAGCTGCGCCCGCGTCGGCAGACTGGTGCCGGTGCGGCCCAGGGCAATGCGTGCCGGGGTCAGGCGGCGCAGTTCCAGCCATGGGTTTTGCGGATCGACCGGTGGTTTTTCCATAAGACTCATCCCAATTGCGCCAAGGCCTGGCGGAAGGCCGGCGGCAGGTTGTTGCCGAAGCGAACCTTGCCGTCCGCCTGGGTGAAGATGCCCATGTTGGCCAGCCATTGCTCGAACTCCGGCGCCGGTTTCAGGCCCAGGGTCTGGCGGGCGTACAAAGCGTCGTGAAACGAAGTGGTCTGGTAATTGAGCATGATGTCGTCGGAGCCGGGGATGCCCATGATGAAGTTGATCCCGGCGACGCCGAGCAACGTCAGCAGGGTATCCATATCGTCCTGATCGGCTTCGGCGTGGTTGGTGTAGCAGATGTCGCAGCCCATCGGCACACCGAGCAGCTTGCCGCAGAAGTGGTCTTCGAGGCCGGCGCGGATGATCTGCTTGCCGTTGTAGAGGTACTCCGGGCCGATAAATCCTACGACGGTGTTCACCAGGAACGGCTTGAAATGTCGCGCCACGGCGTAGGCCCTTGTCTCGCAGGTCTGTTGATCGACGCCGTGGTGGGCGTTGGCCGACAGCGCGCTGCCCTGACCGGTTTCGAAATACATCAGGTTCTGCCCGAGGGTGCCGCGCTTGAGGCTGAGCCCGGCGTCGTAGCCTTCCTGCAATACATTGAGGTTGATACCGAAACTGGCGTTGGCCGCCTCAGTGCCGGCAATCGACTGGAACACCAGATCCAGCGGCACGCCACGGTTGATCGCCTCGATCGAAGTGGTGACGTGGGTCAGCACGCAGGCCTGGGTCGGGATGTCGTAGCGCTGGATGATCGCGTCGAGCATTTCCAGCATCGCGCAGATCGAAGCGATGCTGTCGGTGGCCGGGTTGACGCCGATCATTGCGTCACCGTTGCCGTAGAGCAGGCCGTCGAGAATGCTCGCGGCGATGCCGGACGGCTCGTCGGTCGGGTGGTTGGGTTGCAGGCGGGTCGACAGGCGCCCGCGTAAACCGAGGGTGCCGCGAAATTGGGTGACCACGCGGATTTTCTGCGCGACCAGCACCAGATCCTGCACGCGCATGATCTTCGACACAGCAGCGACCATTTCCGGGGTCAAACCCGGGGCGAGGGCGCGCAGGCTGGTTTCGTCCGCCGCATCACTGAGCAGCCAGTCGCGAAAGCCGCCAACGGTGAGGTGGCTGACCACGGCGAAGGCTTGCTTGTCGTGGGTGTCGATGATCAGTCGAGTGACTTCATCGGCTTCGTAGGGAATCAGCGCTTCTTGCAGGAAGTGGGTGAGCGGGATGTCCGCCAGGGCCATTTGCGCGGCCACCCGTTCGCCGTCGTTGAGCGCGGCGATCTCGGCGAGAAAGTCCCCCGAGCGGGCGGGGCTGGCCTTGGCCATAACGTCTTTGAGGCTGTCGAAGCGGTAAGTCTGCGCGCCGACCGTGTGAGCAAAACTGGCCATTCAGCGTTCTCCGTGACGGCGCAGAATGCGTCTGCGCCGTGGTTTTCGACAATCAGTGCAAGGCTTGTTCAGCTTTTTGAATCGCCGCGAATTCTTCTTCCGGCGTGCCCGCTACCAAGTGATGCCGACTGTAGAAAGCAAAGTAAGCAATTAACACTCCATAGATGATCGCCGCGCCGATCACTACCCGTGGATCGACGAGGAAGCCCGCCACCACGGCGATGCACGCCAATACCAGCGCCACACCCGAGGTGAAAATGCCACCCGGCGTGCGGTACGGCCGGTCCATTTTGGGGCGACGGATGCGCAGGGTGATGTGCGCGGCCATCATCAGCACATAGGAAATGGTAGCGCCGAACACCGCGACCAGAATCAGCAGGTCGCCCTGGCCGGTCAGCGACAGACCAAAGCCGATGATGCCGGGAATCACCAGGGCCAGCACCGGCGCCTTGCTTTTGTTGGTCTGCGACAGTTTGCGCGGCAGGTAACCGGCCCGCGACAGCGCGAAGATCTGCCGCGAGTAGGCGTAGATGATCGAGAAGAAACTGGCGATCAGCCCCGCCAGGCCGACGAGATTGACGAAGCTGCCCATCCACGTCGAGCCGCCGTAGGCTTTGCTCAGTGCTTCGACCAGTGGATTACCCGACGTCAGCAGCGAATTCGCACCGGCGCCGCCGGGACCGACGATCAGAATCAGCAGGGCAAACATCAGCAGCACCAGCATTGCCCCGATCAGGCCACGCGGCAGATCGCGCTTGGGGTTTTTGGTTTCTTCGGCGGCCAATGGCACGCCTTCAACGGCAAGGAAAAACCAGATCGCATAGGGAATTGCCGCCCATACGCCGACATAGCCGAACGGCAGAAACGCACTGGCGCCGACCGCAGTGGTCACCGGGATGTCGAGCAGGTTGGCGACGTCGAAGTGCGGCACCATCGCCACCAGAAACACCCCCAGCGCCAGCGCGGCGACGGCGGTGATGATGAACATCAGCTTGAGCGCTTCGCCGACCCCGAAAATATGGATGGCGATGAAGATGATGTAGAACGCCAGATAAATCATCCAGCCGCCAATACCGAACAGTGACTCGCAATACGCACCGATGAACACCGCGATGGCAGCGGGGGCGATGGCGTATTCGATGAGGATCGCGGTGCCGGTGAGAAAACCGCCCCACGGTCCGAAAGCACTGCGGGCGAAACCGTAGCCGCCGCCAGCGGTGGGAATCATCGAGGACAATTCGGCCAGGGAAAAGCACATGCACAGGTACATGGTCGCCATCAGCAGCGTGGCCAGAAACATGCCGCCCCAGCCACCCTGGGCGAGGCCGAAATTCCAGCCGGCGTAGTCGCCGGAAATCACATAAGCGACGCCGAGGCCCACCAGCAGCACCCAGCCGGCGGCGCCTTTTTTCAGTTCGCGTTGTTGGAAATAATCGGTGCCGACTTTTTCGAAGTCGACGGAGGAGCCGGTCGCCGGAGCGCCGGCCGGGGATTCGCTTGGCATAGGGTTCACCATTTTTATTGTTTTATTGGCCCGGCTACAGCCAGGCCATTGGGTTGAATGGCACAACGCTTTCGCGAGCCTGCTCGCGAAGACAATCCAGAGGGCGAAGCAGGAAACACCTGCCTCACCCCGTCTGGATCAGAAGAATCCCAACGGATTGATGTCGTAGCTCACCAGCAGGTTCTTGGTCTGCTGGTAATGGTCGAGCATCATTTTGTGGGTTTCACGCCCGACGCCGGACTTCTTGTAACCGCCGAACGCGGCATGCGCCGGATACAGGTGGTAGCAGTTGGTCCACACGCGACCGGCCTTGATCGCCCGGCCCATGCGGTAGGCGCGGTTGATGTCGCGGGTCCACAGGCCGGCGCCGAGGCCGAACTCGGTGTCGTTGGCAATCGCCAGGGCTTCGGCTTCGTCCTTGAAGGTGGTGATGCTCACCACCGGGCCGAAGATTTCTTCCTGGAACACGCGCATCTTGTTGGTGCCCTTGAGCAGGGTCGGCTGGATGTAATAACCGGTGGCCAGGCTGCCCTCGAGTTTTTCCACCTTACCGCCGGTGAGCAGTTCCGCGCCTTCGCCCTTGGCGATTTCCAGGTACGAGAGGATCTTGTCGAATTGCTGCTCCGACGCTTGGGCGCCGACCATGGTGTCGGTGTCCAGCGGATCGCCACGTTTGATCTGGCTGACTTTCTTCATCACGGCCTGCATGAATTCGTCATAGATCGATTCCTGCACCAGCGCGCGGGAAGGGCAGGTGCACACTTCGCCCTGGTTGAAGAATGCCAGCACCAGACCTTCGGCGGCTTTTTCGATGAAGCTCGGCTCGGCCTGCATGATGTCTTCGAAGAAGATGTTCGGCGACTTGCCGCCCAGTTCCACGGTCGACGGAATGATGTTTTCCGCTGCGCATTTCATGATGTGCGAGCCGACCGGGGTCGAGCCGGTGAAGGCAATCTTGGCGATGCGTTTGCTGGTCGCCAGTGCTTCGCCGGCTTCTTTGCCGAAGCCCTGCACGACGTTGAGCACGCCCGGCGGCAGCAGGTCGCCGATCAGTTCCATCAGCACGCAGATGCCCAGCGGGGTTTGCTCGGCAGGCTTGAGCACCACGCAGTTACCGGCGGCCAGCGCTGGCGCAAGTTTCCACGCGGCCATCAGCAGCGGGAAGTTCCACGGAATGATCTGGCCGACCACGCCCAGCGGTTCATGAATGTGGTAGGCCACGGTGTTGCCGTCGATTTCCGCAGCGCTGCCTTCCTGAGCGCGCAGGCAACCGGCGAAATAACGGAAATGGTCAGCGGCCAGGGGGATGTCGGCGTTGAGGGTTTCGCGGATGGCTTTGCCGTTGTCCCAGGTTTCGGTGATCGCCAGCAGTTCGAGGTTTTCTTCGATGCGGTCGGCGATTTTCAGCAGGATCAGTGAGCGCGCCTGCACCGAAGTGGCGCCCCACGCATCGGCGGCGGCGTGGGCAGCGTCCAGCGCCTTGTCGATGTCTTCGGCGGTGGAGCGGGGGAATTCGGCAATTGGCTGGCCATTGACTGGCGAGGTATTGGTGAAGTACTGACCTTTGACCGGCGCGACGAACTCGCCGCCGATGTAGTTGCCGTACTTGCTCTTGAACGAGACTTTGGCGCCGTCAGTACCGGGGTGGGCGTAACGCATGATGATGTTCTCCTTGGCTTTGTACTTATTAGAGAAACGCGCAAGTGCGCTTGCTATAAGCGTAGAGCAAGGCTCGGGCCACTGCCGTGCAGGTCAGGCAAATCAAGGGCTTGGCCGGTTTGTCTCGGACGAATGGAGTGGCGCTGTGACGGTTTCGGTACAGCGCGAGTGACAGTTTGTACCGCTTGCGGCACAGCCCTTGACCGGACGGTCTTGCCGGCATTGCAATGCCGGAGCCGCTGGAGGATGCTGGGCGTCACCTCATGCTTTGGGCCATCGCGCCCCGGGGAGAACAATAAGAAATGCACGACAACCATTTGAGTCGCCATGCCCGCCAGGTTCTCACCGTCACCCAGGGCAAACCGCACCTGCACGGCCCCGGCGCCGATCCATCGATCGCCCGTTCGTGGCTGCGTTGCCTTGAGGACTATCACCTCGATCCTTCTGTGACCATGGCGCCGACCGTGCTCGAGCATGGCCGAGTACTGGAAAGTCGCGAACGTCTGCAACAAGTGCTGCAAATCGCCGGCACCGAGATGACTAGCCTGCATCAGCAACTCTCCGGTGCCGGCCATGCGGTGCTGCTGACTGACGCGCGCGGTGTGATCCTCAATTGCGTCACCGCGCCGGCCGAACGGAAGATTTTCGAGCGCGCCGGGCTCTGGCTCGGCGCCGACTGGAGCGAAGCCTGCGAAGGCACCAACGGCATCGGCACCTGTCTGGTCGAGCGTCAGGCGCTGACCATTCACCAGGACGAGCATTTTCGCGGCCGCCATACCGGGCTGACCTGTTCGGCGAGCCCGGTGTTCGATCCCCATGGTGAATTGCTGGCGGTACTCGATGTGTCTTCGGCAAGGCCAGACGTTTCACGGCAAAGTCAGTTCCACACCATGGCGCTGGTCAACCTGTCGGCGAAAATGATCGAGAGCTGCTACTTCCTGCGCTGTTTCGACAATCAGTGGTTGCTGCGTTTTCATCTGCAAGCCGAGTCTGTAGGCCTGTTCAGCGAAGGGCTGCTGGCGTTTGACGGCGAAGGGCGAATCAGCGCAGTCAACCAGAGTGCGCTGAACCTGCTCGGGCATATTCGCGGTGGTTTGCTCGGTAAACCGGTGGAAGCGTTTTTCGATTGTTCGCTGGATGACCTGCTCGGGCGGGCGAGTGCCAACGCCAGCGCCAGTTGGCCGCTGCGCACCCGTGATGGCCGGCATCTGTTTGCCGTGTTGCGCGGCGAATCGCGCAAGCCGACAGCCATTGTTCCAGCGCCAATCGCTGCTCCAGCGCCACGCCTGTCCGGCATCTGCCTCGGCGATGAAGCGTTGCAGGCGGAATTTCGCAAAGCCCTGCGCGTGTTCGAGCGCGACGTGCCGCTGTTGATCAACGGCGAAACCGGCTCGGGCAAAGAGGCGTTCGCCAAGGCTGTGCACCAGGCCAGCCAGCGCTGCGGTAACGCCTTCGTCGCACTCAATTGCGCTGCCATTCCGGAAAGCCTGATCGAGAGCGAACTGTTCGGCTATCGCGGCGGCAGCTTCACCGGCGCGCGCAAGGACGGCATGCGCGGCAAGCTGCAACAGGCCGATGGTGGCACCTTGTTCCTCGACGAAATCGGCGACATGCCACTGGCGTTGCAGACGCGCTTGCTGCGTGTGCTGGAAGATCGGCAAGTGGTGCCGATTGGCGGCGAGCCGCAAGCGGTGGACGTGCGCATCATCAGTGCGACGCACCGCAACTTGCTCGAACGAGTCGAGGACGGCAGTTTCCGTGAAGACCTGTATTACCGCTTGAACGGGCTGGAAGTGGCGTTGCCGGCGTTGCGTGAGCGCAGTGATAAATCGCAGTTGCTGGATTTTCTCCTGGCCGAGGAGGCAGGGGGCGAAACAATTCTGATCGACGAAGCGGCGCGGCAAGCGTTGTTGGCATTCAACTGGCCGGGCAATGTGCGGCAGTTGCGCAATGTCCTGCGCACCCTGGCGGCGTTGTGTGATGGCGGGCGGGTCGGCGTTGAGGATTTGCCGGCGATGATTCGGCAGGCGCGGCCGGCGGTGGTGGCGGCGGAGCCTTGCGCGCAGCCACTGGAAGATGCCGAACGACTGGCCTTGCTCAGTGCGCTGGAGCAAACGCACTGGCATATGACCCGTACCGCTGAGCAACTGGGTATCAGCCGCAATACGCTGTACAGGAAGCTGCGCAAGCATGGAATTGAACGGCGTGTCAGCTAGAAGGCCCTCACCCTGGCCCTCTCCCAGAGGGAGAGGGGACCGACCGCGTTGAATGAGCGTAAGTCGCCAGTCTGAAATATTGAGGCGAACTCACAATTTGAACGCAGCCCCTCACCCCAGCCCTCTCCCTTGGGAGAGGGCTGGGGTGAGGGGCTGCGGTCAAAAAACGAACCCGAGATGTAGCGGCCTACCCGTGCGCAGACTTCAGCTAAAGAGTGCCATTTCCCCCTCCCTACGCTAACCTGCGGCCATGTTTTACGAGGTCGACTATGCACATTCATATTCTGGGTATCTGCGGGACTTTCATGGGCTCGATGGCGGTGTTGGCCAAAGAGCTGGGCCATCACGTCACCGGCTCCGACGCCAACGTCTATCCGCCGATGAGCACGCAGCTCGAGGCCCAGGGCATTCAGCTGACGCAGGGTTATGACCCGGCACAGCTTGATCCGGCGCCGGATCTGGTGGTGATCGGTAATGCCATGTCCCGTGGCAACCCGGCGGTGGAATATGTGCTGAACAAAGGCCTGCCGTACGTCTCCGGCCCGCAGTGGCTGGCTGACCATGTGCTGCAAGGGCGCTGGGTGCTGGCCGTGGCCGGTACGCACGGCAAGACCACCACCAGCAGCATGCTCGCTTGGGTGCTGGAGCATGCCGGCATGAGCCCGGGTTTCCTCATCGGCGGCGTGCCGCAGAATTTTTCGGTATCGGCGCGCCTGGGCGGTACACCGTTCTTTGTCATCGAGGCTGATGAATACGACAGCGCGTTCTTCGACAAGCGCTCGAAGTTCGTCCACTACCGTCCGCGCACCGCGATCCTGAATAACCTTGAATTCGATCACGCCGACATCTTCCCTGATCTGCCGGCCATCGAACGTCAGTTCCACCACTTGGTGCGCACCATCCCGAGCGAAGGTCTGGTCATCCACCCGACCACCGAGCCAGCGTTGCAGCGCGTGATCGAGATGGGTTGCTGGACCCCGGTGCAAACCACCGGCGCCGGCGGTCAGTGGCAGGTCAAGCTGCTCAGCGAGGACGGCTCGGCGTTCGAAGTGATGTTCGAAGGCGTGTCCCAGGGCACCGTCGAGTGGGAATTGACCGGTCAACACAACGTCGCCAACGCCCTGGCTGCTCTGGCCGCCGCGCGTCATGTTGGCGTGGTGCCGTCGATGGGCATCGCCGGGTTGAGCGCGTTCAAGAACGTCAAACGACGCATGGAGAAAGTCGCCGAGGTGCGCGGCATCACCATTTACGACGACTTTGCCCATCACCCGACCGCCATCGCTACCACCCTCGACGGCCTGCGCAAACGCATCGGCGACGCGCCGCTGATTGCGATCATCGAGCCGCGCTCCAATTCGATGAAGCTCGGCGCCCACCGTGACGGTCTGCCGGACAGCGTGGTCGATGCCGACCAAGTGATCTGGTATGCCCCGGCCAACCTCGGCTGGGACCTTGGCGCGACCGCTGCCCTGTGCACCGTGCCGTCAATCGTCAGCGATTCGCTGGAAGGCATCATCGAACGCGTGAAGAGCCAGGCGCAGCCCGGCACGCACGTGGTGATCATGAGCAACGGCGGCTTCGGCGGCCTGCACGGCAAGCTCGCCGAGGCACTGCAATGAACAGTTTTTCCCAGGCCGGCGGCCCGGAACGCATCACCCTGGCGATGACCGGCGCCTCGGGCGCGCAGTACGGCTTGCGCCTGCTCGATTGCCTGGTGCGCGAGGATCGCGAAGTGCACTTTCTGATCTCCAAGGCTGCGCAACTGGTAATGGCCACCGAGACCGACGTGTCCCTGCCGAACAAACCGCAGATGATGCAGGCCTTTCTGACCGAATACACCGGCGCCGCTGCCGGGCAGATTCGCGTGTATGGCAAGGAAGACTGGATGTCGCCGGTAGCCTCCGGCTCCGGCGCGCCGGCAGCCATGGTGGTGGTGCCGTGTTCGACCGGCACGCTGTCGGCGATTGCCACCGGCGCCTGCAACAACCTGATCGAACGCGCGGCGGACGTCACCCTGAAAGAGCGCCGTCAGTTGATTCTGGTGCCGCGCGAGGCGCCGTACTCGAGCATTCATCTGGAGCACATGCTCAAACTGTCGAATATGGGCGTGACGATTCTGCCGGCCTCGCCGGGCTTCTATCACCAGCCGCAGACCATCGATGATCTGATCGACTTCGTTGTGGCGCGGATTCTCAACCTGCTCGGCATCCCTCAAGACATGCTGCCGCGCTGGGGCGAGCATCACCTGAGCAACGATGAATAAGCTGCTGGTGCTTGTGCTGGCGCTGCAATTGGCTGGATGCGCTACCGTGCGCACGCTGGATGCAGCCAAACCCGGCGCACCGGTGGTGTACGCCGGGACGCGGCTGGATTTGTATGCGTTGAACGGCGGCTGCTGTGCGATGGACCGGTTCGGTGCCGAGGCGCCGAGCTATCCGGGCGTGGACCTGCCGGCCAGTGCGCTGCTCGATACGCTGTTGTTGCCGTTGTCGTTGCTCACCGTGATTGGCGTGGGCTTTCAGGCGACTGGTGGATTGTAGGGGGTCGCACAACCTCTGTGGCGAGGGGATTTATCCCCGCTGGGGTGCGAAGCGCCCCCCCAAAAAAATTGTAAAAGCGACGACTGCTGCGCAGCCGAACGGGGATAAATCCCCTCACCACAAAGTCCCGGCATTATTTGCCTAACTTGCGCAGCTCATCCGATTCAATCACCCGCACGCCATCCTGTTCTTCCAGCGCCAGGCGCCACATCGCTCGCGCCAACTGGCACGCTTCGATGCCGTGGTATTTGCCCGGAATCAGCTTCGACAACGGCCCGGCCAGTTGCTCGACCAGACGCGGTTCGGTGCGTTCGCCAAGCAGCAGCGAAGGTCGGCAAATGGTCAGTTGCGGCCAGTTCTGCGCGCGCAGCGCCTGTTCCATTTCACCCTTGACCCGGTTGTAGAACACCGAGGAATTCGGATCGGCGCCAATCGCACTGATCACGATCAGGTGCCGTGCGCCCATCTCCCGGGCGCGCTTGGCGAACGCCACGACCATGTCCAGATCCACTGCGCGAAAGGCTTCTTCGGAGCCGGCCTGTTTGATCGTGGTACCGAGGCAGCAGTAGGCGATATCGACCCGGCCACTGAGCTGCGGCAGAAACGCCTGCGGGTCACCGACCGGGTTTTCCAGATGCGGATGCTCGGCCAGCGGCCGGCGTGAAGGGGCGAGGACACGGGTAATCGTTGGCTCGTTGAGCAAACGGTCGAGCAGATGTTCACCGGTCAGTCCGGTGGCTCCGGCAAGCAATACGTGCTGAGGCGTCAAGTACATAGTGTCTCTCCCTTGATACTGTTCAGCTTAGTTGCCTTTTTTCGCCGCGTCGTTCAATGCGCTGCTTTGCAAAGCTTTGCGTGCTTGCTGTTTTCGTAGCAGTTGCCAGTGCGACAGTACGGTTTTCGGCGCCCAGATCTGCGGCTCCGAGGCTTCGAAGCCGTCGGCCAGCTCACGTTCGGCAACGGTGGCCTTGGCCAGTTTGAATGCCTGCTCAAGGTCGTCGGTCTGGTTCAGTGCCTGGGCAAACAGCGCATCGCCGAAATAAGTGAAGTTGGCTTCTTCCGAGCAACCGAACGACACCCGATCGGCGCGCGAGGCGGTCATGATCAGCGTGCGTTCGTCTTTCAGCGCCGGGATGAAACCGCCGGAATAGCACGAGGAAATCACGATGACCTTGTCGCGATGCTTCAGCGGCGCGAGCACGGCGGCGAGTTCATCGGCCGGCAGATCGGCCAGTTCCATGCGCGGCTGATCGAGCACCAGTTCGTGCTCGGCGGTGCCGTGGCTGGTCAGATAAATGAACAGCAGATCTTCCGGCCCGCTACGTTCGGCAAGGGCTTGCGCGGCGCGGCGCAGGTTTTCCCGGGTGGCCATCGGCCGGTCGCCGAGATGATCGCGATGATTGACCAGACGAATCTGGCCGAAGGCGCCGAAGCGCGTGTTGAGCATGTTGGCGACGTAGTCTGATTCACGCAGGAACACGCTTTGCTTGCCGTCGCCGCCAAGGGTCAGGGTGTACAACTCGACTGCCGGAGACGAAGCGGGAATCGCCGCCAGTGCGTCGTCCAGCAACCGGCCTTGGGCGAGCAAACCGAGTTCGAGGGTGTCGGGGAGCAATTTGCCGTCGGCGTCGCGCACGCGTTGGCCGTTGATCCAGGTGCCACTGAGCACGCTGCCATCGGTCAGCACCAGCGTGCCGCGTCCTGAATAGCTGTCGTTGTCGAAGCCGCCGATGTAGAAGCTGCCATCGGCGAGGTTCAAACGGCCCTGGCCGGTGAAGCGCCAGTCATTGAATACACCGATGTAATGGCTGCCATCAGCGCCGATCAATTCGCCCTTGCCGGTCAGCGAGCCTTCCTTGAATTGGCCGAGCCAGACGTCGCCGTCGGCGTTCTCGTAGCGGCCCTTGCCGTGCAATTGATTGTTCTTGAAGCCGCCGACGTAGATATCGCCGTCGGCGCTGTTGTAAGTGCCGTTGCCTTCCAGTTGACCGTTGACGAAATGGCCCGTGAACGAATTGCCGCTGGCATCGCCGCGCTGGCCTTCGCCGTTGGGTTTGCCGTGGGCGAACTGGCCTTGATAGGAGCTGCCGTCGTCCATTTCCAGGCGGCCGAGGCCGGAATACTGGTCAGCCTTGAACTCGCCGCGATAGGTCATGCCGTTTTCTTTCAGCGTGCCTTCGCCATCGCGCCGGCCCTGCTTGAAGCCACCGGTGTAACTGCTGGCATTGGTGCTCAGGCTGCCCTGACCATCGAACAGCCCTTGCTGAAACTGGCCGCGATAGACCTCGCCGTTGCTGCCATGCCATTCGCCTTGCCCGTGCCACTGACCCTTGTCGAACTCCCCGGCGTACCAGCTGCCGTTGGGGTAGTCGACGCGGCCCTGACCTTGCAGCAAGCCGTCGACCAGTTCACCGCGATAGCGACCGCCATCGGGCAGGCGCGCATCCGGCGGCAACAGCGATTCGCCGTCGCCGCAAGCGGTGAGCATCAGGGTCAGGGCAAGGGGTGCAAGTCGAGCGATTGAGCGCATAGCGGGATCCGGGCAATTAGGCGACCGAGTATGCCGCAGCTATGCGTCGCATATATACAGACGTGACGCGAAACAGCGTGCGCTGCTTCGCATCCGGGATGATCAGACGAAGCAGAGTGACAGCGGCTCGGCGATGTAGGCCGGTTTGTCCGAGCCTTCTATCTCCAGTGTCGCGGTAGCCTTGAGCAACCACTGGCCGGGTTTTTTCTCGGTGACTTCGACCATGTCGACCTTCAGTCGGACTTTCGAGTTGACCTTGACCGGCTGGATGAAACGCACGCTGTCCAGGCCATAGTTGACGACCATCTTCACGCCTTCGGGCAGCACGAGGATGTCTTCCATCAGTTTCGGCATCAGCGACAGCGACAGGAAACCATGGGCAATCGTGCTGCCAAACGGCGTTTGCGCAGCCTTGACCGGATCGACGTGAATGAACTGAAAATCACCGGTGGCTTCGGCGAACAGGTTGATGCGCTCCTGATCGATGGTGAGCCATTCGGAACGTCCAAGTTCCTTGCCGACATAATCTTTGAGCTCTGCAACGGGAACATAGGGCATTGAGACTCTCCTTGGGTTCATCGGTTTTATAGTTTTCAGGTGGGGGATTTGACCGCCCTGCGAACCACTGTAGATCATCATGGCGTTTTGCTCCGGTCAACCGACCATGCTTTTGGCGAATGCCGATCCATAGCGCTGGCATGCTTATAATGCCGAGCCCCTGCTGGCTGAAAATGTAAGACGGAGATGTCGGATGTTGTTACGTGGCCTGACCCTGCTGGTGCTGTTCCAATTGCTCGGCACCGCGCTCAATCATTTGCTGTTGCCGATATTGCCGGGGCCGATCATCGGGCTGCTGCTGTTGCTGGTGTTCCTGATCATTCGCGGTGAAGTCGGCGAGCCGCTGAATCAGGCAGCGGGCAGCCTGCTGCGTTATCTGCCGTTGCTGCTGGTGCCGCCGGCGGTGGGCGTGATGGTGTATGCCACGGCGATTGCTGCGGATTTCTGGGCGATTGTCGGCGCGCTGGTGGTCTCGCTGATCCTGTCGATGGCGTTTGCCGGCGTGCTCATGCAGCGGCTGGTCAAACGTCACACGCCGCCGGCGGAGGAGTCCTGATGCTGTTTGACTGGCAAGGCGCGTGGGCGTCGGTGATTCATCATCCGCTGTTCGGCATCGGCATCACCCTCGGCGCCTATCAACTGGTGCTGGCGGGATTCGAGAAAACCCGCTGGATCTTTCTGCAACCGGTGCTGGTCTCCATGTTGTTGGTGATCGGTGTGCTGGTCGGCTGCGGCCTGACTTACGCGGAGTACCGCAAGAGCACCGAGATCCTCAGCATTCTGCTGGGGCCGGCCACGGTGGCGCTGGCGGTGCCGCTGTATTTGAATCTGCGGCGCATCCGCCAATTGTTCTGGCCGATTTTTACTACGCTGGTGATAGGCGGGGTGGTCGCAACGGGCATGGGCGTGGCGCTGGGCTGGTGGTTCGGTGCCGATCACATGATCCTGATGACCATGGCGCCGAAATCGGTGACCTCGCCGATCGCCATGCTGGTCGCCGAGCAGATCGGTGGCGTGGCGGCGCTGGCCGCGGTGTTCGTGCTGATCACCGGGGTGATTGGCGCGATCTTCGGCCCGGCGCTGCTGACCCGCCTTGGCGTGCACAGCCCCGAAGCGCGCGGCATGGCGCTGGGCATGACCGCGCATGCGGTCGGCACGGCGGTGGCGATGCAGGAAAACGATGAGTGCGGCGCGTTCGCCGCGCTGGCAATGAGTCTGATGGGCGTGGCCACGGCGGTGTTCCTGCCGTTGGCGGTGTCGATGGTGGTGTAAGGAAATGTCTATGAGTCTGCCGCTTTTTCCGCTGAACACGGTGCTGTTCCCCGGCTGCAACCTCGACTTGCAGATCTTCGAGGCGCGCTATCTCGACATGATCGGCCGCTGCATGAAGCAGGGCGTCGGTTTCGGTGTGGTGTGCATCCTTGAGGGCAGCGAAGTCGGTGTGGCACCAGAAGGTTTCGCAATGGTCGGCTGCGAGGCGCGGATCACCGATTTCGAGCAACAGGACAACGGCCTGCTCGGCATTCGCGTGCAAGGCGGACGGCGCTTCACTGTGCTGCGCACCGAAGTGCAGCGCGATCAACTGATTCTGGCCGACGTCGAGTGGCTGGACGATGAGCCCGAGCAACCGTTGCAGGACGAGGACGCCGACCTGGTCGCGCTGCTCAAGGCGCTGGCCGAACACCCGATGGTCGAGGCGTTGAACATGGGCACCGAAGCCGCCGGGCAACAGGCGCTGGCCAATCAGCTTGCCTATCTGTTGCCTTTTGCCGAAGAGGACAAGATCGATCTGCTGCAACTCGACGACCCACAGCAACGGCTGGATGCGATCCAGGCATTACTCGACGAGTTGCAGGGCGAACTGTTCGCCTAGTTTCACTCGCAAAGCGCATGACTCAACGCGCAAACGAAGATCAGCGCAGGCCCACCCTGGCACGATGTTGAAACCGGCAGCGCACCGTCAGCTCATGTTGACCGGGATAAACAGACCTTCGCGGTCGACGCGCTCCAGCGGATCATGGAGCAGACTCCATTGATTGCTCACCGAGTTGTAAACCAGCGTGCCCGCTGTGTCGGGTTTGTAACGATGTGGGTGACGTAGACCCGTGCGGCCAGTTCGTGGCGTTGTTTGTGCTTGTCGATATCTGCCAGCAATGCCTCGACACTGGCGTAGCCACGAGCATCGATCACATACAGCTGCAACACCTCAAACAGCAGCGAGACTTCATAAATGTTGCCGGCTGACGTCACCACACAAATGGACTCCACCGGAGTGTCATCCAAGATGTCCGGCAACTCCACCGTGACGCTGGCAATGCGCAGGCGGTTGCCCTGGAGCTGAATGTCGGTGCGCGTGACGGTTTCTGTCAGGGCACGGGTGAACAGATTCCATCTCGATGCATTGGCCGTTTTTGCCGCAGCGCCCGGTGTGGCCAGACGCAGGATGCTGTTGCTGGCGAGATAAACGTCGTAGGTCGCGCTTTTGCCTTCGAGCAGATAAATCCCGGTGTGCGGCCGCGATTCGATGACCACTTTGCTGTTCTGGGTGCCCAGTGATGGTTTCTCGCTGACCAACGGACGGATGAATGGATATTTCCCGTTGCGCCGCTTCAACCAGCTCCGCGAGCTGAGCACACGGATGCCGGGATTCCTGGCGTCGTCCCGGTAATCGAACGCGGGCACCTGCACGCGGTACGAAACGTCATCCTGCATGACCAGCACGATGTCCCGGGCCAGAAGCGGTGTCGTGACCTTCAGGCTGTTTTGGCCGCTGTAGCCCGTCGCGGCGGCAATCGTCTGGATCACGCCTTTGAAGGCCAGCACTTTGGATGGCAGCAGAATCGACAGGCTGATGTTGTTGTAGGTCAGGTGCGTATTGCCCGAAACACCTTGGCGCACTTCCACGCCATAGCTGACCACCACGTCGACGATCTCGCTGTCCTGGTAATCCAGGTAAATGGTACGGGCGCCGATGGCGTTGCCTGTGGCGACGAATTCGACCCTGTGCTCGGTACGTGCGACGAAGTGGCGCTGCACGCCCTGACGGTCCAGCGCCACCGTGCCATTGTTGACGATTGCCGGGGCGGGTGCCGGTCGTCCGCTGACGGTGACGGCAACCTCGATGTCCTGGCTCAAGGCTTCACCTGGTCGAGTGGGCAACTGCGCGCGCAGTTCATAGCCGTCGAGGGTGCGGAACGCCCACTGAGCGTTATTCAATTGACGCTGACCGTTGACCGTTCGATAGACGTTTTCGAGGGTCAGCACATGGTCGGGGTCGCTGCCGTCGCTGCCGCGCAAGGAGTTGACCACCAGTGACGTGCCGATGATTTGCCAGCGTTGAATAACCGCCATCGCCCAGCCGAATTCGATCAGGCTCGAATGTTCGCCACGCTCGATGATCGTTGTCCGTGCATTGGTGTCGGCAATGTAATAGTGATCTTCGCCACCGCCGCCCTCCACCGTGCACTCGGTACCAGAGATTGCGATCGTGTCGTTGCCGTCGCCGGCACTGATGCGGTCGTAACCGTTGGCGGAAATCTGGTTGGGCTGGTCATTGCCCGTGATGGTGCTCGTGCCTTTGCGCAAGGTCGCAACGTTTTCAATGGAGGTCAGATGGGCGACTTCTAGGGTGTCGCTGGCAGAGTCGGGGCCGCGAAGTGAGACCTTGCCGGTCTGCAGGTTGACGTCGTGACCGATGTAACGCGTGTCGGTAATCGGGCGGACGCCTTCGAAGGCAACCAGGTCGTTGCCCGAGCCGCCATCCAGCACATTAATGTGCGGCGGTGTGCTCGATCGATCCAGTTCCTGATCAGAGACTTCCTGATAGAACGCATCATTTGTGTCGCCGCCCGTCAGTGCCTTATGGTCGTCGCGGTAGGTGAAGAGGTTGGGCCGCGCCTTGACGCCAACCACGCGGTCGTCGCCATCACCCAGACGCCAGAACACGCCTTTGCCTTCGCCTGCGCTGCCGCTGACCATGCCCTTGAGGTTGTCGGGTAATCCGAGGCTTGCGTCGACTGCATCGTCCCCGCCGACGATCACCGCCTGGCTGTCGAGTCTGAACGGCAACTGCCCGGCGCTTTCGTCCCATTGGTAACGCCATAGTTCGACAGGGCGCAATTCGGCGCGGAACGTGCCATTGACCACTTGGGCGATGGAGTCCTTGTAAGCGCCGGCAAGCATGTCTATGGCCGACATTTCGAGCTGTTTTTCGTAGTCACTGGAAAGCCTGGACAGCTTGAAGCGATCCATCACCTCGGTGTCCAGTTCCTTGCCGGTGAAAGCGAACCATCCCGAGCGCAGACGCTCGAGTGTCGTCAGTTCGATGTAGTCGTCGATATCGTCGACGACCCTGGCGGCCTGATAAATCATCGACCCGCCGATGAGCAGCGCAGCGGCCGCGAGGCCGAGCGGGCCGGCAACGCTGCCGAAACCGGCCAGCGCGGCGACGCCCAGCACCAGGCTGATACCCGCGCCCGCGACACTCAGGGCACCGCTGAAATAATGATCCTGAGCCTCTTTGCCTGATGTCGCGGCGGCGGCGTTGAACGATTTGATCGCGTCGACGATGTCGAACGGCAAGGTAATCGCGCTGGCGAACAGTCCCGCACCACGGCTCATGTATTTGCCGATCGAGGTCAGCGCAAAACCCTTCAGTACATTGCTGCCCTGAGTCAGCATCGCCTGGCCTGTTCTGGTCAGACCCTGCTCGATGATCAGCGAACCGAGTTCAGCAGCGATCGATCCGCCGTAAAACAGCATTTCCAGCGCCTCGCCTTTTTTGATCGCATCGGTCAGCGCCATGTAGCTGCTGTAGATGCCGAAGGCTTGCATGCCGACGCCTGCGCCGCTCATCAGATAGCTTTTGCTCTTGTTGATCCAGCCCGGCGCGTTTTCAAACGCGTCCGCACGCTGGATCTCCAGCTTTTGCGCAGCCTTGCCCAGCTTGTTGAGGCGATCCATGGCGCCGCCGGAAATCAGCGGCGTATCACTGATGAACAGTGGGCCGGCATCCACCGAGCGCTTGCAGGCAATTTCGTAAAACAGCATTGCCGCCATGTCATTGTCGGGGAAGTCCACGGCCTTCAAGCGCGACTGTACCTGCGCCGATTCGAAATTGAGTCCGTCCAGAAATGCCTGATCCACGCTCTTCATGTGGGCGTTCTCCGCACTGACCGGTTGACCGTCAACGGTCGCCCCCAGCGCGTGCAGCTCGACCCGACTGATCATGATCTCACCGATGCGTAGTGGGCCAAGGTGCTTGTCCAGGGCCTTGAGGGTCTTGCGTAGCGACGGATCAATGTCAGGCAATTCGCCTGGCGCCTGCGTCTGATTGCGCATATGGGTGGGCGGCGCATGGGGGGGCGCCGAGACGTTGATGGGGGTAACTTCAAGTGCGCGAACGTGGGCGATGTGAGTCGCAGGGACGATGAGTTTCGACACGTATTAATCCTTTAATGGTGTGCATGAGGGTGCCGGTCTCCTCTCCGGCGTTGCCTGGGCGCGCCCGGTTCAGGGCCAGACGATGTCGTAGGCAAACTCGTTCTTGTTGCCCGACAGCCTGAGGATTGGCAGTCCTGCCGCTTCCACCCTGTCGATCAGTCGGTCGTATTGGAATTTGTTGGCATGCCCGGCATGGGTCGCCGCCTCGATACGCTCAGCGTCCGCGCCGGCCTGTTCCTTGATGTCTGCGACTCTGGCGCCTTTGCTCAGGTCTGTGTTCAGCAACCAGATACGCTCGGCTGGAACTCCGCTGCGGGTGACCGAAATCAGCCCCTCGAAATCGTCGGAGGGAAACCAGGTCGGCGGGTTCTCACGCGCAGCGGAATTGAACGCCATGTTCTCTTCGTGCGGGACGACTTCCAGATTGCGCGTGTCGAGGGCGTACAAGAACATTTCTGTCTGCCGCGTGCGCGAGGACCGATAACCACGCTCGTGATCCCAGGCGACGGGACTCTCAGGATCAGACCAGTCGGATGAGGAACTGCTGGAATCATCGGCGTCGCTTGCGCCGCTGTCTGAGCTGCTGTCACCCGCATCGCGCCCCGGATATTTGTGGGTCTGGCTGTTGAAACGCAGGTATTCGGGGTCGGGGGCGCTGGCATACATCTGGCCCTGCTCGAGACTGAACGTCGCGCTGATCGGCTTGTGCGTGGTGGCGCCGGGTTCGTGATGGTAGCGGGGCAGCATGGTGCCGTCGTTCGCCAGCTCGAACGGCGTGCGCTCGTCACCGCGAAACAGCGCCGGGACGTCCGTGCGATACAGGCAATTGTGTTTGTTGCGCAGGTAACCGAGCTGTTTCAACAGTGCCTCGCGGACCTCGGGGGTCAGGCCTTGTTCTGCGTCGTACCAGTCGTGGCGGGCATTGCGCTTGAGGTTGAGCTGCTCGACCGCATCTGTGGCCAATTGCTCAAAGCGTTGCGGGTTGGTGATGTCATCCAACAGGCGCTTGTGCGCCAGTGCCCAGGCTGGAATCGCCAGATGGTCGCTCATCTCCTGCTGCAAGCGGGTCAATTGCCTGGGCAGCAGATTGAACGATTGCAGAAAGGCTTCGCGCTCTGCACGGCTCATCTGCGGATGCAGCCAGCGCAGCGAGTCGCGCAGCAGATCGGTTGCCGGATTGTCCGTGGTGGTGGGATGTGCCCACTGTGGGGGCATGCCGGTGGTCTGGGCTTCGGCACGAAAGCGCGCAATGTCCTGCCCCTGCAACCCATATAGCTGCCAGATATCATGATCGGTCCACTGTTTGAGGTGGGTCGGCGACGCCGCGAATCCGCCCAACGGAGGATCTACCGCAATGAAATTGCCGAATGAATCCCTGAAGGCGAACAGGGGGGTGTCTGTGCGCGCTGCAAAAAGCGGATGCATTTCGTAGTAACCCTGAGCATCCGGCGAACGCCCCGATGGACTGTAACGGCTTTGATTGATGGGCGTTGTCACGGGCGCGAGGCGTGCTCGCTTCGGCGCGGGTTGTTCAGTCAGGCGCCAAGTGGGACTGTCTGCGTTTTTATACAAAAGCGGTCCGGAGGGCACACGCTCGGTCAGCAACTTGCTGCGCCATGCGCCGGTTTCATCCACGCCGACGTGAGTGGTTTGCAAAGCGCCCTGATATTCGACGTCGACGAACTTTCTGCCAACGACCCAGCGAAATCCATCGGAGTCAGCGGGCTTCATCCCACGCAGAAAAGCCTCTGACAGCCAGTAATCGTTTATTGAAGTGGAATGTTCCGAACGAGAAGCGCCGTGTGCCGGTAACTGAAAGATTTCGATCGCCGGAAGTCTCGGGTTTGCATCGGCGAGGGGGCTGCCGGAAGTCGTTGTGGGCAGCGTCTGGTCGTGACCACCGGTCCTTCTCGATATTTCAACGGCGCTGGCATCGATCAAGGGGCGATGTGGTGCCGGTGCGTGCAGATCAGTTTGATGCGGCGTTGTAAAAGGCGTCTTGCGGGGTATCTTTGGACTCATGAATAACTTGACAAAAAATGAATTGATAAATGCCTCGGCAGAACTTCAATGCCGGGTCCGGATAAATATTGATTGTTAGCAAGTGCTCAAGCCGGGCGGATTGAACTCACGGATTTTCTGTTGCGCGAAAGACTTCGCGACCGTGTTCTGGCTGGACTATGTAACGCTAGTTTGGCGTCGATTGGGAATGCGGAAACGTCGGTTTATAACCAGGAAAGTTAACCGGGGGAGAGGAAGTTTGCGTAGGTTATCAACGCCGCTCTTGTCGGAATATTCCGAAAGAGCGACGTATAAAACATGTGGCTTGTAAGTTGTCTGGTTCAGTAGGCGTATCGCAACAATGTATGTGGCAAGTGGCGCAGTACGAAGAAGCCGAACAGTGCAACCATTGATGGCAGGATCAGCCACCAGATCTTGAACGGCATCGCGTTAAGGGACGTCTGCCGTTGGCTCAACCACAGCACCGCAGCACACACGCAGCTGGCAAGCATCGCCCCGGCCAATATGTCGGTTGGCCAGTGCGCGCCGAGATAGACCCGTGACAAAGCAATAGAGAGTGCCGGGATGCAGGCAATCAGCAGCCAGGTCAGGCGCATGCGCGGCGGCTGACCGCGTCCGGCGAGTACACCCAGCGTCAGGAACAGGGCGAATGCGCCAGAAGCGTGGCCGCTGGGCATGCTGTAGGTGGTCAATGGATCGCTGAGCACTTCCGGGCGTACCCGGGCGAAAAAATACTTGGTTCCGGTGTTGGCCATGGCGGTGATCAGCATGGTGGCGCCCGCGAACATTGCCTGGCGCCATTGCTTGCACAGCACCAGCAGAATGACGAGCAGGGCGCTGAACAGCAGCATGTTGCGGAATTCGCCGATCAGGGTCAGCGTCACGGCGATTTCGTCCAGCGCTGGCTGGCGGTGCTCCTGCACCAGAGTCATCACGCCGTTGTCGAGCGCGGTGAGGTATGGATAGCCGATGAACAGACCGATCAGGATCAGCAGGCTCATGCCGCCGATCCAGATCGTCGCGCGACGATGGCGGCGCACGCTGCTGTTGACGCTCAGGCCGACCATCACCGCGACGCTGGCCGCGACAATCCCGGCCTCCAGCCAGAAACCTTCAGGCAATGGCAGGCGGAACGCTGCGCCCGTGGCCCAGCCTGGCAACAGATAAGCCAGGCTCCAGCCAGCAGCGGCCAGCAGACTGACGGCGAAGAAACGCGGGAAGGGCATGTCGCACATCCCGGCGACCATCGGCAGCATCGGCCGCAAAGGGCCGATGAAACGTCCGACCAGCAGGCTGGCGATGCCATAGCGCTGGAAATATGACTCGGCGCCGGCCATCCATTCCGGGTGATGGCGTAGCCCGGGGAGGCGGCGGATGTTCTGGTGGAAATGGCGGCCGAGGAAGTAGGAAATCAGGTCGCCAAGAATGCCGCCAAGAAAGCCCAGCAACAGTGTTTCGCTCAATGACAGCGCGCCACTGCCGGCCAATACCGCCACGCCGAACAACAGCACCGTGCCCGGCACGATCAGCCCGGCGATCGCCAGACATTCCACGCACGCCACGATGAACACCGCTGCGGCCAGCCACTGCGGATTGGCGCCGAGCCATCCGGTGATGCTATCGAGCCATGGGCCCATACAGAAAAACTCCATTCATTCTTTAAGTAATTGTTACGCGGTTGACTGCTGACCTGTGGGAGCGAGCCTGCTCGCGAATACGCTGCGTCAGACGATAGAAGCGTTGGCTGGCACGACCCCTTCGCGAGCAGGCTCGCTCCCACAGGAGGGACATCATTCATTGACGGATGCGGCGTCGGTTACGGGAAGCAAAATATAATCCCGGCCTTCGACCTGACCCCGTCGCAGCGGGTTCCGCGTGCACCATTGCGCATACGCAGCGTCAACGAAGCGATACATCAAGTGTTCATCGCGGCCGAGCGGGATGCCCAGCCGAGTGGTTTGAATAATCTGCGAGGGCGCCGGCCCTGTATCTTCGACCAGCAACAATTCATGGTCGAAACGCTTGGCGTCCCACATCGGTACTTTCAAACCCAATGCCTTGCACAACAACGTCTGCCCGGCGCAGAGCTTCTGCGTCGGACGCGGTCGCCCCTGGGCATCGGGATTGTTCAGCAGCATCTGCGCCAGACTCGCCGGGCCGCTGACCTCGTCGACCCACGGATAGGCGGATTTGATCAGCACCGCATTGCCCGGACCTTGCGCGCTGAAGTTCAGCGAATCACCGCCGCGGGCGTAGTACATATAGATGTGGCCGCCATCCAGAAACAAAGCCTTACGCTTTTCTGTGTAACCGAGCGAGGCATGACTGCCTTTTTCCGCGAAGTAATAGGCTTCAGTCTCGATGATTCGCGCACTCAGCCACAGATCACCGACGCGATGGCGGATGACTTTGCCGAGCAGCGCCTGCGCCAGCACCTGGGCGTCGCGGTCGAAAAAACTGTCCGGCAGGCCCACGGGCAGGCGCGCGGACTCGGGGCAAAGGGGCACGTTGGTCATGATGGGCAAGGTTTATCCAGGCTCAAGAGGTCGTGATGATAACAACGCTGAGCTTAATTACGTCTGAACGACGGGCAAACGCAGCTCATTTCGACCATCCGCCCGTCACCGCTGTTAGTCCCGGGACGCGACAGCTATAATCTGCCGCTTTCCTCTTTGCCAAGACCCCAGCAGACCATGACTGAGTCCGTTCTTGACTACATGACCCGATTGGGTCGCGCCGCCCGCAGCGCCTCCCGGGTCATCGGCCGTGCCAGCACCGCGCAGAAAAACCGCGCCTTGCAGGCGACCGCCAATGCTCTGGACGCAGCGCGTGCCGAGCTGGCGGCAGCCAATGAGCTGGATCTGGCTGCCGGTCGCGCCAGCGGTCTGGAGCCGGCGCTGCTGGAACGTCTGGAACTGACCCCGGCACGCATCGACGGCATGATCGTCGGCTTGCGCCAGGTCGCTGCACTGGCGGATCCGGTCGGCGCGATCCGCGACATGAGCTTCCGTCCGTCGGGCATTCAGGTCGGCAAGATGCGCGTGCCGCTGGGCGTGATCGGGATCATCTACGAATCCCGTCCGAACGTGACCATCGATGCCGCCAGCCTGTGCCTGAAGTCCGGCAACGCGACCATCCTGCGCGGCGGCTCCGAGGCGATTCATTCCAACCGCGCGATTGCCGCGTGCATCCAGCGCGGTCTGGCCGAAGCCGAACTGCCCGCCGCTGTGGTGCAAGTGGTCGAAACCACTGACCGTGCCGCTGTCGGCGCGCTGATCAGCATGCCGGAATACGTCGACGTCATCGTGCCCCGTGGCGGTCGTGGCCTGATTGAACGCATCAGCCGCGATGCCCGCGTGCCGGTGATCAAGCATCTGGACGGCATCTGCCACGTTTACGTCAGCGAACACGCCGATCTGGCCAAAGCCCAGCGCATCGCCTTCAACGCCAAGACCTATCGTTATGGTATCTGCGGCGCGATGGAGACCCTGCTGGTCGATCAGGCTGTTGCCAAGGATTTCCTGCCGTCGATGGCCGCGCAGTTCCGCGACAAAGGCGTCGAGCTGCGCGGTTGCGAGCGCACCCGGGCGATCATCGAAGTGGTCGCGGCCAGCGAAGACGACTGGCACACCGAGTACCTGGCGCCGATTCTGTCGATCCGCGTGGTCGGCGGTCTGGAGCAGGCGATCGAACACATCAACCATTACGGCTCCCATCACACCGACTCGATCGTCAGCGAAAACCTCGCCGACACCCGGCGGTTCGTGGCGGAAGTCGACTCGGCCTCGGTGATGATCAACACGCCGACCTGCTTTGCCGATGGATTTGAATACGGATTGGGTGCCGAGATCGGCATTTCTACTGATAAGCTGCACGCCCGCGGCCCGGTCGGGCTCGAGGGGCTGACCTGCGAGAAGTACATCGTGGTCGGTGATGGCCAGTTGCGCGGCCAGGCGACGGTCTGACTTGACCGACCTCGACCTGACAGCGCCGCACACCGGCAGCGAGTCGCGCCCGCAACGCATTGGCGTGCTGGGCGGTACGTTCGACCCGGTGCACATCGGCCATTTGCGTGGCGCACTGGAAGTTGTCGAAGCGCTGGCGCTGGACGAGTTGCGCCTGATGCCGAACGCGCGCCCGCCACATCGCGGGACGCCGCAGGTGTCGGCGCAGGATCGGCTGGCGATGGTCGAGTGCGCGGTGGCCGGATTGCCGCCGCTGGTGGTGGACGCCCGCGAATTGCAGCGGGACAAACCGTCCTGGACCATCGATACCCTGGAGTCGCTGCGCGCAGAGATGCCCGCCGAGACCCAGGTTTTTCTGCTTTTGGGCTGGGACGCATTTTGCGGCCTGCCCACTTGGCACCGCTGGGAAGAGTTGCTCCAGCATTGCCACATC
>Ga0308163_10001349_pt1 | contig 27538 bp, 21 predicted proteins | sample PhyTR1_FD_201037 | JGI IMG/M metagenome (GOLD analysis project Ga0308163, IMG submission 201037) | Phyllosphere microbial communities from UC Gill Tract Community Farm, Albany, California, United States - DLSLT.R1 | ecosystem: Host-associated > Plants > Phyllosphere > Unclassified | place: USA... | reverse complement strand
GCAGCACGGCGCCATGTAAAACGGCGGCCCTCGGGCCGCCGTTTTTGCGTCCGCCGGCGGCGCTCAGGCGCCGTGGGTGCGCGTGATCAGCGCGGCCAGCTTGGCCGCCTCGGTGTCGATCGAGTGGCGCGCCAGCGCCCGTACGTGGGCGCGCTCGCCCATGGCGGCGAGCTCCTCGAGCGGCGTGGCCAGCGCCCGTTCCAGCGCGGCGGCCAGGTGGTCGACGTCGCCGGCCGGAATCAGCCAGCCGTCGACGCCATCGCGCACCAGTTCCGGAATCCCGGCGACATAGGTGGTCAGCACCGGGCGGCGCAAGGCCATCGCCTCCATCACCACCACCGGCAAGCCCTCGGCAAAGCTCGGCAAGGCCAGCGCGCGCGCGGCCAGGATTTCCTCGCGCACCTGCTCGCTGCTGATCCAGCCGGTGATGCGCACCGCCGACTGCAACTGGTGGCGCGCGATCAGCGTTTCGATCTCGGCGCGCATCTCGCCGTCACCGGCCAGCACCAGTTCGACCGGAATGCCGCGTGCGACCAGTTGCGCCACCGCCCGCACCAGCAGCAACTGCCCCTTTTGCTCGCACAGGCGGCCCACGCAAACCAGGCGCGGCGCGGCCGGCGGCGGCACGGCCGGGCCGGCGTGGAACACCGGTTCCAGGCCACAGTGGACGATCTCGACCTTCGGCCAGTCGGTGAACGGAATCCAGCGGAACAGCTGGCTGCGGCCGAAACTGCTGATGGCCACGACAAAGGCCGAGCGGGCGATTTTTTCCTTGATGTGCAGGAACTCCGGCTTGTCGAACTCTTCCGGGCCGTGCACCGTGAAGCTATAGGCCGGACCGCCCAGCGCGCGCGCCAGCATCGCCACCTCGGCCGGATTGGTGCCGAAGTGCGCGTGCAGGTGGCGGGCGTCGTTGGCGCGCAGCCAGCCGAGCATGCGGCAGGCCACGGCCAGGTAGATCAGGTGCAGCGGCAACGGCCGGTCGGCGCGGCGCGCCATGCGCAGCGCCAGTCCCAGCGCGCCGAAAAAGCGGCCCGGGCTTTTGAACATCACGCCCAGGGTGGCCAGCGCCACGCCGACGACGCCGTCGCGCAGCAGGTAGCTGGTCTTGTCGCGCTCGCGCAGGTCCTCGGCGTCGACCAGCGGATCGGCCCAGCCGCGCAGCGCGATGCGCTGCACTTCGAAGCCCTGACGCTCCAGCGCGAGGATCTCGCGGCGGATGAAACTGTGGCTGACCTTGGGGTACTGATTGATGAGATACGCTATTTTCATGAATGGGCTAGTGTGTGCGCGGCAAAGCGCGTCAGGGCTGGGAAAGGGTAACGTCGTCCGGTTTGGCGGCCTTGGCGGCGGCCTTGGCACGCCTGCCGCCGAGGCGGTCGGCCCAGCGGCGCCCGGCCGTCATGAATAATTGCTCGTAATAGCGGGTCGACAGCCACGCCAGCGCGAACAGCACCAGCAGCAGCAACGGGCGCTTGGCGTACTTGACGACAACATCGCCGGCGCCGAGCCACGTGTGCATGAGCAGCGGGTGGATCACGTACAAGGCGTAGGAAATGCCGGCGACGAACACCAGCATGCGGCCGTGCAGCGCCCGCCCCAGCGTGGCGTCCGGGCGCACCAGGGTGGCGCCCACCAGCAGCGCCGCCAGATAGGGGCGCAGGTAGTTGAGCCACTGGCCCTGCGGCATGCATGACCAGGTCAGCACCACCAGCAGCGGCAATTGCGGCACGCGCCCCATCCAGCGGCGGGCGTTCGCGCCCAGCTTGCCATGGTAGGCCAGCGCCAAGGTGCAGCCGGCCAGGATTTCATCGATGCGGTAGTAGCTCACCGACGAGGCCATGACGATTTCCCACACGCGCAGCCCGGTAAAGCACAGCGCCAGCACCGGCAGCAACAGCAGGCCGCGCGCGCGCAGCAACCACACCAGCAGCGCCACGCCGACATAGAACTGCATCTCCATGCACAAGCTCCACAGGTGCTCGGTCATCGGCAGCAGCAGGTTGAAGCGGCCGTCGCCCGGCGGCATGTTGGCGTAGAACAGGAAGTGGCCCAGCCAGATGGCCAGCGGCGCGGCCGACGCCGCCAGCGCGATCAGCATGTATAGCCAGGCCAGCGGCAGCACCCGGCAAAAGCGCTTGATCAGGAAGCCGAGCACGTTCTGGTCCTTGAGCAGGAACGAGGTGATCAGAAAGCCCGACAGGTTGAAGAACACCACCATGCCAAGGATGCCGACGCTGTAGTTGAACATGTAGTGGTGCGGACCGAGCGGCAGCATGTGCGCGGCCAGCACCAGCAGGATGCTGATGCCGCGCCAGCCGTCGAGCACGGCCAGGTGGGGCGGATGCGCCGGCACTGCGGGCGCCGGCGTGGTCGCGGAGACTGGCATGGCGGCCACTCAGTACAACGGCCGCACCGCTGCGGCGCGTGCCGGTGCGCCGACGCCGACGCCGACGCCCGGAACGGTCGCCGCCGCCGCAGCCGGCGCGGTGCGGTACAGCGCGCAGCCGGCGCCAATGGCGAACCACAAGTACCAGTTGTACGACAGGTAATAGAACATATTGTCGCTGAACGCACACACCATCAGGTTGATGAGCACCACCACCAGCGTGTAGCAGGCCAGCTTGTCGATCTTGCGCACCTGCACCAGCTGATTGATCAGGGAGTAGCACATCCAGGCGAACGCCATCAGACCGATCACCCCCAGCTCGAACAGCAGTTGCACGTAGACACTGTGCGCGCCCCAGTTGACCTTGCCGGCGAGCGGGAAGAACACGATCGAGTACTTCATGAACGATTGCAGGCCATTGCCGACCACAAAACTGAGCGGCGTCATCCAGGCGATCGCCGATTCCCACAGGTAGACGCGCCAGGCGAACGAGTTCAGGTTGGAATACAGGGTCACCTGGTTGCCCTGCCCCAGATCGGCAAGGCGGTCGCCCACGCCCGGGACCAGCAGCGCCAGCGCGCCCAGGCCGGCCATGTAGAGCAGATAGCGGCGCTCGAAAATGAGCGCGTACAGCCCGAAGGCGAGCGCGGTGGCGGTCCAGGCGCTGCGCGTCTTGGTCAGCATCAGCAGGGCCAGCAGCACGATCATGTAGGCCACCATGCCCACGCGCACCCGTGTGCGCGTCTTGGCCGGCAGCGTCTTGAACAGGTAGAACGCGACGGCGATGATGACCGTCATGTAGAACGCCATCACGTTGGGATGGTTGAAGGTGCCGCGCAGGCGGAACTCGCCGCCCACGCGCAGGCCGAGCGAGGCCAGCACGAACAGGCTGTAGAGCACGGGGATCACCGACGACCACAGCATCAATTTCATGCAGAAACGGAAGTCCTGCGTGGTGCGCACGCAATAGTAACCACCGACAAAGATCGCAAAGTACGACAGCTGCGACAGGAACAGGCGCGCGGCCTCGCCCTTCTCGGGCGCGGTAAACAAGCCGAGCAACGTCACCAGCAGGAACGGCAGCCAGGCCATGTAGCCGCGGCGCGGCACCAGCGTTGGTTTTTCAAACACCAGCAACATGGCCAGCAGGATCACCACGCCGTTGATGACGCCGCCAACGCCGATCGCGTAACCGCCAAGCGAGAAGCGGGTCAGCTCGAGCACGTTGTCGCCGCTGGCCCGAAACAGGATGATCATCAGCAAGGTGAGTTTGCGGTCGTAGATGACGAACAGGCCCAGCAGGATGGCCGCCGGCAATGCGACCAGCTTGCCCAGGCTGCCGCCCATGAGGTCGACCACGATCGGCGTCGCCGCGCCCAGGAAACCGGCCACGCACAGCAGCAAAAAGCCCAGCAGATAGACCGGACGGAACGGGTGTTTGACGATGTCGGGCGCTTTGAACGAGCTCAAAGCGGGCCATTTGTGCAAGACTGCCATAGTGTACCTATTTAAAGAAGGGGCGGTGCCATGCGAAAGCGCCGCCTAAGCGCCGGTCAGGCCGGTTGCGCCGCCACGCGCATCTTGCGCTTGCCGGGGAAGCGGCGGATCAGCCATGCGCGCACGGCGTTCCATTCGCCCGTCTCCGGCGTGTTGGCGTTGCGGAAGCGGTGGAAGCGCCACAGCAGGCTGGCCTCGCCACGGGTGGCGATGGCCTTGCGGTACAACAGCTCGCGGCGCAGCTCGGGCGAGTCGCCCAGTCCGCGCGTGACGATGTCGGCCATGCGCGCGTATTCGGCGTCGAAATTGCCCTTGCCGTCGACGTCGAGCAGGATGCCGCCGTGGTTGCAGAACGGCGCCGGATCGAACCATGGCAGCTGGTGCAGCGCGCAGAACGAACGCACCAGGAAGCGCGAGATGTCGATCGACACCGCCATCTGGTCCATGAAACGGGTGGCGCTGACGTTGTTGCCATGCCAGCGGTATTTGATCAGCTTCTGCGGCACGTTGGCGCACTTGCCAAGGATCGCCAGCTGTCCGAACAGGAAATAGTCCTCGGCCAGCGCCGGCACCTCGATGCGCTGCGCCTCGGGCAACACGCCCAGGAAATCGATGCCGTAGCGGATGCCCATGCTGCGCACCGCGTCAAAGCGCAACATCGAGGTCGGGTGCGCGATCGGGTTGCGGAACAGGCTGGCGGCGGCCACGCGGGCCCTGCCGATCGGCATGCTCATCTCGCCGATCGGCAGGCCGGCGCCATCGATGACGTCGGCCTGGCCGCCGATCGCCACCACGTCGGGCTGGGCGGCAAAGGCGGCCAGCACCACCTCAAGGCGGTCGGGGTAGCAAATGTCGTCGGCGTCGTGGCGCATGACGAATTCGCAGTCAGCGATGTCGAGCCCGCAATTGAGCAGTCCCGACAGGCCGTGCGCCTCGGGGAAGCTGTGCACCTCGACGCGCGGGTCGCGCGCCTGGTATTGCTGCGCCATTTCGCGGCTGCCGTCGGTCGAACCGTGGTCGAGCACCAGCAGGCGCCAGTCCTGGACGGTCTGCGCCAGCACGCTGTCGATCGACTCCGCCAGGAAGTCCTTGCCGTTTTTCACCGGCAGCAAAATATCAATCTTGGCCACTGTTTTACCCCTGATTAGTTAATTCGTGTTGATCCCGAGGCGCGCCCGCGCGGCGCGCCGCCAGCGCGTCGATCTGGTCCAGCACCGCGCCCGAGGCGTCGCCGAACTTGCGCGCGAACAGCACCTCGCGTTTGTCGTTGGGGCAGTTGTTCTGCTCGGCGTCGCGGATCACCGGCCCGGCGAACTGCGGCAGATAGCTGGCGTCGATCATCTCGGGGCTCTGCTTGCCCGGCCCCGGCACCCAATGGGTGTAGGTCAGGCTGTGGCTGATGCGCGCGCGAAAGCGCGAATTCCACAGCACCACCTGGAAGAAAAACTCGTCCGAGCAATCGACGAAGCGGCAGAAACGGTACAACGCCGGATGGCGGGCGTGGTAGTCGAGCACGTAGCGCACCGCCTCGGCGCTCAGGCACCACCACTGCGAACCGGTGACCGCCTCGCCGCCGTTCAGTACTTTTTTATAATCGCGCAGCGGCAGATGACGGTTCATCCAGTGCTGCAGCGGCCAGCGCAAACGCGCCAGCGGCTTGCCTTTGCGGATCCAGTAGTGCGTGATGCGTTCCAGCGTCTTGCCATATTGCAGGTTCGGCAGCGCGTACGCTTCGATGAACTCGGTGCCGCGGTGGCGCTCGAGGAAGTCCTCGATGTACGACACCGGCTGCAACGGATAGCAGGCACCGCTCAGCAGCACGAAATACTCGGCGTCCGGGCGCGCCGCGGCGGCGCCGCGCATCAGCTCCAGGGTGGCCTTGACCAGCGACACGTCGCCCCAGCCGCAGCTGACGCGCCGTTCGGTGAACGACACCGTCGGCGAGGCCAGCGCAGTAAAGGGCGCGAGGTCCGACTTGGCGTCGATGTGCACATGAAACGACGCACCGGGCGCCGACAGGCGCGCGATCAGCCGGCCCAGATGGGCCGGATTGTTATGCGCCAGGATCAGGTACGCGATCCGCATGCTTACACCTTGACCAGGCGCACCAGGTCGCTAGAGCCGGTCCATTCGTTGATGTACGTCGAGTTCTTGCCGTAGCTGTTGTCGATGACGGTGTTCTTCTTGTCCATCAGGCACGACAGGATGTGGCCGTGCAGGCGGTCGGTGACGATGTGGTCGTGGCGCGAGAACAGCGCCACCGCCTTCGACGAGAAGCGTTGCGCCACCGGCACCCAGTACCACGGCCCCAGCAGCTTGCTGGCGGTTTCCCAGCGGCGCGCCTTGAAGCGGCCTTCGAGGCGCCAGGCGAAGTCGATCAGCCGCTTTTCGCCGCCCACCACCTCGACCCAGTCGGTGCGGGTATCGAACGTCAAGTCCTTGAGCGATTCGGGCACCACCGGTTTTTCGACGTCGACGCGTTCGATGCGCAGCACGCCGCGGCCGCTGCCGTTGCTGGCGATCGGATACAACTGGTGCGCCATGTCCGGCACCAGGTAGACGTGGTCCGAGAACTGGCGGGCGATTTGCTGCGAGACCTTGTCGCGGATGAAAATGTGGACGTCGTTGTGACGGCGGAACACGGCCGCCGAGCGGTCGCGCTTTTCATCGGTCGAGAAAAAGATCGTTTGCGGCAGCATCACGATGCGGTTGTTCGGGAAGCGCGTGATGATCTCCTCGCGCAGATCGTTGATGTTGGCGTACAGGTCGCCGAAGTTGCCGCCGCCATGGAACACCAGGATGTCGCCCGGCTTGACCCATTCCGGCTGGAATGCCGACGCGGTCGAGGTGGTCTTCGGCGACAGGTTTTTTTTCTTGAAAAAGGCCAGCGTGCCCTGCATGATCAGCAGATCGCCGATGTTGTCGTGCATCGGGATATCGATGTAATGAAACTCTTTGCCTTTGAGCAGGTCGTAAATGACGTCATGGGTTTTTTGCAAATCCAACATCATCGAACGGTGGTCTTTCATGTTAACTCCGAATGCTTGCGATTAATTATTTAGCGCGCGTGACCAGCTTGCGCACCAGTTGAAGATCTTCCTTGGTCGGCAGGAAATCGGGCATCGGCTCCTTCAGCTTGGTGACGCTCAGCACGATCGTCATCACCAGGCGCAGGCAGGCGCCGCACAGCATCAGCAACGCCAGGTACACATACGTGTTCTCGTGCGGCAGGAACGGGATGGCGATGAGCACCGGCACGATCGAGATAAACTGGCGCGCCAGCACCAGGCCGGGCTGGCCGGCGGCGTTGAAGCGCTGCGCCAGGGTCCAGCTGGCCCCGCCGATGACGCATTCGAACAGCAGGATCGCAAACGGCACCGTCATGTCGGCAAACGCCTTGCCGTACACCAGGGTCAGCGCCCACGGCGCCAGCGCCGCGCCGACGGCGGCGATCGCCATCAGCGGCATGAACGTGACGCGGAAGGCGTTGCGCACGGCGCGGCTCAGCTGCTCCTCGTCGCGCCCGGCGAAGCGCGAGAACAGCGCCACCGAAATCGATTCCTGCACCGCGCCGATCAGGCGCGAGGTGGTGAAGGCCAGCGCGTAATAGCCATATTCCTTGATGGTGCCGCGGTTGAGCAGGAACAGCTTGTCGAAATTGAGCAGGAAGATGCCCAGCAAGCCGATGCCCTGCTGGTGCAGGCCGTAGCGCACCACGAACCACGGGCGCACCGGCTCGCGCACCTCGTCCTTGAGTTGCCAGATGCGGTGCGTGCGGGCCCACCACAGGCCGGCGCCGGTGATCCCGACCAGCACCAGCAACTGCATCACCAGGATCTGTTCGAACGTGACGACCTTGAACCACAGCAGCAACGGCAGCATCAGCACCAGGTTGCCGAACACCTGGGCGAAGCGCAGCACGTTGAAGAAATGCAGGTTGGAATGCAGCTGGGTCAGCGAGAACAGGTAGGTCTGGCTGGCCATGAAGGCGGCGAAGGTCAGGATCAGCCACCAGACCTGGTGCAGCTCGACCGCGTGGCTCAGTTGCAGGCCGGCCGCCGACAGCCCGGCCGCCAGCGCGCTGATGCCCAGCAACGAAAACAGGAACAGGCGCAGATACGAGAAGCGCCGCGCCGCGCCGAAGTGGTACACATAGCTGCTGCCCATGCCGCACTGGGCGACGGTGGCGGCGAGCGTGCAGATCAGCAGCGCCGCCGACAGCAGCCCGCGCCCTTCCGGACCGAGCAGGCGGGCGTTGATCACCGACGAGATGAAACCGACCACGGTCATCCCCATGGTGGTCATCAGGGTCTTGCCGAAAGCGCGTGACAGGCCGGAGGCCGGGGCGTTAGCCGCCATCATGGCGCTGCCCGCGTGGTTGCCACCAGCGCGTGCCCGCGCGGATCGTTGGCGGCCACCAGCTGGCGCAGGAAGTCCTGCTGCACGGCGTAGGCGGCCTTGGTTTCGCTCTGGTCGCGCACCAGCGTCGACGCGCGCACCAGAATGCCGTCGGCGACCTTGCCGGCCAAGCCGTCGCGGAAGATCTTCATGCGCATGTCGAAGCCACCCTGCGGGTAGGCGTCGCTGATGCGGGTCCAGTAGGTGACCGCCTCAAGCCGGTTCTGGCTGGAGGCGACCATGTGCTTGCCCGGCAGCGTGCCGGCAGGCGTCACGGCCAGTTGGGCCGGGCTGAGCGCGATGACCTTGTAGCCCTGGGCCGGATAGCAGATCTCCGGCAGGTGCAGCTTGACGTCCTGGCGCTGCTCTTTGGCGTAGGCCAGGGCCAGCATCACCTGCACGCCGTCGCGGTTGACATAGGTGCGCATCAGCACATCGTCGTACGGTTGTTCCTGGTTGCGACCGCCGTCCTCGGCGGTCGACAGCTCGGCCTGGGCGCTGGCGTTGGGTACCTCGGTCCAGTCGCCAAAGCGGGTCGGCACGCTGGTCGCCAGCGTGGTGCCGCCGGCGGCCGACTCCAGCGTCGGCGTCAGCGCGTGCGCCAGGCCGACCGTGCCGATCATGGCCACCAGCATCGCCAGCGCCGGCGCTAACGCCACGTGGGTCAGCTGGCGCCAGGCGCCCGCGGCCACCGCCGGCAGTTGCAGGCCGGCCTGGCCGTCGTCGTCGCGCTTGGTGCGGTTGCGCACCAGCCAGCTGAGCGCGCTGTCGACACCGATGATCAGCAGCAGCGCAGACAGGAACAGCACCAGGCCCGAGAACCCGTGCAGGAAACCCTGGCCGGCGGCGTCGCCGAGGTGGTAGGTGATCAGCGACAGGAACATGATGCGCAAGGTGTTGGCGGTAAACGAGATCGGCACGATCAGCACCGCCAGCACGACGTTGCGCACCACCGACGGGTGGCGCACCAGGTTCATGTACAGCAGCCCCAGCGCTTCGAGCGTAAACAACGAGTTCAGGCCGGCGCAGGCGTCCGCCACCAGCAACTGGTACTGGCCGATGGTGATAATCACGCCGCTGCGGGCGATCGGGTAGCCGAACCAGTACAGCAGGTGTTCGGTGGCGTACGAGACGCCGATTTTCATCGGCAACGTCAGCACGTCGACGATCGAGGCCGGCAGCGGGATCATGAACAGCATGAAGAAGAAGGCGAACCACATGCGCGACCAGGTGCGCACGCCGTAGAAGGCGATCAGCACGCCGCTGAGCACGGGGATCAGCGAGCCGACCTCGAACAGCAGCACCCCTTGCGAGCGGCCCAGCACGTACGACACCAGGCCGAGCAGCAGCGCGGCGGCGCCGGCCAGCGGCGCCGGACGGCGCTCGAAGCGCTGCTCCGACAGCAGCTGGCGCATGCGGAAATACAGGAAGCCGAAGGCGACGGTCATGACAATCGGACCGTGGGCGTTGCGGTCCGAGCTCCAGGCGCCGTGGAACAGGTCCCAGAACGTCGGCAGGTAGATCACGCCCAGCCCGACCAGCAGCAGGATCGACGGCGCCAGTGCGGCGCGCGGCGCGCGGACGGGTTGGGTGAGCATGGTGTCCATCTCGTTGCCGGTTAGAAGTTGTTAAGGACGGTGCCGACGACGTGCACGCGGGCCTCGCCCAGCGCGCCGATCAGGTCGTGCACATGGTTGACGTGGGTGGCGTCCTGGCGGGTCACCACCAGTGCGGCGCCGGCGCGGCCGGCCACCATTTGCGCGTCCGAGCATTCGCTGCCGGCCGGGGTGTCGATCAGGATCACGTCGAATTGCGGCGCCAGTTCGCGCAGCAGCTTGCCCAGCCCCGGGCGGCCCAGCAGCTCGGATGGATTCGGCGGCGGCGCGCCGGCGGTCAGCACCGACAGGTCCAGCAGCGCCGGCACCCGTTGCACCGCTTCGACGCCGTTGCGGTCCGACAGCACCGACGACAGGCCGACCCGGTTCTCCAGGCCGAACAGCGCGTGCTGGCTCGGGTGGCGCAGGTCGGCGTCGATCAGCAAGGTGCGTTGACCTTGTTGCGAGAACACCACCGCCAGGTTGGCGGCCAGGAAGCTGCGGCCGTCGCCGCGCTCGGCGCCGGTGATGGCCAGCGCGCGGCGCTCTTCGCCGGTGTCGAACCAGCGCCACATCAGCTGGTTGCGCAGCGCGCGCATCGATTCGACGCGGGCGGTGAACGGCTCGTAGGCGGCCACCACCGTTTCGCTGATGGCGCTCTCGCCGCGCAGCAGGTAGGGATAGTCGTACTGGCGCGACAGCGCGAACTCGATGTCGGCGGTGCTGAGCACGCCCAGCGCCAGCGCGGCGTCGCCGAAGCGCACGTTGTGCTCGACCTGGTGGCGCATGACTTTTTCAGCGTCGGCCACCGACAGGCGTCCTTGTTTGATCAGGATGGCGCCGATCGAGCGGTCCGGCACGCTAGCCTGCGGCTTGTCGCGCAACTCCGGCGCCGGATAGGATGGAACGGTATTCGAATTCATGTTGATGCTCCGTGTAAGTCGGTGTGCCCGGTGGCGGGTCGGGTCATTGCTGCAGCTGCGCCATCGGCGCGGCCGGACGGTTGCGCGACACGCGCTTGGTCGCGCGCGGCGTGGCGATCACGCCCAGCACCGGCAAACCGAAGGCGTCGGCCATGTGGGCCGCCGAACGCACGCGCTGGTCGAGCATCTCGAGCAGCAGCACGGCGCCGCCGCCGAGGATGGTGCCGATCACCAGCGACAGCGCGATGTTGAGCAGCAGGCGCGGCGATGCCGGCGCGGTTGGCGTGTTGGCGGTCGACAGCACGGCGATGTCGGACTGTTTGGACTGGCCTTCCAGATTGGTGGCGTTGTAGCGTTGCATGGCCGATTCGTACGAGCGGCGGGCGTTGTCGGCCTCGTTGCTGAGCACGACGAATTCGTCGCGCGCGCCGTTCATCTCCAGCACGCGGGTTTTTTGCGCGGCCAGCGCGGCGCGCAATTCGCCCTCGCGCTGTTTGTAGATGGTGCTGGTGCCGGCCACGCCGCTCGAGGCGATGCGGATCTGCTCGTTCAGGCTCGAGCGCAACTTGTCGACTTCGGACTTGGCCGACATGTATTGCGGGTGGTTCGGCGCCAGGCGCTGGGCGGTATCGGCCAGCTTGGCTTCGGCCAATGCCAGGCTCGACTTGAGACCCTGGATCAGGCTGTTGTTGAGCACGTCGGGCGAGCCCTCGGCGCCGCCGGCGGCCTGGCGCGAGCGCGACTGCGCCTCCATCGACTGGTTCTGGGCTTGCACCAACTGGCTCGACAGTTCGTTCAGGCGCGCCATCTCGACGTCGACACGGGTGTCGGCGTTATAGATGTTGTTGTCCTTCTGGTATTTCGACAGACGGCTCTGCGCCACTTCATATTGCTCGCGCAGCAGCTTGATCTGGGTGTTGATGAAACCGGAGGCCTGCTGCGCCGGATCGGTCTTCAGTTGCACGCTGAACTGCATGTAGGCGTCGGCGAAGGCGTTGGCCACGGCCGCGACGAACTTCGGATCGGCGCCCTGGAAGTTAATCGTCAGCACGCTCGAGTCGCGCGACGGCTCGATGTCGACCTTGGCCAGCAACAGGTTGGCCAGCCATTCCTTGATGGTGACGTCGGTGCTGCCCTTGACCGAGTCGGCGTACTGCTGCTGCACGGCCGGGCTCTCGGCCAGGCGCAGGTTGTCGACCACCTTGAGCGCGACGCTTTTGCTGCGGATGATGTCGGCCTGGGTGATCACATAGCCGGCCATCATCTGCACGGGCAGGCTCATGCCGGTGACCGGGTCGACGCCCTTGGTGTTGAGCACCAGCGCGGTGCTGGCCTTGTAGACCTTCGGCAGCATCAGGCTGATGACGACGGTGGCGGCGACCGTCACCGCCAGGATCATCAGCACGATCTTGTAGCGGGCGCGCAGCGCCAGGAGCAAATGGGTGAAATTCATGGTTGTCTTCTCAAAATGGTCGATCAATGATCACGCGCCCGCCGCCAGCGGCGGGGCCGGCGTCAGAACAGGCTCTCGCGCACGTACAGCACGTCGTCGTTCTGCACCAGGTCGTCGTACTTGGCTTCGAGGATCTGCAGCTTGCCTTCGGCGTCGCGGCGCTTGATGCGCAGGCCGCGCTCGGTGCCGCGCGGGGTCAGGCCGCCACCGGCCGCCAGCGCCTGCAGCACCGTCATCGAGCGTTCGATGCGCAGCATGCCCGGACGCTGCACTTCGCCGTAGATATAGAAGCGCGGGGCGCGCTCGACATAGACGACGTCGTTGCCGCTCAGTTCGAGGTCGGTCTTCATGTTGCTCGTGCGTACCAGTTCGGCGACGTCGATGACGTCCTTGGTGGTGCTGCCGTTGCGGGTGCGCAGCACGGTGACGGTGTCGCCACCGTCGACGCTGACGCCGCCGGCCAGCGCCAGCACGTCGAGCACGCTACGGCTGCCGTCCAATGGATAGCGCCCCGGGCGGCCGACCTGGCCCAGCACCGACACCTGCTGGCTTTGAAGCAAGGTGACGATCATGTTGACCTGCGGGTTCTTGACGAAGCCGCCCGACACCAGCAGCTGGGCCAGCTTTTTCTCGGCGGCCGCCGTCGGCAGGCCCGACACGGCCACCTGGCCGACCAGCGGGAAGGTGATGAAGCCGGACGAGCTCACGCGCGTCTCGGTGGTCAGGTCGGGATTGTTGTAGACCGAAATCTTGACCACGTCGCCAGGTCCGAGCAGCAGCTCGGCCGCGCCGGCCGTGCCCAAGGTCAGCGCCATTAGCGACGCCATCATCCAAAATACGATTCGTTTCATAATATGTTCTCCGTGTGATGCGGTATAGGGTGGGCGCCCCCGAACCGGGGGACGCCGCGTTATTTCAGTCCGGCCACGCCACGGGCGTGGGCGTCGTCCTGTCCGGGCGCCGGGGTCGCGGCGGCGGGCGCGGCGGCCGGCGCGGCGCCAGGCGTGCCCGGGGCCGCCGGCTGGTCGGCCTTGTTGGTGTACTCGATCTTGGTGGCCGCGCGCAGGCGCGCCAGCTCGGCCGCGGCCGCTTCCTTGCCGCGGGTGTTCATCAGGTACTGCTCGATCTGAGGCGTCGACGCGGCCAGTTCGACCGGCGTGTCGCGCACGTCGGTGATGGTGACCACGGTGCTGCGCTCACCCTCGCGGATGATGAACAGCTGGCCCTTGGGCAGCGACAACAGCTTGTCGCCCAGCGCCGGCGCCAGGTCGGCGTAGCTGCGCGAGATCTGGTTGCGCGCGTACTTGACGTTGTAGCGGTCGAGCAAGGCGGCCACGTCCTCGAGCGACTTGGCGGCGTCGATGTCCTTCTTGAGGGCGTCGGTCAGGTCGGCCGACGGCAGCACCAGCTGGCGCATGTCGATCGTCTTACGCTGGGAGAACAGCGCCGGGTGCTTGTCGAAATAATCCTTGACCTCTTCCTTGGTCGGCTTGGCCGGCGTGCCGACCTTTTTCTGCAGGTAGGCCTGGGCCAGGATCAGCGACTTGGCGCGTTCGATCGCCTGCACCACCTTGGGGTCGCGGTCGGTCTTGTCCTTCACGGCCTCGTTGATCAGCAGCTGGCGGTCGACCAGCGAGGCCAGGATCTGCGGTCGGGCCTGTTGCTGCTGGGCGCCCGGCACGCCCGAGCGCGCCAGTTCCTCGTTCAGCTGCAGCGCGGTGATTTCCTCGCTGCCGACCTTGACCAGCGCCTGGCCGGATTTGGTGTCGCCCTTGCCGCAGGCGGCCAAGCCGGCCACCAGCAGCAGCGCCAGCGCGCCGCCGCCGACCCGGCGCAGACCGTGGCGTCGTGCGACGCCGTCAAATTTTGTATGGTTCAAGATAGTCTTCCTCAGTCACTTGTGGCGGCGGTCAACGGCTGAGACCGGCGTTGGGGGGCAAAGTATGCGGCCCGCTCAAACAATTGTCAATATTATAAAGGCTATGCATTAAATGCAACCTCCCATCCCGGATTGTGGCACAAATATCGCATTGCAGCATTTTTATTCGGTGCGCACCCTTCTGCGGCGCGGTCAATGCGCGTTTTCGCGCTTGGCCACCACCAGCACGGTGCGCACGATGATCCACATGTCGAGCCACAGCGACCAGTTGCGCAGGTAGTCCAGATCGTACTCGATGCGCGCTTCCATCTTGTCGAGCGTCTCGGTCTCGCCGCGCAGGCCGTTGACCTGGGCCCAGCCGGTGATGCCCGGCTTGACCTTGTGGCGCAACATATAGCCCTTGATCAGCTTGCGATACTGTTCGTTGTGCGCGACCGCGTGCGGGCGCGGCCCGACGATGCTCATGCGCCCCTGCAGCACGTTGAAGAACTGCGGCAGCTCGTCGAGCGAGCTGCGGCGCAGGAAGCCGCCCACCGGCGTGATGCGGCTGTCGCCCTTCTTGGCCTGCACCACCTTGTCGCCGTTCTCGGTCACGGTCATCGAGCGGAACTTGTAGACGATGATCTCCTCGCCGTTGAGGCCGTAGCGCCGCTGCGGGAAGATGATCGGTCCGGGCGAGGTCGCCTTGATGGCAACGGCGATCACCAGCATCACCGGGATCAGCAGGATCTGGATCGCCAGCGCCAGCACGATGTCGCTGCAGCGCTTGATGATGCTGTTGACGCCGGTGAACGGCGATTCGCGGATGCCGATCACCGGCATGCCGCCGACGCTGCCGAAGCGCGCCTGCATCAGGTCGAACACATAGATGTCGGGCAGGAAGTAGACCGACGCGGTGGTGTCCTCGAGCTCGTCGAGCAGCTGGCGGATGCGCGGCTGGGCCGAGATCGGCTGGCTGATGAAGATCATCTTGATCTGGTGCTGGCGCACGTAGGCGGCGATGTCGGACATCTTGCCCAGCATCGGGTGCGACACGCCCTCGACCCGGCGCTCCGGACCGCGGTCGTCGAAGTAGCCGTGCACGTTCATGAGCAGGTTCGGCAGGCGGCCGATGGTGGCGGCGAACTTGACGCTGACGTCGTTGGCGCCGACGATCACCACCGAGCTCAGTTGACCGCGGCGCGGGTCGGCGCCGAGCCGGTGCGCGGCCAGGTGGCACAACAGCATGGCCACCGGGGTGGCCACCATCCACACCAGCACCACGGTGCGGTCGTAATGCGGCACCATGCCGCTGGCGTAGCCGATCAGGGTCAGCAGCACCACCGTCAGCAGCCAGCCCAGCACCAGGTCGCGCGCGGCGGCCCAGCGCCCGCCGGTATGCCAGCTGCGGTACGGGTCGATGTATTTATAGACCGACGAGGCGACGAAAAAGGCGATGATGGTCAGCACCAGCGAATAGCCGGTGAAGCTGGCGCCCAGCGCGACCGTACACAGATACAGCATCCCCATGATAATCAGGGGGTCGACCACGCGTTCGAAAAAGGTAATCAGGGGACTCTCGTTGACCGTCATGACCTTAGAACTCTACGCTGGCGTTAAAAGAGATGCCCTTGGCGCGGAAGCTCGACGTGCGCGCCGCGGCGCTGCCGTCGCGACGGGAGGCGAAGCCGTTCAGGCTCAGCGCCACCTGGCGCCAGGCTTGATAGGTCACGCCGGCCGTGGCGGTGCGCGCCGTGTCGCTCAGGCCGGTGAGGTTGCTCACGCCGCTGAGCGGCTCGAAATCGCGCTTCTCGTTTTTCAGCTGGGCGTTGAAGGCCAGCTTGGAGGTGGGCGTCCAGCGCACGCCGACGCTCTCGCCGGTGCTCAGCGCGCTGTTGACGACGGTGCCCTCGGCGGCGCCGAATTCGCGCCACAGCATGGCGTTGAACTGGGTCTGCGCCAGTACCGCCCAGTTGACGATCAGGCGGCCGTTGACGCCGCTGTCATCGCGCACGGTTTCGGTGTTGTGGCGCCGCTGTACCCAGCCGCCAAGGAAGATGACCTGGGTGACGCCGCTGGCGAGCCAGGTGACGTTGAGCTTGATCTCGTCCTGCTTGTAGCCGTTGTCGACGACATTGCCGGTGACCGGGTTGAAGCCCATGTTGGCATAGTCGCCCTTGAGCTGGCGCGCCACCAGGCCGAAGGTGCTGCCGCTGCTGGCGATGTAGTCGAAGCCGGTTTCGGCGATCTTCTCGGTGCGGTTGTTATAACTTTGCGACGGCAGGTCGAAGCTGAAGCGCTCGCTGGTATAGCCGGCGTGCGCCTGCCACGACGGGTGGAACCGCCAGTTGCCGTCGACATAGCGCCGGGTATCGGTACGCAGGTTGCGCTCGCTGCTGGAGAAGTCGGCAAACGAGGCCAGCGATTCGCTGTAGGTGCCCCCGACGTGGCCGCTGAACTGATTGCCCAGCTGCCACTTCCATTCGGCGGCGGCGTCCTTGCCAGTGTAGTCGAGCCCGGTGTTCTTATCGAACGAGACCTTGCTCGCGCGCGCCGACGCGGTCACCACCTGGCGCCCGATCGGACGTTCCAGGCGCATCCCGGCCACCAGCGTGGTGTAGGTGTCGGAGTAGTCCGCGTCGCCATTGCCGGTATTGTCACGCCGCAGCAAATTGTCGTCGTACGAGTAGCCCGCCGACACGTAAGGATGGATGGTGTCGCTGATTTGCGCCCGCGCCGAAGAAGCGAACAGGCCACTGATAATCAACGACAACGTAATGAGTTTCCCGGCGCCGGGAGCGCGCATTACGCCCACAGTGCCGTCCGCGCCGTCAGGGGAAACAACCAGGAGGTTCTTATATGCGATCTCAACATTTTTTGCTCTTAGTCCTAGAGAGTGGACGCCTGACGGCGCACCGTGGAAAACCCCGCGAAACAGCCCCGTCCGACATATGGCGGAGGCCGCGTCATGTCGGCGAGGCTGAATCATATCACCGTGACAACAAGACTTCCACACATTACATTTTCAACGGCGGCAGCGGCAACCCGGCACCGTAAAATTATATTTGAAGCAACCCTGGGTGTCTATACCGCACCGCAACATTTTTCACCGCCGGCGGCGCTTAGCGCTGACGCGCCTCAATCTCTTCCCACTTTTCCAGCGCGGCCAGCAGTTCGGCCTCGATCTGCTCGACCCGGGCGTTGACCCGCTTGGCCTCGGCCGCCTGTTTCTTGTAAAAGTCCGGGTCCGACAGCTGCAGCGCCAGCGCGCTCTGTTCGTCCTCGAGCGCGGCGATCAGCTTGGGCAGCTCGTCGAGCTCGCGCTGCTCCTTGAAGCTGAGCTTTTTGGCCTTGGCGGCCGGCGCTGTCATGGTCGAGACCGGTTCAGCCGCCTTCACGGCAGCAGCCGGCCTGGCCTTGGGCGCGGCCGTCACGGTGTCGCGCACCCGCTCCCAGTCGCTGTAGCCGCCGACAAACTCGCGCCACTGGCCCTGCCCTTCGGCGACGATGACCTGGGTGACGACGTTGTCGAGGAAGGTGCGGTCGTGGCTGACCAGGAACACGGTGCCGGTATATTCCTCGAGCAACTCTTCAAGCAATTCCAAGGTGTCGATGTCCAGATCGTTGGTCGGCTCGTCAAGCACCAGGCAGTTGGCCGGCTTGGCGAACAGGCGCGCCAGCAGCAGGCGGTTGCGCTCGCCGCCGGAGAGCGACTTGACGGGCGAACGCGAGCGCTCCGGCGAGAACAGGAAGTCGTTCAGATAGCTCATCGAGTGCTTGCGCTGGCCGTTGACCTCGACCCAGTCGCTGCCCGGGGAAATAGTCTCGATCAGGCTGGCTTCCTCGTTGAGCTGGGTGCGCATCTGGTCGAAGTACGCCACCTGCAGCTTGGTGCCGAGGCGCGCGCTGCCGTTGTCCGGCGCCAGCTCGCCCAGGATCATCTTGAGCAAGGTGGTCTTGCCGGCGCCGTTGGCGCCGATCAGGCCGACCTTGTCGCCACGCAGGATGGTGCCGGTGAAGTTGTCGACGATGACCCGGTCGCCGAAGCGCTTGCTGATGTTTTCCAGCTCGGCGACGATCTTGCCCGAGCGCTCGCTTGATCCGACCTCCAGCTTGACCTGGCCCTGCTGTTCGCGGCGCGCCGAGCGCTGCAGGCGCAGCGCCTCGAGACGGCGCACGCGGCCCTCGTCACGCACGCGGCGCGCCTTGACGCCCTTGCGTATCCACACTTCCTCCTGCGCCAGGAACTTGTCGAACTTGGCGTTCTCGACCTCCTCGTTCTCCAGCTGCTCGGCCTTGCGGGTCTGATAGGTCGTGAAATTGCCCGGATACGACAGCAGGCGGCCACGGTCGAGCTCGATGATGCGGGTGGCAACGTTGTCGAGGAAGGAACGATCGTGGGTGATGAACAGCACCGAACCCTTGAAGTCGCGCAGCAGGCCCTCGAGCCACAGGATGGAGCTGAAGTCGAGGTGGTTGGTTGGTTCGTCAAGCAGCAGCACGTCCGGCGCCGACACCAGCGCGCGCGCCAGCGCCACGCGCTTTTGCATCCCGCCCGAGAGCGTCTTCATCAGCATGTCGCCGGTCAGGTTCAGTTTGTCGAGCACGGTTTCGACCTTGTTCGACAGGTTCCACGCGTCGCCGGCGTCGAGCTTGACCTGGATGTCGTGCATGCGTTCCATGACGGCGTCGTCGTTGCCCTGGCCGAACTGGCCGGTCAGCGCGTCATATTCCTTGAGCAGCGCCGGCAGCTCGCCCATGCCGGCGGCGACGGCGTCGTGCACCGTCATGTCCGGATCGAACACCGGTTCCTGCTCGACGTAGGCGATCTGGATGTTTTGTTGCATGACGAGCAAGCCGTCGTCGAGCTTGAAGCGGCCCGAGATCACCTTCAGCAGCGACGACTTGCCGGTGCCGTTGCGGCCGATCAGACCGACGCGCTCGCCGGCCTCCAGAGAAAATTCCGCGTGATCGAGCAGCGCGACGTGACCGAACGCGAGTTGCGCCGAAGATAAAGAGATGACAGCCATAGTGAGTAATATGTGGACCGCGCGCCACGGGCGGCGCATCGTCGTTGAGATTGAAGAACACGCATTGTACCGACAGTGGCGGTCCTGGTGCCAGTTTCATTGATCGCTACGCCGCAACGCAACATTCGCGCCTGCCATGATCGCCGCCACCGTGCCGACGGGTGGACATGCGCACGCTGGTGCGGTAACTGGCGCGGGCGTTGCCGCTTGGGCTATAATGCGCTCGCCTTGAGCGTCCTCCCCGTAGCACAATGGATAGTGCACATGCCTCCTAAGCGTGGGATACTGGTTCGATTCCAGTCGGGGGGACCAATTCCCGCTCGCCATGCTCCACATCGTCCGATTCCCTTAAAAACCGCGCGCCTGCAAGGCAAGTTGTTTTTGCTGGGCCGTCACGCGTGAAGAAACCCCAAACCAGGCCCATGTTGCTCGGTTGGTAAATCGACGCCGGAAGGACTGCCTTTGACACCCTTTTTGTGCAGCGCAGCGTTATACTGACATCATTAGAAAAAAGTCAACGCGGCGCCGCCTGCCACGCGATCTCTGTTGCCCTCACTTGTAGGATAGACAGCTATGACATTCGAACATGAAAACTTGTCAGGGATTTCCGTTGCCGTTCTAATACCGTGCTACAACGAAGCAACCACCGTGGCCAAGGTGGTGGCCGATTTCAAACAGGCGCTGCCGCGCGCCACCATCTACGTCTACGACAACAATTCAAAAGATAGCACAAGCGCCATCGCGCTGGCCGCCGGCGCGCTCGTCATGCACGAACCGCGGCAAGGCAAGGGCAACGTCGTGCGCCGCATGTTCTCCGACATCACCGCCGACGTCTACGTGATGGTCGATGGCGACGACACCTATGACGCCTCGGTGGCGCCGGCCATGGTCAAACGTCTGGTCGAGGGGCAACTCGATTGCATCAACGCCGTTCGCCATTCGAACGGGATCGAAGCGTACCGCCAGGGCCACGAGTTCGGCAACTGGATGCTCACCACCATCGTCGCCAAGCTGTTCGGCCGCGCCACGCGCGACATGCTGACCGGCTACCGCGTGTTCTCGCACAAATTCGTCAAATCGTTCCCGGTCGTGTCCAAGGGCTTCGAGATCGAGACCGAGCTGACCGTGCACACCCTGGAACTGCGCATGCGCAGCGAAGACTTCGACACCAGTTACGGCGCCCGCCCGGAAGGCTCGGTCAGCAAGCTGAGCACCTACTCGGACGGCTTCAGGATCCTGTGGATGATTTTCAAGCTCATCAAGCTGGAACGCCCCGCCCTGTTCTTCAACACGTTCGGCGCCGCCGCCGTGCTGCTGGCGCTGGCGCTGTTCTTGCCGGTGCTGGCCGACTACCTCCACACCGGTCTGGTGCCGCGTCTGCCGACCGCCATCCTGGCCGCGTTCATCGTCTCGCTCGGCGTGCTCAGCGTGGTCTGCGGCCTGATCCTGACCTCGGTCACGCAGGGACGGCGCGAGGTCAAGCAATTGTGCTTCCTGTCGACACCACGGTACGCCACCCGACAGAAGTAAGCCCATGCGTCTTAAGACCCTTGCCGGTCAAACCGGCCGGCTGGCGCGAGCTGCTCGGGTTCAACAAAAGAACATGACGCGCCGACACGATGAAAAACTTCAATATTTATAAGCTGCTGACGTTCCTGGCCCTGCCATTCTTGCTCAGTTGGCCGGCCTGGTTCAACGGCCACCCCTTCCTGTTCCAGGACACCCCCGCCTACATCAAGGGCGCCGCCAGCGCCGTCAGCCTGCTGGCAGAAACCAGTACCGCGCGCAACTGGCTCAGCGCCGGCATGACGCCGGCCGACACGGCCAACACGGAGGAAGCGGCCGCCGCTGCGCCGGCCGCGCAGCTGAGCAGCTCTCCCGACAAGAGCGGCGTGATTTCCGGCCGCTCGGTCTACTACGGCCTGTTCATGTTCCTGACCGCCTGCCTGCTGGGCTTGAAGGGCGTGCCGCTGCTGCAGGCGCTGCTGTCCACCGTCATGATCACCACCTTTCTGCGCCAACGCTACAGCATCGATTACCGCACCATCGCCGCCACGCTGCTGGTGCTCGCCCTGGCCAGCCCGCTGCCGTTCTTCAACAGCATGCTGATGCCGGACGTGTTCGCCGGACTGGGCATCGCCGGCGTCGTCGCCCTGATTATGATGCCGCGCGCGCCGGGCGGCGTGCGCCTGTTCTGGGCATTGCTCACCTTGGCCACGGTATTGTTCCACACAGCCAATATCATGATCATCCTGGCCACCATCATCAGTCTTGTCGTGCTGTGGCTGGTGCTCAACCGCCGTGAACCGATCCGCTGGTCGGCGGTCGCGCTCGCCCTTGGGCTGGTCGGCGCCGGCGTGGCCGGCGAGGCCGCCTTCAGTTTCGGCGTGCGCCACTTCACCCACACCACCCCGATCCGGCCGCCGTTCATGACCGCGCGTCTGCTGGCCGATGGACCGGGAAACAGCTTCGTGCGGACCCTGTGTCCGCAGGCCGGCTTCGAGGTCTGCGCCTACGCCCGCGACTTCACGCGGGCAACCTCGGACGACTTCCTGTGGAGCGCGGACCCGCGCATCGGCGTGTTCACGCTGGCATCAAAAGCCTCCCGTACCCGCCTCGGCGAGCAGGACTTCGCCTTTGCCAAGGCCGTCTTCACACGGTACCCCGGGCAGGTGATGGAAAACGCGGCGCGCAACATCACCACCCAGCTGGGCCGTATCGGGCTCGAGGAATTCGTCTACGTCCCCGGCGTGGTGCAAAATTTCAAACCAAAAATCCCGGCCGACGAGCAAGCCGTGCTGGGGCGGACGCGGGCGGCCCTGGGTGGATTCGACGTTTCGTATTCCGCGTTGCTGATCCAAGTCACAAGCGTGGCGGCGTTGCTGGTATGCATGACGGCAGCGGTGGTGGTGTTCAAGCGGCGCCAGCACCAGGAGCTGACGTTGATCGCCACCGTTTTGCTCAGCATGCTGATCAACGCCGCCGTCTGTGGCGCGCTGTCCACACCCCACGACCGTTACCAGGGACGTGTCATCTGGATACTGCAATTGCTTGCGATCATCATCGTTGCGGTGCGCTACGAGCGCGTCAAGCTGCCGGGCCAGCAGGCCGAGGGCGTGGAGGATGCGCCCGTGCAGCCGTTGTCGGCCACCCCCCGCTGACCTTTCGACCCGTCATATGTGGCCCCGCCCCGGGGCGTTTTTCGTTCCCGCACCGCTTGCCGATTACTTCCACCGCGCAGTATCCGGTTCGCTGAAGAAACAAATATCATCAAGTAAAGGGTTCTTAATAATAAGACTTCTTCCCGCAAAAAAATGTCAAATTATGCGCAAAAGAAATTTTACATCGGCATTTTAATGCCCTATAATAAGTTTCATAAAAGCACAAATTGCTCACGGTCAGTTACAGCCTTCATATTTATCCGAGGACTGTACATGAGATTTAGCCCTACCCGACTGCGCGCCCTGCTCGCGTCAACCTGCATTATCGGCGCAGCGATGTTGTCGATCCCATCCCAGGCCCAGGCCCAAAATACGTTCGACGCCACGTCGGGATGGGGAAATTACAACCGGATGTTCGCAGTGGATTCCCCTTGGAACACCCGCCCGATCCGGCCCAAGCTTGGCACGATCGAGCTGCGCAAGCCCGTCTTCAACCCCGACTGGATTCCAGCCGTGGGCGGCGGCGCCTACTCGCTGGAGGTCTTCAAAGGCACCGCCAGCGACAAACCGATGACCGTGTACAACGTGCCCGATCCGGACTCTGCTAAAACCCGCGACATCGTGCTGCCACATTGGCCGGCGGGTGTGGCTGCGGCCACCGGCAGCGACGGCCACGCCGACATCGTCGATACGCAAACCGGTATCGTCCATTCGTTCTTCCAGCTCAGGTATACCGGCGGAAAATGGACGGCCACCATGTATTCCTGGTCGCGGCTGGACGGCAGGGGCTGGGGCGACGCCGTCCACTGGAGCCAGGGTGCCAGGGCCTCGGGTGTGCCGCCATCGGGTGGTCTGATCCGCAAGCACGAGATCAACGACGGCGCCGAGCTCTACCGGCACGTGCTGGCCATGGCGCTGCCTAGCCAGTCGCTGGCCAACGGCATCGGCCAACCGACCTACGTAGCGCCGGCCACGACCGCCGATAGCACCGCGTACTCCAACACCGGGGCGATTCCGCTGGGAACGCGCATCATGCTTCCGGCGTCGTTCGATCACGCCAGCATCAAGAATCCGGCGCTGCGCAAAATCGCCAACACGCTGAAGATTTATGGCTCCTTCGTGGTCGACCGTACCTACGACACGGCCTTCAGCATCTATGTGGAAAACGGCGCCAAGTTCACGCTCATGCCAAACGGCTGGGACAGCGGCGTGGTGGCCGACCTGGAACGCATTCGGGCCGCTTTGCGCCCGGTGGTATGGGGCGAGAGCTGGGTGGGCGGCGACGGCAAGCCGGTTGCGAACCGCGAAAAGCCGGGTGTGCTCTCGATGCGCGGCGCCTGGCAGCTGCAGGGCGGCGGCGTTGGACCTGGCGGCTTCGATACCTGGCAACAGGCGTTGATCTTCCCCTACACGGAGAAGAAACTGAGCCAGATCAACTACAGCACCGGCGCGAGCCATGTCAGCTGGAGCGCGCTCAAGACCGGCGACAGGATGCGCTTCACGTCGGTGGCCAGCGGGGGCGCCACGATTCGCTTGCAAGTGCGGGTCGGCACCGCGTTGTATTTCGACAGCAGCAACCTGGGCGACGGCTCGTCGGTGGCCTTCACCTGGCCGAATGCGGCGCTGGGAAAGATCTCCGTGGTCTTGCTGGCCGACAGCGGCGTCTACACCGCGTCCAAGGTGCGCGGCGTGCTGACCAACAACTAAGAAGTATCGGCGGCGCGCACCGGGACGCGCCGCCCGCCGACGGCACCCGCAACAGGAGCCGTCGGCGCACCCGAACGCAAGCGCGCGCACGGCCGCTCGACACCGAGGTACACCAGATACGCGAACAGCAGGCTGCACCCGAACGCGACCAACGCGACCACCACTTGTTGCTGCAACAACGAGGCGACGACTTCCAGAAAAAAAAAGTGGGCGAGATAGAAGGTGTAGGACAGCTTACCCATCAATACCGCCGGCCGCCAGTTCAGCGGCGCGAACACCGGCCAGGTCGGATGGCGCACCGCCAGCCAGAAAATCGGCAGGAAAGCCACGCCTTGCAACGTGTAGCGCAGCGTTTCGCGGAAGGCGGCGTCGCGCACCAGCAGGCATAACAACAGCAACGACGTTCCCGCCACCAGCGCCAGCGCCTTGACGCCGGTGCCCAGGCGCGCGCCGGCGGCGTCAAGCGCGGGGTTGCAGCACAAGCCCATCAGGCAGCCAAACAGGATGCTGTCGATGCGCGTGTCGCTGGCCAGGTAGGTGCGCTCGACCGTAGCGTCGAGGCCGTACACCAGCACGCAGCGCCACAGCAAAACGGCCATCGCCAGCCCCAGCAGGATGACGGCCACGTGCGCGGCGCGCCAGCGGCGCAGGCAGAACAGCAATAGCAGCGGAAACAACAGGTAAAAGTGCTCCTCGACCGCCAGCGACCAGAAGCTGCCGGTGCTGTAAACCAGGCCGGGCAACCCGGAGACGATCATATAGTAATTGGTGACTTGCAAACCTTGCGCCAGCACGCCCGGCCAGGTGGCCGTGTGGGGCACCACGCCCAGCAGCCCCAGGCCCAGGATCAGCAACAGCACCAGATACATCGGCGGAAAAATCCGGTAGGCCCGGCGCAGGTAAAACAACTTGAAGTCGATGTCGCCGGTCGCGGCATATTCCCGCCGCAGCAAGGTGGTGATCAGATAGCCGCTGAGAAAGAAGAAGGCCGTCACGCCCAGTCCGCCGGGTACCCAGCGGCCCCACCCCGCATGCCCGAGATAGACAACGATGGTCGCGGCCGCGCGCATGCCGTCGAGCGATGCCAAATGAAATTTATCAGCCGGCTGCATAGGGACTTTCAACGCGTTCGTGCTGCCGATGAGGTCACGGGCGGCACACGCAGTAATAATATTCTACACAGCATGTACCGCTGCATGAGACGAGTCCCGTGCATCAATATCCGATGTTAAATCGCACTCTTTCAGGAGCTCCGGCTGCATCAACATATGGATCGGAATGTGCGGTACTATGGACTCAATTAATGCCAAGTAGATAACAGAAATTAAACAATAATAACCTATTTCCGGGTCCAAAACCATGAGCAAATCCAGCATCCAGACCGATATCGGCGGGCTGCGGGCGCTCAGCGTCGTCATGGTGGTTCTCTACCATTTCAACCTGCGCATCCTCAGTGGCGGCTTCATCGGCGTAGATATCTTCTTTGTAATCTCCGGCTATCTGATGACCAAAATCATCCATGCGGGCATCTTGCATGGCAATTTCCATTACGGCCGATTCCTGATTAAACGGGCGCTGCGGATTTTCCCCGCGCTGTTCGTCATGGTGTTGACGTTGTTGCTGGTTGGCGCGGTGCTGCTGCCGCCGCCGGACCTGGCCAGCCTTGCCCGCCAATGTCTGCGCGCCATTCCGTTCATCTCCAACACTTACTACGCGGGCCAGCAGGGGTATTTCTCTGATGGCCTCGACGACCGGTGGTTGCTGCACACCTGGTCGTTGTCGGTGGAGTGGCAGTTTTATATGCTGTACCCGGCGATCGTCTGGCTGGGTTTGAAGGCGAGCAAGCTCGCCGGGGCAGCCCGCGCCAGCGGCGCTTTCCAGGCCTTCTTGCTGGCCGTGTTCGCCGGCTCGCTGGCGCTGTGCGTGACGATCGACAGCCAGCACGCGTTCTTCTCGGTCGCCACCCGTTCGTGGCAGATGATCGCCGGCGGCCTGGTGTTCCTGGGCCGCGACCTGCGCTGGCTGCGGCCGCTGCAAGGCGCCGCGCTCAGCTATGCCGGCCTGGCCGTGATCGGCGTCGCCGCCTGGGTGGTGCACGTGCTGCACCTGGAAATGCGCTGGCCCGGCTACTACGCCGTCATGCCGGTGGTCGGCGCCTGCATGCTGTTGGCGGCCCGCTACGAAGGCAACCTGCTGCTCAACAATCCGGTGATGCAGCGACTGGGCGCGTGGTCGTACTCCATTTACCTGTGGCACTGGCCGGTGGTGATCGCCATGACGATCACCGGCATGTTGCACGACACCCCCAAACTCGCCAAACTGATCGGCATTCCGCTGTCGATCGCGCTCGGCTACCTGTCGTTCCGCTACATCGAACCGGCGCGCCGGCTGCGCGCCAGCGTCCCTGCGCGCTCCGCGCTCACGCTCGGCGCGGCAGGCGGCGCGCTGTGCGCGCTGTCGGCAGCGGTGCTGTTCACCGGCGGGCTGGCGATGCGAACCGCCGAGCCCGGCCTGTTCGCGTCGATCGCCGCCACCAGCGAGGCCAACACCTATGACCCCGGCTGCGAGAACAGCGGCGCCGACAAGAGCCGGTTCTGCCGCCTGAACGCCAACCGTCCCGGCGACAAGATCCTGGTGATCGGCGACTCCCACGCCGGCCACCTCTATCCGTGGTTCAAGCAGCACAGCGAACGCGACACAACGTTTTACGTCAAATCCGGCTGTCCGATGATCCCCGGCTTCGAGCGCTTGGGCATGGACAACCATTGCCGCGAGTTCACTGAGGAAGCCTACCGCCTGGCCGCCTCGGGCGCCTACCAAACCGTCATCCTGTCGCAGAACTGGACCTTCTTCTCGCCTGCCGCGACCGGCATCTGCAGCGACGAGAGCGGCCGTTGCGTATCGCCCAAGGATTCCGGCAACGCCGCCCTGCCGGTGCAGCGCATGCGCGCCACGCTGCAGGCACTGCTCGAGCGCGACATCACTTTGGTGGTGGTCGACGCCACGCCGCACTTCGGTTTCAACGTTCCCAAGCACATCTCGCGCACCATGTACTGGCGCGACCGAATCACCGATCGGGCCCGCTCGGACGATTTCCTGCCCAACAATGTCGACTATGACAGGCTGTTCGCGGACCTGGGCGCGCGGCCTAACTTCAGGCTGGTGTCGCTGCGCCGCGAGCTGTGCGAGGGAGACAACTGCATGATCTACGACAAGCGGCAACGGATGCCGGTCTTCGTCGACATGGGCCACCTGAACCCTGCGTGGATCGCAGCCAACGGCCAGCAGTTCGCGGCGTATGCCGGCGCCCCGCGGACCGCCGTCATCACCGGCGTGGCTGCGCCCTGATACGGCGCGCGCTCAGGGCACGATCGCCGTGACCTCGATCTCGACGCGGGCGCGCTCCTCGACCAGCCCCGCCACCTGTACCGCCGTCATCGCCGGGTAGTGCGCGCCGATGACGTCGCGGTACGCCGCGCCCACCGCCTTGTAGGCGGCCACATACTCCTTGCGGTCGATCACGTACC
>Ga0308163_10001348_pt1 | contig 27541 bp, 15 predicted proteins | sample PhyTR1_FD_201037 | JGI IMG/M metagenome (GOLD analysis project Ga0308163, IMG submission 201037) | Phyllosphere microbial communities from UC Gill Tract Community Farm, Albany, California, United States - DLSLT.R1 | ecosystem: Host-associated > Plants > Phyllosphere > Unclassified | place: USA... | reverse complement strand
CACGCGCGGCCCGGCGCGCGCTCGACGCGAGTTGCGCGGCGTCGAACCGGTGCAGAGCCGGCTCGGCTCGCAACGCGCGGCTGATCGCCTCGTCGAGCACGAGCGCTTCGATACGCGCCGGATCGAGTGTCATTGTTCGCAAGGCAAAGGCCACCCGCGGCCCCGCCTGGTCCGCTGCCCGCAGCAGTGGCAACAGGTCGGGCAGGTCGTCGAGGCCCTCGCGCATGTCGCGCATCGCCTCGGCCAGCGCGCTCAACGTCATGGCCTGGCCATCGACGAGATGACGATCGCACAGCGTGGCAAGGGCTTCGATGGCGGTTATAGCGCGCGCTTCCCGTACGAGCGTTGCGGCCGGATCCGCGGAAGCCTGCGCATTTGCGACCAGCCGGTGGACGAGCACCGGCGCGGCATCGTCGGACCACCTGTCACGCAGTGCGGCCAGCGCATCGGCATCGTCAGTTCCGAACCGCGCGTTCAGCGTAGCGCGCGCGGCGGTGTGCTCCGCCGCCGCGGCTTGGCGTGCTACCAGCCGTTCGAGCACGACGGTGATGCTGGGTTCGACGGCATGCGCCGAGAAATCGTAGCGTTCGTGGATCGTGCGCTTGAGGCGGTTCCAGCTTCCGCTCAGGAACTTGAAAAATCCCGGCTCCTGTCGACGCGCCTGATCCAGCGCGACTTGGGCATCGTCGCGCGATAGCGGATCGGTCCAATGCCCTGCCGCGTCCGCCGCCGCCGCGTGTTTCGAGGCAGCTGCGGCACACGCTGCGCTGGCATCGCGAAACTCGCGCGACGCGGCCGAGGTCGGGTCGAGCAGATCGAGGTTGCCCGCAAGGTTCGTTTGCACCGCCGCCGATGCCGATCGCACCACCACCAGCGCGTCCGCCAGGCTGGTATCCCCCGACACCAGGGTGCCGTTGTCCTCCAGCATCGGATCGATCCGGTCGAACAGCTGCTCGCCGTCTGCGACCATCGCCGACACCTGCGCATAGCATCGCTCGTCGGCGACCGTCGCCGGGGACAGTCTGGCGAACGGATGCTCGGCGAGGCTGTCGAGACCAAACGCGTCGCCGACCGTCCGGTGGATGCGATCCGCCAACGCACGATGTGCGTCCCATTCCGCCAGTGTCGGCAGGCGCTCGCGGGTCACGGGATCGGCCTCGGTCGGCTCGGGCAGCGCGAGCATTCGTCGGATCATCGCCCGCAACGTAACCGTCGAGTCCGTCGGTAGATGCGCCATCGCCCGATCGAACGCCGCGATCCGGCCGAGATGCTGCGACAGCGCCGCGACCGTCCGATCGCGGGTGGCGCGATGATGGTCGATCGCATCGTCGACCTTGTTCCAGCTTTCGTAGCAATCCTTCAGATCGAGGACGAAGCTCTTCTTGTCCTCCTGCGAATCGTGGATCAGGCACGCCAACCGATCGAGCCCGGCCTGTTTCAACCGGTTGAACACCACGTCGAGCGCGGCGCGCTTCTCGCACACGAACAGCACGCGTTTGCCGCGCGCGGCATAGTCCGCGATCAGGTTGGTGATGGTCTGAGACTTGCCGGTGCCGGGCGGCCCCTGGATGATGAAACTGCGCCCGGTCCGCGCCATCGATACCGCCGCCTCCTGCGTCGCATCGGCGGGCACCACGCTCCACAGGTCGGACGGTGCAAGCGGCGGCGGCGGCAAGGCCTCGATCGGGCGCGGCTCGATCGAGAACACCGTGTCGAACGACGGCGGCGTGACCCGGTCGTCGATCAGCTGGGTATAGTCGCGCACCAGCGACATCTTCTTGTAGTTGAAATTCGCCAGCGTGACCTGCGTCAGGTCGATCTCCCACGAGAACCGGTGACCTTCGCCGCCGGCCAGCGCGAAGGACGTCGCTTCGGCCTCCGCCGCCATGCGATCGGGCCGTGGCGGCATCGCCGCCCCCACCGCAATCCGTTGGGGCAGCGGGCTCGGCTTCACGTATTTCTCGAACAAGGCGAGCCCGAGCGGCCGGTAATCGTCGCGATCGTAGCTGAACTCGGGTCGCGTAATTCCCTGGCTGCCGGCCGTCGCGCCGCGTCGACGCTGGAACACACGCAACCGCTGGACGGCCTTCTGGTGGATCAGCTGGATCTCCGGCTTAGTCTTCAACGCGAGCGCCACGCCGGGCTCGGTGCGCTGGATCTGCGCGAGCAGGTCCGCCTGGATTTCCGCAATCGACGTCTGCGACAGGTCGACCCGCTCGGGCAGCTGGATGTCGTAGAGTTGCCGCAGGTAATGGCGAAGCGCCGGATTGAACTCGGCCTCGGTGTCGGCAATCTGCAGCGAATATTGATCGCGCACGCCTTTCTGCTTGGCGACCTCGACCGGCAGCCACAGCAACGGCGACTGGATGCGCTCGTCCGGCGACTCCTTCAGATTGTGCCAGTGCAGATAGGCGACGACGAGCCTAAGATGGCTGAAACCATATTCGGCGCGATCACGGCGCGTCTCCTGAATGACCCGGTCGAACGCCGATGGCAGATAGGGCTGGTCCTCGAACCGCAGCCATTTCGCGAGGCTTACCTTGCCGCCGCCCAGCACCTCGGCGGCGAATTTCCCATCCCAGGTGCAGAGCTGCTCGGCACGGATCGATTCGAGGCGTATCACCATCGGTACGCTGGCGACGGTCAGGTTCACCGTCGCTTGGGTCGGGCGAAAATGGATCAGCCGGTTGCGGCGCGACAGGTCGAACAGCCGATCGCGCAGATGCGAGAGGACAGCCGCGCGGCGGCTCGGCACGCCGGTCGCCCCCGCCAGAACGCGGTTCACATCCAGCCCGACCGGCTGATCGCGATAGTCTTCCAGCCGGCCTGCCGCCGCCATCAGGTCGCTGGCGCGTTCGTGCCGGTTGAGCGCGGTCATCTCGCCGATCAGCGACGCGATCACCGGATGCAACGCACCGTTGAGCCTGAATAGATTGCCCTGGTCGGCGGAGAAGCGCCTGACGTCGGTTTCGTCGTTGAAGTCGAGCCCGCACGCGAGGCTGGCGAGGATCAGTCCGATCGAGAAGATATCGGTCTGCTCGTCGTGATGGCCGACCTGCTCCTCCCAACTCCGATAGCCGATCCGGTATAAGGGATTCGCCCCTTCCCGCAGGTCGGCACCAGATCTTTCCCCATCCGGGCTGCCGGCGCGCAGATCATCGACTTGCGATCCCGTCTCGATGTCGGTGGTCACGCGGTATTCACCGATCACCCGCAACGCCGACGAGACGCGTGGCTGCGCAGCACGGATGCCCGCTTCGTTCAGTTGCGGCGGGCGCCCATCGGGGCGGGCGAGCGCGAGTTCGCCATCGCGATCGACTACCGCCTCGTCGCCAAGCTCCGCGACCAGTCCGCGCGCGTGCAGCGCGCCGACCTCGCGCATCAACGGCAGCACCGCGCGCAACAGATCCTCGGACGGCACGCTACCGCCATCGGCGGCCAGACGCTGGCGCAGCGTAACGACGGGCTGCATCGAGACGGGCTGGGTCATGCGGAAACCTTGTCGAGCGGCGCGAGGAGGCGGGTGATCGCTTGGCGGTTCATCTTGAGATCGCGCTTGAGCGCCTCGCGAAACGCAGCGAGCCCGTCATAGTCCTGGGCGAGCCGGGCACCGGCCACGAGCATCGCATCGCGGTCGTCGGGATCGGCCATCGCCAGATCGAAGCTGAGCGCGATCAGATACTCGCGCGTTGCCGCGTCGATCCTGGCCGGAGCCAGCGCGGCGGCGTCGATCGGTGTCTCGTCGGGTCCCCAGTCTGGGAAATAGCGCCGCAGCTGCGCCGCCACCGCCTCGCCCCTCGCCGCCGGATCCTTGGCAAGCCTGGCGAGGACGGCGCGCGTCATCGCGGTCATGTCCTGCTGTCGCAGCAGGTCCAGCGTCGCGATCGACAGCGGCCCGCGGATGCGTTCGCTCAGCCATTCCTCCAGGTCGACGTCCGCCCGCCACCATTTGTCGAGCGCTTGAGCGCGCAGGAATATCTCCGGATGCGTGACGCCCTCCGCCACCGGCTTGGTCGCCTCCAGTTCGGCCGCCTGTCGCAGATACGCCTCGGCGTCGACGCTCAGCAAGCCGGTCATCGTCTTGACCAACGTCGCGATCGCGGGTGCGGTGGCGTTTGCGGCAACCGCGCCGCCGCGATCGGCATAAAGTTCGGTTGAGAGCCGGTAGATCCGCGCGGTCTCGGCATGGCTGGGGGCTGCGTTCGGATAGGCCAGCACATGATCAAGAACCGTGGTGGCGACGTGATAGATACCGCCCTCGATCGACCAAAGCTTGTAGTGCGCCAGTTCATGACCGAACAACGCGACACGCTCCGCGCGCGACAGTTTTTCGAGCACGGGGCCGTACAGCACGAGGTGGATTTCACCGGGCACATACCAGAGCGCCGCGTTCATCGTGCTGTCGGGCGCCTGATAGATCGTCACCGGCGCTTCGACCGCCAGCGCCGCCAGCACAGCCCGACAATCCTCGTAGATCTCTGGATGCGCCGCGACGTCGAGCCGGTAATTCTGCCGCAACAGCGTCGCCCGCACCTCTTCGACCTGCTCCCCACGCGTCTCCTGCGCCATCGCCCAAGCCCAGATCTCAGGCTCCGACGTGGTCAGGTATCCGACGACCGCACGATGATACGCAAGCGGTTCCAGTGTTGGTACAACGGTCAAATTCAGTCCCCCGGCTGCCGACACCCTAGGTTCCTGCGAACGTTCGTCCAGCCACGTCTTTCCCGGACCGGACGTTTCCAGTGGGTAAGGGATCTGCGGGAGCTACCGGTTTTTGTCTTCGGCTAGATTTAGCACGCTGATTTGCCGCCTCAGCGTCGTTCCCTCACGACGATGCATGGTTCGGCGAAATCTGCATCTGGAACCGTCCGGCAGTGCCGATCCGTCGACGAGGCAGCATCGTCAACGAATGGCGCGAAAACGTTCAAAAGAGCGAGTCAGCCAATGGCCGCCGACTGAGCACCAGCGCTGACAAACGTACCTGACCGACATCCGCCATCTGTCCTCGACAATAAGTCGATCCAGTTACGGACATGCAACGTCAGAAAACGGAGTGGACCAGTATAGGTGTACGCCGCAAAACGATCACAGCCCCACAATACGTGGCGTTACCAATAGCCGCCACCGCGGCATCTGAGACTCGGCGAGATCGCCAGCTAGCAGGGTCGATGCGTTGGCAAAAATGGCGGAGACGGAGTCCGCAGAGCAACCTCTCGATTACCGTCCGCGGACGTTCGCCAATGCCCGAATGGCGTTAAAGTTCAATCACTTAGACGTCGGAGGCCAAGGTCGATAGTTCGCTACTGTTCACTGCTGACCGTCAGGTCCCAAGTTGCAAGTGGGCATGAAAGTGGGCACGAAATGGGCAAGGCAAACGACAGGATCGCAATATGGCGCGTGCGCTAAATCGACTTACGGTTCGGGAAGTGGCGTCGTTAAAAGAGGCCGGCAGACATGCGGATGGGGGGGGATTGTATCTGCGGATCGCGCCGTCTGGCGCTCGTTCTTGGGGCTTTATGTATGTGATTAACGGTAAGCGTACCGAGCTTGGGTTGGGTCCAGTCGCGTCCGTCCCGTTAGCAACAGCAAGGCGTTTGGCTGGCGAGATGCGCGAAGCCGTTGCGGTAGGTACGGATCCGAAAAGCGTGCTTGGGCCAACAGCGCCGCCTGAGGTGAAAAAGGTTCCAACATTTGCTGAATTTGCTGACACTTATATCAGCGGAGTCGAACAGGGCTGGAAGAATGAAGTCCATCGGAAACAGTGGCGAAGTAGCCTTCGTGACCATGCTAGGAGCCTTGCCGATCTGCCCATCGACGCAATCGATACCGATGCTGTGGTAGCAGCACTTCAGCCCATCTGGATGACCAAAGCAGAAACCGCGAAACGAGTGCGCGGACGAATAGAAAAAATATTAGACTCAGCAAAAGTTCGAGGCCATCGGCCTAAGGATGCTACCAACCCTGCTGCCTGGCGCGGTCACCTCGCTCTGGTGCTACCTGAACAGCCCAAGGATGAACGAGGGCATCACGCCGCGTTGCCATACAAAGAGGCACCTGCCTTCTTTGCAATGCTGCAGACACGCAGCGCCGTTGCCGCTCGATGCCTCGAATTCACGATTTTGACCGCCGCCCGAAGCAGCGAAGCGCTAGGTGCGACCTGGGAAGAAATGGATCCTGACGCGGAGACTTGGACGGTACCAGCATCTCGGATGAAGGCGGGCGTCGAGCATGTAGTTCCATTGTCTTCAGGGGCGCTCGACCTGCTTAAGAGCATGTTACCTAAACACTATTCGATCGGCGACTCAATCTTCGCCGTGAATGGAGCAACCCGCTCTAATATGGCAATGGCAATGCTGCTAAGGCGAATGAATTACGGTCACGTGACAACCCACGGCTTCCGCTCAACATTCCGCGATTGGGCGGGGGACGAAACCGAGTTCCCCCGGGAGATTATCGAACACGCGCTCGCTCACACGATCCAAAACAAAGCGGAAAAAGCTTATCGCCGAAGCACGGCCATTGAACGAAGACGCGAACTGATGGAAGCTTGGTCGCTCTACCTAGGTGCGCACGCATCTCACGAATCTTGCGACGAGAGCTTGAATGACCCAACGCAAAAAGACCGAGAATCAACATTTCCGCCCCGATGAGGCTGTCGAGTACATAAGTGCGCATGCAGGAAATCGGTATCAGGCGAGGCTAATGATAGCGGATGCGCTCCATTCCGGAGACCTTATTTGCTACGCCGAAAAGGTTTGGGAAGCATCAGATATCGACCCTACCCACCCATGGGAAACAATTACATCCGATGCGAAATTAATCGGTGAAGATAGTGAGGTCTCTTCATCAACCTGGAAAAGTAGCTTTTGCTGGCCTGATGAGACAAGATATTGGGATTGGAGATCCGGCAACCTACTGATCAACGTCAGCGAAGATCCGATTGAGTTTTTTTACGCGCTTCTTCTTCAGAACGTTCAGTTTGACCGCAAGTCAGTGATGGCCTTGATTGGCAGGACTGAACGAACTGGTGCCGGTGGACCTAAGCCGGATAAGGTTAAGTGGGCGAACTTCTGGATTAATTTTCTTGCGGATTGCACCGGCGATCATTTTGACTGGACGCAGTTTGAAACCAAGCGTCAGCTTAAACAGGCGATGCTAGGATCTAGCCCCGATCTTTTTTCTGATAGCAACGTGGATTTCGCCGTCGATCTGGCTTGGGAGCGATTGGTGTTACAACAATCCCGGGAACGCGCAGTCGCTCGCTCGCTCGCCGCGAGTTAGCGATGAGTCACAGATATTTGGGTCGCACTGACCCGGCCTAATTCCTCCTCGTCCGCTGATCGCTGTGATCGGCCAAGACGAGGACCGAATGATGAAACCATACGCACTTACGATCAAAGATACGCAGCGTGCCTTGGGGTTGGGACGCACCACTCTCTACGAACTGCTGGCCACTGGGAAGCTGTGCCGCCTGAAGGTCGGCCGTCGAACTCTAGTATCAGTGCAGAGCATCGAGCTGCTCGTTGAGCAGGCCGCCGACGACGGTGCGGCCTGATGGCAAAGGATACGCCAACCGATAGTCCACTGAATGCCATCAGTGACGATCACCCCGTTACTGTCGAGTACCGATTCGAAGGCATAAGTTTCCACGCACATTGCGGAAAATTCGAGAATGAGTTTCCGCGCATTCTCAGAACGTTTGAACCCTGCAAGGTATGCGCCGCAGAAAGTGACATCAAGCACGACAATATCGCCGAGGACCAACACGACTGGATTGGCTACACCCTTGGTGGCTGTGCGATTTCGTTACGGAGGGTCGTGTGGATCCTCCAGATTAGCCGCAGCAGAGTGTACAGGTTGGTTAAGGCGGGCAAGCTTGAAAAACTGAATGCCGCCGGCCGAAGCTTTATCGTCGTCAACAGCATAAAGTCTCTCTTGGGTAGCGACACTGATATTCGCGTTTCTGTCCGCCACACTGACGGAAAGCATCGCATCCCGCCGCTCTAGTAAACGCCCTTAGTAATACCCCTCACAATCATCGTTTATGGGCCTGTGCGATTCTAGCACCCGCACAGGCCCATAAACACGCCTGTTTAGGACAAAGTCATGTTTGATAAAATTCCTCTCAGTCCGAATGATCTGCAACGAAGGTCTCGAGAAAGTTTTTACCTCTATCAAAAAAAGATTCGTGATTGGTTTAAGCTATCAAAAGTAAACGACGAAGAGCGTAGCGTCGCGCTAGCGCTACTCGGTGTCCGGGGGCACGCAGATCGTATACTGTGGTCTGACATCCCAGCGCGTTACAAAGCCTCTCGCGCATTGGCATCCTACATGGCGCGCCATCAAGCCACCAGTCCGGCCACACGTACCTACTATCTCATGACCTTCATCGACGACTGCGGCACGACTTCCGATCGGGCCCCCAATCTAGCTATTGAACCGGTCACTCAAAAAGTGCGGCGGGCTGTTTCAAGCCTAGGAGTCGATGCCATTGTTATGTTGGAGGTGCACCCGCTGATGAACTATCCGGGGGGAAAGAATGGCAGGTCGTTGCTCCTACATGCTCACGCCATCGCGTGGACGGATGAACCGTTCGATCACAGAGGCGCGGAAGCGGCGTTCAACGCTTCGCCTGCGTGGACCTGCTCGTTAGGCGCAAAGCCGGTCGATATCAGGCCAATCGATCGGACTCCGGGGCACATGGAGCGCGTAGCGCATTATCTCGCGAAACAGACTCCCAGCGTAAAAAATCTTATGCCCAGCCACAGTAAGCCGGGACGCTTCATGATGATGGATACCATCAAGGGCTATCGTGACGGCCTCGCTTGCCGCATTTTCGAAGGCCAATCGCAAGTTGAGTTGATGAGCGTGTTGTTCGGCGTCGGTGAGGGAAGCGTGGTTCGCCAAGCAGTACGGGCCGAACTGAAGCAGTGGCACGTGGCCCGCCCGAGCGACGTACTCATACCGAAGACCCGTGACGTATGGGCCTTTTGGCTCTCTATTCGCCAGCGCGACAGTCGATCCATGTATCTGCCTTACCGCTTCGTGGGAGGGGCTTACGCGCCGATCGCGATAATGATGCCTCCCCAAGCAACGTCGAAGCCTGCGATTGCCTCCGTTTGTTTGCCGTCCGCGTTACGTCAGCTAGCCAAGTCCTCAGCGACGCCAACCCGCTCACCACGAACGCGGCTAATGCGCCTTACTGAGCGGCAGGCCCTAAAGCGGAAGACGAAGGAATTCACCGACACACACTAACCACCATTTTGAGACGTAAATTCGTGGCGGCCTGGGTGGAAGGCCACCCAAGCCGTTTCGGCTCAGGAGCACGGAGACAAATCGATGCGCGACCACATTAAGCTTCTCGCCAGCTGACATCAGGTAAGAAACCAAGAAGGCGCATTATTTCTCAGCGTCGCCGTAGCGGAGACCGCCCAGGCTAGCCTCACGAGATTGTTGCTCCAGGCCAACGTGGTGGTGCCTTAGGGAGTTGACAAGCATGCCCCTGAAATGACCGATTCTGACGCAAAACCGCCGATCCAACTCATGACATTTTTGCTATTATGTCACCAGTGCGAGGCAGCGGGCTGGAAGGCCCACCGTTGGTCATTCATCACTCGCCTAAAGGCGATCAGTTTGGGGTACTCGTTCATGGAGGCGTATAGATGCCTCGAGAGAACCACCTCGGCTATCGGCATGCTCTAAAATACATAGCATTCCATCTGACCGTCCGGCGCGGAGTCCGTACCGCCCAAATCGGTCCGTCAATCGCTGAAATATCCGGCTTTCATCAATTTGTTCTTTGAGGCACTACTCCGCGGAGAGAGCGGCGTCGGGCGACCTAACTAGGCGTTAGACAATCGCTAGTACGGCAGTCCCACGCAGAGCTGCTTCGACGATCTTCGTGTGGGCCGGCGATCGGTTGGTTTTTTTGCATGGGCGGATGACACGTATATGAGCGACGCGTTCTTCGCATCCCCTATCCTTAATTCGCCCTATCAAGAGCCACAACAGCACTGGGAATTAGACGGGAACGGGCAGCCCACCAGCATGGTCGTACCTCGGCGGCGGACCAGCGCTTTGGTATCGCCGATCCCGAAGGCGCGCAAGGTTCGTGGAAAGGCGATCCAGGCCGATCTGCTGACCGAAGGAGATGAGCAAGAATACAACCCGACGGAAGTAATCAACGGCATCCGATCGGCGGTCGATAGCTGGCGGCGATTGCCCGAGAGCCAGTGGCAAGTGACGCCGTCGACCGCGCGGCTACTGCGGCATTGGCGCACGCACCCCTTTGCCAATCAGAAGCCGTTCTTCTGCCAAGTCGAAGCGGCCGAGACTGTGATTTGGCTGGTTGAAGTCGCACCGAAATCCTCGTCGCAAGGCCGGCGTTTCTGGACGCATCTCGAGGCGGCGAACGCGGCGTCCAACCCCGAATTGCTGCGCATGGCGCTGAAACTTGCCACCGGTGCGGGCAAGACGACGGTGATGGCGATGCTGATCGCCTGGCAAACCGTCAACGCGGTGCGGCATCCCAACGCCAGGAAGTTCTCCAAGGGATTTCTGGTCGTAGCACCGGGCATTACGATCAAGGATCGGCTCCGCGTGCTCAAGCCTAACGATCCTGACAGCTATTACCGCAGTCGCGAGATCGTGCCAGAAGACATGCTCGGCGACCTCGGCAAGGCCAAGATCGTCATCACCAATTACCACGCCTTCAAGAAGAAGGACGAGGTCGCGCTCAACAAGGTCCAGCAGGCTGCGCTGCGCACCACGCCCAAGCCCGAGAGCGACGGTGCGATGATCCGCCGCGTGGCGGGCGAACTGATGGGTCTGAAGAACATCGTCGTGATCAACGACGAGGCGCATCATTGCTATCGCGAACGGCCGTTGACCGCGGAAGAAGCCAAAGCCCTAAAGGGCGACGAACTGGCCGAAGCCAAGGAGGCCAACGAGGCGGCGCGGCTTTGGATCTCGGGGCTGGAGGCGGTCAAGCGCGAGCTGGGCGTGTCGATGGTCTACGACCTGTCCGCCACGCCCTTCTTCCTCAAGGGGTCGGGATACCGCGAAGGTTCGCTGTTCGGTTGGGTGATGTCGGACTTCAGCCTGATGGACGCGATCGAGTGCGGGATCGTCAAGCTGCCGCGAGTGCCGATCATGGACAACGTGCCGGGCGGCGACACGCCGATGTTCCGCAATCTGTGGGAGCATGTCGGCAAGGCGCTGCCGAAGAGGAGTGGCGCGGCCAAGTCACTCGACCCGCAGAAATTGCCCAACGCGCTGTTGTCAGCGATTGACGCGCTCTACGGCCATTACGCGAAGACCCAAGCGCTGTGGCGGGATGCCGGCGTCGGGGTCGATCCGGTGTTCATCGTCGTGTGCAACAACATCGCGACGTCGACGCTGATCACCAAGTATATCGCGGGATACGAGCTAATCGACGATGCGGGCAACGTCACCCCGGTCGCCGGCAAATGTCCGTTGTTCCGCAACTTCGACCCCGACGGCGTCGCCATCCCGCGAATGCGTACGCTGCAGATCGACAGCCAACAGATCGATTCCGGCGAGGCGATCTCGGCCGATTTCCGCAGCGCCGCCGGCCCCGAGATCCAGCGCTTCAAGGACGAGATGATCCAGCGCACCGGCGACCGCCAGGCCGCGGAGGCGATCGACGACGCGACGATCCTTCGCGAGGTGATGAACACCGTCGGCCGCAAGGGCGCGCTCGGCGAGGGTATACGTTGCGTCGTGTCGGTCTCGATGCTGACCGAGGGGTGGGATGCCAACACCGTCACCCACGTACTCGGCGTGCGCGCGTTCGGCACGCAATTGCTGTGCGAACAGGTGATCGGCCGCGCGCTACGCCGCCAGTCCTACCAGTTGCAGGCCGACGGGCTGTTCAAGGTCGAATATGCCGACGTGCTCGGCATCCCGTTCGATTTCACCGCGCAGCCGGTGATCGCGAAGGTCAATCCGCCCGACAATATGGAGCGCGTCCACGCGATCAGCCCGGAACGCGACGCGAGCGAGATCCGCTTCCCGAGGGTCGAGGGCTATCGCACCGAGCTGCCGACCGAACGCCTAACCGCAACGTTCACCGACGATTCGACTCTCGAGCTCACCCCCGAACTGGTCGGCGCGACCGAGACGGTCAATTCCGGCATCGTCGGCGAATCCGCCGACCTGACTCTCGAACATCTTGCCGATGCCCGGGCCGCGACGATCCAGCTCCGGCTGGCGCAGTGGATCGTGCAGCGGCGGCTGACCGATGCCGGGGGCGCGCCCAAGGTCGCGCTGATCATGCAGCTGAAACCGATCGTGCGACGCTGGATGGCGGATCATCTCACCTGTACCGGCGGGACCCAGCCGGCGCAATTGCTCTATTACGGCATCGCCGACCGCGTCGCCGATCGCATCATGAACGCGAGCACCCGCGGTCAGGAAGGCGGCGGACGCGTGCTGGCGATGCTCGATCCGTATAATCGCGAGGGCTCTACCCGCCACGTCAGCTTCATGACGAGCAAGGATCGCTACGAGACAGGCGCGCGCTGCCACATCAACTATGCGGTGCTCGACAGCGACTGGGAGGCGGAGTTCTGCCGCGTCGCCGACGCGCATCCGCGTGTGCTGGCGTGGGTTAAGAACCACAATCTCGGTTTCGAGGTGCCCTACAACGCCGGCGGGGAAGTGCGCCGGTATCGCCCCGATTTCATTGTCCGCGTCGACGACGGAGCAGGCGCCGACGACCCGCTCAACCTGGTCGTCGAGATCAAGGGCGCGCGCGACGAGGACGACAAGGACAAGGCCGAGACGATGCGCACGCTGTGGGTGCCCGGCGTAAACAACATCGGCACGCTAGGCCGCTGGGGCTTTGCCGAGTTCACCGATGTGTGGACGATACAGACCGAGTTCGGGGCAAAGATCGAGGCGTGGCTTAGTGGTCTGCCGATGCGGAAGGAAATGGCGTGAGCTTCGATACCACCAAGACCAGCCTCAAGGATCTGCTCGGGAGCGTGCATGACGGAAAGCTGCAACTGCCCGAATTCCAGCGCGACTATGTCTGGAACGAGGGCGACGTCCGCTCGCTGCTCGAAAGCATCGCCAAAGGGTTCCCGGTCGGTGCGCTGCTGACGTTGGAGCGCGGCGGATCGATCGAGTTCAAGCCGCGCGGCATTGAGGGAACAACGGTCGAGGCGATCGAGCCGGAGCACCTGTTGCTCGACGGGCAGCAGCGCATGACCTCGCTCTACAAGACCATCTATTCGAAGGAGCCTGCCCGCGTCCGAACCGCCAAGGGGCAGGTCGTCGAGCGGTTTTTTTATCTGAGCATCGAAGGGTCCCTTGCGCCGATGGCCGATTTGGAGGCCGCGATCGAACTGGTGCCGCCTGACCGGATCCGCAAAACCAATTTCGGCAAGGACGTCGAACTCGACCTGTCCTCGCCGGCGTTCGAATATGAGCAGATGCTGTTCCCGCTCAACCAGACGCTGGACCCGCTGTCGTGGATACTCGGCTGCATCAGCCACTGGACGGCAAAGGGCGAGCAGCGGATGGAGGAGATCCAGCGTTTCCAGAACGATGTGCTGAATCGCATTCAGTCCTACGCGATGCCGGTCATCAAGCTGTCGAAGGACAATAGTCGCGAAGCCGTGTGTACCGTGTTCGAAAAAGTGAACGTCGGCGGCAAGAAGCTAGACGCATTCGAGCTGGTCACGGCGATCTACGCCGCCTCGGGCTTCGATCTGCGCGAAGATTGGGCGGGAAACAAGCGGAAGCACGGACGACTCGGACGGCTGCGCGAGAAAGTGCCGCCCAAGGGCGTGTTCGCCGACCTGGCATCGACCGATTTCCTGCAGGCGTGCACCGTCCTGCACACCCGCGACGTGCGGCTGCAAGCGATCGCGGACGGGGCGACCGGCAAGGACGTGCCAGCGATCACCTGCACGCGCGAGGCGCTGCTAGGCCTGCCGCTCGAAGCGTATCAAAAGTTCGCGGATGCGGTCGAGGCGGGCTTCCTGGAAGTCGCAAAGTTCTTGAACGAGCAAAAGATACTGTGGGGTCGGGATGTTCCCTATCCGCCGCAAATGGTGTCGCTCGCCGCGACCTTCGCGCTGCTCCCGCCGCATCTTCGCAACGCGGTTGCCACCGACAAGCTCGCCCAATGGTATTGGGCGGGCGTCCTTGGCGAATTCTACGGCTCGGCGACTGACACGAAAGTGGCGCGGGACGTTCCCGAACTGCTGGCATGGCTGGATGGCGGAACGGTTCCCCGCACGGTCGGTGACACGTCGTTCCAGGCGATGCGTCTCGACACGCTGCGCTCGCGTCTGTCAGCCGCCTATAAGGGCTTCCACGCCCTGTTGATGCGCAGCGGATGTCGGGATTTCATCACCGGCAAGGGTGTCGAGACCATGACGGTCTTCTCGGACGCGCTCGACATCCACCATATCTTCCCGCGCGCATGGTGCGAAAAGCAGGGTATCCCGCCCCAGCGGTACAACAGCATCATCAATAAGACCGCATTGTCGAAGACGACCAACATCACGGTCGGCGGCAATGCGCCCAGCTTCTATCTCACCCGCATCCAAGACAAGCACGGCCTGACCCCGGCCGCGCTGGACGACATACTGCGATCGCATCTGATCGATCCGGCGACCTTGCGTGCGGACGATTTCGAAGCGTTCTGGAGAGCCCGCAAGCTTGCGCTCGCCGATCTTGCCGCCGGCGCGCAGGGCAAGCCGGTGCCCGTAGACGACTATGAACCCGACGAGGGCTATGCCGATGATGATGGCCTGACCCTCGACGAAGAAGATATGATCGAGGAAGTCGCCTGATGGCCCGCACCCCTTCGAAGCCCCTGCGCGTCGACAGCCTCAACCACGACGAAGCGTCGCGCAAGAACGCCCCCACCGCCGAGCTCGAGGCGTTCGTCCCGGCCGACGTGAAGCGCCCGATCCTCGCCGCCTACGAACGGCGCAACCCCGATCTCGACCCGCAGCTGGTGTGGCGCGGCAAGGACGTGGCGGACTGGTCCGAGCTCGTCGTCGAGGCGCCGCCGCTCTACATCCAGGAGAAGATCCACCCCAAGGCGCTGATCGAGGATCTGCGGCGCGCCACGCAGCGGAAAGCCGAGCCCGAGGCCGCGCCTGATCTGTTCGCCGATTTCAACGGCATCGACCCCGAGCAGAAGACCGAATTCTACGCGCACGACCAGCATTGGTCGAACCGCATGATCCTGGGCGATGGCCTCAAGGTGATGGCGAGCCTGGCCGAGCGCGAGGGGCTCAAGGGGCAGGTGCAGTGCATCTATATCGACCCGCCCTATGGCATCAAGTTCAACTCCAATTTCCAGTGGAGCACGACCAGCCGCGACGTGAAGGACGGCAAGGCCGACCATTTCAGCCGCGAGCCCGAACAGGTGAAGGCGTTCCGCGACACCTGGGCCGACGGCATCCACTCCTACCTTACCTATCTGCGCGACCGGCTGACCGTCGCGCGCGACCTGCTGACCGAGAGCGGTTCGGTGTTCGTCCAAATCGGCGACGAGAATGTGCACCGCGTGCGGGCGTTGATGGACGAGGTGTTTGGCCCGGACAATTTTATCGGTGAAATTTGCTTCCGAACAACCAGTTCATTTACAAGTTCCAAGCTCGCTCGATCATTCGATTATGTGATCTGGTATGGACGTGATGCCACAAACTCAAAATATCGCCCACTTTACGTAAACAAGTCGCTCGCCGACGACAAAGGCGGCCGCTACACCCGCGTTGAGGAAGAGGATGGTCACCGTCGCTTCATGACTAGAACGGAGCGCGACGAAGGCGCTGTCGATCCAGCCCTTCGCATTTACCGGCATGACAATCTGTATTCCCAGGGCAGGGCTTCGGCCAAGCAGCCGTATGATCATGAGGGAATCGTCTTCGACCCCTGGCCAAAAAACTCTCACTGGAAGTGCCAGCATCCCGTTGGCATTGAACGATTAGGCAAATCTAATCGCCTCGCGTTGCCGACAAAGAATTCAATATCGTATGTGCGATACCTTGATGACTTTTCGGTCCAAGACATTTCTAATGTTTGGCTCGATACTCAGACTGGGGCCTTCACGGACGATAAACTGTACGTAGTCCAGACGAACACGAAGGTCATCGAACGCTGCATCCTGATGACCACCGATCCCGGCGATCTCGTGCTCGATCCCACCTGCGGCTCGGGCACCACGGCCTATGTCGCCGAGCAATGGGGCCGGCGCTGGATCACGATCGACACGTCGCGGGTGGCGCTGGCGCTGGCGCGCGCGCGGATCATGGGCGCGCGCTATCCCTGGTATCTGCTCGCCGACAGCCGCGAGGGGCAGGTCAAGGAAGGCGAGGTGACGCGCTCGGTCCCCGCCGACACGCCGGTCTATGGCCGGCTGCGGCAGGGTTTCGTCTACAAGCGCGTGCCGCACATCACCTTGAAGTCGATCGCCAACAATGCCGAGATCGACACGATCTGGGAGGGGTATCAGGGACGTCTCGAGCCGCTGCGCGACGCGCTCAACGCGGCGCTCGGGACCGCGTGGGAGGAGTGGCAGGTCCCGCGCGAGCTTCCTGCCGCCGTCACCCCGGCATCCCCCACCGCCGTCACCCCAGCGAAGGCTGGGGTCTCCAGCGGCAAGGGCGGGACGTCACCGCACGAGATCCCAGCCTTCGCTGGGATGACTGATGCGGAGCGGGCGCGGACGGTCGAGCTTCTCGCCGACTGGTGGAAGCTCCGCATCGCCCGCCAGCGCGAGATCGACGCGTCGATCGCCGCCAAGGCCGATACCGAATATCTCTACGATCAGCCCTATGACGACAAGGGCCGCGTCCGCGTCGCCGGGCCGTTCACGGTCGAGAGCCTCTCGCCGCACCGCGTCGCCGCGGTCGACGTCGACGACAGCCTGTTCGACGAGCTCGAGGCGAGTGAGGGACGGCGCCAGCCGGGCGAGACCAGCGAAAGCGCCGACTTCGCCGAGATGTTGCTCGAGAATCTCCGCAAATCGGGCGTGCAGCAGGCGCACAAGGCCGACCGGCTGGTGTTCACCATGCTCAAGCCCTGGCCGGGCAAGTTCCTCTGCGCGGAAGGCCGCGTCCGCCAGGCGTCGGAAGGCGAAGGCGACACGCTGGCGGATTCCCCTGAGCGCCGCGCGGCAATCCTGGTCGGCCCCGAATATGGCACCGTCGCACGCGCCGACCTGACCGCGGCCGCACGCGAGGCGATGGAGGCTGGGTTCGACCTGCTGATCGCCGCCGCGTTCAACTTCGACGCGCATGCCAGCGAGTTCGACCGGATGGGCGCGCTGACCGTGCTGCAGGCCCGGATCAACCCCGATCTGCACATGCCCGATCTCGCGACCGGCGGTGCCGGCAACCTCTTCACCGTGTTCGGCGAACCCGACATCCAGGTGCATGACGAGGGCGATGGCTGCATCTCGATCGAGGTTGCCGGGATCGACATGTACAAGGGCGGCCAGATCGAGGCGTCCTCGGCCGACGACATCGCGGTGTGGTTCGTCGACACCGATTACGATTACGAGAGCTTCTTCGTCCGCCACGCTTACTTCCCGGGCGCGAACGACCCGTACAAGGCGCTCAAGACGACGCTGAAGGCGGAGATCGATGTCGACGCGTGGGAGAGCCTGAAGCGCACGCGCTCGCGGCCGTTCCCCCGGCCAGACGGCGGCAAGGTCGCGGTGAAGGTGATCAATCACCTTGGCGATGAAGTGATGAAGGTCGTGGGGGTTTAGAGATGCTGATCCATAATTATGGACTTTTCTGGAAGGAATGCGACGGGGATTGGTCTGGAAAATCCCTTTGGGGACATTTTTCGGGGCACCAGTCCTACGAGACAGACTTCGCAACGCAGCGCGGGATCTATGTCCTTTATGATGCCCAGTTCAAGATAGTCTATGTCGGCCAAGCCGGCCTCGGAGAAGACTGTCTGTTCAAACGTCTGGACGCCCATCGATGGGATCGCTTGAAAGGCCGGTGGTCGCTTTTTTCGTGGTTCGGTGTGTGTCCGCTCGTCGAACGTCCCGAAGGCTCAGACGAATGGGTCGTGGACACAGACGCCGCGATAACTACCAGCATTGCATCGACTTTGAATCATCTGGAAGCAGTCTTGATTGCTGCGAGCGAGCCGCCGCTCAACTTGCAACGGGGCCGTTTCGGCGAAGACGTATACCAGTACAATCAGACTGCGGTGTCTGATTTCGACGAATGACGCTAGGCCACTATTCTTCTGTCAGGGTCACACGGCAGCCGAACCGGTTGCTTACGACGCCTTCGATGCCCCGCCCCAAGTCCCAAATCAGCGTGCGTCCGCCCGTTGTGGTTGCTCGAACCTCGCGGTCATGCAGGTCACGAGCTTGGCGCTTAGAACGTTGCTGATGATGAAGCACGGGCCGCTCACCGAAACGGGCCCGCCATCGTCGCTGCATGTCGTCATATTGAGCCGTACTGCTTTCTGGATCACGCAAGTCGACGTCCTCGGCGTCGTAGGTGACCAACTGTACGCGATCCAGCGAACGTGCGTCGCCGGTCATCATCGCGGCGAAATCAGTAACCGCTTGGCGTGCGCGTGAGCCGGCACAGGCATACGGATCGACGATGATCAGCTCGCGGACCGGATCGGCCGCGATCGGGGCTTTGAAGATCGTCAGGTCACGGGCTGCGTTCGGCTCGTAAACGACCCGCTTCGGCCACGCCGGGGCGACACGCGTCTGTATGGGCGAAGACTTGGGGGCAGCAGGAGGGCGCTTGATACCCAAGATGGACCGCCGCGGCGCGGGAGTGGGCGCGGCTTCCACTACAGGCGGCCGTTCCGATCCGGGAGTTGGCAAAGCTGCAACCGCTTCGGTTACCACCGCGTCGAACAGCGCGTCGGCGTCTGCCGCATCATCGCCCGGCGCGAGAAGCCCACGGCTTAGGGTCCGCTTACGCTCCATCAGTGCGTGAAGCTTGAGGTCGAAACTCGTTGGCGCCACCGCAGGGTCGGGGTGCACCGCCTGCGGTAGGTAGACCGTGACGTCGCGAGTTTGGCCGATGCGATACGCACGGTCGGTTGCCTGGTCTTCCACCGCCGGGTTCCACCAACGCGACAAGTGAACGACATGGTTCGCGGCGGTCAAGGTTAGGCCAACACCCCCTGCCTTCGGCGACAAGATCATTGCGTCAAAACCGGGACCGCGGGTCTGGAACACGTCCACCGCCTGCTGGCGCGCGTCGCCCGAGACGCCGCCATGAATGCGCGTCACCGCATGCGCCAGCTGAAAACGCCGCGCAATCTCAGCTGCCAGCATCGCCTGCATTGCCAGGCTCTCGCAGAAGATCAGCACTTTCTCCCCAGCGCCGGCGATGCGTGAAAGCAGGTTAAACAGCGTGGCAAGCCGCGCCGAATCGGCCCAGTAGTCGGCCGCGCCAGCTGCCTCTTCGGGCGCGACGGGGTGCAGCGACACGCCGCGCAACGCAGCTAGGACCTCGAGCATCCGTCCGCGTTCTCCCGTACCCTTGACTGCCAGCGCACGGGCGATAACCCCGTCATAGGCGGCGCGCTGCGCAGGCGGCATCGGCATCGGTAGGGCCTCGATCCGCTTTACCGGCAGCCCGACCAGACAATCGTCCTTCATCCGCCTTAGAAGGGCTGGCGGGCGGCCCCCCTCGGCTAGTGTCAACCGGTCGTGCAGCGCGCGCAACCGCTCGGCATTGGCGGGATAATCTGCCTCGAACGCCCGGCTCGATCCGAGCAAACCTGGGTGGATGACGTCGAAAATCGACCACAGATCCTGCAACCGATTCTCGACGGGAGTACCTGTCATGCCGAGCTGGAACCGCGCATTGAGGGTCTTTGCGGCGCGGGTCATCTGACTGGCCGGGTTCTTAAGTTTCTGAACCTCGTCGTAGACGATCGCCGAGAACCGCAGCCGCGCGAAGCTAAGGTGATAATCGCGCATCGTCTCATAGGTAGTCAGCACCACCCCTGCGGATCCCAGAACCTCAACATCGATACGACTGTCTCCCAGTTCGATGTCGCGTCCCGGCCCGTCACGCATCGCCGACAGTCCCTTGCCGTAGGCACCAACCACGCGGCCAAGCGCATCGGGAGCGAGGTGTCGTTCGATCTCAGCGCGCCAAGTGGCGAGCAGCCCGCTCGGGGCGACGATCAGAACCGGCCTGGGATGCGGTTCCTGGCCGCGCAGCCAGGCGAGGAATGCCAGCGCCTGGAACGTCTTGCCCAGTCCCATATCATCAGCGAGCAACGCACCCGGCAGCCCCGCAAGGTAGCAGCCTACCAGCCAGCGGAAGCCGTCTTCTTGATGGGGCTTCGGCGTCGTGGCGAGCGCAATTGGCATGTCCGGAGGCGGGGCAACGCTCGCCAGCGCTGGCGGCACGAGCGGGGCGTAACCGACGTCGTCCAGATTGTCGCGCACTTGAAGGAAATAGCGTCCCGCAAGCGCTGGCGGGGCTGCGTCCTCTTTGTCCGCTCGGGGTGCCGATGCGGCGTCGACCAATGCAACTAGACTGTCCAGCGCCGCCAGCGTCGCCTGCGTTGCAGGCACTTCCTCACCCGCGAAGGTGAAGCTCGACTGATTGTCTCGCACCGCCTGCTGTGCTGCGGCCTGCACACGTTCGACCTGATCAGGTGCGATTTCGAGCGTGCGCGCATCGGCACCTTCCCCGATACTAAGGCCGAAGCGCTCGGGCAGCCAGCTTTCGGGCTTGGGCTTGATCCATGGCAGTACAGGCTTTCGCCATATGTCGACACCCGCCACCCGCTCCGAGAATTGCTGCGTCTCGATGAACAACCCAGGGCCAGCATTCTCATCGCCCAGCGCGTCAGCGATAGCGCGTTGCGGCGCGCGGGCGAAGGCGCGGCGCTGCTCCGGCGTCCCGCGCTGCGCCTGCCGTACCACGCCCATTGAGCGCGTCAGTTCAGGATCGAGGAACAGCAGCGAACCGTCATCCAGAAGATAGGCGCGCCGCGCGCCATCGCCCTGCCGGAAACGACGCACGAAACCGGTCGCGAGCGCGGGCGGCAACAGGCCGTCGTCGCCCTCGTCGAGCACCGCGCCGTCCTCGGCGGCGTCGAGCCGTTCGCGCCCGAACAGCACCGGATCGAAATCGAACCCCGCCGCCGACGCCCGTAGTGCGAGCGAAAAGCCCGAAGCGTAGGACAGCCGCAGGCGCTCGATCTGCCCGTCGGGCGCAATCTGCCCACCGACATCGTACCCGATCGCCCGTTTTAACCGCGAAAGCGCCGCCTGGCGCGCGGCTTCGTCGGGCGCGGCGTTGACGGCCGCGACCTCGGCCAGCGTCGAGAACAGCGGCTCTGGCACACGCCAGTCACGACCTTCATGCCGCAGCGTCGCACCGCTGACGGTGGCTCGTACCGGCACGCCGCCGGGCTTGGTCCAGCGCGCGTCTATACGAAAGTCCGGCCGCGTGATCAGCCCGCTTGATTGCAGCGACAACGTCAGCCGCGTCGCTGGCGGCAGCGATAGACCGATCGCCTCGGCATCACTCAACCGCGCCACCAGCACGGGGTGCAGCGTCGCGCCCTCCGCATCGGCGGCGATCAGCGGCGCCCCGTCGCCCGCGCGCTCGTCGTCGCCAAGCGCCGCCAGCAACCGCGCGACCCCAGCCGACGCGGCGGCAGGTCGCTCCATCGACCACGCGTCCAACGGAACGCGCGCGCTCGTCGGCTTGCCGAATCCGAGACGAGCGGGCGTCTCTCTTACCAAGACGAGGCGGTGGTCGGAGCTAGTCTCGAAGGCGGTGGTCACTTGTCAGCCGCGTCCATATACCGGGTGCGGGACGCCCGTTGCAGCGTAGATCTTGCGGGCGAACTTCGGCTGCCAACCGCTAGTATGCGAAATGCGATCGAAGCCAGAGCCTCCGGTCATCATTCTAAGCGCATTTCCATCATATTCGCGCCGATAGGGGATGGGTGCGCGTTTTTGACTGGAGGGCCAGAAGCGGCACGATCCGTTATGGCTCCACTCCGCAATCCGCACGTCACCGATCGACATAATCAGAGCGCTGTGGCTCGGGTCTGCCCCACCCGTCACGCGCCCATATTGCAGCGATTCCTCTTTGGCGAGCGTGCCCGCGAGCTGCTCGGCCCGCCTACCAAAGGCGAACCAGCCGTCGTTGACGGCTCCCGCATCAAGATAGCCGAGCCAGAAGGCTTCACGGGCCGCCCACTGGTCTTTACGCTCCGCCGTGCGGCCGACGATGCTAAAGAATGCCCGAACGGCGGCTTCGGTGAGCCATCGCCGGAGGATCGTGATGAGCGACTGGTCCGCGACGATCGACCAGCGAGCCTTCTCCATCCGGGGATCACCAAGTCGGGACGTCAAGAACGTCCCGAGCTTTCGCTTGTGGCTATCGGGCGGCGAGGCGCTCGACCAAGGCCGGAGCAGACCATCCACAAGCGCGACGTCCACATCACGAACGCTGAGTTGTCCGAACAGTGCGATAAGCCGCTCGCCCAACGCAACCGCATGAGCGCCCGTCGCAGCGCCGGCTTGCTCGCAAGCATCCTCCAGCGCTTCGGCCACGAACTCGCCTTCGGCCAAATCTCCGTCCAGTCCAGCCTCGCGCAGCAACGCGGCGGGGTCGTCGCTTTCCAGCAGCGCCTTCGCCAGCCGCGCAGGTCCTGCCTCTCGGTCCCACAATCGCCATCTCTGCCCCCGTTCGCGCCACGGCCAGTCGCGGCGGTTCGCAGCGAGCTCGCTCGCTCGCGTCAGCCGCTCGAAAGCCGGATGGTTGGTCGGAAAATGGTCGAGATAGCCCGCAATCACGGCACGGTCACAGCTCTTCGCATCCACCCCGATCGCCGCATCGAGCGCTGCCGATGCCACGCCATCGCAGCGAGGATCGTCCCACATATCGCGCACCAGCCGGCGCAGGTCGCGCAGCCGCAGCTCAACCGGATTCACGCGATCACTCCGATCCGAAGTAGGAAGTCATCCCACGGTTCTGTGTCCTGAAGTTTCCCGCCCGATCGGTCGCCCAGCCGCGCCGCAGCCTTCTCGATCGCGAGCGTCTGGTCGTGGCGGCGCGCGGGCAAGCGGCCCATGCCCGCGATGCGCTCGGCCGTTTCGCGCAGCCCGCTCATCGGCCGTCAGTCAACAGGCCGGCGAGCCCGTCGGCACGCGGTGTTTCCATCAGAAAGCGCAGGTCGATGCGCCGATTGCGGGCCTTTGCTGCCTCGTCGTTCCCCCCATTGCCCGGCACGGGGCGATCGGCACCATAGCCTGATACCGACAGGATCGGACTCGATTGCGGATCGCCGGCCGGCAGGTTGCGCATTGCGAGCAGGGTCGGCGCAGCGGTACGGATCGCGCGGAAGGTGTTGGTTGCGCGTAGTGCCGAGAGGTCCATATTGTCTGAAATGGGCCCTGCGCCGTTTAGCGCATCGACGTCGGTATGGCCCTCGACGAAGATCGCGTCGATTGTGTGCGGGCTGCCAGCGCAACCGCGCGCAGGCCGCGGCCATGTGTAGCACGGCAGCACCGACGCCATTGCCTGGGCGACCGTACCGACCGCCTGCTGCCCTTCAGCCGAAAGCTCGTAATTGCCCTTGGCGAATAGGATGGCGGCCGGCAGCCGCAGAACGCCGGTCGCCGTGTCGATCTGAACGTCGAGATGTTGCTGATCGAGCTTTGTCTTGATCGCACGAAGAATTTGAGCGCGCGTCTCGCCCGCATCGGTCAACGCCTTGCTTTTTTGCTGAAATTGCAGCGCAAAGTAAAGCAGAAGAATGATGAACACGAACAGCAGGCCGACCATCATGTCGGCCATCGACACGAAATAGCTTTCTTCTTCCTCATCACCGCGCGACCGGCGGACGCCGCGTGCGCCGCTCATTCAGCGGCCGCCTGGAAACGCCCACGCACATCGTCGAGCGCTGCGGCATAGTCCGACAATGGCTCTAGCGCGGCACCGAGCCGATCGACCGCATCTGCCAGCGTTTTGTCCATTCTGCCCACTTCTCCATTGAGCGTTGTGGCATGTTCGGCCGACGCCGACTTAATCTGGTCGAGCGCCCGGCCCAGAGCCTCGTCAACGCCATCGAACCGGGTACGGTAGCTCTCCCACGCCTCAGTGGCCGAGCTCCCCGTCCGCTCGATGCTGCCCGAGATCGTCTCCAGCGCCGTCTGATAGCGTGCGCCGGCCTCGTTGGCGCGGGTCAGCATCTCGCGCGTCTGACCGACTGCCTCGCGGATGCTGCCCGTCGCCTCCCGGATCGGCCCAGCGGCGGTCGATACGTCGTTGGCGGCGCGACCTAGCATCGTACCGACCGCCTGTGCCTCGCGCCCAGCCTCGGCCAACTTGCCGGCATGGTCGCTCGCCGCGCCCGTCGAGCGCTCGATCGCGCTTGACAGCGTCTCCATCCGCCCCGCCGTGGTTGTGAGCGTGCCGACGAGCCTCTCGCTAGCCGTCGTGAATCGGTCGCCGAACGCGGCGAACGCCGCCTCGATTGCGCGTCCGCTAGCTTCGGCCGCCCGTCGGCTTGCGTCTTCCGCTGCCTGACCGAGCCCAGTCGACGCGCGTGCCGTCGCAGCTTCCAGAGCATCGGCCGCTCTGGCCAATACCTCCGCATTCCGCGTCGCTGCGTCGGAGGCGCTGCCCGACAGCCGCTCACCCATTTCTGCCACCTGTGTACGGGTCGCGTCGAGTGCCTGCTGAATTCCCGCCGTTGCGCCGGCAAACCCGTCGAGCGCTTGGCGGATTGCGGTGGTGCTTTCCGCCATCGCTCCGCTCACAGCATCGCGCACAGCACTCACCATCGCCTCGGTTGAGGTCGCCGAAGCCTGACGCATGGCCTCCCCCGCATCCGCCATTACCCGACGCTGGTTGTCGGCCATGGCGTCGTAGCTTGCGCGATCCTCCGCCACGCGCTCGCGGCCGCGCTGTTCGGCAGCCTCGCCCTGTTCGGCAAGCCGCCCCGCCATGCCGTCAATGCTGCTGTTAAGTTGGGCAAAGGCGCGCGTCATGGTTTCGGACGCGACCGAGAACTCGCGCGCGGCGCCCGCGATCTGCTCGCTCGCCGCGCCACTAGCGCCATCGAGCCGGTCATTCACGCTGCCGAGGTTACGCGTCATATCGGTCAACGCGCCCGCTAGCGCCTGCATCTGCGCGCCGGCATGGTCGTTCATTGCGGTTGCGAGTCCCTCGCCGATCTTGTCGAAGCTGCCGTTCTTGAACTCGTCGATCGAGGTCCGGATGTCCGCCAGCGGGCTGAGATGCTCGCCGAGCGATGTCTGCAGTCCGGAGAGCCCCGTCACCACCGGCTGCATCTTCTCCCCTAGCGCATCGGCGATGCCCACCGCCAACTTCGTCGAGAATTCGCTCAGCGCGACGCTCTGTTGCCGCAACTCTCGCAACTGGTCGAACGCGATACGCTGCGCGGGGACGAAGGATGTGCCGCGTTCGATCGCGTGCGACATCCGCGAAAGCTTGGCGGTCGTTGCTGAGTGCCAGCGACGGTCGAACCAGCGCAGCACGATCGAACATAACACGCCGGCGATCGAGGTCCAGAACTTGGCCGCCGTTAGCGACAGCAGCAGGATCAGCGCACTCGACATTCTGCTGCCATCAGCGCCGGCGTCTCTGATGCTATCCGTGGTCGCGGTCAGTGCGGCAATGATGCCGAGGAACGTAAAAGTGAGCCCAAAGCCGACGAACAGGTTCGCCCACCACGCAAGCACGCGTGTCTCGTCGCCAAGGTGGAGGAAGAAGTCCTCGGGCCGCGACGTGCTCTGGATCGTCGTAGCGCCAGGATCGATGATCGTTTCAGCATATTCAAGCCAAGCATGCGGCAGTGCCGCGCTCCCATCTTCCTGGCGCATCGCTTTATCAATGTCGTCGAAATCACTGGCGAAGCGTGCCTGCGCCTCATCGACGCTCTGCGCGGCGAAAACAGGTGCCAGTACTCTCAACCGCGCATCTAGCGCCGCGTTGTTGCCACGATGATAGCGGACGTGATTGCGTGCAATAATGCCGCCGCACCAGAACAGCAGCCCGAGCACGATCGCGGGCACCGCCCAAGGCGTGACCAACAGCCACGCCAAACCATGATTGATGTAATCCATCGCCGCTCCCCCAGTCCCCGGACCGACCACCCGCAGCTTAGCGGAGCAGCGCCGTTCCGCCATATCAAAGTGCTAGCGGGCTACCACCACATAGCTGCGCCCACGCGCTGTCAGAATCACCGAAAGTTTAGCAAGCTTCTCGACCTGCCTCGTCCCGTCATCCCCGAAGTCAAACCTGGCAAAGCGCGGCGTCACCCAGGCTCCGAAGCCCTGATCTAGAACGATCCGCACACGGCCACCGCCATGTTCGACCAGCAACTCCCGCCCGTGCGGCGCGCCACGTTCGTCAAGCGTTGCGGCGAGGCCTAGGTGTTCCGCTAAGCCAACTGCGACCACACGCCGGTCATCCTCCCACGACCAGTCGTGATCAGGCGCGAAGGGTTGCCGGTCGTTACCGCGCAATGCATTGCAAAGCAGTGTGACGGGTAGCGCTCCCGCCGCGCCGAACGTGTCACGTAGCGCGGCGACCGTGTCGAGCGCCAACCGCATCACGAGCGGCGACGACAAATATCGATCTGCATAGCGGATCGCTGTCACCGGGCCGGCTAAACCTGCTTGGCGCAACGCCGGCGAGATGAGCGAGACGAGCCGAGCGCCGAACCCCGACACTGTGCCATCAAGTTCACCCGCAATCTCAAGATAGCTCGTATCGGAGGCCGGCAGCAGCGAGTTAAGGTCGACCCCCGCCGACAGCGGCAACCGGTCGACCGCGACGCGAACTACCGGCGCCGCCCGCCCCTGGCCCCATGCGGCATAGGGAACCGCAGCCGCGGTATCGCGCGACACCCAAAGCTCGCGCGGATTGTCTACCGCAGCCAACGCTACCGCCCCGTTGGCAAAGGCGGGCGCACTGCCTTGCCGTAGCACGAATGGACGCGCCTGCGCCGCGTCGCGTAACGCCAGCCGCGCGGCAGGATCGAGGGCATCGAGCCAGTCCGGCGGCACCACTACCGTCAGTGACGACGCACGGTCCGCAAGCGCCCGGGCGAAGCGAGCGAAACCTGGTTCACTTAACGCAGCGACATCGCCCCCCGCTCCAGGCCACATTGTAACAGCGCGCGCACCTGCCTCTACCGCCGCGGCGATCTCGTCGACCATGCCGCTGCTAAAGCGCGCATCTTGCGTTATCCGATCTTCCTCGGACGGCTGTGCAAGCCCTGCACGCCAGCCGCGTACTAGTTCGAGCGCAGGTCGGCGATCGATAATCTCCTGCTGCTTATGAAGATCGGCGGTCAGCACGCAGGCGGAGCAACCACGTACGCAGCCCGGCTGCTGGCAGTCGAGCCGACGTTCGGCATCGCCCAGCAATTCTTGGTACCGCGCAACCGCCTGCGGCGCGAAGCCGGCCCCGCCCGCGTTGCGGTCGTACAGGAACAACGAATGCGTCGGCTGGCCGAGAGGCCCCTTGGCGGCGCGCACCGACAAACC
>Ga0308163_10001345_pt1 | contig 27578 bp, 24 predicted proteins | sample PhyTR1_FD_201037 | JGI IMG/M metagenome (GOLD analysis project Ga0308163, IMG submission 201037) | Phyllosphere microbial communities from UC Gill Tract Community Farm, Albany, California, United States - DLSLT.R1 | ecosystem: Host-associated > Plants > Phyllosphere > Unclassified | place: USA... | reverse complement strand
TCTATCGCTTCGACATGCTGGTCAGCGGCTTCACCACCGGCAACAACACCCTGCCCACGTTCGGGCCCGACCTGTATTCCATGAGTGTGTTCTGAGATGAATCCGAATCTGTCCCGTCAGCGCGGTGCGATCGCCATCATGGTGGCCGTGTCGATGTTCGTGCTGCTTGCCGTGGTGGGCCTGTGCGTCGATGCCGGGCTGGCGTATCTGGTCAAGGCGCGTTTGAATGCGGCGGTGGATTCCGCGGCGCTGGCCGGTGCGCGCGCGGTCACGACGGGCAATAACCAGACGGAGCAGATCGCCAGCGCGCGGGCGGCGGCAGCCGACTTTTTTGCTGCCAATATTCCGAATAACTACCTGTTGTCGTCGCCACGGATCACCAGCACCAATGTGACCTTCAATGCCGGCCAGGCGACCATCGATGTCGTCGCCGAAGCGCCAATGCCGGTGTCGATCATGCAGATCATGAATTTCACGACGCTGACGCCGGTGGCGGCGGCGCAGACGATCCGGAATGATCTGGATATGGCGCTGGTGATCGATACGTCCAGGTCTCTGCTGGGATCAGCATCGACTGTGAGAGCATCGGCGAAAAGCTTCCTCAACAAGTTCAATGTGACGCAAGACCGGGTGGCATTGGTCCACTTTGCCTCGGGTGTCGAAACAGACATTCCCATCAACCCGCTGGCACGTGGCTTCAATCGTGCGTCAATGAACAGCAAGATTAACGCATACAACTTCGATGGGGGCACGTCTTCATTCGAAGGCATGTACAAGGCTCGTGAACAGCTCAACACCGTACCGTTGGCAAATCGTTCAACGATGCGCGTCGTCGTCTTTTTCTCCGATGGTGCGCCCACCTCGTTCGGCTCTTATCTGACTTTCAATACGCCTACGGACTGCACCCGCGCAGGTTCTGTCGATCGTATCTTGAGAGAAGGCGGGCTTGGCAATCTGGGGAGCAGCGATTTCGATTTTATTAGCGAAGGCTGCAAGACGTGGCGCACGGTCAACAACAAAGATCAGCCGGCCGTAAGGAGGCTGCCGGACTGGTACAACGCGCGCCCCGAATCCGTGCGCGAATTCCCGATCGTGACGACAACACCTCGCGTCGTGACGGCCGACATTAGCACTCCGCAGCTTTTTGAAGGCAATATTCTGCGGGCGTCACGCAATCTTGCCGAGAGTATCGCTGCCAAAACACGAAGCGAAGGCGTCTACGTTTTTACCCTCGGCTTTGGTCCGGGACTGAAAGAAGCATTTTCATCTGATACGAGCACCAATGGCGAAATGATCATGAAGTGCATGGCCAACACGGTCGACGCGTTGCCACGTTGCCAGAAGCCAGACCAGCCGGTTGGCATGTACTGCTACGCAGCAACGGATGCCGACCTGACGCCCTGCTTCTCACGCCTTGCCTCGGCAATCTTGCGCATCACCAAATAAAGGCAGGTTGATCCGGGAGTAACGCAGCCATGCGCTAGAATCGCCCACTTCGGTGCCGCGCGCACCAGCATTTGCAAGGTGGATTCACGTGTTTGCCGTTCTTGCCCTCGACATGGGGGCGGCCATGAAAACGCTGGTGCTCACGCTCGACCTGGTGGGCACCTTCGTGTTTGCGCTGTCCGGCGCCACTGCCGGCGTGCGTCGTCATCTCGACCTGTTCGGTGTGCTGGTGCTGTCGTTCGTCGCCGCCACCTCGGGCGGCATCGTGCGCGACCTTTTGATCGGCGCCACGCCGCCCGCTGCGTTTTCGGACTGGCGCTACCTGGGCGTGTCGCTGCTGGCGGGCGTGACGATCTTCTTCTGGCATCCGTTCATCCACCGCGCGCGCAATCCGGTGCTGCTGTTCGACGGTGCGGGCCTGGCGCTGTTTTGCGTGGCGGGCGCGCAAAAGGCGCTCGTGTTCGGCCTCGAACCGGTGATGGCTGCGCTGCTCGGCATGCTGACCGGTATCGGCGGCGGCGTCGCGCGCGATGTGCTGCTGTCGAACGTGCCGGCCGTGTTCCGTTCGGATATCTACGCGGTCGCGGCGCTGGCCGGTGCGTCGGTGGTGGTGATCGGCGATGCCCTGCAACTGCCCACGACGCCGACCGCCTGCGTCGGCGCAGCCCTGTGCTTTGGCTTGCGCCTGGCCGCGATCCGCTATGGCTGGCACCTGCCGACCGCGCGCGGGATCGAGCCGCCGGATGCCAATGACCACAACCGCGACGGCCGCTGACTGCGGTCCGGCAAATGCATGCACTACAATGGGGGCCAGCCACGCCCCCCACTGAATCGACATGAGCGCCACCGACCTGCCCTACCGTGCCACCCTGCTCGAAGCCTGCACCTGGCTCGAGCAACAGACCGCATCGCCCTGGACCCTGGCACGCCTGCTGGAACACGCGGTCACACCGTATGTCTGGCTCGACTACGACCCGGACCACGCCGAGCTGTTTGGCGACGCGAATGGTGGTTACGCGGCGCCGATCTTCTTCCAGGACGACATCGCGCGCCTGCTTGCCGGCAGTGACGACGTGTTGATGACGATGACCAAGGACGCCTACAAGATCGTCGCGCACCTGCCGGCGCCGGGCTTCAAGCGTCCGCTCGATGCGCTGCGGTTCCAGAAAAAGGATCTGACGCAGCTGGTGGCCAGGCTGGAACGCGAGGCGCAGGCGGCCATCGCTGCCGCAGCCGCGCCACCGCCGGAGCCGAAGGCGCCAACCGAATCGGCCTTCGGCATCAACAAGGCGCAGGTAATCGAAGCGTTTGCCGCCAATGCGCGCATCGATCTTGGCGCGGCGCTCGACAACGCCATCGGCATCTTTGGTGACGATGGCGCGCGTGTGAAGGCCAGCGTGCGCAAGTCGAAACGCAACGCGGTGTGGAACCCGGTGACGCTGGCACTTGGCCTGCATGACCTCCACCGCGTGCCACTGGGCCCGCTGCGGCGCGCCTTCAAGACCCACGACTTCCTGCTGGACTGGGAAGACGACTGGGAACAGTCGCTGCGCCTGCTCGGCAAATAGAACCGGTCAGCGCGCGAGCAGGCGGCGCAGCTGCGCCGCCTGGTACGCGCCAAAGGTATCGCTGAACAGGCAGCGAATCAGCGGATCGTCGACGACATCGACATCCAGCAGATCACGCTCGGCATCGCCGTCGAAACGGGCATCGTTGATGCGCATGTACATGGTGGTCAGCGACTCGCCCTGTTCCAGCGCACCATACAGCCTGGCGGCGGGGATTTCCGTCGTCCAGCCAAGCGGGCCCGCTTGATCCACCAGCGTGGCCACGTCACCCTCGAGCAGGTAATCGAACACCTGCACCTGGCCCAGATGGTCATACACCGACAGTCGCCAGTAACGCGGACCATCGAAGTAGCTGGACGCCGCCTCTACATCGGCATACTTGGCAGGCAGACCCGCGCGGCAGTAATCCACCACGCGCGCCATCTGCGCTTCACCCAGGGCCGCAAAACGCCGGGCAATTGACGCCGTCGAAGGCGGCGCCGCATTGCCTTCATAAACGTAATCGACATCCTGCGGCCCCACGGGTTCGAGCCACGCCAGCGGCGCCGCCGCCTGCAGCGCCGCGCCGTCCAGCCGCACGGACTTGCCGGGATCGAGCCGCACGATCGATGCGGCCGGCAGCGCCGCGCCGACCTCCCGCGTGAACTGCGCATAGGTGATCGGGAAGAACGCGCGGTTGTACCATGACCACGGCTCCTGCACGAACTGGCATGAACTGGGCACCACGTGGCGCGGCTGCAGCGCCTGCAACTGCGCGATCCATTCGGCCGGCAGCTCGGGCGGCGCGGGCACGGTGCGCGATGGCGTGAGCACCTCGATTTCGCGCATCGTCTGGAACGGCCACAGAACCATGTCCCACGGCCCCAGCTCGACCAGCTGGGCCAGCGTGTCGTCGTCGATCCACGAGTCGACCACGTTGAGCACGTTCTGCCCGGCCGCCTGCACCTGGAACATCGAATCGACATCGACATCCATCGCTTCACGCGGCGTGACGGTGAACGGGCCGACGGTCACGGGCGCGTTCAAACGCAGCGGGTGCACGTGCGTGAACCCCAGCTGGCGCACCATGTCGAACAGTGCGTCGAAGATGCAGTAGATGTACAGGGGCGTCGCGCGGTCCAGCAGATCGAGGCTGTCGAGCGAGCAGTGGTCATCATGGAAATGCGAGATGAAGACGGCGTCGAAACGCTGGCGGCGGATCGCCGCGAGATCGAAGCGCACGTCGGGAAACGCATGGCAGTTGCGGCTGAACGGATTCTCGAAGATGGTATCGAATGCGATCGTCGCACCCTCGCAATCGAATACGTAACCCGCATGCAGGATGCGCGAAATGGTCAAGCCTGGCGTCGTCATTGGTCCCCCCTGGAGGCGGCATTCTACAGGGCGCGCTCCGGGACGGCGCTTGTTGCCGCCAAACCGAACGGCTACACTGCACCACCCCAGCGTTTCCGAAAGTAGCGAATGATCATGAGCCGCCCCGTTCCCCGCGCCATCCTTGCCGTGTGCGCGTTGCTGGTCACCGCATGGGGCGCGCTGGCGCTGTGGTTCCAGCTATCGCGGCCCGGCGGCTACGCTGCGATTGCACTGTGGTCACTCGCCGGCCTGGCCGCCACCATCGCCATCGCGCGCGGCCCGGGCAAATGGCCGGGCAAGAAAGCGCTGGTCACCGGCGCCGTGGCGCTGGCCGTGCTGCTGGGGTGGTGGTTGTCGCTCGCGCCATCGCACGAGCGCGTGTGGGCCGACGACGTGTCGCGCATGCTGGTCTCGCGTGTCGACGGCGATCGCCTCGTGCTGCAGAACGTGCGCAATTTCGACTGGCGCACCGAAACGGATTACACGCCGCGCTGGGAAACACGCGACTACGACCTGGCCGGCATCGTGTCGGCCGACCTGATCCTGTCGTACTGGATGGGGCCGCACATCGCCCACACACTGGTGACGTTCGGCTTCAGGGATGGCAAGCAGCTCGTGTTTTCGCTCGAGATCCGCAAGGAGCGCACCGAGACCTTCAGCGCAATCGGCGGCTTCTTTCGCCAGTTCGAACAGGTGATCATCGCCTCGGACGAGCGTGACCTGATCCGCACGCGCAGCAATGCGCGCGGCGAGCAGGTCTACCTGTACCGCCTGCGCGCCACGCCCGGGCAGCTGCGCGCCGTGCTGCTGGCCTACCTGGAACGCGCCGAAGCATTGCGCCGCCAGCCCGAGTTCTACAACACGCTCACCAGCAACTGCACGACGATCCTGTACGAGCTGGCACACCGCATCGCACCGGATCTGCCGCTCGACTACCGTTTGCTGGCATCGGGCCACTTCGCCGAATACGCGTACGACCAGAACGCACTCACGCCGGGCGTGCCGTACGCCGTGCTGCAGCAGCGCGGCCACATCAACGCGCGGGCGCGCCAGGCCGATGTCGATGGCAGCGATTTTTCGCGCGCGATCCGCGTGGGCGTGCCCGGCATTCGCTGAAAACCATCGCACCGGTGCTCTCAATAGTTGCCGCAAGTCAAATCAGGGGCGGAGGCTTCCACTAGTATCGACCATGGTCGAACGCGACGGGGGAGACAACCATGGCTGCGCGCTACAAGCGATTGAACGGGTCGGCGAAAGGCAGCGTCGCCGTCGAGATGGCACTGATCCTTCCCCTGTTCCTGCTCCTGCTCGCCGGGCCACTGTATATCGCCCGCGCTGCATGGTGTTACAGCGTCGGGCAGAAAGCAGCGCACGATGCGACACGCTATATCGCGACCGCGACGCAGGCCGAACTTCGCACTGGCGGCGGTGGCTTCAACGAAGCCCGCGTTCCCGCGATCGCGCGCTGGATCGCCCAACAGGAACTGGGCGAAATCGTGCAATTTACTGATAGCATCGTCATCACGATTCAATGCGACGGCGACGGTTGCGGTCTCCTGGCGCCTGCCAAGGTCCGCACCGGCGTTCAAATCGGGTTGCACGATCATGTTCTCGGCGACCTGACGATGGACTACCTGGGTTCTGCCGGTATGACGATAAGCAGCGAAGTCACGATGCGCTATGTCGATCAGTAAACACGCGTGCCCGCCGCGCGTAACGCAGGCAGGCTCGATCAGCGTGATGTTCGTTGCCGCCCTGATGATCATCCTGGGCTTTCTCGCCCTGGCCCTCGATCTGTCCATGCTCACGCACCGCAAGATGGAACTCCAGAATGTCGCCGACAGCGCTGCACTGTCGGCTGCGCACCGGCTTGACGGGACCGCGGCCGGCATTAACGGCGCAATGGAAGCCGCCTCGCAGCGCTTCCTGCAGGGGGATGGCAGATTCACTTACAACTACGGCAAGGCGTCGATGAACTGGTCGGATACGGCCATCGAATTTGCTGCCAGCCCGTCCGGCCCGTGGCTCGCGTTCGGCGAGGCCGTGAAACATCCAGAAAATCTGCTGTACCTGCAAGTCGATACCGCGCAGCTGGACACCGGATACGGTACCGTCGCCACCCTGTTTCTCCCGACGTTCACAGACATCCTGGACGCCTTCACCAGTGCCCGCGCCATCGCCGGCCGCTCTGCCATCAAGGTCACCCCGCTGGGCATCTGCGCCATGCGTGACGAAGCCCACCGCAACCACGCTGGCGAGCTTGAAGAATTCGGCTTTCGCCGCGGCGTGGGCTACAACCTCCTGGACCTGAACCTGCCCGGCGCCGATGCTGGCCAGACCTTCGTCGTCAATCCGGTTGCGCAGTCCACGCCCGTCACTGATGCAGCAACGCTGGCGCCGTTCGTCTGCACTGGCACGATGGCCATGTCACGGCTGTCCGGTGGCACGGTCAAGGTGTCGGCAACGTTCCCGCTCGACCAGCTCTGGCAGCAACTCAATTCGCGCTTCGGCACCTACGGAACGGGTGCTACCGCGTGCGACGCCCGCACGGCGCCCGCCGACATCAATATCAAGGAATTCACCCACAACAGCGGCACCCCGTGGATGGGCGCGACGCCCGCGCAGCAGTCGGCCGCGCTGCTGGCAACGTCCGAGCGCCGGTGGACGGTTGCCGGGCCCGATACGGCACCCGCCGGTACCCTGGCCGTGCAATTCGGTCCGCTCTGGTCGTACGCAAAGGCGGTCCTTTATGCATCGTATGCCAGTACGGGTTCGCCGGAACCGGCAACTGGTTATGCAACCTATGACGTCACCGAATGGAGCACCCTGTACACGCCGGGCAAGCCGACTACATCAACGTCCACACCCTATCCCGACAGTGCGGACACGCCCACGCCCTACTCCTACAGGTCCGGTACCCAATTTTACAAAGGACCAGCGGCGAGCAACAAGAGTCTGGCCCACCGCCGCGTCCTGCACCTGCCCTTGCTCGCCTGCCCGGTCGCTGGCAGCAATGCCACCGTGCGTGGCATCGGCAAATTCTTCATGACCGTCCCTGCCACGAAGACCTCTCTGTACGGCGAGTTTGCAGGCCTGGCGACCGAGCAGTCCCTGGGCACCCGCATCGTTTTGTACCCCTGATGGATGGACATGCCATGATCCGCAAAACGCCAGAGCGGCAACGTGGCGTCGCCGCCGTCGAATTCGCCGTCGTTGCCGTGATTTTTTTCATGCTCTTCTTCGGCATTCTCGACATCATCCGGGCGCTCTATATCTGCAATATCCTGCAGGAGGTCACGCGGCGGGCGACGGCGCTGGCCGTCAACAGTGATTTCAACGATGCAACCGCGATGCTGAACGTGCGCACCCATGCGGTGTTTCGCACGACGCGCGGCGCCCTGCTCTTTGCCGATCCCATCTCGGACGAGCACGTCAAGATCGATTACCTGCAGATCCCGGCGACAGCCAATCCGGCCCCGATCGGGACATCGATGCCTGCGAATCCCCAGCAAAACCGGATCAACTGCACCTCCAATCCCAGCGCGGCCAACTGCATCCAGCTGGTCAGGGTGCGGATCTGCCTGCCCGGGGGGCGCCAGCGATGTCTGTACACCGGTGCCGTACCGGCCACTGGCGTCGTTCCTGCCGTTTTCATTCAGCTTGCCCACCGCCACCACCATCGCCAGGGCCGAAACCCTGGGCATGCCGCCCGGCGTGCCAATGCCGGTGGGCGGCGGCGGGTAACACCTACAGGACGTCGGACGACGTGGCCTGCACCACCCGCGATATGGCGACCTTCGCGATTCGGCGATCCTCGACTGCGACGACCTCGTAGCGCCAGCCATCGAGCTCGATGGCCTGCCCCGGCTCCGGCATCGACGCGAAGCGCGCCAGCAGGAAGCCGGCCAGCGACGTGTAGTCCTCGTCCCCCACCAGCGCATCGGTCTCGAGCACCTGCTCCAGCTGATGCAGGTCGGCCGCGCCATTGGCTTCCCACAGGTCCGGGCCCTGCGGCCGGATGGCCAGTTGCTCATCCTCGTCCGGGAATTCGCCGGCGATCGCCTCCAGGATGTCCACCGGCGTGAGCAGGCCCTGGACGATCCCGAATTCGTCCGTCACCAGCACCAGCTGACCGTGCGCGCGCTTGAGCGTGTCCATCGCGCCCAGCACACCGGCCGTATCGGGCAGCAGGATCGGCGCGCGCACGACGCCAGCGTCGGGCGAGGCATCGATGCGCCCGTGCAGCATCAGCGCACTGACCAAATCCTTGGTGCGCGCAATGCCCACCAGCTGGTCCAGCTGCCCGCGCGCCACCGGCATGCCGCTGTGCGGCGACGCCTGCAACTGGCGCAGGATGGTGTCGGCCTCGTCGTCCAGGTTGACCCACGTGAGTTCCGAGCGCGGCGTCATGATCGAGCGGATCGACCGGTCGGCCAGCGCCAGCACGCTGCTGACCATATTGCGTTCTTCGACGCCGAACGCTTCGGGCTCGGCCACCGGTTCGTCCTGCGGTTCCACATCTGCATCGGGATGCATCCGCTTCTTCCCACCCATCAGGCGCAGCACCGAATCGGCGGTGCGGTCGCGCAGCGGAACGCGCGCTTCCTGCTTCAGGAAATTACGGCGTGCGAACTGGTTCAGCGCCTCGATCAGGATCGAAAAACCGATGGCAGCATACAGATAGCCTTTCGGGATATGAAAGCCCAGGCCTTCGGCAACCAGCGACAGCCCGATCATCAACAGGAAGCTCAGGCACAGCACGACGACGGTCGGATGCGCATTGACGAAGCGCGTCAGCGGCTTGGAAGCCAGGATCATGACGCCGATCGAGATGATCACCGCAGCCATCATCACGTACAGGTTGTCGACCATGCCGACGGCGGTGATGACCGCATCGAGCGAGAACACGGCGTCGAGCACGACGATCTGGGCGACCACGGCGCCGAAGCCCGCATACACCCGCGACCTGGTCTGCACATGCGTGACGCCTTCCATGCGTTCGTGCAGTTCGACGGTGGCCTTGAACAGCAGGAACACGCCGCCCAGCAGCAGGATCAGGTCGCGGCCGGAAAACGCCATCGACCCGAGGGAGAACAGCGGTGTCGTCAGCGTGACGAGCCACGACACGATGGTGAGCAGGCCAAGGCGCATCAGCATGGCCAGGGACAGGCCGATCAGGCGCGCCTTGTCGCGCTGGTGCGGCGGCAATTTGTCCGCCAGGATGGCGATAAAAATCAGGTTGTCGATGCCCAGGACGATTTCCAGGACAACGAGCGTGAGCAGACCCGCCCAGATGGTGGGGTCGAAGAGCCATTCCATGTGTTACCTCTTGTTTGAATCAGTGTGAAGGTGCAGCTGCGCGAGACGCAGCGAGAGCGTGCCGCCAAAGCGGCACAGGCAGGCGTCACACGATGCGGGGAGGCTTGAGCAGGGGATGCCAGGACTGGCTGGGATGCGACAGGGATGGGGGTGCGGGCACGCCGCCGCGCACATCAGCCAGGCGCAGCGAAATCTCTTCGTTGATCGTGTCGTGCACGTCGGCGCCCGCCGGCGGTTCATCGGGATCGATGTCGCAGCTGGCCTGGCAGTCGTAGTTGTCGGGCAGGTAGGCGTCGGCGAACACCGGTGCAGTGGTCAACTGGACGAGCGGTTCGGATGCGATGACGCGCTGGGCTGGCTCGGGCGGCAGCATCGCGGATGCGGCCATGGCCAGGGCAAACATGTTCAGGGGGAGCAGCAGGATCAGGCAGATGACGAATACTCGTCTCATATACGGCGGTAAAGTCGATGACCCGGCCATTCTAGCATGGCCCCGCGCACGCCATCCGTGCGCGCCGCACGCGTAGCAGCCCTCTTGTACAATGGCCGCCACCTTACCCACCGGCCCCGCCGGGAAGCATCCGATGCACACATCTGCCCAGCGCATGAGCGCTCTGCTCGACTATCTCGTCGAGCAGGCCAAAGACATAGATCCTTCCGCGTTCACGCTCGCGAAAGTCACCGAATTCAAGAAAACCTTTGCCGACCTGTCGACGCTGCCGTGGATCGAGTTCAACGTCGAAACCGAGCAGGATGACCTGTGGCTGCGCGTGCACCGGCTCGAGGCGACGCCGCCGCCGTTGCTGGCCGATCCCGCGCTGGCGCCCTATCTAGCGATCGGCGCCGACCCGTCCGGCAATCCGCCGGCACTCGCCGAAGCCGCGCTGGCCGGCCTGGCGAGCGACGATCCGGCCCACGCCGGCGCCGCCCACGCGCTGGCCGTGTATCAGGCGCCGTGGCACGAATGGGCGGCGCGCGAACGCCCGCGGCGCCAGGTGATCTCGCTGTACGCGGACCTGTTCGCCCTGAAGGCCCGGCTCGAATCCGAAGAAGCGGCGCGCCCGCTGGAACTGGTCTGGGGCATGGGCCTGTCGTCGTGGCAGATCGGCGCCCCGGCACCCGTCGACTTCCATTACCCGCTCATCACGCAGGCGCTGGAAATCGACATCGACCCGGCCTCGCACGCCATCGGCCTGCGGCCCCGCCAGCTCGACGCGCACCTGGAACTGGATGCGTTCGCGGCCTGCGGCGTGCCCGGGATCGGCGACGTTGAACGCGCCGCGCGCAGCCTGCTTGCCGTACGCGGCGACAGCGCGATCTCGCCGTTCGCACCCGAGACGATTGAGCCGATCCTGAAGCTGATTGCCGGCCAGGTCAGCGCGGACGCCCGCTACGATATGGCCGCCACGCAGGCGCCGCCCCCTGGCGAGCGTCTCGTCGTCACGCACGGCTGGGTGATCTTCGCGCGGCCGCGCGCGACGCACTTCCTGATCGACGACATCGCGCGCCTGAAAGAACGCGTGGACGTCAGCGAGGCGCTGCCGGCCGGGCCGCTGAGCCTTGTCACACCGCCTGGCAGCGAGGTGCTCGAACACGAACCGATCGCGTTTCGCGGCCTGTCCGGCGGCGCGGTCAATGCCGGTGAGCCGCGCGAGCTGTACTTCCCGCTGCCTTACAACCGTGAGCAGGAAACCATCGTCCAGCAACTGGCGCGCTCGCCCGGCGTCACGGTCCAGGGGCCGCCCGGCACCGGCAAGACGCACACGATCGCCAACATCATCAGCCACTACCTGGCCTCGGGCAAACGCATCCTGGTGACGTCCAAAGGCGAGCCGGCGCTGAAGGTGTTGCAGGAGAAGATTCCGGAATCGATCCGGCCGCTCACCGTCGCCCTGCTCTCGGGCGACAAGGAAGGCATGCGCCAGTTCCAGGCGTCGATCGAGGCGATCATCCATACGCTGTCGCACCTGAACCCGCAGCTCGAGACCGAGGCCATCGCCGCGTGCCGCGTTGCGCTCGACCGCGCGCACGCCGAAACTGCCGCCATCGACACCCGGATCGACGAGATCGCGCATGCGCAGCTGGCTGCCGTCAGCGTCGACGGTGTCGAGATGCGCGCGCAGAAGATGGCCGAACTGGTCATCGACGGCACCGAACGTTACGGCTGGTTCGACGACGAGCTGTCGCTGGCGCCGCACCACGCACCGCCATTTGGCGACGAACAGGCGATGGCGCTGCGCGATGCGCGGCGCCGGCTCGGTCCCGATCTGGTCTATTGCAATGCGCGGCTGCCTGCTGCCGACGCACTGCCGGCGCCGGCCAGCATCGGCCGCCTGCATGACACGCTGCTGGCCATGCGCGACATCGAGCGCGACGAAGCCAGTGGCGCGCTGCCCCCGCTGCGCGCCACGACGCCCGACGTCTTTGCCGCCGCGCAGGCCTTGCAGGCAGCACTGGCCGACGCCATTGCCACCGCAGCCGAGGTCGAAGCGTCAGGCGTCGACTGGGCGCACGCCCTGCGCCTCAAATCGCGCCAGTCGCAGTTCGTCACCGAGCGCAGCGCGTTCGAGGCGCTGCTGCCCGAGATGGATGCGCTGTTGCGCGCCCGCGCCGAATTCATGCAGCGGCCCGTCACGGCGCCGACCGAAGCGCTCGGCAATCCGAAAGCCATCGAAGCGATCCACCGCGCCGTCGACACCGGCAAGCCGTTCGGCCTGTTGTCGTTTGGCGGCGGCGACGTCAAGGGGCAGATCGCTGCGATCCGCGTTGCGGGCCTGGCGCCCGCCTCCACCGACGACTGGGCCCACGTGCAGCGCTACGCTGCGCTGCAGAACCGCCTGCACTCGTTCGCCGTGCGCTGGAATGCGTTCGCACCCGATCTGTCGCTGCCGGTGCTGGTGGCCGACGTGGCGCACCTGCGCGCCATCGAACAGGTCCTGACCACAGCCCGCGCCGCACATGCCCAGGCGACGCGCCACGACGTGCAGTTGCCTGGCCTGGCCCGCGCGGTGTTCAGCCAGCCGCCGACGAACGACCTGCTGGGCCGCGAAGCCGACCTGCTGCGCGTGCGTGACTACCTGGCGCGGCACCTGGCGCGGGCCGGCCTCGAACAGGCCCGCACGGCCATGGCCGCGCTGCATGGTCTGTTGGCGGGTGCCGATGGCCCCGTCGGCGTGCGCCTGCGCGAGCTGGCGGGACAGGCGCTCGGCATGCCGGGGCTGGAGGCCGACACGGTCAGCGCCGACTATGCGGCGCTGCTCGCGGAACTGCGCCGCATCGATGCGCTGGCGCCCGACCTGGCCACCGTGCGCGAGTTCGCCGAACAGGTCGCGGCGCATGGCGCGGGCCGACTGGCAGCACGCTTGATGACCATACCCGTCGACGCCCACGGCGACGATGCCGTGTTCCCGGTACGCTGGCGCGATGCCTGGACCTGGGCGCGCCTGAAAACCTACCTCGACGATATCGATGCGCGCGACGAGATGCTGCGCCTGGCCGCGCGCCGCCGCGAACTCGAACGGGGCCTGGCGCGCCTGTACGAACAACTGGTGTCGAAGTCGTCCTGGCTGGCCACGCGCCGCCTGGCCGGCCAGAACGTATTGAGCGCGCTGGAAACCTACCGCACGTCGATGCGTAAACTCGGCAAGGGCACGGGTGTGAACGCGGGTCGCTACCGGCGCGATGCGCAGGAAGCGATGGTCAATGCGCAGGCCGCCGTGCCGTGCTGGATCATGAGCCATGCGCGCGTGTCCGAAACGCTGCCGGCCACGCTCGGTGCGTTTGACCTCGTCATCGTCGACGAGGCCAGCCAGTCTGACCTGTGGGCGCTGCCGGCGGTCCTGCGCGGCAAGCAGATCCTGGTGGTCGGCGACGACCGCCAGGTCTCGCCCGAAGCCGGCTTCGTCTCGGCCGCCAAGATCACCGACCTGCGCCAGCGCTTCCTGGCCGGCCAGCCGTTCGAAGCCGTGCTCACGGCCGACATGTCGCTGTACGACATTGCATCAACCGTGTTCGCCGCGTCGAAGGTCATGCTGCGCGAGCACTTCCGCAGCGTCGCGCCGATCATCGCTTACAGCAACCGCGTGTTCTACAAGGGCTTCATCCAGCCGCTGCGCATCCCGACGGCGTCCGAGCGGCTCGATCCGCCGCTGATCGACGTGTTCGTGGCCAATGGCTACCGCGAGAACAAGGGACTGAATCGCCCCGAGGCCGAATTCATCGTCGCCGAGATCGACGCCATCCTGCGCGATCCGGCCTATGCCGGCCGCACGCTGGGTGTGGTGTCGCTGCTGGGCCCCGAACAGGCGCAACTGATCGACAAGATGGTGCGCTCGCGCTGCGACATGGCTGAACTGGTGCGGCGCAACTTCGCCTGCGGCGACGCACGCCTGTTCCAGGGCAGCGAGCGCGACATCATGTTCCTGTCGATGGTCGCTGACAGCAAGCAGCATCACGCGCTGTCGGGCGTGCAGTTCGACCAGCGCTTCAACGTCGCCGCTTCGCGCGCGCGCGACCGCATGTACCTGGTGCGCTCGGTGCGGCTCGAAGAACTGTCGACGCTCGACCTGCGCCGCACGCTGGTCGAGCACTTCGCCAAACCCCTAGAAGCCAATGAAGAAGCCACGAGCCTGATTGACCTGTGCGAGTCGGGCTTCGAGCGCGACGTGTACACCGAACTGTTCGAGCGCGGCTACCGCGTCATCCCGCAGGTGCCGGCCGCCGGCTACCGGATCGACATGGTGGTGGAAGGCGCGCACGACCGGCGCCTGGCGATCGAGCTCGATGGCGACGAGTTCCACGGCCCGGACCGGTGGCAGGCCGACATGGGCCGCCAGCGCGTGCTGGAACGCGCCGGCTGGACCTTCTGGCGTTGCTTTGCCTCGACCTGGTCGCTGCAGCGCGAAACGATCCTGGCCGAGCTGCTGGCGCGCCTGGCGGCGATGGGGATCGAGCCGCTTGGGGCACTGGCGCGCACGCCGCTGCTGGTCGAGTACCGCGAATGGGGACGTGACGCGCTTAACGCGGAAACGCCACCGTCACCACACAGCCCTGACCATCTGCCTTCCGACCAATCGTGACCGCCGCCCCGTGCTGGTCGGCGATCTGGCGCACGATGCTCAGACCCAGGCCGGCGCCCGACTTGCCGCCGGGCCGCAGCCGGTAATAGGGACGGAACACGTTTTCCGTTTCCTCGTCCGGCACCGGTTCGCCATCATTCGACACGCGCAGCAGGCACTGTCCGTCGGCGCAGTCGATGGCGACGTCGATGTCGCCGCGCGCCAGGCCATGCCGCGACGCATTCTCGATCAGGTTGCGCAGCAGTTGCTGCAGCCGGTACGGGTCGCCCTGCACGCTGCAATCGTGGGGCGCCGACAGGCCGAGCGACTGGCCACGCCGGTCGAGCAAGGGTTCCTGCAGCGCCATCACGTCGCTGCACACGTCCGCCAGCGAGACCTGGCGCTGCAACTGCATGTCGGTGCCGGACGCGAGGCGGCTGAAGGTCAGCAGCTGCTCGGCCAGCTGCGTCGTGCGCTCCAGCGCGCCGACCGCCTCGCCCAGCGAGGCATCGCACTCGGCCTGATTGGCCGCGCGCAGCGCGTTCTGCACATGCAATTGCACCGCCGCGATCGGTGTGCGGATCTCGTGCGCGGCGGCGTCGATGAATTGCTGCTCGCGCTCGAAGGCAGCGGCGACCCGCTGCAACAGGCTGTTGAGTTCATCGACGACCGGCGACAGCTCGCGCGGCAGGTCGGGCAGTTCGACGGGTGCAAGCGACTCCGGCTCGCGCCGCGCGATCGCATCGGCCAGCGTGCGCAGCGGCGCCAGGTTGGTCGCCAGCACCAGGTTGACCGCCAGCAGCAGCAGGATACCGCCGATGATGACGGGCGCCAGCACCGATGCGCCAAGCTGCTCGACCATTTCTTCGCGCACCTCGTCCTTCTCGGCCACCACCACCCACACATGGCCCGATTGCAGCGCGAACACCTGCCACAGGGTCTCGCCCAGCAGCTTGCTGGTAAAGCCTGAAGCCAGGGGCGCCAGCGGCGCTTCCGGCGCCGACGCCGAACGGGCCAGCAGGCGCCCTTCGGCATTGAAGACCTGGAACGCGATCTTGTGTTCGTACGGGTGGCCATACGGCGTCGCACCCCCTGAATACCCGAGCTGCTGCGGAATCGGAATCACGATCGGGGCCCCGATGGTGGCCGTCTCGAGCTGGTGAGCCGCCAGCGTTTCGAGCACGCGCGCCGAACTGGCCAGGCGCGCGCTGAAGAATTCCTCGGACTCGTGACCGGCGAACCAGTGCGCGGCAAGCGAGATGCCGCCCAGGATCAGGAGCATGCACGCCATCGTGCGCGTGATCAGGCGCCGGCGGATCGAATAGCGGCGCCCGCTCGTGCGACCGCTCATGTGGCTGGATTCCCGATGCGATAACCAAGCCCGCGCACCGTCTTGATCAGGTCAGGATCGGTCTTGCGCCGCACATGGTGCACGTAGACGTCAATGGCGTTGCTGGCCACGCCCTCGCCCCAGCCGTACAGCGACGCTTCGAGTTCGCTGCGGGTAAACACCTTATTAGGCTGCTCGACGAGCCGCCGGAGCAGCATGAATTCGCGGTGCTGCAGATCGATGGGCTGGTTCTTCCAGCTGACCGCCATGCCCGCGAGATCCAGCGCCAGGTCGCCAAAGCGCAGCTGGTTGACCGACAGGCCGGCGCGGCGCCGCTCGAGCACCCGGACCCGCGCGAGCAATTCGTCGATATCGAAGGGCTTGATCAGGTAATCGTCAGCGCCCAGGTCGAGCGCCACGATCCGGTCGCGCACTGCATCGCGCGCCGACAGCACCAGCACCGGCACGGCATTGCCGGCGCGCCGTACCCGCGCCAGCACGTCGATGCCGTCGAGACGCGGCAGGCCGAGGTCGAGGATGGCCAGGTCGAACGCATTGTGTTCGAGCGCCGCAACCGCAGCCACGCCGTCCCCCACGTGTTCGACCGTGTAACAGGCCCGCCCGAGCGCCAGCTTCAGGCCCGATGCCAGCGATTCGTCATCTTCGACAAGTAATATTCGCATCCTGCACGTCTCCAGCTGATTGTATTACTTGCGCTTGGCCGCGACTTGCGCGAGCAGCGCTTCGACTTCGGCACGCCGCCCTGAATCGGCCAGCTTGCGGCCAGGCCGCGCCGGCGCCTGCAGCGCTTTGCGCAGGCAGCGCTCGGCACCCGCCATGTCACCCTGACGATACAGGAAGTCGCCCAGGAAGTAATTGGCGTCGATGCCGTCCGGGTTCAGCGCAATACCCTGCTGCAGGTTTTCGCGTGCCTTGTCCTTGTCGCCAAAGCCGATCGGCCAGCCCGGCACCTGATAATACAGGCTCCCGAGGCTCGTGTAGGCGGAACCGGCCAGCGCCTTCGGATCGATCTGCAGCGCGGCTTCGAAGTCCTTCTTGGCCGTCTTGGCCAGGCCGAGCGCGCCCAGGCCGCCCTTGGCGCCCGCATGGCTGGCCACGACGATGCCATGCCAGATCAGCACCCCGGCGTTGTCGGGATAGCGCGACAGCACGGTGTCCGCCTCGGCGCTCAGGGCCTCGAACGCGCGCTCCTGCCCCGCAGCGGGCGCTCCGTATTTGACTTGTTCCCAGCGCTGTTGCAGTGTGCTGACGGCGTCGTCGGCGGGTGCGGCCACGGCGACGTTGAGGGCCGCCATGCAGAACGCGGCAGTGGTGATGGTGCGATACGACATTTTCATGATGACCTCGGTTGTGCGTGCCGGACAGGCGCCGGCATGTGTTTGCGGATGACGGGTAATTGGCCCCGGATGGCCCGGTCGGGCAAGGCGGGCAGCAGGTGGTTGACGAGCGCCAGCAGTGCTTCTTTCAACCCCGGCTTGTACTCCCATGCCGACCCTTCGATGAATTTGCACAACTGGCGCGCCACATCGGCCGGCTCGTCGAGCGCCACGCCCATCTCGGCATTCATCGTCTCGACGGCCCCGGCGTTGATCGGCGTGCGGGTTGCGCGCGGGATGAAGTGCCGTACTGCGATGCCGGTATCGGCCAGCTCGCGCCGCAGCGCCTGGGTAAAGCCGCGCAGGCCCGACTTGCTGGCGCAATAGCCGGCAAACCCGGGGTAGCCCAGGTAGCCGAACAGCGAGCCCACGTTGATGACCTGTGCGCTTGGCGCCTGGCGCAGCTGCGGCAGCAGGCGCTGCGTGAGCAGCATCGGTGCGAGCAGATTGACCTCGAGCAGGCTGCGCAGCGCCGCCGGCTCCTGGGTCTGGAACGCATGGAACGCGTTGATCCCGGCATTGTTGATCAGCAGATCGACGCCACCGAGCTCGCCCGCCGCCGCGGCGATGGCGTCGAGCGTCGCCTCTTGGGTCGCGTCGCCGACGACGACCCGCACCAGGTGCGGCCCGAGCCGTTCGCGCAGCGCCTCGAGCACCGCGCCATTGCGCCCGACCAGCACCATCGACGCGCAGTACGGCGCCAGGGCGATTGCCAGCGCCTGGCCAATGCCCCCGCTCGCGCCGGTCAGTACCAGCCGCCATGTCGTGTGCGCCATGCTAGACCCCGACCAGGCTGGTGGCGCGCTGCGGCAGGTTGCGGAAAATGTCGCCGTACAGGCGGTACATCATGCGCGCACCATGGATCACCGCCGCGCGGTCGGCTTCGTTCTGGAGCTGGTTCATCAGGCTCACGAAGAACGCCACATGTTCTAGGTCGAGACTGCCGTGCGAGGTCAGGTAGCTGAACGCGGCATCCGGCAGGTCGAGGCGCAGCTGGATGGTCTGCGCGGCCTGGGTTGCCAGCGCGGTGCTGGTCCCTTCCAGCACATGCACCATGCCAAAGAAGCCCACCGGATTGCCGCGGTCGATCCCGTGGTAGGCGTATGCCACCATCAATTCGGTTGCCGGCGACGGCTGCGAGCGGCGCGCCAGGGCCGGATCGCCGCCACAGGCAGCGATATCGGACAGGATCCACTCTTCATGGCCGATCTCTTCTTCGACGTACTCGGCAATGGCCTGGCGCAACCAGGCTTGCTCGTTATTCAGCCGGCTGCCGCACGCCATCATGAGCGGGACCGTGTGTTTGACGTGGTGATACGCCTGCGTCAGGAACGCCACGTACTGGTCAAGGTCGATATCGCCCATGAGTGCCTGCTGGATCAGCGGTGTGCCCAGCAGTTGCTGGCGCTGGGGTTCGGTTTGCTGGCACAGGATGTCGTAGAACTGCATACATTGCTCCTTCAGGACTGATAGATTTGTTCGATATGCGCGGCGCAGCGCGTGCGCGCCGTGTCGCGCCGCAAGCGGCCGTTGGCGGTGACGGTGCCGTCGGCCTCGGAAAACGGTGTGGTACGGAACCAGGCGCCGATGCGCGCGTAGTCCGGCAATTCCTGATTGACGCGGGCCACGGCGGCGTCGATCACGGCGTCCGGCGCATCCGCCTGCAGCGGCACGACCGCTGCGGCCAGGTAGGCGCGGGCATCGCCCACCACCATCGCCTGGGCCAGGACGCCGGTGCCGAGCAACAGCGATTCGGGCCACTCCGGCGAGACGTTGCGCCCGTACGCGGTGACCAGCACATTGTTCTTGCGCCCGTCGATATGCAGGTAGCCGTCGGCGTCGAGATGGCCGATGTCGCCGGTGCCCAGCCAGGTTTCCTGACCTGGCGCGTGATCGGCTGGTGCCTGGCCCAGGTAGCCCGCCATGACGCCGCCACCGACTTCGATCTCGCCGTCCGGCGCAATGCGCACGCTGCGGTTGGGCAGCGGTTTGCCGGCACTGCCGATGCGCGCCTGCCCCGGCAGGTTCAGCGACACCACCGAGCCGCACTCCGACAGGCCATAGCCTTCGTACACGGGGAATCCCATGGCCTGCGCCGCCTCGAGCAGCGCCTTGGGCGTCCTGGCCCCGCCGACCGCGATGAACTTGAGGCTGGCAAGGCGCGGATCGTCGGGCCGTACCGCGCCGACCAGCGCCTGCAGCATCTGCGGCAACAGGATCACGCTTTCGGCGCGCGTGGCGGCGATGGCGGCAAGACAGACGCCCGGATCGAACGAGGCCGCGCCGCGCAGGCCGGTCATCGCCAGCGGCAGGCTGATATTGAGCGCGCCCGACAGCAAGGCCGTGTAGGTGCCGGCAATATTTTCAAGCAGGACCGACAGCGGAAGCAGATTCAGATGGCGCCGGATGTTCAGGCCGGCCAGCGCGTCGGCCAGCACCTGGGCCAGCTCCCACTGCTGGCTGGAACCCAGGCACACGCCCTTGGGCTGCGAGGTCGTGCCGGACGTGAACGTGACTTTCTGCACGCCGGGTGGCACGCTGCCCGGCCGGCTGGCGCCGGCATACAGCGACAGGACGCCAGGCGTGGCCACCGCCGTGGTGTAGCCCAGCGCCCCGGCCAGCGACGCGTCGACGCAGAACAGGCCATCGACCGCTGCCTGCGTCAGCGCGTGTTGCCACTGGGGCGGGGTGAAGAACGATGGCAGCGGCACCAGCGCCATGCCGGCTTCGTGCACGGCGAGGTCGATGGCAATCCATTCGGGACCGTTGTCGGCCAGGATCGCCAGCGCAGCGCCGGGACGGAACGTGGCGCGCAGCATCCGCGCCAGCGCCTCGACACGCTCGATGAGTACGCTGGCGCTCCAGGTACCGTGCGCGCCTTCCAGCACGGCGCCGCTGGCGGGGAGATTAGCGCGCCAGTTGATCATGACCGAATCCAATATTGCCGAACATGACTTGCGGATGGGTCGCGTAATAGCTGCCCCATGCCCCCTGCGCCTGCCCCAGGCGGGCCGGATCGGCGTCTGCCAGCACCGACGGTGCCAGCCGCAACCGTGCGAACGAATTGAGCAGTGCCCGCGTGGCGGTGAACGTGACCCAGACCAGGCCCTGGCAATGCAGCTGGTGCGTCATGGCCACGATCAGCGCGCGCGCGGCGCCCGCATCGGTACTGGCCAGATTGCCCACTTCGACGATGCCTGTCCGTGCAACAGGACGGCCGGTGCGCGCGCCGATTTCGGTCTCGACCGGGCTATCCAGGTATTGTTCGAGAAACAACACCCCCTCGCCGGCCAGCGTATAGCCCAGCGCCGCCACCCAGCGCCCGGCACTGTCGCGGCACCCGGCAAGCGTATGGCAGAAATGCTGCAGGCTGGCGCCGTAGACGCGGGCGAACTCCGCGGCGATGAAGGCCTCGAGCGATGGGCGTTCCGGATGGCCCGGCGGCACGATTTCAAGAGCGCGCCCGGTCCCGGATGCGGCGGGTGGCATGGCGCTGGCGCGAGTCGCGCATGGCATGGTGGTCGACACTGGTCACTCCTTTTGTTGTTCCCATGACGAAACTTATGGGGGCAACATTAAGGCCAGATTAATCGACGAGTGTGGTGCTGATGCACGCGGGTCAGACGGCGCGCCACGCACGGGCGCCCGCGATGCGTGGGCCGTTAACGCTGCGCGAGCAGCCAGTCCAGGGCCTGCCCGACGGTGGGGTCGGCGTTGCCCAGCGGGTCGCTGGCCAGCCCGAGCACGGTCGCGGCAAAGCGGCGTTCGACGCCGGGCAGTACGAGCGACGGGTGCTGGCGGGCGGCCAGCAACGCTTGTGCATCGCGCACTTCGTGGACCCGCCGCGCCGCGTGGACCACGTGCGTACGCACCAGCATGTCGAGGTAATCACGCAGCGGGGTTTCGTCGATGTCGGCCAGCTGGGCATACAGCTGCTCGCGCATGCCCTGCTGCTCCGCGCTCATCAGCAACTCGACGGCCAGCGCTTCCATGCCCTTGGTGAAGACGCTGCGCAGCAGCTTGAGCGACATGGCGTCGCCTGCCACGCCGTTGGCAACGATACGAATCCGCGCGCCGCAGGGCGCAAGAACGCACTGCAATGCCTCGGCGCCTGCGCCCGCCAGCAGCAGCGGCGTGCGAGCGCCGCCAAGCGAGATCGCGCCCATGATCGCCGCGTCCACGTACCGGCTACCCTGCGCCGCCGCCGCATCGGCATTGCTGCGTTTGACATCGGGCGTGGCAGTGCTGAAATCGGCGAACGCCGCCTCACGGTTCAGGAAAGGCAGCACCAGTGCCACGACACCCGCGGACTGGGTACCAGGCACGCAGGACAGCACCCAGGTCGCCTGGCTCAGCCATGCGCCAGGCTCGGTGTGCAAGGGCAGCGCGAGCGACGACGCGCAGTCGACGGCGGCAGGAGATGGCCGCACATTGCACAGGCTGAGGGCAATGCCCGCAGCGTGCAGGGCCCTCGCGTAGCAACGCCCCACTTCCCCTAACCCGATGATGGCAATGTGCATCCGACGTCCTCTGTTGTGCGCAACGCCATTGTCCCATGTCCCGGGTTCGCGCCCGGCGACCGTACCAGCAGATGCGGTCCGATCTCGCTTACCGAGCGCACGCCCGTGAGCACCATCGTGGTCCGCAATTCCTTCTCGATGATCTGAAGCAGCCGCTCGACGCCGGCCTGGCCATGCGTGGCCAGCGCATACACGAAGGCGCGGCCCAGCAGCACGCCATCGGCGCCCAGCGCCAGCATGCGAAACACGTCGGTGCCGGTGCGCACGCCGCCATCGGCGAAGATCGTCATCTTGCCGCGCACCGAAGCGGCGATCTCCGGCAGCGCCTGCGCGCTCGACGGGGCACCATCGAGCTGGCGCCCGCCGTGGTTCGACACGACGATGCCGTCGGCACCAAACGCCAGCGCGGCGCGCGCATCGTCGGGGTCGAGGATGCCCTTTATGACGAGCCGGCCCTGCCACTCGTCGCGGATCCATTGCAGGTCTGCCCAGCCGATGCCGGGATCGAAGTTGGCACCCAGCCAGCCGATGTAGTCCGCCAGGCCGGTGCTGCTGCCCAGGTAGGCCGTGATGTTGCCCAGGTCGTGCGGCCGGCCGAACACGCCGACATCCCAGGCCCAGCGTGGATGCGTCAGCGCCTGCAGCACGCGCCGCAGCGGGCCGTTCGCCCCGCTCATGCCGCTGTGCGCATCGCGGTAGCGCGCGCCTGGCACCGGCATGTCGACGGTGAACACGAGCGTGCGCGAGCCGAGTTCCCACGCGCGCCGCATCATGTCGCGCATGAAGCCGCGATCCTTCAGTACGTACAGCTGGAACCAGACCGGCGTGGCCGCCTGCGCCGCCACCTCCGCCAGCGGGCACACCGACACGGTCGACCCGATGAACGGGATGGCGCAACGGCCGGCGGCGCGCACGGCCTGCACCTCCCCGCGCCGCGCATACATGCCGGTCAGGCCGACCGGCGCCAGCGCCATCGGCAGCGCGTAGTCGTCGCCGAACCAGCGCACGCCCAGGTCGGGATGCTCGCTGCCCCTGAGCACGCGCTGGCGCAGCCGGACAGCCTGCAGGTCGTCGACATTGCTGCGCAGGGTCTGCTCGGCGCCTGCGCCGCCATCGAGGTGGTGAAACAGGAACGGTGGCAAGCGGCGCTGCGCGGCGGCGCGAAAATCGAGGGAAGACGAGATGATCATGGCAGGGGCAGGAGCGGATCGAAGGGGCAGTCTACGTCGATGCGCGCGCTGCTGTCCATTGGCGGATATGCGTGGCGATCAGGGCTGCGCGCCGGAGAACGCCAGTTCGGCCACCGTTCCCACGCCCGGGCTAGAGGTGATCCTGAGCGTCCAGCCGAAGCGTTCACAGATGCGCCGTGTCAAAAACAGACCCAGCCCTTGCCCGCCCCCCTGCTTCGCCGAGTCGCGCAAGCTCTGCGTGTAGCGGCGGGCTGCCGCGACGGTGTCGAATCCTTCGCCGCTGTCCTGGATGCGCAGCGTGGCGTCCACCAGCCGCACCCTGATCGCACCCTGCGGGCTGTTCTCGGCGGCGTTGCGCAGCAAATTGCCCACGACGATGCGCACGATCGCCTCGGGACAATCGACCGACAGTGGCTGCAACGTCTCGACCAGGAACACCGCGCACTCACCCTGCAGCAGGTGCTCGTGGTCGTCCACCAGGCTCGCTGCCAGCAGATCGACGCGGGTGCTGTCGCCCTGCGCGCCGGTATCGGCTTCGCGCGACAGGAACAGCAGCGCCGCCATGATCTGGCTGAGGTTATGCGTGGTCGATTCGATGCGATCGAGCGGCCGCCGCGCGGCTGGCGGCAGGTCGTGCAGCTTGAGCACATCCACGGCGCCAGCGATGACGGCAATGGGTGTGCGAAATTCATGGCTGGCCTGGTCGAGCAGGCTGCGTTCGCGCTCAATGAAGCGCTCGACGCGGTCAAGATGGCGATTGACGAGCAGCGCAATGTCAGTCAGTTCGCGCAGCGCGAAATCAGGTGACAGGCGCTGGGATGGCTGCTCGGGGTCGAGTGCGTCCATCCGCTGCGCCAGCGTCAGGATCGGGCGACGCATGCTCCGGTACAGCCACAGGATGGCGCCAAGAATCATCAGCCCGCTCACGATCGCGATCAGCACACTGACCAGCGCCGACCTGTTCTGGTAATCCTCCAGCTCGGTGATATCGACAGCCATGACGATGCGGCCGTCGCGGCCACCATCCACCGGCGTGACGAGCACCGCGTAACTGATGTCGTTGTCGTAGGCATCCATCTGCTCTTCGTCGTAAAACCCGGCGCCGAGCCGGGCAAAATACGGCGGCATATCAGCCGGCAGCATCGCGCCGCGCAGGTGCCAGCCGCGCACGAGGCCTTGCGACGGCAAGCGGCCGCCGGCGGGCGACGGCGCCCCGAGATACTGGTCGGTACTGGACTGCAGCAGTTCGCGCCAGATCGGGTGCACGATGAGTTGCTGACCCAGATTGCCCTGGATGGTCAGCCCGAGCGTGAGGATCACGCAGAACAACAGGGACAACGCCGTGATCTTGCTTTGCAGGCTGGGGGTGCGGGCCGCCTGCACCGCCTGGGCGCGAGCGTGCTCAATCATCGGCTGCGCCCAGGCGGTAGCCGCTGCCCGCGATGGTCTTGATCAGCTTGTGCACCGTGCCGCCGTCCACCGCCTTGCGCAGCATGTGCATGTGCGAGCGCAGGACGTCGTGATCGGGCACCCTGTCATTCCAGATCAGCGTTTCGAGCTCGTCGCGCCGCACCAGGTTGGGCGACTTGCGCATCAGCAGTTCGAGCAGCAGCCGCCGCACCGGCGTCATGGAAACAGCCTTGCCAGCCCGCGTCACCACCAGCGTATCGAGGTTGAAGCACAGGTCGGCCACCTCCAGCACCCGCATCTCGGGCACGGCGCCGCGCGCGCGTTCTACGAGCACGCGCAGCCGGATCTCGAGCTCTGCCAGCGCGACCGGCTTGACGACGTAGTCATCAGCGCCGCTCATGAAGCCCTGGACCTTGTCTTCGATCCGGTCTTTCGATGTCACCAGGATCACCGGAATGCGCGACTGCAGATCCCGCCGCAGTCGTTCGAGCATCGTCACCCCATCCATCCGCGGCATCATCCAGTCGAGGACGATCGCATCGTAACGGTTGATGGCGAGCAGGCCAAGCGCGGACTCGCCGTCGGGCGCCGCATCAGGATGATGGCCGCATGCTTCCAGGTAATCGTAGAAGTTGGCGGCAAGGCCCGCGTTGTCCTCGACGATCAGAATACTCAGTGCCTGCTGTGTGATCATGGTGGATACGTTGGCCAGATGGGTGGAGATGGGCGGAACAGTATCGCATCAGAAGCCGCGCGATACACCGAAGAAGGCCGATACCACACCGTCCGTGTCCTTCTCGATCAACGGGCTGTCCGCGAGCTTGCCCGGCAGTTTTTTATAGGCGATGTTGCCGATGAACGCCCAGCGCCCGGCAAACGGTCGCACGACATCCACGCCAATGCGCGGGATCGTGGCGCCGCCCGGCTTGTAATCGACGACGCCGCGCGCCGTTTCGGCGTCCAGCGTGCCGTAGTAATAGTTGGACAGTTTCTTCGACAGGTGCGACACGCCGATGTGCGGCGTAATCCGCGCGCCACCCCACTGGAACGGGTAGGCGTACCGGATTCCCGCTTCGTAGCCCTTGCTGGCACCGGTGACGTCGCCTTTGACATCGAATTCGAGCTGACCGAGCGCCCCGCGCCAGCTGCCCGCGAGGCCGACATCGAGGCCATTGTCGCGATCCTCGAGCAGTGCCCGGTCAATCCCGCGTTCGGCCAGTTTGGCCTGGCCGAAATCATCCCGCTCCACACCGTCCATGCGGGCAGCGACGATGGCGTCAAGCGTCACGCCGCCGCTGGTGTACAGGCGCGCACCGCCGCCAATGCCGCGCCAGAAAAAGCGCTCGCCCTGGAAGGTCACCAGCGGCACCGGCGTGACACGCGTGCCTTCGCCGGCATACACGTCGCTCGTCACTGCAGCGCCAAGGCCCAGGCCCAGGCCCCAGCGAGGTTGCTGCGGTTGCTGCGATTGCTGGGCACAGGCGTTGCCTGCGGCGGCGAACATCAATATCGGAAGAAGAAGACGATTCATGGAGTCCCTGGTGTAAGTGAGTGTTTCACTGAGTGAGTCGGTTGGTTGGCATGGCAAGCGCCACACGCAGGCTCACTATGCCGTCACGCATGTCGTCAGGATGTCGTGCGGCGTCGACATCCTGACGACGGTGCACACGCCATAGTCGGGGCACGGTGGCCTGCGTGATGCGGCCACTGCCTGTCCACGTACAAGCAACTTGCAAGGAACAACTCATGAAACATCATGCCGGAGCATGTGCAGCACCCCGCCCGCTCAGGGCCATACCCACCTGGACGCTGGTCGTGACGGCGATCCTGTCGTCTGGCGTTGCGCTGGTCTCTTACCGCTATCTTGGCGATGCGCGGGAGATACCGTCGCAAATCGCCGAGAATGCGTTTTTCACGCCATGGCTCGCCGTGCACGCAGCCGGCGCCGCGACTGCGCTGCTGCTGGGACCGTTCCAGTTCTTTCCTGCGCTGCGCATGCGCTATGGTCGCTGGCACCGCTGGGCTGGCCGGGTCTATGTGCTGGGATGTATGGTTGGCGCGCTGTCGGGCGGCCTGCTGGCGATCGGCGCGTCGACCGGCATCGTGACCACGGCCGGTTTCGGCACCCTGGCGGCGGCCTGGCTCGTTACCACGACGCTGGCCTGGCGCTGCGCCGTGCGAGGCCGCATCGCGCAGCACAAACGATGGATGATCCGCTCATTCTCGCTGACGCTGGCCGCGGTCACGCTGCGCCTGTACCTGCCGCTCGCCGATGTGCTGGCGCTGCCCGAGGTGGGCAGCTACCAGGCAATCTCGTTCCTGTGCTGGGTGCCGAACCTGCTGTGCGCAGAACGGTATCTGCGCCGGTCGGCCTGAAGGCGCAGGCAGCGCCGATGCATGGGACGGTCAAGCTGGTGTTCGGGCGTCGTCGAGCGACTTGCCGGCGGCGATCCAGGCCTTGACCCAGGCCGGTTGGCGGCCACGACCGCTCCATTGCTGGGCAGGATCGTCGGGATTGGTGTAGCGGACGGCGGCGGCGCCTGGCGTCGCTGGCGCTTTGATCGCCAGCACCTGTTTCTCGGTCAGGCCGGCATTGCGGGCGATGTGGAGGATCTGTTCGCGCGCCTTGCTGATGCTGAGGTAATGATGGGTTTTGAGTGCCTCGTTGACCTCGGCTTCAAGTGCGCGAAGTTTGGCCAGCGAATATTTGGAGAGGTCTTGCATGGTTGCCTGGTGCTTTTTAGTGAATGAAAACAGCACCCTATCATGCCGGACCGCCTGTTGGCGACCCGGCATGATAGGGTGCTGTTGGTCCATTCCTACTGCAGGCGAACCGCCACGTCGAACAGCCACGTCCGGCGAATTTCCACCACATCGTACTGGCGCGCCAGCGCCGGCGGGAACGGTCCATACGGCGCGTGACTGGCAATGATCTGGCGGATCGCCTCATCGACCGCGGGCACGCCGCTCGAGGTCACGAACGTCACC
>Ga0308163_10001344_pt1 | contig 27589 bp, 24 predicted proteins | sample PhyTR1_FD_201037 | JGI IMG/M metagenome (GOLD analysis project Ga0308163, IMG submission 201037) | Phyllosphere microbial communities from UC Gill Tract Community Farm, Albany, California, United States - DLSLT.R1 | ecosystem: Host-associated > Plants > Phyllosphere > Unclassified | place: USA... | reverse complement strand
GCGCGCCAGCAGGTGGCAGGCAATTTCCGAGTACAGCGCGGCAAAGGCATCGATATACCCTTCCGGATGCCCGGCCGGGATCCGGCTCACGCGCGCACCCGCCGCATTCATGGCAGCGCTGCCGCGCGTGATGATGCGCGTGGGTTCGCCCAGCGGCGTCCAGCGCAATTCGTTCGGCTGCTGCTGCGCCCATTCGATGCCGCCCGCGCTGCCGAACACACGGATGCGCAGCTCGTTGGCGTGGCCCGGCGCCACCTGGCTGGCCCACAGCATGCCGCGTGCGCCACCGGCGTAGCGCAACAGCACCTGCACGTTGTCGTCGATGATCCGTCCTGGCACGAAAGAACTCAGTTCCGCCGCCAGCGCTTCCACCGGCACGCCCACGATGGTGTCGGCCAGCTGCCAGGCGTGGGAGCCGATGTCGCCAATCGCGCCCCCGCCGGCCTTGGCGGGATCGGTGCGCCACGCCGCCTGCTTTTGCCCACTTTGTTCCAGCGGCGCGGCCAGCCAGTCCTGCGCATATTCCACCTGCACCACGCGGAGTGTGCCCAGCGCCCCTTCGCGCACCATCTGCTGTGCATGCCGCACCAGCGGATAGGCCGAGTAGTTGTGCGTGACGGCAAAAATCAGCCCGCGCTCCTGTGCCAGCGCCGCCAGCATGCGCGCATCCGCACTGTTGGTGGTAACCGGCTTGTCGCAGATGACGTGGATGCCCGCCTCCAGGAACACCTTCGCCACCGGCGCATGCAGGTGGTTGGGCGTGACGATGCTCACCGCCTCGATGCCGTCGGGGCGCGCGCTTTCCAGCCGCGCCATCTCTGCGTAACTGTCGTAAATGCGCGCGGGGTCGAGACCCAGCGCCAGGCCCGAACGCTGCGCCGCTGCGGCGCTCGATGACAAGGCCCCGGCCACCAGTTGATAGCGGTCGTCGAGCCGCGCCGCGTGGCGATGCACGGCGCCGATAAATGCGCCCTCGCCGCCGCCCACCATGCCAAGTCGCACCCGGCCCGGAAAAATCGCTGCTTGTTCCATGGCGTCTCCTTTATGCCGCCCGGGCGATGCCCAGCATGCGCAGGTTGCGGTCCGCATCGGCAGCGCGGCCGGCAAAGTCATCGAAAGCCTTGTCGGTAACGCGAATGATATGGTCACGAATGAAGGCCACGCCTTCCGCCGCGCCCTGCTCCGGGTGCTTGAGGCAGCATTCCCATTCCAGCACCGCCCATCCCTCGAAACCATACTGCGCGAACTTCGAAAAGATGGCCTTGAAGTCCACCTGGCCATCACCGAGCGAGCGGAAACGCCCGGCGCGGTCCACCCACGGCTGGTAGCCGGAATACACGCCCTGGCGCGCATCGGGACGGAACTCGGCATCCTTCACGTGCATGACCTTGATGCGGTCGTGGTAGCGGTCGATAAAGCCCAGGTAGTCGAGCTGCTGCAGCAGGAAGTGCGACGGATCGTAGGCAATCGACAGGCGCGGATGGTGGTTCACCCGTTCCAACAGCATCTCGAAGGTAGCGCCATCAAACAGGTCTTCGCCCGGGTGCAGCTCGAACGCCAGGTCCACGCCTGCTTCGCCGTAGGCGTCGAGGATAGGCATCCAGCGCCGCGCCAGTTCGTCGAAGGCCGCCTCGATCAGCCCTGCCGGGCGTTGCGGCCACGGGTAGACGAACGGCCATGCCAGCGCGCCGGAAAAGCTGATCGACGCCGTCAGACCGAGGTTGGCCGATGCCCTGGCCGCCAGCAGCATCTGCTGCACCGCCCACTGCTGGCGCGCCGCCGGATTGCCGCGCAGCGCCGCCGGCGCAAAGCCGTCGAACGCTTCGTCGTACGCCGGGTGCACGGCCACCAGTTGGCCCTGAAGGTGGGTGCTCAGTTCCGTGATGGCCACGCCATTGGCGCGCGCGATGCCGGCCATTTCGTCGCAATAGGTTTTGCTCTGCGCTGCCAGCGCCAGGTCGAACAGCGCGGCGTCGTTGGTGGGCACCTGCACGCCCTGGTAACCGAGGTCGCCGGCCCATTTGGTAATGGCTTGCCAGCTGTTGAATGGCGCCTGGGCGCCGGCAAACTGCGCCAGGAAAATCGCCGGTCCTTTGATGGTGGTGGCCATGCCGCTCCTCACTCCGCGATGGTGGTATCGATGGTGCAGCTGGTGACGGGGCTCCACGGCAGGTAAGAGATGCGCAGTTGCACCGCTGCCGTGACCGTGTGCTGGCCGGCGGCCAGGCCGCCCGGTTGCACCACCGAGACCTCGGCCACTTCGCCAAATTCCCAGCGCTCGACATACTCGGTTTCCACTTCGTCGAGCGTGCGGGTGGTGCCGCGCACCGTGAAGCGCACGTTCTCGCGCGGCACCTTGACGCCGTCCACGGTCAGGGCGATGTCTTCCACGGCGGAGAGGATCTGGCCGCGATAGTACGGCAGGCGCGCGCCCAGTTGCCAGCCGTCGGCGGTATTTTTCACGCTGCCCGGGTAAATGATGTGTTGATCGTACATGGTCGGTCTCCTGTTTTTTCTTTAAACTTCGCCCAACAGGCGCTTGAACATTTCCTGCTGGCGGCGCACCTGCTCGCGGCCATCGACCTCGAACGCATCCTCGATGTGGCGCTGGCCTTCGTACTCGCTCGACAGGTGGCCCGTGTAACCGCCTTCGATCAGCACCGGGATGATTTCCTCGTACGGAATCGATGGTTCCTTGCCGCTGTCGTCGATCTCGTAGAACTTGGCGTGGATATTGAAAATCCACGGCATGAATTCGAGCATGCGGCGCGGATTGCTCCAGATGTTGTGGCGCAGCGATTCGGCCATCTGCAGGTCCACCGGGTTGGCGCCGAGCTTGCGCACATCCATCAGCACGTAGTCGGGCAGTACCCGGGCCTCGTGCGCCTCGAGAATAAAATCCACGATCTTGGGCGTGGCGCCCAGGCGCAGGAACCGGTCGCGGAACACGGGCGGATAGTGTTTGACGTACATCCCCATGTCGGGCACATAGCCCACGTGGTTGGAACCGGTGGCGCGGGTAATCTCGGTATAACGCAGGATCCACGGGTGGTCGAAGTGGAATGGCGAGTGCACCTCGATGCCCATGCGCACATCGAGTTCCTCGGCCAGCGGCACGCAGGCCACCACCACCTCGGGCGGCGTATTCACGATCACCCGCACGTTTTTGCAGCCGATGGCGTGGGCGAAGCGCAGGTCGCGCTTGAGCGACGCCACCATTTCTTCCAGATTGAGCTTGCGGTCCTTGTACAGTTTCACGTCCAGGAACATGTCGTGGCACTGGGGGTAGGCGCCGTGGCGCTCCAGCGATGCGAACCAGCCGTCGATCTGCGCCTGCGGCACGTGGGGGAAATCGGTAAACGATTGTTCGCTCACCACTTCGATGCCTTTGGCGCCCAGGCCGGCAGCGTGGGCGATGCAGTCGTCGAGCGTCATCTTGCGCAGGAAGGTTTCGTACTGGTAGCTGTACAGGGAAACGCCGCGCTTGATGTTGTGTTGGGTAGTCATAAAAAACCTCGGGTCGATAAATGGATTTACAGCGCCGCCTTGGCACCGGTTTCCGGCAGGCGTAATTTGAGTCGCAGGCCGATCACACAGGCGATCAGCGCACACACGGCGGCGATGATGCCGAAGGCCACGAACGCGCCCTGCAGGTTGCCGGTCCAGCCGCGCATGGCATTGACCACGGCCGGCGACAGGAACTGCGCCACGAAGAACGAGCTGGCCCACCAGCCCATGCCACGGCCCCGGTGCTCGAACGAGAATTTGCTCTGGGTCCAGGCGATTAGCGCCGGCACGATGATGCCGTTGGCCAGTTGCTGGATGAACGCGAAGGCCAGCGCCACCTTGTAGTCGGGCGCCATGCCGATGCCGCCCAGGCCCACCGCGTAACACAGGAATACCAGGAAAATCTGCGCCCCCGCACCGTAACGCGTGGTGAACTTGAACACAATGGCGCCGAGCGGCACGCCGATGCTGGGAATGGCCATGCTCAAGCCGATCGACTTGGGATCGACCACACCCAATTCTTTCAGCAGCACCGAGAAGTTGATGACCTGGACGTAGTAGATAGTGGACAGCACGACCGTCACGCCGCACACCAGCATGCCCACCATGTACGGGAACGGCGTGGCCGCAACCGGGGTGCCATTGGCCGCCAGCTGCTTCTTGCGCGGTTCGGGTTCGAACAGGTAGGCCAGGCTGGCGAAGAAGATCGGTATCGCCACCGCGTACACCAGGAACGGATACTGCCAGCCTTGCGCCGCCAGGAAGCCGGAACAGGCGATGGTGACAGTGCCCAGCATCGCACCCACCACGCCCTGGATCATCAGCCAGCGGTGGCGCTCCTTTTCTTCGTAATAGTCGGCCAGCAGCGTGTTGACCACCGTAAGCACGCCGGCCTCGCCGATGCCGATCACCACGCGCCCGGCCACCACGGCCCAGAAGTTATCGATCAGGAAGGGCATCAGGCCACCGATGCCGTACAGCGCCATGGCCCACAACAGTAACTGGCGTCGGCCGAAGCGGTCGGCGATGACGCCGGCGGCGGGCGCGAAGAGCGCGATGCAGGCACTGGGCGCCGTAATCAGGAGCGGCACCATCAAGCGCGCATTGGGTACATCGGAAAAGTGCGCCAGCAGCGTGGGCAGCGTGGGCGCGAGGGCGATAATCGCCATCACCGGCAGAAAACCGGAGAACACCAGGATCCATCCCTGGCGCCAGTCTGCCTGCCGTCGCGCCGGTTGCACGGCGCCCCCTTCCGTGGAAAATTCACTACGCATTACGGTCTCCTTTGTTATCGTTGGCTTTTAAAGCTGAAATGATGATAACGCTTTCCTCGCGCCCTCCCAACCAAAAAACCGCGCTTGTCTACGCATTGTATGGATAGGTCGTATTCAAATCTTCAATAGCTCGCAGCGCGTATCAGGACCGGTTTTTCCGCTATATTAGGAAAACTTTTTCCCGCCTATGCCACCACCAACAATGTCCGCAAAACCCAAAGCTGTTCCCGCTCCTGCCCCCACCGCTGCCACCACTGCCACCGCTGGCAAACTGGCGTCGATATCGGCCGTTGCCAGCGCGGCCGGCGTGTCGATCGCCACCGTGTCGCGCGTCCTCAATGGCACCAAGGCAGTCAATGCCGATACCCGCGCGCGGGTGGAAGCGGCCGTGGAAACGCTGGGCTACCGCACCAATGCGCTGGCGCGCAGCCTGATGCGCGGCGAAACCCGGCTGCTGCTGGTGCTGGTGCCGGACTTTGCCAATCCATATTTCGCCGAAATCATCAAGGGCGTGGAATCGGTCACGCGCGAACGCGGTTACGGACTGGTGATCGCCGAGGCCTCGCAAACGCTGTCGCGCCACAGCGCGGAACTCGACTCGCTCTATAACAAGCTGGCGGACGGCGTGATCAGCCTGGCGCGGTACGCCGACCTCAAGCCGCTGTTGTGCGAAATTCCCGACCTGCCCTGGGTGGCGTGCTCCGAACACGTGGGCGACAGCGAAGTGCCCAGCGTGAGCATCGACCACCGCCAGGCCGCGATCGACGCGGTGCAGTACCTGATCAACCGCGGTCACCAGCGCATTGCGCTGCTCACCGCCAGCGAGGACTACGTGTGGGCGCGCGAGCGTCACGAAGGCTACGAATTTGCGCTACGCCGCGCCAACCTGCCGGTGGAGCCGCAACTGGTGCGCGTGGCGCGCGGCACCGACTACGTGCACGGCATGGAGGCGGCCGGCACGCTGCTGGCGCTCGAGTCGCCACCCACCGCCATCTTCGCGGTGGCCGATACGCTGGCCATCGGCGCCATCAAGGCGTTCCGCCGGGTGGGCCGGCGCGTGCCGGAAGATGTGGCGGTGATGGGCTTTGACGACATCCCGGTGGCCCAGGTGTTCGAACCGGCGCTCACCACCATTGCCCAGCCGGTGCGCGAGCTGGGCGCAGCGGCGGCCGAACTGCTGCTCAAGCGCCTGGCCGGCCAACCGGCCGAATCGCTGATCCTGCAGCACGCGCTCATTGTGCGTGCCTCGGCCTGACCTCGCGGAGACCCCATGCGTTTCAATAAACTGGACCTGAACCTGCTGGTGGCGCTCAACGCGCTGCTGGCCGAGCGTAATATCAGCCGCGCGGCGGAAAAGATTTTCCTCAGCCAGCCGGCCACCAGCAGCGCACTGGCGCGCCTGCGCGCCTACTTCAACGACGAATTGCTGGTGCCGTCGGGACGACAATTGATCCTCACGCCGCGCGGCAAGGAGCTGGTGGATCCGGTGCGCGAAATCCTGATGCGCATCGATACCACGATTGCCGCCCAGCCGCTGTTCGATCCCGCCACCGAAACCCGCACTTTTACCCTGCTGGTTTCCGACTACACCACGGCCGTGCTGATTCCGCCGTTGCTCGAAGCGCTGTACCGCGAAGCGCCAGGCATGCGCATACGCCTGCGAGACCAGACCGAACGTCCTGCCGAAGTGCTGGAACAGGGCGAAGCGGATTTTCTGGTGATCCCGTCGCAGTACCTGGCCAAGGAACACCCGTCGGCTGCCCTGTTCGAGGAAGACTACCTCTGTGTAACGTGGGAGGGCAATACGCGCGTGCGCGAACGGCTCACCTTTGACGACTACCTGGCCTGCGGCCACGTGATCGCCACCTTCATCAATACCCACACCAACCCGCTAGCCACGTTCGACGGCTGGTTCATGGAAAGCTTCGACGTCAAGCGCCGGGTGGAAGTGACGGTTCCCAGCATGAGCGCCCTGCCCTCGCTGGTGGTAGGCACCGACCGCATCGCCACCGTGCACCGCCGCATCGCGCTGCGCGCGCAAGAAACGCTGCCGATCAAGCTGTGGGAACCGCCGCCGCGCATTCCGCGCCTGGTGCAGATGCTGCAATGGCACAAGCACCGCAGCAACGACCCGGCCATCATCTGGATCCGCGAGAAGATCATCAACGCCGCCACGCTCGTCTAATCAACTTCACAATTCGGGACTCACCTATGCATCCTTCCGTCAAAGGTTCGGAGGGCAGCGCTTTCCATGCCGCCGCCTCGTTTTCGCCACGCCGCCGTACCCTGGCCCTGATCGCCGTGGCGCTGGCGTTCGTGATGGACCTGCTGGACACCACCATCATCAACGTCGCCATTCCCTCGATCGGCGCCACACTGAACGCCGACAAGGCCGCGCTGGAATGGATCATCGCCGGCTACGCCACTGCATTCGCGGTGCTGCTGATCGTGGGCGGGCGCCTGGGCGACAGCTTCGGTTATCGCCGCATGTTCCTGATCGGGATCGTGCTGTTTACCGCCACCTCGATGGCGTGCGGGCTGGCGCCCGATGCGCTGTCGCTGCAACTGGCGCGCGTGGCGCAAGGCGTGAGCGCAGCGCTGATGGTGCCGCAGGTGATGGCGCTGGTGCAGGTGATGTACCCGCCCGATCAGCGCTACAAGGTGTACACGATCTTCGGTTTCCTGGGCGGCTTTTCCGCGGCGCTGGGCCCCATCGTGGGCGGCCTGCTGATCGACGCCAACTGGTTTGGCCTGGGCTGGCGCCTGACGTTCCTGATTAACCTGCCCATCGGCCTGTTCAGCATCGCGGCGGGCATCGCGCTGCTGCCGGCGGGACGCGGCGTCAATGCCGTGCCGGTGGACCTGGCCGGCGCCGCACTGACGGTGGCCGTGCTGTTCGCGCTGCTCGCTCCCCTGATCGAAGGTCCGTCGCATGGCTGGCCCGTGGGCCTGATCGTGCTGCTGGCCGCGGCATTGCCGCTGGCGTGGGCCACCGTCAAATATCTGCGCTGGCGCCAGGCCGCGCATGGCGACGCGCTGGTGCCGCTCGACCTGTTCAAGCTGCGCAAGGTCAACCTGGGCCTGCTGTGCACCCTGTGCATCAACCCGGTGCTGCCCGGCTACCTGCTGGTGATGACGTTCGTGCTGCAAACGGGGATCGGCCTGTCCGCCTCGCAGATGGCGTATGCGTGTGCGCCGATTGCCGTGGGCGCCATGGGCGGCATCACCGTGATCGGTCCGCGCCTGCACCGGCTGCTGGGCGTGCGCGTAATGCTGGTCGGTGTCTCGATCACTGCCGCCAGCCTGTGCCTGGCCGCGTGGTCGGTGCATGGCGGCGTGCTGCTGCCGTGGCACCTGGCCGTAGCCCAACTGGGCATGGGGCTGGGTATGGGGTTATGCGGCCCGCAGTTGTCGAACGCTACGCTGCAAGATGTGCCGATGTCGGAAGCCGGCGTGGCTGCCGGCATGTTCACGGCCGTGCAGCAGATCGCCGCCGCGTTCGGGGTAGCGCTGGGCGGGCTGCTGTTCTTCCACGGCGTGCGGATGGAAACGGCAGATGCTATGCGCTACGCCGAAGCGTATTTGCAGGTGTTGCCGTTATTTTTGGGCTTGCTGGTGGTGGCCGTGATCGGGACACTGCGGCTGGCGGCGGTGATGCCGATGCCGGCCCGATGACCGGCCCGATGACCGGCTGCGGACCGTTCAGGCCTCAGCCGCCCACACCAGGTTCCACAGGTGCCCGTCGAGGTCTTCGAAACCCTGGTCATACATGAAGCCATGGTCTTCCGGCGGGTGCGGCGTGCGGCCGCCGGCGGCAACGGCTTTGGCAATCATGGTATCGACTTCCTCGCGGCTGTCGCAGCTCAGGCAGATCACGACTTCGTTGGCCTGCCGCGCCTGTGCGACCGGCTTGCCGATCAGCGACGCGAAGAACGGTTCGGTCGTCAGCATGGCCTGGATGGTGTCGCCCGCGATATTCATGAATACCGCGTTCTCGCCGCTGAACCGGTCACTGAAGGTAAATCCGAGCGCGGCGAAGAACGCTTTTGACCTGGCCAGGTCTTGCACCGGCAGGTTGAGGATGATCTGGTTTTTCATGGTAGGTCCTTTGATTTACGGGACTACTTGCACCTGAACTGCTGTCGCACCTTCTCGATATCACCTGGCTTGAGTTTTTCCTGCGTTTGCTTGTCGATATAATTTTCTTCCTCGCGAACCAGGACGAACTGGCCATCGGCCTGCTCGCGCCACGCCAAAAATCCGCAATGAATATCGATCTCGGCAAATTTGCTGGTGAAATCCACTGCCGCGTACAGCCCCGGTTCGACCTGGGGCGGATTGCGGTACCAGGTTATTTTGGTAATGGTACGCTGCTGCGCTGCGCCGGCCTTGGCGTTAAAGGCCTGCTTGATGCCCTTCCAGGCCTCGAAAGAAGTGGCCTGTTTCGCACGCGCAGCCAGCACCTCGTACGCGCGGCTGTATTCGCCCTGGTCCCTGGCGTCGAAGTAAAGGCGGCTTTGCTGCTCGACCCGACGGACCTGCTCTGCCGTTGCCATGCCTGGCGCAGCGCTGATTTGCGCAGCGGCCGATGGCGCCGCCGATGCGGCAGCACCGCACTCGACATCCTGTCGCAGCACCAGCATTCCCGGCTTGTCCCTGGCACCGGCGACTTGCTCTGTCATGTCGAACGAGTACCTGCCGAATGACGCGCTGCGGGGCGCGCACAATTCAGCTGCTTTCGGCATCAGTTCCTCTTGGCCGGCTGTCACATTGCTGCTGCGGTAGCTCGTTAAAGTCAATTGGTAGCCATTGTCGCCGGTGCGCTGGACATTAATTTCTGACGCTTTGCCCGCAGGGTTCCCCTTCACTTGGGCGAACGCGGCCTGCGGCGCAATGTTGGCGGCCAATATCAAAGCGATTTTTACGATATGCATGGGTGAGCAAGGTTGGGGTTTTTATCTGACTGCCAGAATAGCATGCATCGATGATGTCGAATCCGCTGGACAGGCTGCATTCTCAACGGCCTGCACATGGACACCGTCGACGCAGCGTGTTATGTCGGCGCGTACCTGCAGGTACCGCCGCTGGTCCTCGGGCAGAGAGCACTTTAGACCTGGTCAGGCTTTGCACTGTCATATACGGATGATCTGGTTTTTCGTGTCGGCTGATTTCTATAAATGGATAATCTGCACTAGAGTTCGCCTCGGCTGTTACGGCTCCAGTCGTCGAAATACAGCCACTTCTCCATCTTTTTGCTGGATCGACGCAGGGTAATCACTGCGTTCAAGCTTGAAACAAACGGCGACCCAGGATGGAAAGTCTGCCATCACTTCTGTCTCCGCTACTAAAAGTGCCTCGATGTCCTCGCTACTGGCCTCGCCATCAAAGATGACTCTGACGTTGATTTCGTGCTGCGTCCACCGACATATGATCGCTCGCACAGCGATTCCAATGTGGCCAAGAAGCGACCTCTGGATACTAAGCAGTACACGCACGTGTAAATCCGACGATGTCATCAAATATCTCTCTACAATTTCGCTATTTGACATAGCACTCCGGTTTCGATGAGCACGAGCATATCTCGCACAGCGAGCGCCAAGTGTACGATGTCGTTGCTCTACGAACAAGCAGGATATTTTGTCAGCGCCATTTCGGGCGTTACGCTACACGTCAATAATATCGACGCACTTGCGCAACACCGCCACCTTGTCCTGCGCCACCGACGGCGTCCACTCATGGCTGACAAACCCGGTGAATCCCGCATCGGCGATCGTCGTCGCCAGGTGCCGGTAGTTCAGCTCCTGCGTCTCGTCGATTTCATGGCGGCCGGGCACGCCGCCGGTGTGGAAGTGGCCGATCAGCGGCATGTGCTGGCGCAGGAAGTTGGTGAGGTTGCCGTCCATGAGCTGAGCGTGGTACAGGTCCAGCAGCAGCTTCACGCTAGGTGAGCCCACTTGGGTTGCCACGTCCAGTCCCCACGGCAGGTGGTCGAACATGCTGCCCGGCGGCGCGGGTGGGCCGCCGGTGTGGCCGGTGTTGATGTTCTCCATCACCAGCAAGACCTTGCGCGCCTCGGCGTGCGGCGCCACCCGGCGCAGGAAGGCAATCGCGTTGCGCTTGCCCTCGTCGTAGCTGATCGCACCGCGCTCGCCGCAGGTGACAATAATGTTCGGGATCTGGTTGACCGCCGCCGCATCGATGCGTTCGCGCAGCGCGGCTTCGAACAGGCCGTCGCAGTCGGGCGTGCCGATCGCATTCCAGCCGGGCGGGCCGGCCGGCGCGCGGCCGGGATGCGAGATGCCGCCGCCGTAATCGACGCGCAGCAGCGATACCGTCAAGCCGTACTGGCGGATCAACGACCAGTCGGCCGGATCGCTGGCAAAATCGAGCCCCAGGATGCCCAGCGCGGCCGCCATCCGGCACGTCTCGTCCATGGTGGCCCCGAACAGGTGCGGCGTAATGCCCTGCCGCAGCCGCCCGCGCGGCGCAGCGACAGCCAGCGTGGAAGCAGCCACCGCCCCCAAGGCGCCGAGCACGCGCCGGCGCATGGGTGAACCGGGTGCGCCGCACTTCATGCCGTCAGACCCAGCGCCCGCCTGGTCAACGCCAGCGACTCCGCCGCCGGCACGGTCGGAAAGTACTCCAGGCCAATTTCGCCTTGATACCCCTTCTCCTTCAACACCTGCATCACACTGGCCCAGTCGATGCCGCCGGTACCCGGCTCGTGGCGGCCATCGGTATCGGCTACCTGCACGTGGCCGATGTACGGCATGCGGTCACCGATGGCGGCGGCCAGGTCTTCGCCCGTCTGCGCCGAGTGAAACACGTCGGCCAGCAGGCGCAGCGCCGGGCTGTCCACGGCGGCGACGATATCGAGGCCACGGCCGATGGTGTCGACAAACATGCGCTGACCGCCCACCACCATGTACACCGGTTCGAGCCACAGCATGGTGCCCGCTTCATGCGCCATGGCTGCCGCGCGTTTCAGTACGTCGACCACGGCGTCGAACTGCTCCTGCACCGGCACGTCGGCGCGGGTAAAGCCCGAGGCCAGCACCATGGCTGCGCCATGCAAATGCCGGGCGACGGGAATCGCGTCGGCCACGGCCGCCAGCACCTGCTCATGGTCGGCAGGATCGGCCAGGCTGCGGCGCGGCTCCACGCAGAAGCTGCGCACGCGCACGCCCGTGTCGTCGGCCGCGCGGGCAATCGCCTCGATCGGCTTTTCGCGCCACAGGTGGAATTCGACGCCGGTCACGCCGGCCGCGTGCGCGGCGTGTACGCGCGCCGGCAGATCGTCGCCGGCTTCCACGAACATCCATTCGATACAAGCTGCAAATTGCATGATTATTTATCCCGTAAATGAGTGATGACCAGGACCACGGCCGCGATCAGGCACAGGGCGCCGATCACGGCCACGCTGGCCAGGAAACTGGAAGTGAATACGCCAATCAATGAGACCAGCGGCGGGCTGAGAAACTGCCCGAAGAAAAAGGCGCCGCCCCACAGGCCCATGCCGCGCCCGCGATGCTCGAACCCGTAGTGCAGCAGCGCCCACGTGACCAGCGACGGCAGCAGCAGGCCGCCGCCCACCTGGCCCAGCGCGTCGAGCGGCAGACCAAACACCAGATTGGGCGCCACCGCTACGCCGATGTAGCTGGCGCCATACAGCACCAGGCACGTGGCCAGCAGCATGCGCACCGATACGCCGGTAAAGCGCTTGAACAGGTAACCGCCCAGCACCGTGCCCAGGCTGGCCACCGTGGCCAGTACGCTGATGCGTTCCGGCGACGCCACGCCCATGTCGCCGAAAATGCGCCCGTGCTGCACCGCCTGCACGAAGAACACCAGCGAAAACAGCACCGTCACGCCGCATACCAGAACGGTGGCGCGCCACGGAAACGGCGTGGACGCCACGCCCTGCTCCGCCCGCATGGCAGCGGTGGCGCGCTGCGGCTCGCGGCATGCCACCAGCGCCAGCGCAAACACGGCAAAGCCGGACAGGTACAGCAGGAACGGATAGCGCCAGTGCATGCCGGCCAAAAAGCCGCCCGACAGCAGGATGGCGGAGCCGATCAGCGGCGCGAACATGTTCTGGTAGCCAAGCCATTTCTGCCGCTGCTCGCCCTCGAAGTAGTCGCCCATCAGCGCATTGCCCACGGTGAGGATGGCCGCTTCGGCCAGCCCCACCACCACCCGGCTGGCGACGATCAGCCACAGGCTGTCGAACAGCATGGGCGCGAGGCCGAGCAGCGAAAACGCCATCAGCGCCACCAGCAGCAGCTTGCGCCGCCCCCAGCGGTCGGCAATGGCGCCGGCAAAGCCCGAGAACAGCGCCACGCAGAGCGATGGCACCGTGATAATCATCGGCACCAGCAGTTCGAAATGCGGCACCGACGAGAACTGCCGGAACAGCTGCGGCAGGCCCGGCACCAGCGCGGCCAGCGCCAGGGTGGGCATGCTCATGACGGCCATCAGCGCGATGCCCTGCATGCGGCCCGCCGGCTGGACGGGGTGGGCGCCGGCGCCGGGCACCGTGGTGTGCGGTTGCCCGCTAACGACAGGATTCACGGTGCATCCTTTCAGCGCTGCGGTTCGTGGGCGGGCACCAGCGGTTCGAGGACATTCTGCTTGTACCAGCTGTTGAGCATCATGCCGGTGGCAATCGGTTCCGGTCCCTTGTCGCTTTCGACGATGATCCAGCCCGCGTAACCGAGTTCCGTCATGGCCGCCAGCAGCGCCGGGAAGTCCACCAGCCCGGTGCCCATTTCACCGAACCAGCGCGCGATTTCGCGTTCGCCGCCAGCGGCGATCAGCGCCCGCTCGGCGTTGGGCAGCTGGTATTCGCCCAGCGTGTCGATTGCCAGCGCGTCCTTGAAGTGGAAATGCCGCACCCGCGCGTGGAAGCGGCGGTACAGCGCCACCACGTCGTGACCGGCGATGGTCAGTTCGGCCGTGTCGAACGCCAGTCCCACGTGGTCGCGGTGGCAAAGCGCCAGCAGCTGTTCCAGTTCGTCGGCCGTACGCAGCGCCGACAAGGCGTCCACGTGCAGCACGGTTTTCAGGCCCAGCGCCGCCGCCATGTCGGCCACCTGGTTCCAGCAGTCGGCCGCCGCTGCCAGGCGTTCGGCATTTAACGCGCCCTCCTTCCAGAACGACGGGAACGGCCGCACCACGAGCAATTCGCCACCCAGCTGCGCCAGCATGGTGGCGTGGATTTTGGCCTGCGCCACGATGCGCGCATGGTCGGCCGGCTGGGTGCTGGACAGGCCGAAGTGCAGTTCTTCAAAACTCATCAGGGTGGGATCGAAGAACGTGCTGGCCACGCGCGTGATGCCCCAGTCGCGCAACTTGAGGCGGAAGTGCTCGGGCGAGCCGAAATTGATGCCGATGTTTTCCGGGCGCCCGATCGGGTCCCAGCGGCCGCTGCCGGCATTGAGCTCCACGGCGGAAAAGCCGCAGGCGGCCGTCACCTTCAGTGCGCGTTCGATTTCTTCCAGGCGCGCGAAGCTGGTAAAGCCGGCCTTCCACTGGTTGACGGCATAGCCCCATTTGATCTGTTGTGTCATGGTGTTCTCCGAAGTTGGCGTAGATTCAGGCATAAATTTTTTTCAGGACGTGCTGGATGTACCATGCCGACAGCGCCGTGCTTTCCGGGTAGTTGCCCCCGCCCACATCGGCCTTGTCGTGCTCCACGCCCACCCAGCCTTCGTAGCCGCACTCCTTCATCGCCTTCATCAGCGCCGGGAAGTCCACCAGGCCGCCCGGTACACCCATTTCGTGGAACCAGCGCGGGGTGGTGGGCGCCATCACTTCGGCGTCGGGCTTGCGGCGGTAATCGCCGGTCAGGTCCACGTCGAGCGTGTCCTTCATGTGGAAGCCGCCGCACCGGTCCTGCAGCTTTAAATACAGGTCCACAGGGTCGACACCGGCAATCACGTGCTGCGCGGTGTCGCAGTAAAAGAATACGTAGCGCGGATCGGTGTATTCGTAAAACTTGCGCACTTCCTCGGCGCTGCGGATGCCGCAAAAGAACTCGTGGTGGCAGCAGGTTTTCACGCCATATTCCAGCGTCATCTGGCCCACCCGGTTCCACAGTTCCGCACATGCCTTGAGCTTGTCGTCGGTGACCGGCTCCACGTCGTAGTACAGGCCTGCGGGCATGACGATGAAGTTTTCCACGCCCAGGCCCTGGCTCGAGCGCATGATGTGCTGGGCATAGTTGAAGATGTGATCGTGCGTGCTGCGGATGTGCGGTGCGCTCTGGCGTTCGTCGTACATCACCGCGTGGAACAGGCTCAGTACCTTGTCGATGCCGCGCTCCTGCATGAAGGCGCGGGCGTTTTCCAGGGATCCGAACAGCTCGCGCAGCGGTCCCAGGTGAAAATCGAAGGTCTCGATGGCCTCGTAGCCGATCGCCGAGATCTGCTTGAGGAAGGCGTCGAAGCGCTTGACGGACGTGTATTGCGAGAGCTGCCCTTGCGGGGTGTCGATGCGCCAGTGGTCCATATAGGCCCAACGCAGTTTTGCAGCAGGTGCGGGTGCAGGTGAACGCATGCCGATTCCTTTTCTAGAATTAGAATGTTGATTATGTTTAGGCTGATGCCTTGGGTGCGCGACCTGGCACGCGGCGATGCCGCGCACCACGCCCGGTCAGCGCTTGGGAGGCGTAAACAACAGGAAGGCCAACATCATGTCACTAAGGTCCTGCAGCAAATCGTTCCAGTCCGCGTCCTCGCCCTTGCCGCCGAAGCTGTCCAGTCCCAGGAAGCGGGCCTGGGTGGCATACACCAGCAGCAGCCCGGAGTCGATGGCGCGATCCGGTTGCGGGTGGCGGATCTCCTTGCCGCACGCCTTCAGCAGCCGGATAAACTTGGCGTGGTTTTCTTCGGCCGACTTCTTGCCCGCCGCAGTGATGGCCGCATCGGTGGGTCCGCGCAGCATGAACGAGCGCAGCACGCTGGCATTTTCGCGCAGCAGGTTACCCAGGCTTTGCACCACGGCCGGCACCACCTGCGCCAGTCCCCTGGCCTCGTGCTCGATGCGCGCGGCCTCGCCGGTGAACTGCTCGGCCAGACGCTCGAGGAAGCGCACCTGCACCACGCGCAGCAGCTCGTCCTTGCCGGCCACCCGCCCGTACAGCGAACCGGTGGACACTTCAGAGCGTTCGCAGATATCGGCCAGCGTGATCTGGTCGTAAGCGCGTTCGCGCAGCAGGTCGATGGTGCCTTCGATGATGCGTTCGAAGGACATCCGGCTGCGGCCTTGCTTGGGTACGCGGGCGTGGGCACTGATAGGCGGCATGGGTGTCTGGTTCCGGGTAAGAATGGTGAATCGGATTATAGCCAATGGCCGCCGTTACAGCCGCCCTGCTTTAAGCTCGGCCACCGCAAAATCCACTGCCCGCACCGTCAGCGCCATATAGGTCAGTGACGGGTTGACGGTGCCGCTCGATGCCATGGCCGAGCCATCGGTGACGAACAGGTTGCGCACGCCATGCACCTGGTTGTGCGCATTGAGCACCGAGTTGGCCGGGTCGTGGCCCATGCGCGCGCCGCCCATCTCGTGGATCGACGTGCCGGGCAACGAGCGCACCGGCGCCAGTTGCACGCGCGCGGCGCCCGCCGCCTTGAGCATGGCTTCGGCTTGTTTGCCGGCGTCGAGCGCCATGCGTTTTTCGTTGTCGCCATAGGCGACGTCGAAGCGCAATTGCGGCAGGCCGAAGCCGCCCTTGTTGCTGTCGTCGAGCGTAACGCGGTTGTGCGCCTGCGGCAGTTGTTCGCCAAATGCGCCCAGGAACGCCACCCATTTGCCGGGCCGGGCGATGTTGTGCTTCATGCCGGCGCCAAAATCGTCGGTGAGTGCGGCAGTATTGGTCCAGTCGTCGTGCATGGCGCCGCCCTGGAAGCCGTAGCCGCGCGTGAAATCGGCGTCGGCATCCTGCCCGCCCAGATTGCGGAAGCGCGGAATCAGGATGCCGGTGGCGCGCCGGCCCTTGTAGTTGCGGTCCTCGAAGCCGGGAATTTCACCGAATGCTGCCACGCCATGGTGATCAACCAGGTAGCGTCCCAGCACGTCGCTGTGGTTGCCGATGCCGTTGGGGTGCAAGGCGCTGCGCGACTGCAGCAGCACCTGCAAGCTGCCGTAGGTGGATGCGCACAAAAAAATCACCTTGGCCTTGAACGTGGTGAGGGCGCCGCTTTGCGCATCGATCACGCGCACGCCGCTGGCCTGTTTGGTGCGCGGATCGACATCAATCCCTTCCACCACGCTGTTGGTGCGGATGGTAAGGCGACCAGTCTTTTGCGCGGCCGGCAAGGTGGAGCTGAGCGAACTGAAATACGCGCCGAACGAACAGCCACGGTTGCAGATATTGCGGTTCTGGCACGGACCACGGCCGTCGTGCGGCACCGTCAGGTTGGCTACGCGGCCGATGGTCACGCGGCGATCCTGCCACTTGGCTTCGATGCGCTGCTTGAGCGCGCGCTCCACTGCCGTCATTTCCATCGGCGGCAGGTAGTGGCCATCCGGAAAGCTCTCCAACCCTTCCGGCTGGCCACTGACGCCGATGAATTTTTCCACGTGCGTGTACCACGGCGCCAGATCGGCGTAGCGGATCGGCCAGTCGTTGCCATGGCCGTCGCGCGCATTGGCCTTGAAGTCGTCGTCGCCCCAGCGGTACGACTGGCGGCCCCACGTGAGCGAGCGGCCGCCCAGCACGTCGGTGCGGTGCCAGCGGAATGGTTTCTCCTGCTGGTACGGGTTCTCGCGGTCGTTGATCCAGTAGTGGCGGTTAGCCCAGCCGAACGCGCCGCGCTCGATCTTGCTCTGCACCGGGTACTCGCGCGCATACAGTTCGCGCTCGGGCAAGCCCTGGTTGGGCGCCTGCCACGGCGGCGTGAATTCGTGGATGTAGCCGGTTTGATGTTCGAGCGGCTTGCCGCGTTCCAGTATCAGTACCTTCAGCCCCTTTTCCGTCAGTTCCTTGGCGGCCCAGCCGCCGGTAATGCCCGAGCCGATGACGATGGCGTCGAATTGCGTGTTCTGCTTTTTCTGATTCATGTTCGGTCTCCCGGGTTCAGATGACGACCTGGTACGGCCAGGTCTTGATGTCCACATTCGCTTCGAACTTGCCGGGCACCGGCATGTAGCGCAGTTCACGGTTGCTGCCCGCCTCCGACGTGAAGTACCCGAGCACCACCAGGTCGCGCAGGCGCAGGTAGAACGGCGATTTGGGGTCGAGGATGCGGTCGGTGAGCGAGAAGGTGCGCCCGCCATACGGGCTGGCGGCGCGCAGCGCCTGCAGCAATTCCGCGCCTTGCTCCCCGCTGCACGCGGCAAACGCGGTGCCGTGGTGCTGGCGCGCGGCGGCATCGAGGTCGGCCAGGCCCTGGCGGAAGAACGCCGCTTCGTCAGCCGTCATCCAGGTGCTTACCAGCGCGGCCACGAACTGCGGTACACCGGCCTCGCCGGCGCCCGGGGTGTCGGTGGCGGGAACGATTACTTCGGCCGCCGCCGTCAGCGTGGCCATCTCCGTGCTGGTCAACGTTTGCGCAGGCGTGGCAGCAGCGGCTGCGCCGGCGGCCTGCAATGCCTGCGCGGCTGCCGGCGCGGTCCATACGGCAGCCAGGGTGGTGGCCGCCAGCAGCGCGCCCAGCACGTCGCGCCGCGACACGCCGCGTTCTTCATGCGCTGCATGATGCTGGCCGGCGCTGCGGTCGAAATGCACTTTACTGATTTTCATGGTTCGCCTTTCTGCTAGAACTGGGTGCCGGCGCGCAGGCCGATGGTGCGCGGTGCGCCGATGCCGAAACCGCCCGGCACCAGGCTGTCGAGCGTGATGGTGTTTTCCAGGTTGCGGGCAAACGCCTGCACATAAAAGCGCTGCGCGGCCGCCGTGTAAGTCATGCTGATGTCGCTCTTGTGGTACGACGGCTGGCGGTAGCGCGCGGCCGATGCCGAGTCGCTGATGAAATACGCGCCGTTCAGCCGCGTGCCCACCTTGGCCACCACGCTGGCGCCGCTATCGAACATGAACGTGTGGGCGTAACCGAGGCTGGCGTTGTAGGCCGGCGCGCGGTCGATCTGCTGGCCCGACCAGTCGGCCACGCCGTCGGGCGTGTACGATTTGAACTTGCCGTCCGCCGTGGCCAGCGAAAAGTTGATGCGGTCGTCCGTCGTGGCCTGGTACGTGCCCTCCACTTCCACGCCCTGGATCTTGGCGTTGGACGCGTTGGTGGTGAGCGCGCCGCAGGTAGCGGCCGTGGCGCCGGTGCACACCACGGACGTCAGCTGCAGGTCCTTGTAGTCGTAGCGGAAAGCGGCGGCGCCCAGGCGCAGGCGGTTGTCCAGGAAGCGGCCCTTGATGCCAGCTTCGAGCGACGTGATGTTCTCGGGCAGGTAGGCCGAACCGCTGGTATCGTTGAAGCCCCCTGCCTTGTACCCGGTGGACAGGCTGGCGTACACCATCACGGCCGGGCGCAGGTCGTAATCGAACGCCAGGCGGTAATTGGACTTGCTGCTTTCCACGTGGGCCGTGTAGCCGGGACCCGTGAGGCTGCCGCTCAGCGGATCGAAGCCTGACTTTTCGTCGCGCGTGGTGCGCGCACCGAACGTGACGCGCAGCGCCGGATCCACGCGGTACGTCATCTGTCCGAACGCCGCTTTCGAGCGGCTGTGCACCGTGGGGGTGAACGGCAGCACGATCAGCGGACCCGGTGTCTGCGTGTTGAAGGTAGACGAGCGGAAGATGTCCTCGTCGTAGTGGTACAGGCCCGCCACCCAAGACAGGCGCGGCGTGCCGGCGGAATTGAGCCGCAGTTCGTGCGTGCGCTGGGTGGACGTGCCGAACATCGGGTTATACATCGGGAAGCCGAAGTAGGTGCCGTTGTTCAGTTCATCGAGCGCGGTGCGCAGCCGCGCAAACTGCCAGGTCAAGTCCACCGCATCGCCCAATGCGGTCTTGAACTCGGAGCGCAGCGACGTGGCCACGTCGTCCTTGTAGCTGCCCACGTCCGCATACCGCGCTGCCGCCGTGCGCTGGGTGTTCGCACTGCGGTCCACGTACACCGGGTTGGCCAGGTTGTTACCGCCGGCGACAGGGGCGCCGGTGAAAAAGTTCGTCAGTGGCACCGAGCTGGCGCCGTTGCCGCCGGCCTTGCTGCGCTCCACCGTCAACAGCCAGCTGGTGGTAGGCGAGAACGTCAGCAGCGCGTGCACGCGGGCGGCAGTGTCGTCCTGGTCGGTGAGACCCACGGTGTTGGGGCCGGGATGCAGATAGCTGTCGCGGCGCGCCTTGACGGCGGCGGCGCGCAGCGCCAGCACGCTGTTTACCGGCAGGTTGATCACGCCCTCCACCCGGCGCGCGCCGAAGTCGCCGATCTCGGTATCGATGCGGCCTTCCAGTTGCTTGCCCGGCTTGTTGGTGATCAGGTTGATGGCGCCGGCGGTGGCGTTGCGGCCGTACAGCGTGCCTTGCGGGCCGCGCAGCACCTCGATCCGTTCGAGGTCGAGGAAGCTGCCCATCTGCGCCTCGCTGCGGCCGATGTAGGCGCCGTCCACGTTGAAGGCGGTGGACGAATCGCCCTTCTCGCTGGTGTCCAGGCTGACCACGCCGCGGATGGCCACCTGCAGCTTGCCGGAGTCGGTGGAGATCTGCACGTTGGGCGCCAGTTCAGTCAGCGCCACGGCATTGGTGGCGCCGGCCTGGCGCAGCTCGTCGCCGCCCAGCACCGACAGGGCCAGCGGCGTTTTGGATGCCGGCTGCGCGGTCTTTTGCGCGGTGACGATCACTTCGATCAGCGGGTTGTCCTGGGCGGCAGCACCGCCGGACGCCAGCAGGCTGGCAAGGAACAATGTGTGTCGCGGTCGCGCAAGCAGCCCGCGCAAGCCAGGGCTTGCCTCAGTTTGATGGAACAATTTTTTGTCTCCGACGGTTGGACTTTTGCAGTCTCGATGTTGTCGGCGCCGTGATGAACGGCGCGTCACTTGCAAATCAGGATAGCATGAATTTAGAACCGGAATTCCAGTTTTTATTATGCTGTTGCAGCGGGGCTGCGCACGCCCACCACCTGCTCCGCCAGCAGGCGCAGGCTGGCCGTCACCTGCGGTTCCAGGCACTGGCCGTCGCCGTCGAACAGGCGCACGCCGGCGGTGTTGAGCGTGACGCCCATCGGCGTGGGCCAGCCGCGCAGCGCATGGACGATCGAGCGCATCGCGCCCAGCGTGGTGTTACAGCCCTGCCAGCCGGCCGCCGTGACGATGCATCCTACTGGCATGCCGTCGAGGTACACGCGGTCGTCCGCGCGCAGGTCTTCCAGCAGATCGATGGCGTTCTTGACGAGGCCCGACACGCCGCCGTGGTAACCGGGCGACGCGAAGATCACGGCATCGGCGCGGCGCACCGCTTCGACGAGTGCCAGCTGGCCCTCGGTGCGTTCGTTCTGCTCGGGCGAATAGCCGGGCAGCGCGGCCAGCGCAGCGCCGCCAAACAACTCGGTGCGCGCACCCAGTTCGGCCGCGTGATTGAGTGCGACCCGCAGCGCTGTCTCGGTGCTGGAGCCGGGACGCGTGGTGCCGCCGATGCCCACGATATAGGGCGTGCGGCCGTTGGCGCGCGCATTGTTGGTGTAGTGGTTCATGGTGCCTGTCTCCGATATAGATGTTTTAAATTGTCAGCGTGTAGGGCAGATCGATGCTGGAGCGCCCGATCAGCAGCCGCACCGGTCCGGCCAGATCGGTCCACCGGCCATCCCACACCTGCATACGCCGCGCAGCGATCGGGATGCTAACGGCGCGCTCTTCGCCGGCGGCCAGGTGCACCTTGACAAAGCCCACCAAGGTCAGTTCCGGCTGGTCGCGGTACACCTGCACCACTTCGGCGCCGGCGCGCCCGCTGGTATTGCGCAGCACGACGGTGACTTCCCAGCCGTCGGCGGCGCCGAGCAATTGCGGCGTACCGAGTTCGAAACTGGCGTACCCGAAGCCGGCGCCGAAGGCCTGGCGCGGCGCCACGCCGCTGGCGGCCAGACCCCGGTAGCCCACCCGCACGCCGTCGCGGTATTCCAGGTCGCCATTGGCGTCGGGCTGTAACGACAGCGCCGGGTAGTCGCCGTCGTCGGCTGCGATGGTGACCGGCATGCGGCCGCCCGGCTCGCGGTCGCCCGCCAGCACCTGGGCCAGCGCCGCGCCGAATTCCTGGCCCGGATACCAGCAGTGCAGCACGGCCTGGGCCAGTCCTTCCCAGCGCGTATCGAACGCGTGGCCCACGTTGGTGACGATCACCGTGTGCGGATTGGCCGCGCACACCTGTTCGATCAGCGCGATCTGCTCGGCCGGCAGGTGGGTATGCGGACGGTCCTTGCTCTCCACGCTGGCGTCGGACGTCTCGCCCACCACCAGGATCACCGCGTCCGCCTGTTGCGCTGCCAGCACTGCGCGCGCCATCATCGCCTGGGCGCTGCCCGGGCCGCGCACGCCGTACCACAGGCCCTGGCAGCGCGCAGCCGTGTAGCGCAGTTCCGCCACCACGGCCACCGTCTGGCCGGCCGCCAGCTGCACCGTGACGCTGTCGGCCTCCCCGCTTTTCAGGCGGCCCATGACGTCGCCGGGCGCCAGTTGCTGGTCGCGGCGGAACACTTCGCGGCCATCGACCGTCAGGCGCAGCGCACCGGTGCCGCCCACGTAAAACAGGTGCTCGCCCGCCTCGGCGGCGGTAAACATGCCGCTGGCGCGGGTGGCGGCGTCGCGCTGCAAGGCGCCAGCTTCGTGCACGCCGTGGAACCAGGTGAGCGAGTTGGTGTCACGCGTTTCGCTCAGGACCGGCGCGCCGTCGCAGGCGGGGTTGTCGAAGTAGTCGATGGTCATGCCGCGCGTGCAGCCGTCGCCCAGGTCGCGCGCCGTGTGCACCGCCATGCGTGGCAGCTTCGGTTGCGGATCGACGCCGGGCGCGTAGTCCGCGATGGCGGCGCCAAAGCGCTGGCGCAAGGCGTCGATGGGCAGTACCGCATCGGGCTTGACGGCGATCTTGGCAAAGGTGCCGCCCTGGAAGCACGGCGCGCTGGCATTGGGGCCGATGACCGCAATGCGCGGATAGCGCGCCGCATCGAGTGGCAGGATGGCGCCTTCGTTACGCACCATGGTAAAGCCGGCAGCAGCCGCCTCGATCAGCAGTTCCGCTGCCTCCCGGTCCGCCATGGGTGTGCCCTTGGCGCCGCCGAAGCGGCGGGCAGTGGCCGCCACGCGGGCAGCAGCGTCGGAAAGGCGTTCCGGCGAGACGGCGCCCTCCTGCACCGCGCCGGCGCTGCGCGCGCCGAGGAACCGCGCCGGCCCCGGCATTTCCAGGTCCAGCCCGCCCAGCAGCGAACCGACCGTGGAGTGGGTGCCGAACCAGTCGCTCATGAACACGCCGGGAAAACCCCATTCCTGTTTGGCGATGGCGCCAATCACGGGCGCCGCTTCCGCGCACCAGCTGCCATTGACCTTGTTGTAGGCAGTGAGCATGCCGGCGCAGCGCGCTTGCGCGGCCAGCTCGAACGGCAGCAGGTACACTTCGCGCAGCGTGCGTTCATCGACCACGGCGTTCATGCGGTCACGCTCGGTTTCGCTGTCGTTGCATACCAGGTGCTTGGCGACGGCGCCGGTGCCGGTGGACTGGCAGCCGGCGATCCAGCCTGCGCCCAGCTGACCGCTCAGCAGCGGGTCTTCGGAAAAATATTCGAACGCGCGGCCGGCCAGCGGGCTGCGCGCCAAGTTCAGATTGGGCGCCAGGATCAGGTCCACCCTGCGGCGCACCGCCTCGCCGCCCACCAGGCGCCCCACTTTTTGCACCAGCGCCGCATCCCAGCTCGCGCCCAGCGCCACCGGCGCGGGCGTGAGCAGCGAGACGTCGCGCTCGTCAACACGGGCGCCGGCCACGCCCATCGGGCCGTCCGCCATCGACAGCGACGGAATGTCCGCCTGGGGTACTGCCGCCGTGGTCCACATTGTGGCGCCGGCGGTGAGCATGGCCATGTCGGCCATGTCGGCCAAATTCAGTTGATCATCGGCTTGTAGTTGCATGCTGTCTCCTCGTGTGGGCGGCCCTGGTGCGGGCGGCCATCATTATTTGAATGCGGGTACCACGTGTTTGGCCAGCAGTTCCAGGGTCTGGTTGGCGTAGGCCAGGCGCTGCGCCGTGAGCGGGCCGGTGGTGGTGCCGCACAGGATGTTGCCGATGCCGATCTCCTGGTACGCGCGCAGCTTCCTGATGACGGTTTCCGGGCTGCCGTACAGGCACCACGTGGCCATCCAGTCTTCGGACAGCGCATGGCCGGTGCGGTCGGTTTTCTTGTTGGCGTCGTCCGCTTCGGCCTTGGCGTTGAAAGCCGCCTCGCGGTCGACCGCTTCCTGGTAATCGGTGAGGATTTCCTGCACTTCGCGGTGGGCCTGTTCGTCGGTGGGCGCCAGGTGCACGCACTGGTAGCTGTGCGTGGTCCACGACAGCGCGTCGGCCACGGTCGCGTCGCTGTGACCGGCGGCCAGCAGCTGGCGGTGGTAATTGCCGAAGTGTTTGGTCACGTGACTGAGCGGATCGGTGCCGCCGATCTTCGGTGGCGTAAACGCGGGAATGAAGGCCGGCCAGCCGTTGACGGCGGCACGCGTGGCGCTGCTTTCTTTCAGTGCCACCGGCATCAGGCGTGCATGCCTGGCGCCATACGACGCCGGGGCGATCCGTTGCAGCACGCGGCCCTGGTGGAAACCGGTCAGCTCCACCGGGGCGTCGCCAATCTGCTTGGACCACAGCGCTTCTGCCGCGGCCAGGTTTTCCTCGGCGATGCCGCCGGCATCCTTGTAGTTGACGCCAAAGCCGATCATCTCTTCCGGCGTGGTGCCCGAGCCGATGCCGACCAGGAGCTTGCCTTTGGTCAGATGGTCGAGAATGTTGATGCGCTCGACAAAGCGTACCGGGTGGTGCAGCGGCACCGACGTCACCGAAAAGCCGAAGTGCATGTCCGGCAGCTTGGCCGCCAGGTACGACGCAAACATATAGCTGTCGCTGGCCACCGGCATGTAGCCGTTGAAATGGTGGTCGGGCAGGAAGATGGCGTCGAAGCCGAGCTTGCCGGCCAGCAGCGCGTGCTGTTCCAGGTCCACGATCAGCTGTTTGTCGGCGTCCGCGCTCATGGTGCGGGCATTGAGGAAGACGGAGAAGCGCATGGGAAATCCAGTCATAGGTTACGGGTCACGGATTCGGCCGCCTTGCGGCGCGTCGCCCTTAAATCAGAATCCGAATTCTAATTATAGTATTTGAGGTAAATTCCGAAGTCAACGTCGATTTGCAATGCAGATGGTAGCTATCCAAACAACGGATGCCGGCCCCACGGAGGCGCCACTACAATGGCCGCTTTACATCTGGGAGACCGCTGTGAAGTATGCGAATTTGATGGGTGCGTTGACACTGGCTGCGATGGCAGCGCTGGCGGCGGCGCCAGCGCACGCCAATGCCGATCTGGCCAAAGCGAAAAACTGCATGGCGTGCCACGCAGCCGCCACCAAGTTAGTGGGGCCGTCGTACAAGCAGATCGCCGCCCGCTATCAGGGCCAGAAAGATGCGCCGGCCCTGCTGGCGGCCAAGGTGGTCAAGGGCGGCGCCGGCGTATGGGGGCCGATCCCGATGCCGGCCAATCCGCAGGTATCGGAGGCCGAAGCGAAGGCGCTGGTGCAGTGGGTGCTGGCGCAGCCATAGCACCACCACACATAATCAAGGAGACAACATGGTATCGCCCGCGAAAAAAATTCTGATCATCGGCGGCGGCTTTTCCGGCATGGCCGCCGCCATCGAGCTGCGCAAGCAGGCGCTCGACGTGGACCTGGTCGAGATCGATCCCGCCTGGCGCTCGTACGGCGCCGGCATCAGCCTGGGTGGCGCCACGCTGCGCGCGTTCAAGACCCTTGGCATCCTGCCGCAATTCCTGGCGCAAGGCGCCGGCAGCGACGGTGTCGATCTGTTCCTGGCCCACGGCCAGCCGATCGGCAGCCTGCCCACACCGCGCGTGGCCGGTCCCGACGTGCCGGGCGGCGGCGCCATCATGCGCCCGGTGCTGGCGCGCATTCTGGCCGACGCCACCCGCGCCAGCGGCGCCAACGTGCGCCTCGGCTGCACGTTCACCGCGCTGCGCCAGCACGCGGACGGCGTGGAGGTGGACTTCACCGACGGCAGCACCCGCAACTACGACCTGGTGATCGGCGCCGACGGCCTGTACTCGAGCGTGCGCAAGGACATCCTGCCAGCGGCGCCGGCGCCCAAGTACAGCGGCCAGTGCGTGTGGCGTGCCGTGCTGCCGCGCGCGGCCGGCGTGGACCGCGCCATGATGTGGCTCGGCCCCAAGGTAAAGGCCGGCCTGAATCCCGTGTCGCGCGACCAGATGTATTTGTTCGTCACCGAAGACCGCATTGAGAACGTGCCCATCGCGCCGGCGCGCTTCGCACCGATGCTGTCGGCGCTGCTGGCGCCGTTTGCCGCCCCCTTGATACAGCAGTGCCGCGAGCAGATCGACCGGGCCGCCGCCAGCGACAACCTGATCGTCTATCGGCCGCTGGAAGCGCTGCTGGTGCCGCAACCGTGGCACCAGGGACGCGTGGTGCTGATCGGCGACACGGTGCACGCCACCACGCCGCACCTGGCGTCAGGCGCCTGTATCGGCATCGAGGATGCGATCGTCCTGGCGGAAGAATTGGGCGCCACCGCCAGCGTCGAACAGGCGCTGGCCAGCTTCGAGGCGCGGCGCTGGGAGCGCTGCCGGATGGTGGTGGAAAACTCGGCGCGGCTGGGCGAGATCGAAATCTGCGGCGGCGACAAGGCCGAGCACGGGCGCATCATGCGCGAATCGCTGGCGGCGCTGGATGCGCCCATTTGAGGCATGACGCGCACCGGGCCCACGGCGCGGCGCCGGCCTGCACACAGTACCCGCGTCAGGTCCACCGGTGGATCGGCATCGAGTCCGCTGCAGCGGTTGACGTACACGAAATACGGATCGTACGTCTTGCTGAAGTCCATGCTGGCCTGCATCACCAGCTACGTGCGCTGGCTGTAGTGGGTGCCATTGATCATGCTGAGCAGCGAGCGCGAGTTATGCGCCGTCAGCTCGCGCTTCATCGGACCGCCGTTGTAGTACTCGTGGCTGGGCACGGTCATCCAGATTCCCACGCGGGCGCCCCTACTGCTCCAGCCCCACGCGTCGAAGCCGCCCAGATCGACGCTGTACGAATACTTGCAATCGTACTGGCCCGCGTAGAGGCCGGTGGTGAGCTGCGTGACTTGCTTGGGCGCGCGCTACCGCCACGAACGTTGCCATGCCCTGCACGGTGGGCATCAGCCTTTGCCTCTGCTGGTCGACACTGAGGTTGGTACTGAATGCCGGAGCTCGCACTCCCCCCAGTCCGCTAGCCAAAATCGGACCTCACTCCTTGATATCATCCAACTCTGGAAATTCTGCGATAACAAGCTCCAAAATTCCCATCTGAATGGATCCGATTGAACGACCTACTCCTTCTTTTATCGCTAGCTTTCAGGCGAACAATGACCATGGCTCTGATGTAGCAACCTCATGAGGTCTGCTATCGCTTGAAGCGCATAGTGTTGAATTTCAACAGCACATTCTCTCTCAATCATTTCAGGCTTCCTGTTCATTTGCGGTAACACTGAGGTACCCTGACTTTTTCGGACACTCTAGTTTGGTAGACTTCACCAACTGGAGAACTTATGACACGCTCAACAACCTACACACCGGAGCTTCGTGAAGAAGCAGTAAAACTGGTCCTGACGCAAG